>ERZ888423.45-NODE-45-length-109398-cov-41.674099_pt1 | contig 109398 bp, 101 predicted proteins | sample MGYA00520523_ERZ888423 | MGnify/ENA primary metagenome ERZ888423 (study PRJEB32303, sample SAMEA104408611) | aquatic metagenome | biome: Brackish water; feature: Pelagic; material: water | place: Baltic Sea | collected 2014-06-08T10:24:00 | depth 30,27 m ...
TAGGAAAACTTTTGGCCGGCGAGCGCCGCCTCGTACATGAGGCCGCCCTTCGCGATCGTGAACACCGCCATCCCGCGGTAATACTCGCCTGAAGTCGTGGCGTCTTTCTTGCCGCCGCTGACGCCTGCCGTGGTGCCCGTGGTGCTCGCGCTCGCACTTGCGGCTGCGGTGATCGCCACCGCACTCACCCCCGCCCCGAAACCGAATTGGCCGGAACTGAACTCGCGGAAGGCGCGCTCATCCTCGAAGAACACGATCTGGCTGAAGGCCTGACCGCCCGCTTGGAAGCCGATGCTGAGTTGCGTGAGCGTGGTGTCGCCGACATGACGCCCTTGCACATAGACGCGCCCCTTGCCGCGCGCGCCGCCGATGCCGAGCGCGCCCTTGCCGATGGTCGGGAACACGGCATACCCATGGGCTTTGTTGAAGAAGGTCCCGCTTTGTCCCGCGTTCTTGAAAAGCTGCACCGTGTCGGCGTAGTCGTCGGCGCGGGCAGGCGTCGGCGCCGCGGCGAGGCCCGCCAAGGCGATGGAGGCCGCGAGAGCGGGCAGTAAAGCGCGGAGAGGTCTGATCATGCGGGGAGCTCCATGGGTCGAGTGCGGCGATGCTAGCGCGTTTGCGCAGCGGGTTACACTGGAACCACCCTTTGACCGCACACCGCGTGCGCAGGTTCCCCGACATGACTGAGCCCGGTATCTCGCAGGAAGGTTCGACCCGTTCCACTCGGCGTCTCCCGCCAGGGGGTCCGCCTTCGCCGTCCCTGTCAACGGCGTCAGTGCTCGAACTCGCCGCGCTCGCGGGCATCCCGATCGATGACGAGGCGATGGCCTTGCGTATCGCAGTCGGAGCGGGTGCTGCCGTGACGGCGGTCGCAGCCGCGCGTACGGCCCTGCAGGCGGCCGATGCCTTGGATGATGCGCTGCTTGGCGGGGAGGTGGCCGATCATCTCGCGTTGCTCGAGTCGCTGGCCGGAGACGGCGCACGGTGAGCATCCCGGCGGTCGTCGACCCTTGTGATCTCAGTCTGATCGAGGCGGCGACCCGCCTCAGAGAGGGGCGGTTGACGAGCACGGCGCTCACCGAGTCGGTGCTCGCGCGCGCGGTTTGGGCGCAGGCGCGGACGAACTGCTTCCTGCGTCTCGACGCCGATGCTGCGCGCCGTGCTGCAGCGCTCGCTGACGAGCGTCTCGCCGCAGCCCGCGCTGCGGGTGTCGACCTCGCCGCCACCTTGCCCTTGCTCGGTGTACCGCTCGCACACAAAGACATGTTCGTCGGTACCGGGTCGTCCGCCGGCGCCGCCGGCGGTCTGCTGCCGTCCTGTGGCTCGCGGGTGCGCGAGGTGGTCGCCTTGCTTGCCGCCGAGCGGTCCGGCGCCGGTATGGCGGCACACCCTCCGGCTGCCACGGTGCTCGCGCGTCTCGAGGCGGCCGGGGCACAGGCCATCGGCGCACTCAACATGGCGGAGTTCGCGTTCGGTGCCACCGGGCACAACGCCGCCTTCGGCGATTGCCGCAACGCCTGGCAGCCCGAGTTCGTCGCCGGCGGATCCTCCAGCGGCAGCGGCGCTGCTGTGGCCTGCGGCGCGACAGCGCTGAGCATCGGCTCCGACACCGGCGGCTCGGTGCGTATACCCGCTGCAGCGAACGGTGTGCTCGGCCTCAAGCCCACCTACGGCCTGCTACCGCGCACCGGTAGCATGAAGCTCTCGCCCTCGATCGATACGCTCGGACCTATCGCGCATTCCGTTGCCGACCTCGCGGCCGTGTTGCAGATCATCGCGGGGGCGGACGGCGGCGATGCGCTCGCCTCACGCCGTGTTCCACCCGACTATGTCGCCTCGCTCGGGCGCGGCATCGAGGGTCTGCGCATCGGTGTGCCGCGCAACCATTTCTTTGATGTCGCGACGCCCGAGGTGCGTGCGGCCATGGAGCGCTGCCTTGCTGCGCTCGAAGGCGCCGGCGCGCGCATCGTCGAGGTGACGGTACCGGATGCCGCGCCGCTCGCCGAGCTCAGCCGAGCGGTGGTCTACTCCGAGGCGACGGCACTGCATGCGCCGCAGCTCCGTGTCGAGGCCGAACGCTACACGCCGCAGGTGCGCCTGCGCGCCAGCACCGGTCTGGCCATCCCCGGCACCGTCTATCTCGAGGCGCTACGCCTGCGCCTGCCGTTGCTCGGACGGTTCGTGCGCGAGGTGTTCGATCGATGCGATGTGCTGCACACGCCGACGCTGCCGATCCCGGTTCCGCGTCGTGACGAGACCGATGTCGGCGCCGGCAGCGGGCTGTGGGAGATCCTCGCCAAGCTGGTGCATTGCACCGCGCCGTTCAATTATCTCGGTCTGCCCGCCATCGCCGTACCGGCGGGGCTCGATGCGCGCGGCCTGCCGTTCAGTGCGCAGTTCGTGGCCCGTCCGTTCGCAGAGGCGACGCTCTTGAGGGTCGCCGCTGTACAACAGCGGTTGCTGCCGATGCCCCGCGCGTCGGGATCCCGACATGCAAGCTGAAGATTTTCCCGTGCCGATGCGTGATGCGGCGCGACATGTGTCCGCCTGCAGCCCGTTCGTGGCGGAGGCCTTCGCGCGTGATCCGGCGCTCTGGCCCGACCTCGCACGAAGTGATGCCCTGAACCGCTTGCGGACGGCGGGCGGCGAGGCATGCTGGCCTGCGGGTCTTGCGCCAGAGCCTGGCGCACCCGAACCCGAGTGGCAGTCGTGGCTGCGCCGCTGGCGGCGTCGCGAGATGGTGCGTATCGCCTGGCGCGACCTTGCGGGTGCGGCCTCGCTCGAGGAGACCCTCGAGGACCTCTCCGCGTTCGCGGACGATGCCGTCGCGCTCGCGCTGCGTGAGGCTTGGGCGCTCACCACCGCCCGTTATGGCAGCCCCGCCTACGCGGACGGCGAGCCGATGCCGCTCGTGGTGGTCGGCATGGGCAAGCTCGGCGGCCGCGAACTCAACTTCTCCTCCGACATCGACCTCGTATTCCTGTTCCCCGGGCACGGGGAGACGCAAGCTGCGGCGCCGGTCAGCCACGAGGAGTTCTTCCTCAGGCTCGGGCAGGCGCTGATCCGGCTGCTGGCGGCGGTGACGGTCGACGGATTCGTGTTCCGTGTCGATATGCGGCTGCGGCCGTTCGGGGATTCCGGGCCGCTTGCCTGCAGCTTCGCCTCCTTCGAGGGCTATCTGCTCCAGCATGGACGCGACTGGGAGCGCTACGCTTGGGTGAAGGCGCGCGCGATCACGGGTGCCGAGGCCTATGCCGATCTCTACGCCGAAGCGGTGCGTCCCTTCGTATATCGCCGCTACCTCGACTTCGGGGTCTTCGACAGCCTGCGCGAGATGAAGGGGCTCATCGAGAAGCAGGTCGCCCGCAAGGACCTCGTCGATCACCTGAAACTCGGCCCCGGCGGCATCCGTGAGATCGAGTTCATCGTGCAGGCGTTGCAGCTCATACGGGGTGGGCAGGACCGTCGCCTGCAAGGATCGCGGCTGCTCGAGGTGCTGCCGCAGCTCGGCCGCCAGAAGCTCCTGCGCCCGCAGGTGGTACAGGATCTCGATGCCGCCTACCGCTATCTGCGCACGATCGAGAATCGCCTGCAGATGCTGCGCGACGCGCAGGTGCATTCGCTGCCGCAGGACGAGATCTCGCGCATCCAGCTCGCGCGTGCGATGGGCGAGCCGGACTGGGCGGCGCTGTGCGTGACCTTGGGTGGGCACCAATCCAAGGTGCAGCGCGCATTCCAATCCTTGGTGTTCAGACCGACGGACGCGGATGGTGGGCGCGTCGCGGACGAGGCGGTGGCACCGCGCCCGGTGGGCGCTGCCGGCGATGCCGCGGCGCTCGCCGGGATCTGGGATGATTCTTTGGGTCTCGAAGGGATACGCGACCTGCTTGCGGACCGCCTCGTCGGCCACGGCAGCGAGTCCGCGGGCGAGATCGCACGGTTGGTGCTCGATCTGCGCGACGGTGCACTGCCGCGGCGGCTCGATGCAGCGGGGATGCGGCGCCTGCAGCAATTGCTGCCTTCGTTGCTCGCCGCGCTCGGGGCCGATGACGACGCGCTCGTGATGACGCGGCGCATGCTGCGGGTCATCGAGGCGATCGGCGGGCGTTCGGCCTATTTCGCGCTGCTCAATGAAAACCCCGCAGCGCGGGAGCGTTTCATGGCGGTCTGTCGCGGCGGCGATTTTCTGGTCGCACAGCTCGCCGCGCATCCCTTGCTGCTCGATGAGCTGCTCGATGAGCGTTCGCTCCTCGAGACGCCGGACCGTGCCGAGCTCGCCGCCGACCTCGAAGACCGCCTCGCGAGGGTGTCGCCGGACGACCCCGAACAGTCGGTCGAGGCCTTGGCCCAGTTCAAGAATGCGGCGGTGTTCCGGGTGGCGATCGCCGAGATCACCGGACGGCTGACCGTGATGCATGTCTCGGATCGTCTGACCGACATCGCCGAGCTCGTCATCGAGCAGGCGTTGCGCCAAGGATGGGCGCAGATGACCGCGCAGTTCGGTGTGCCGACCTGGCGTGAGCGCGAGGATGGGGTGCCGCAGGATGTCGAGGTGTGTGCGGTCGGATATGGGAAGTTGGGCGGGATGGAACTCGGCTACGGCTCAGACCTCGACCTCGTTTTCCTCCATGACTCCCACGGGCTGGTGCAAGAGACCCGTGGTGAGCGCCCGCTCGATAATCAGGTCTTCTTCGTGCGTCTCGCACAACGCATCGTGCACATCCTCACCGTACATTCGCGCGCCGGTCGGCTCTACGAGGTCGACACGCGGCTGCGGCCGAGCGGCAAGGGCGGGATGCTCGTCACCGGGATCGGGGCGTTCGGTGACTACCAGCGCGGCGAGGCTTGGACTTGGGAGCACCAGGCGCTGCTGCACGCGCGGGCGGTGGCCGGTGCGCCGGCTTTGCGGGCGGCCTTCGAATCGCTGCGCATCGACCTGCTCACCCACCATGTACGGCGTGACACGCTGCGTGAGGAGGTGACCTCGATGCGCACGCGCATGCGGCGCGAACTCGACCGCTCAGGCACCGACGGTTTCGACCTCAAGCAGGGTCGCGGTGGCATCGCCGATATCGAGTTCCTCGCACAGTACTGGGCGCTGCGCGAGGCGGGGCGCCACCCGGCGGTGGCGATGTACGCCGACACCATCCGCCAGCTCGAAACGCTGGCCTCGGGTGATCTGGTGCCGCAGGCGACGGTCGATCGGCTCACCGACGCGTATCGCCTCTACCGCGCACGCGGCCACCAGCGTGCCTTGCGCGGCGAGGGTGCGGTGATCGACGGCAGTGAGTACCGGGAGGCGCGCGCGGCGGTGGCAGCGATCTGGGACGAGGCGTTGGGGAGTCCGGAGGTATAATCGGGGCATGAGCGCGCCAAACCTGCTGCAACCGAACGCCCAGAACCAGTACGAAGTCTCCGTCGAGGACCTGCCCCTCTCCTGCCCGATGCCGCAGATGTCGCTCTGGAACTCACACCCCAAGGTCTATCTGTCGATCGAGCAGACCGGCGAGGCCAAGTGTCCGTATTGCGGTGCGGAATACACGCTGCGGCGCTGAGCCCGGTCGGGCTTCGACCTCAACGATACGGCTGGTAGGACTTCTCTTCGACGAGACGCGAGCCGAGCGTCATGTTGATGTTCTTCTTGAAGCGGGCACGCTCGTCGTTCGTCACATATACCGCCCGTGCCAGCTCGATGAACACGGCGTCGAATTCGCCGGCCCGCTCTTTGTCGCGGATACGGTCTTCGATGTCCCAAAGTTCTTCGTTGACCTTCTGCAGGGCGGCCTCGTCAGCGGCGACCGCCGGGATCGCGGCGCCGCTTTCGCGCCAGGTCTGCTCGAGGGCGTCGAGTTCGACCCGCACATTGCGTAATTTGGTCTCGTCGGTCATGCGGGCCGACTTGATGCGCAGGATGGTGATCTTGTCGAGCAGCTCACCGGGCGAGATCGGCACGAGGATATCTTTCATGGATGAGATGCTAGCAGGGCGTCGAGCCGGTTGCAGGTGTCCTCGACGCTGATCAGCGCCATCACGCCCGGTTCCTCGATCTTGGTGGCCCAGGGCAAACGCTCGGGTGTCGAGCCACGGAACTTCGCGGTGGCCTCTGGGAAGGCGTCGACGCACCATCGCCGTGAGAGGTACGGCCCGCTGCGCGCGGGGTTCGTACAGGCGTAGAGTCCGACCACGGGCGTGCCGACCATGGTCGCCATGTGGGCAGGACCGGTGTCCGGGGCCAAGAGCGCCTGCGCACGCGCGAGCAGCGCGAGCATCTGGGGCAGGGTGTCCTTGCCGACCTGATCGGTGAGCGGTTCGTGGCAAGCCGCGATGATGGCGTCGGCCATGGCGCGTTCCACGGGTCCGGGGCCACCGGCGAGGATGACCTTGAGGCCATGGCGGCGCACGGCATGCGCGGCGACTGCGGCATAGCGCTCCGGCAGCCAGTTGCGACCCTCATGGCTCGAGCAGGCGCTGATCACGAGGGCACGCGTGCCATCGGGGATATGGGTGCGCGCATAGTCCAGCGCATCGGCGGGCAGCGGCAGGTCCCAGGCCAGCACGCGATCGTGCACGCCGCAGGCGTCGGCGAAACCGAGGAAGCTGTCGAGCACATGCTCGCGTTGCCGCGGTGCGATCTTCGCGTCGGTGAAAAGCCACTGCAGTTCACGGGCGCGAGCCCGGTCGAACCCCAGCTTGCGCCGCGCCGGCACCACGGCGGCCACGGCGCTGGCGCGCAGCGAGAGCTGCAGGTGCAGCAGGAGGTCGAAGCGTCGGTCGGCGAGGCTCCGGCGCAGCGCGCGCAGTCCGGTAAGCCCGGCACGCTTGTCGACGGTGATAAACTCGACCTCGGGCAGCAAGGGCAGCATCAGGCGTGCCTCGGCCCGGCCGATGAGCCAGGTGAAGCGGGTCTGCGGCCACGCGCGCTGCAGCGTGCGCAGCAACGGTACGACATGGCAGGTGTCGCCGATGGCAGACAGCCGCAACAGGCAGACGGTCGCGGGTGGGGTCATGGCAGGGAGGGTGTCGGGCATGTTCGATTGGCGCGTGATCGGTCCCGGCATCCGGCGGGAGCAGGACGGTGCATCGGTCATGCTATACGAGCCCTTGAGCGCCGACAATTTGAGCGCCTTCTGGTTCGAGCCGGCATGGTGGGCGGCGCGTGGTGCGATCCGCGGTGCGGCACATGGCCGCGGCACGACGCTCTTTTTCGAGGACGGTGGCCGGCGATATGCGCTGCGGCACTATCGGCGCGGTGGCCTCATGGCACGCCTGTCCTCGGATCGTTATCTCTTCCGTCGGGAGATCTCGACCCGACCGGTACGCGAGTTCTTGTTGCTCGTCTATCTGCATGCGATCGGCCTCCCGGTGTCGGTGCCTGTCGGTGCGAGGGTGGTGCGTGATGGCCTTTTCTATCGCGGCGATCTGATCACCGAGATGATCCCCGACACCCAGACCTTCGCCGAGCGTTTGTCGATGGGCGCGCTGCAGGTCGCCGATTGGATCGCGGTCGGGCGCTTGATCGCGCAGTTCCATCGTAAAAACGTTTTCCACGCCGACCTCAACGCCCACAACATCCTGGTGGACGGCACGCAGCGCTGGTGGCTCATCGACTTCGACCGCGGCGACCTGCGTGAACCCGGTCTTTGGTGCGACGCCAATCTGGTGCGGCTGCGGCGCTCGATCCTGAAGATCTGCGATGCGCTGCCTGCGGGGCGGTTCAATGAAACGCTGTGGACGGCGCTGCTTGCGGGTTATCGGGACGGCAAGATGCGGGCCGACGCCGCGGCCGCCCCCGCGCAGCGATGATGCAGGTCGTCTACCAGTCCATCGTCTACCTCCTCGCGCCGATCGCTTGCCTCGTGCTGCTGTGGCGTGGCCTGCGGGACCGCAGCTATTGGCAGGGCCTCCCCGAGCGCTTCGGTTTCGGTGCGACGACGGCGGAGCCTGCGATCTGGGTGCATGCGGTGTCGGTCGGGGAGGTGCAGGCGGCGGTCGCGTTGGTGCGGTCACTTCAGCGGCGCTACCCGGGCGTGCCGCTCGTGCTCACGACCGTCACGCCGACCGGCAAGGCGCGCGCGCGTGCCGCGTTCGGTGACACCATCGATGTGCGCTACCTGCCCTACGACCTGCCAGGCAGTGTCCGGCGGTTCTTCGACCGCGTCAGGCCCCGCGTCGCGGTGATCCTCGAGACCGAACTTTGGCCTAACCTGTTCCGCACCTGCGGCCGGCGCGGCGTGCCCCTGGTGCTGGCGAGCGCCCGCATCTCGCCGCGTTCCGTGGGGCGCTACCGGCTGTTGGCCAGCCTTTTCCACGAGACCCTCTCGCACGGTATCGTCATCGCGGCACAGGGTGAGGACGACGCCGAGCGCTTCCGTGCCATCGGCGCCAACCCCGCGAAGACCCATGTGGTGGGCAACATCAAGTTCGATTTCGAGCTGCCGGCGGACATCCTCGAGCGTGGTGCCGCGCGGCGCGTGGCCTGCGCCGCCACCGATCGGTTCCTGTGGATCGCGGGCAGCACCCACGAGGGCGAGGAAGACGCTGCGATCGATGCGCAGCGCGCGCTCGAGGCTGCGGGTATCCCGAATCTGCTGGTGTTGGCGCCACGACATCCGCCGCGTTTCGCTGCGGTGGCCTCGGCGCTCGAGGCGCGCGGCGTACGCCATGCAAGACGATCGGCGGGTTCTGCGGTGGCCGTCGATACCCAAGTGTTGCTGCTCGACAGCCTCGGCGAACTGGTCGAGTGGTACGCCGCGGCGGATGTGGCGTTCGTCGGCGGCAGTCTGGTGCCGGTCGGCGGTCACAACCTGCTCGAGCCTGCCGCGCTTGCGGTGCCGTCGCTGACGGGACCGTATGTGTTCAACGCCGAGGAGATCGCCCGAGCGCTCGTGTCGGAGGGCGCAGTGGAGATGGTGGAGGACGCGAGCGGGTTGGCTGCCGCGCTGCTTGGGCTCGCAAGGGACCCCGCGGAACGGCGCCGACGCGGTGCGCTAGGTCAGGCGATGGTGGCGCGCAACCGCGGCACGCTGCAACGCCTCGAAGCGCTGATCGAGCCGCTTATCGGACCGGCACAGACTCCGTCAGCCAACCGTTGACCTCTTCGAGCGCCGCACGGTCGAGCGTGCCCGATGCGAGGCGCAGTTTGAGCACGTTCAGGATGTAGTCGTAGCGGCTGCGGGAGTAGTTGGTCTGCGCCTGCACGAGACTGCGACGCGATTCGAGGACATCCACGGTGGTCCGGGTGCCGACCTCGTAACCGGCTTCGGTCGCCTTCAGCGCCGTCTGGTTCGATTCGAGCGCTTGCCGCAGAGCGGCGACGCGCGACATCTCGCTCAACACGCCGAGATAGGCATCACGCGATTGACGCTCGGTCTGGCGCGAGACGCGTGCGAAACGCTCGCGCGCAGCTTGCCACTGGTACTCGCTCTGGCGCACCCGCGATTGCGTGCCGCCGCCGGAGAAGATCGGCACCGACAACTGCAAGGAGTAGGTGGTGTCGTCCGTGTCGCTGGTGCGGAGACCGGTGTTGCCGCTCGCGAAATCGATGGGGCTTGTCTGGTCGCTGTTGCTGCGGCTGGCGACAAGGTCGACTTCCGGCAGATGCCCGCCGAACGCCGAGCGGACATTATCGCGCGCGATATCGGCGGCGAGACGGCTCGAGATGAGCGAGAGGTTCTGCTCCATGGCGCGTGCCACCCATTGGTCCTCGTCGGCCGGGTCCGGGCTCTTGAGCGGCATCGCATCGCCCGGCTTGGCGAGCGTCGAATATTTCTCGGCGGTGATCTCGCGCAGCAGCTCCTCGTTGGAGGCCAGCTGACGCTTCGAGGCGATGACGGCGGCAGCGGCGCTGTCACGCGCGGCCTTGGCTTCCTGCACATCGGTGATGGCGATCAAGCCGACCTCGAAGCGCTTCTCGGACTGCTCGAGTTGGCGCGTGATCGCCTCGAGCGCGGAGTTCTGCGCCGAGACCTGGTCTTGGGCGGCGAGGACGTTGAAGTAGGCTTCGGAGACCCGCAGGATCAAAGATTGCTGGGCGACCGCGTAGTCGGCCTCAGCCTGTGCGACCTGACGGTCGGCTCGCTTGAGGTTCATCCAATCGGACCAGGAAAAGACGCTTTGCCGCAGGTCCAGGCTCCACCGGTCGGTCTCCGGCTCGGAGTCGCTCGAGGAGATGAAGTTGACGACCACGCGGTTGCCGGATCCCGTGGGCTGCTCGATCTCTTGCGGGAACTGACCTTCGGTACGGTTATCGGATCTGCTGCGGCTCGCGGAGCCGGAGATCTGCGGCAGCAGTGCCGCCAGTGCCTGGGGCTTGGACTCCCGGGCCGCCAGACGCAAGGCATCGGCCTCGCGGATCTGAGGGTCGTTGGAGAGGGCGCGTTCGTAGACGGCCTTCAGATCCTCCGCGTGGGAGGCGGACATCGAGACGAACAGACCGAGCGTCAGCACCAAAGCGCGCTTCATAAACAAGACCTCGACGGGGTGTTATAGGTAAGTATAACAGTTGGCGGAAGGCGGGAAGACTCAGGCCGCTAGTATGGACGCAATGAGGGGTCGATTCGTTCCCCCCACGCCAATATTCCCCCGGTCAGATTGCTGACCGAGCGGAATCCGCGGCTCTCCAAGAAGCGGGCGACCTGCATGCTCCGAGCACCGGAGCGGCACATCACCACCGTGGTGGCCGCTGGGTCGATCTCGCTGAGGCGAGTCGGGATGTCACCCATGGGGATGTGATGTGCAAAGGGCAGGCTCGAGACCTCGAGTTCATGGGCTTCGCGCACATCGATGACGACCAATGATTCGCCGGCCTGGAGGCGGGCTTGCAGCGCTTCGGGGGTGATGTCGTGGACCATGGCCGTCAGAAACTGAATGAGGAGGGTACGGGCGCGCCTGACAACGGCTTGAGCGCGGTCTCGAAGAGCACGCTCCATTGCAGCGTACCGTCAGCGCCGCGCTCGCCGAGGCTCGCGTGCAGGGTGGTCCCGGTACCGAGCACCACGAAGAGGCGGCCGCCGGGTGCAAGCCGCTCCTCGAAGCGCGCATCCCGCGCGGGCAGCGAGCCGGTGAGCACGATGACCTCGTACTCGCTGCTGCCGAGTGCTTCCCGTGCATAGGCGTCGCGATGCTCGACGGTGGCATTGCGCACTGCGACAGTCCGGAGGTTCGTCGTCGCCTGCTGCGCAAGGTCCGCTCGGATCTCGAGCGATCGTACCGAGCAAGCGTGCGCCGCCAGACAAGCGGTCAGGAAACCCGATCCGCTGCCGATCTCGAGCACGCGGTCGGTCGGCTTCAGCGCGACCGCCTGCAGGATGCGACCGCCGATCTTGGGTGTCAGCATGTGATCGCCGCCGCCCAAGGGGATCCCGGTGTCCGCGTAGGCCACCTCGCGGAACGCCGGCGGTACGAACGCCTCGCGAGGGATGCGCGCAAAGGTGTCGAGCACCGGCTGGGAGAGCACATGCCAGGCGCGCAATTGCTGCTGGACCATCTGATCGCGGGCAGTGTCGGTGTGCATGGTGTCCAGCATGGGGTGGAAGCGGGTGGGCGGGGCGGAAAAGTACTGCTTTTCCACCCCGCTGCCAAGCCTTCAGATCCGGAACGACGGATCTGGTCGGGTCGTGGTCAGGGCTTCGTCCGGAAATCGCCCGCCTCGACGATCGTGAGGTCTTGCGGACGGATCCAGCGCTTCACCGCGGCATTCACATCAGCCACGGTCAGCGTCGCTACCCGGGCCTCGAGGGCCTCATCCCAGGCGAGCGTCCGATCGAGGAACCTATAGGACTGCAGTCGGCTGACCAACTCGCGATCCTGCGAACGGCTGACGCTGCGCCCCTGCAGCCAGCCGCTGCGCGCGTCCTTGAGTTCGGCCTCGGTGAAGCCCTCATCCAGCATCTTGGCGAGTTCTTCACGATAGGCCGCGATCAGGCGGGCTGAGTTCTGCGGGTTGTAGATCGCGAAGGTGCCGAAAGCGCCGTCCTTGTCCAAGGAGGACGCCTGCAGGAAGGACGACACGCCGTAGCTGATGCCCTCTTTCTGGCGGATGCGGGTGGCGAGCCGCGAGTTTAGGAAGCCGCCCCCCAGCATGTAGTTGGCGAGGGTGAGCGCAGCGAAGTCCGGATCATCGTCGCGCAGCGGCAGGTTCAGCCGCGCGATCATCACTGCGTTGGTCTTGTCCGGCGTGATCAACTGGCGGCTGCTCCCCGGGATGTCGAAGCTGTTGCCCGGTGCGCGCTCGTAGACCTGTTCGGCAGACCAGCCGGCCAGCATCGCACCGAGTGCGGCGCGCGTGGTGGTCTCGTCGAAGTCGCCGACGACCGCGGCGGTAGCGTCCGAGGCACCGTAGAAATCGGCATGGAACCGCCGCAGGTCGGCGACCGAGGTGCCGCGGATCGCGACGGCCTCTTCCTCGAAGCTGCGCACCCGACGGAAGTCGTCGGCGGGCCAGGGCGAGGTGATGCGGGCGCTCTCACGCGCTGCGATGGCCTGCGGTTCGCTGCGTTGCTGATCGAGACCGGCGAGCGTCTCATCGCGCAGCTTGACGAATTCGGTTTCCGGGAACACCGGATTGCGCAGGAGGTCGGTGACGATGTCCAGTGTCGGTACGAGATTGTCCCGGGTAGAGACCACCGAGACGTTCACGGTCTGTCCGCCGCCGCCGATGCTGACCGTGGACTTCAGCTTGTCGAGTTCGTCGTTGATCTGTTGCAACGAGCGGTTCGCGGTGCCGCGACGCAGCATCGCCGCCGTGAGTTCGGTCACGGTCGACCGACCGGCTAATGAATTCCGGTCGCCGAGACGCAGCACGATGTTCGCCGTCACGGCGCCACCGCGGGTGGATTTGGCGAGGAAGCTGTACTTCGCGCCGCCGGGCAGCGTCTCGCTGCGGGTGCGTGCGTCGATGTTGGCCGGCGAGGGATCGAAAGCCTCCGCCTGCTTGAGCATGGCGCGACCGGTGTATCCGGCGAGCATCACCGAAGGCTCATCCGCGGTCGGGATCGTCGCCCGTACGGGGGCGGCATCCGGGACGAACAAGCCGGTGGTGCGGTTCGAAGGCTTGAGGTACGCCATGGCGACCCGGTTGACGTCGGCGGCCGTGACCTTCTCGAGGCGGTCGCGCGACAGGAACCACAGCCGCCAGTCACCCTTCGCGACATACTCGGAGAGTCCGAGCCCGACGCGCTCGCTGTTGTTGTAGGTGAGCTCGAAGTCTTTCAGCAGGGTGTTCCGTGCGCGGGTGACTTCATCCGCGGTGACCGGATTCGAGGCGAGCGTATCGAGCAGCTCGAGCATCGTCTGCGTGGCATCCGCCACCGGTTTGTCCTTGAGGACCTCCGCCGAGAAATACATGTAGCCCGGGTCCTTCAGTTCGAAGGCGAAACCGCCGACGCTGCTCGCCTTGCCGGTCTCCACCAACGCCTTGTACAGGCGCCCCGAGGGCTCGTTGGTGAGCACCTCGGCCAGCACCTCCACGGCGACGAAGTCCGGGTGGGCGCCGGCCGGGATGTGATAACCGGCGGCGGTGACCTGAAGATCGCCGACCCGGCGCAGCACGGCGTGGCGCTCGCCATCCTGCGTGGGTTCGACGGTGTAGGTCGGCTGCAGGATGCGCTGCGGACGCGGGATCGGGCCGAAGAATTCATTGACCCAAGCGAGCGTCTTGGCTTCGTCGATCTTGCCGGTGACGGTCAGCACCGCGTTGTCGGGCTGGTAGTAGTTGCGGTAGAAAGCCCGCAGGTTGGCGACCGGTACGCGCTCGATGTCCTCACGCGATCCGATGGTCGTCTTGCCGTAGTTATGCCAAAGATAGGCGGTGGACATGACCCGCTGCAGCAGCACGCGCGAGGGGTTGTTCTCGCCGGACTCGAACTCGTTGCGCACCACGGAGAACTCGCTCTTGAGGTCTTCCTCCTTGATGAAGGAATTGATCATGCGGTCGGCTTCGAGGTCGAGGGCCCAGCGCAGGTTGTCGTCGGTGGCTGCGAAGGTCTCGAAATAGTTGGTGCGGTCGTACCAGGTGGTGCCGTTCGGGCGCGCCCCGCGTGCGGTGAGCTCCTGCGGGATGTTGGGGTGCCGCGGTGTGCCCTTGAACACCATGTGCTCGAGCAGATGAGCCATGCCGCTCTCGCCGTAGCCTTCGTGGCGCGATCCTACGAGGTAGGTGATGTTCACGGTGATGGTCGGCTTGGAACCGTCCGGGAAGAGGAGTACCGTCAGGCCGTTGGCGAGGCGGTATTCGGTGATCCCCTCGACCGAGGTGATCTTCTGCGGCGCGGGCAGCGTGGCGGCGCTCGCGGCGGGTTTTGCGGCCTTCTCGGCGGCCAGGGCCGGCGCGGTAAGCGGGGCCGTCAGGGTCAGAAACAGGGCAGCGGTCAGGCAAGCGGTCCGGGACAAAAGATGACGCACGACGGGTACTCCGGCAAGAGCAAAGAGACCATGACTCTATACGGCCTGTCTGGGCGCGCAAGGGCTTGCGCCGCTGCGGGAATGGTGGTTGCCCTGCTGGGGGGAAGCCCCGCGATGGCGACCGGTAGCGACCCCTCCGAGGTGGCGGATGCCACGGCCGCGGGCGAGGCCGCGCCGCCGCGCCTCGATCTGCGTCCCGGCGATCTGCGTCGGCATGTGCCGCGCGACGAGCTGGATGCGCCTTGGACGGCAGAGCTCGACGAGGTCGTCATCCGTCCGCGCCGCCCGCCGCCCGATCTGCCCGAGCGCCGAGCGGTACCGCAGGGCCTCGGAGGCCTCCTCTGGGCTGCGAAGCGCCCCACCCAGGCTTGGCGGCTGCTGGTGCCCGACCCCAACGCTCCGCCGGTGCAACCGCGCAGCGCCGATGATCCACGGGAGCCGCCTGGTGCGTACCGGTCGCGCATCGGCGAACCGGGTAAGGTGTTCTGAGAAAAATTCTCTGAGCCAAAAAAAAGGCCCCGTTTCCGGGGCCTTCTTCGCTGGTCGATGGCGGGGCTGCTCAGAGCAGCGGCACCAGCAACAGCGCCACGATGTTGATGATCTTGATCAACGGGTTGATGGCCGGACCCGCGGTGTCCTTGTACGGATCGCCGACGGTGTCGCCGGTGACCGCGGCCTTGTGGGCCTCGGAGCCCTTGCCGCCGAAATGACCTTCTTCGATGTATTTTTTGGCGTTGTCCCAGGCACCACCACCCGTGCACATCGAGATGGCGACGAAGAGGCCCGTGACGATGGTGCCGATGAGCAGGCCACCGAGCGCCCGGATGCCGGCGCCGTCACCCATCAGCGCGTTCATGCCGAAGGCCACCACGACCGGCACCAGGATCGGCAGCAGCGAGGGCACCACCATCTCCTTGATCGCCGACTTGGTGAGCAGGTCGACCGCCGTGGAGTAATCGGGCTTGCCCGTGCCGTCCATGATGCCGGGGATCTCGCGGAACTGGCGCCGCACTTCGGTGACCACCGAGCCCGCTGCGCGTCCGACGGCTTCCATCGCCATCGCGCCGAACAGGTAGGGCACGAGACCACCGATGAAGAGGCCGATGATCACGGCCGGATCCGACAGCGAGAACTCGACCATGGGGCGCCCGGTGGCGGCCAGATGCGCCTCGAGCTTGAGGGTGTAGTCGGCGAACAGCACGAGTGCCGCAAGACCCGCCGAGCCGATCGCATAGCCTTTGGTCACCGCCTTGGTGGTGTTACCCACGGCATCGAGCGGGTCGGTGATGTTGCGGACCTTCTTGTCGAGCCCCGCCATCTCGGCGATGCCGCCTGCGTTGTCGGTGATCGGACCGTAGGCATCGAGCGCCACGATCATGCCGGTCAGCGACAGCATCGAGGTCGCCGCGATGGCGATACCGTAGAGACCGTGACCGGCCTCGCCGTTCTCGCCGAGCGTGTAGGAGCCCCAGATCGCGGCGCAGACCGCGAGCACCGGCAGTGCGGTGGACTTCATCGATACACCGAGACCGGCGATCATGTTCGTCGCATGGCCCGTCTGCGAGGCCTCGGCGATCTTGCGCACCGGGCTGTATTCCGTGGCGGTGTAGTACTCGGTGATGACGATCATCGCCGCCGTCAGCGCGAGGCCGATCAGCGCACAACCGAACATCGAGGTGAAGTGCGCGGGCATCAGCGACTCGGTGATGAACCAGAAGGCGACCGCAGACACCACGCCCGAGACGATCACGCCCTTGTAGAGCGCGTTCATGATCTTGCCGCCGTCGCTCACCCTCACGAAGAAGGTGCCGACGATGGAGGCGACGATCGAGGCGGCGCCGAGCGCAAGCGGGTAGATGATCGCCGCGCTGCCGACGCCCGTCAGCATCAGGCCGCCGAGCAGCATGGTGGCGACGAGGGTGACCGCATAGGTCTCGAACAGGTCGGCGGCCATGCCGGCGCAGTCACCGACATTGTCACCGACGTTGTCGGCGATGACCGCGGGATTACGCGGATCGTCCTCGGGGATGCCCGCCTCGACCTTGCCGACGAGGTCGGCACCGACATCTGCACCCTTGGTGAAGATGCCACCACCGAGACGCGCGAAGATGGAGATCAGCGAACCGCCGAAGGCGAGGCCGACCAAGGAACGCAGCGCCTTGTCATCGCCCACGACCGGGATCATGAGCATGTAGTAGAGGGCGACACCGATCAGACCGAGACCCACCACCAGCATGCCGGTGATCGCGCCGCCCTTGAAGGCGACCTGCAGCGCGGCGTTCAGGCCGTGGTTGGCCGCTTCGGCGGTCCGCACGTTCGCGCGCACCGAGACGTTCATGCCGATGTAGCCGGCGATACCGGAGAGGATCGCGCCGACCGCGAAGCCGCCTGCGGTCGCCCAATCGAGCACGAAGCCGAGGACGACGAACAGCACCACACCGACCACGGCGATGGTGGAGTACTGGCGGTTGAGGTAGGCCTGCGCGCCGGCTTGGATGGCGGCGGCGATCTCCTGCATGCGGGCATTGCCGGCGGGCAGGTTGTTGATGGCGATGGCCGAGATGGCCCCGTAGACGACTGCGAGCACTCCGGCGCCCACGGCGATCCAGAGCCAAGTATTAAAGTCCATTTTGATCTCCCCCTAGGAAAAAAGGCGCCGCATCATACCATGGCGGCTCGTCATGGCCGCCCGGGCGGCAGCCGTGAGGGCGACATCGATCAAGCCTTGAACGGCGGCAGTCGCTTGCGGACTTTCGCGCCGCGCAGTCTGACGTAGACCGGCAATCCGTCCCGGAAGGGCGGCGGCGCTTCGCCGTCGATCAACGGCAGCAGGTGGCGTCGGCATCGTTCGGTGATGCCGAAACCGTCGGTCGTGATGAAGTCGCGTGGCAGCTTGTGCTCGACGTTGGCGACTTTGGCGAGCTCGACATGACCCACCGTCCAGCGATAAGGCCGCGAGGACTTGCGGACCACGATCGGCATCACGGCGTTGTGTCCCTGCACGGCGAGCTCGACGGCGGCCTTGCCCATCGCATAGGCCTGCTCGACATCCGTCTTCGAAGCGATGTGGCGCGCCGCACGCTGCAGGTAATCCGCCACTGCCCAGTGATATTTGTAGCCGTGGGCTTTGCGGATCATGTCGGCGAGGAACGGCGCGACGCCGCCCAACTGCGTGTGGCCGAAGGCGTCTTTCGTGCCGGCGTCGGCGAGGAAGCGTCCGTCTGCATAGGCCGTGCCTTCGGAAACCACGATCACGCAGTAGCCGACGCGCTCCACGGTCTCCTTGACGCGTGCCAAGAACGCCACCGGGTCGAAGGCGATCTCCGGGAACAGGATGATGTGCGGCGCTGCATCGCGGCCCTTGCCGGCGAGCCCGCCTGCGGCGGCGATCCAACCGGCATGGCGCCCCATCACCTCCATCACGAACACTTTGGTGGAAGTCCGCGCCATCGAGGCGACATCGAGCGAGGCCTCGAGTGTGGACACGGCGACGAACTTGGCGACCGAGCCGAAGCCCGGGCAGCAGTCGGTGAAGGGCAGATCGTTGTCCACGGTCTTCGGCACGCCGATGCAGGTGATGGGGTAGCCGAGCGTCTCGCCCATCTGCGCGACCTTGTGCGCGGTGTCCATCGAGTCGTTGCCGCCGTTGTAGAAGAAATATCCGATGTCATGGGCCTTGAAGACCTGGATCAGACGCTCGTACTCGGCGCGGTTCTTATCCAGACCCTTGAGCTTGAAGCGTGCTGAACCAAAAGCGCCGGCGGGGGTATGGCGCAGTCCGGCGATGGTCGCCTTGCTCTCCTTGGAGCAGTCGATCAGGTCCTCTTCGAGGGCGCCGACGATGCCGTGGCGGCCGGCGTAGACCTTGCCGATATGACGCGGATGCCGTGCGGCGGTCTCTATGACCCCGGCCGCCGAGGCGTTGATGACGGCGGTCACCCCGCCCGACTGGGCGTAGAAGGCGTTGCGGGGAACGGGCTTGCCGGTGCGGGCGGCGGGCTTGCGGACGGTCTTTTTCATGGGAGGTGAGGATACCGCAGCATTTGACCTGCCGGGAACGGGCGGGTACCGTTCGCCGTCACGTCTCTGTCATTCCGATGCACGGACGCTTGGAGTCCCCGTTCATGAGAATCGTTTTCCTCGGTGCGCCCGGTTCCGGCAAGGGAACGCAGGCCCAGCGCCTCGTCGAGCGTCATGGTATCCCGCAGGTCTCGACGGGAGACCTGCTGCGCGCCCATGTGCGCGACGGTACCGAATTGGGTCGTCGCGCCAAGGCCGTCATGGATGCCGGCCAACTCGTCGACGATGCAACCATCCTCGGTATGGTGCGCGAGCGGCTGGCCGAACCCGACGCCCGCGGCGGGTTCATCCTCGATGGGTTCCCGCGCACGATCCCGCAGGCTGAGGGCCTCGACCGCATGCTCATCAGCATCGGGCAGCCGCTCGATGCCGTGGTGCAGTTCAACATCGAACCCCAGTTGCTGGTCGAGCGCATCTCGGGCCGCCGTACCTGTCAGGACTGCGGTCGGGTGTTCAACATCCATACTGCGCCAGCCCCATCGCCCCCGCCCTGTGGCGGACAGTGCGAGACGCCGCGCCTCATGCAGCGGCCGGACGACAAGGAAGAGACCGTCGCGAAGCGGATCGGCGTCTATGAAGAGCAGACGCGGCCCTTGGCGGATTTCTACGCGGCGCAGGGTCTGTTGCGCAGCATCGATGCGGACGCCGGGCTGCCGGTGGTGACGGCGCGCGTCGAGGCGGCGATCGCGCCGCGCTGAGCTTTACCGGGTCACACCGCGGCGCGCAAACGGTCGGCCAATACGCCGGCGCGCCAACCGCCTAGCGCGGTCGCCGGGTCGTTGCCTCGGGCGATCTCTTCGAGCACACGCCGCGTCGCGAGCACTTCGGGTGCGATGTCGAGTTCCTGCGCGGTGGCCTGCGTGACCTCGGACAGCCGTTTCGTGCGTGCGATCGATGCCGGGTCGGGCCGCTCGCGTTTGGGCAGGGGTGGCGCGGGATCCGGCACCCGGGCCGCCTCGATCAAGCCGAGCAGCTCGTCGCCTGAATGTTTGACGACCGCTTCCGGCATGCCCTCGATCTGCGCCAAGCTGTCACGGCTGCGCGGGATGCGCAGCACGATCTCGCGCACGAGCGTGTCGTCGAGGATCCAGCCGCGTGGCCGGTTGCGTGCGACGGCGCGCCGTTCACGCCACGCCGCGAGCGATTGAAGCAGCCGGAGGCGACCTTCGTCCCAGCCCTCCACGCCGCGGAAGCGCAGCCAAGCCTTGTCGACATCGACGGCGAGCACATCGAGCCGTTCGAGTGCGGCGAGCTCTTCGGCCAACCAATCGAGTCGGCCGAGCTGCTCCAGAGCACCCAGCAACTGCTCGCGCAGCGGCAACAGGTGGCGCACATCATCGAGTGCGTACTCGATCTGCTCGATGCTCAGGGGTCGTCGCGACCAATCGGTGCGGGTCTGGCCTTTCGGCAGTTCGTGACCCAACAGGCGCCGTACCAACTCGGCGTAGCCGACCTGTGCAGGATGGCCGCAGAGCGCCGCCGCGATCTGTGTATCGAACAGCGGCGTCATCGGCCCGAGCGTGGGTGCCAACACTTCGAGGTCCTGCCGACCGGCATGCAACACGACCGGTGGGCCGGCGGCACCGAGCGCTGCGGCGAGCGGACTCAGATCCGGGAGTGCGAGCGGATCGATGCAGATCGGGCCGTTGCGGGTGGTGAGCTGCAGCAGGCAGAGCTCGGCCCGATAGGTGCGTTCACGCATGAATTCCGTGTCGAGCCCGATCGCGGTCTCGCCCACGAGGTCGCCGAGAAGGTCTTGCAGGCCCGAAGCGGTGGTGATGATTTTTGCGTGCGACGACACCGCTCAACTATGCAAGAATCCGACCCTTCACGGGGGACTAAATCGGCATGATCTCCACGCTGCGTCTGTTCATCGGGTTGTTGCTGCGCAAGGCGGCTCCCTCGGACTTGCCGACCTCGCCGCGCCTGTTGGCCGCGACCGTCTTTGCACTCGCGGCACTGCAGGGGTTGTTCGCCGGCGCGTTCGGCGAAGACCCCGGTGCGGTGTTGTCTCGAGAGTTGTTCTCCGGGGTGCTGTCGCTCGGTTGGATCTACCTGCTGACCCGGATCCATGGCAAGCCGGAACGTTTCCTGCAGACCGCCACCGCGATGCTTGGGGTCATGCTCGTCGTGGCGCCCTTCACGCTGCCGCTGCTGGCGGTGGCGATGCCGCTCTTTGAGGCGGCGCGCACCGGTCAACCGGCGGTCGATGCCGCCGCGTTGCCCTTGATCGCGCTGGCCGCGGTCTTCGCGGCCGGCCTCTACCTGCTGGTCGTGCGGGGGCGCATCCTCGCCGAGGCGATCGAGCGCCCGTTCTTCCAGTGCCTGGTGCTGGTGCTGATCGGTGAACTGCTCGTGGTGATGGCGATGGTCGCGCTCGGGTTCGGCGGCGCGGCCCCGGCAGCCTGAGCGCCACGCCGTGCACCTGCACATCCTCGGCATCTGCGGGACCTTCATGGGTGGCATCGCCGCGATAGCGCGGGCCGCCGGCCACCGTGTCACCGGCTCGGACCACAATATCTATCCGCCGATGAGCACGCAGCTCGAGTCGCTCGGCATCGTGATCACCCAAGGGTTCGAGGCCTCACAACTCGATCCGGCGCCTGATGTGGTCGTGGTCGGCAATGTCATGAGCCGTGGTCATCCGGTCATCGAAGCGCTGCTCGAGCGCGGCTTGCCCTACAAGTCCGGCCCCGAATGGTTGGCACGCGAGGTGTTGCGCGATCGCTGGGTGCTGGCGGTGGCGGGCACCCACGGCAAGACGACCACCTCCAGCATGCTGGCTTGGATCCTCGAGTACGCGGGGCTCTCGCCAGGGTTCTTGATCGGCGGCGTGCCGCTCGATTTCGGTGTCAGTGCGCGTCTCGGCGAAGCGCCGTTCTTCGTCATCGAGGCCGACGAATACGACACGGCGTTCTTCGACAAGCGCGCCAAGTTCGTGCACTACCGTCCGCGCACGGCGATCCTCAACAACCTCGAGTACGACCACGCCGACATCTACCCCGACGTCGAGTCCATCGAGCGCCAGTTCCACCATCTCGTGCGCACCGTACCGGCCTCCGGCCTCATCGTGCACCACGCCGACGATCCGCATCTCAGCCGTGCGCTCTCGATGGGCTGTTGGAGCGCGTGCGAGGGTTTCGCGCGCGGTGGTGGGTCGAGCGGCGGTACTGCGCTCTGGAGCGCGCACTCCACCGATGAAGGGCGGCAGGACGGATCGTGCTTCGAGGTGCTGTTCCAAGGCGTTCCGGTGGGGCGGGTACGCTGGGGGCTGATCGGCGGCCACAATGTCGATAACGCACTGGCCGCCATCGCTGCCGCCCGCCATGCCGGGGTGCCGCCCGAGGTGGCTTGTGGAGCGCTCGGCGAGTTCCGCGGTATCAAACGCCGGATGGAGGTGCGCGGTGTGGTGGGCGGCGTGACCATCTATGACGACTTCGCGCACCATCCCACCGCCATCGCCACCACGATCGAGGGACTGCGCCGCAGGCTCGGTGCGGAAGGTGCCAGCGGCGCGCGCATCTTCGCGGTGCTCGAGCCACGCTCCAACACCATGCGCCTCGGCGTGCACCGCCATACGCTCGCGGGCTCGCTGTCCGCCGCGGATGAGACTTGGCTCTACGCGCCGCCTGACCTCGGCTGGGATGCGGCGCCGGTGATCGCGGCGCTCGGTGGTCGGGGCCGGCTCGCACAGGACATCGGCGATCTCACGCAAGGGCTGGTCCGAGCGGTGCGCCCGGGCGACCATGTGCTGATCATGTCGAACGGCGGTTTCGGGGGCTTGCACCAGCGTTTGTTGGACGCGCTGACAGCGCGGGAGGCGGATCATGGCCTTTGAAGAGGAACGCATCATGTCGGTGGGCATGACCGGCGCTTCGGGCGCGCAGTACGGTCTGCGGTTGGTGGAATGCCTGTTGCAAGCCGATTGGCAGGTCTACCTCACCTTCACCCGCGCCGCGCAGATCGTCATCGGTGGGGAGACCGATTGTCGGCTGCCGGGCCGTGCGACCGAGCAGACCCGGCATCTCTCGGCGCTCTTCAAAGCCCGCGACGGCCAACTGCGGGTGTTCGGTGAGGAGGAGTGGACCTCGCCGCTCGCCAGCGGTTCCGGTGCGCCGCGCCGCATGGTGATCTGCCCGGCGAGCATGGCGACGCTCTCCGCGATCGCCAACGGGGCCAGCGAGAACCTGCTCGAGCGCGCAGCCGATGTCGTCATCAAAGAGCGTGGCGATCTCGTGATCGTGCCGCGCGAGACGCCGTTCTCCGCGATCCACCTCGAGAACATGCTCAAGCTCGCGCGGCTCGGCGTGTGCATCCTGCCGGCCAACCCCGGCTTCTACAACCAGCCGACGCAGGTCGCCGAGCTCGTGGATTTCATCGTCGCGCGCATCCTCGACCAGTTCCGGATCAGGCACACGCTGGCGAAGCCCTGGGGCCGGGAGGCCTGATGTCCACGGTGGACTTCGAGCTGCCGCTGTTCCCGCTCAGTTCGGTGCTGTTCCCGGGCGGTCCACTGCGCTTGCGCATCTTCGAGCCCCGCTATGTCGACATGGTCAAGCGCTGCATGCGCGAGGGCAGTTGCTTCGGGGTGGTCTTGCTGCAGGGCGGCGGCGAGTCCGGTCCGATCGACGGCATCGCGGCGATCGGCACGACCGCGCGCATCGTCGACTTCAACCTCCTGCCCGATGGCCTCTTGGGGCTCACCTGTCACGGTGAGCGGCGCTTCCGCGTGCGGCGTTGTTGGCGCCAAGCGGACGGGCTCAACATGGGCGAGGCGCAATGGTTGGAGGATGCCGCCCCGAAAGTCGTCCCCGTGCCTCCCGAACATCGGCATCTCGCCGATGTCCTGCGGCGGGTGTTGCCTGAACTCGGCGAGGTCTACAACGGCATCGAGCCGCATTTCAACGATGCGGCCTGGGTCGGTGGGCGGCTGGTGGAGATCCTGCCGATCGCCCTCGGCGACAAACAGGCCTGCCTCGAGATGGACGATCCGCTCGAGCGGTTGGCCGTCGTCTCTCCGCTCATCCGGCGGCCTGAGGATCCTTCCGACGCTTGAGGGCGTCGTCCGCGACGCCGATCCCTCGGGCGGTGCGATGCCCGTAGAAGCGAAGCACCACCACGCCGATGACGAGCGTCCAGGCGAGCACCAGCCAGCCGACCACACCGTCGAATTCCGACAGCAGGAAGCGCCAAGGGCTCGCATCGTCCGGTCTTGACGACTCGCGCAGAACACTGATCACCCACACCCAACCGGCGTGCAAGCCGATGCAGCCGGCGACATGGCCGGTCCGCGCGCGCACGAGCCCGAGCAGCACGCCCACCGCTGCGAGCGCCAGGAACGCATCGAGGATGCCGAGGGGGCTCGCGAACGCCGCCAGCGTGCCGGCGATGTGCCGAAGTCCGCTGTCTGGACCGAGCTCCTCGACGGGGATGCGGTGGCGCCCCACGAAATGCACCGCCGAGTAGAGCAGGGCGGTCAGTACGATGGCGAGCCGATGACCCGACTCGCGCGCGATCGCGGTGTGCATCGCACCGCGGAAAAAAGTCTCTTCGATGAAGGCGACCGCGAGCCCCGTCATCAGGCCACCGGCCGCGAGCTTCAGGAGCAGTGCCCCATCGAGCGTGATGCCCTCGCGCAACATTCGCAGGTCGAACCCGAACATCAAAAATGCGATCGGCAGCATGGTGGCCACACCGAGCGCCAGCCCGATGGCGAGTTCGCGCAGGAACTCGATCCTCGGCAGGCCGTAGCCGAGGCTGCGACGGTCGGCCAGCGCCAACCGCCGTGCCAGCAACACGATGCCGATCAGCAGCGAGAGCTGCCCGATGCGGTTGGCGAGGCGATGGAACTTGACGTCGAGGTGCGGAGAGAGCCACTCATAGGCCGGCCACGCCAGCAGCGCCATGACCGTAAAACCGGCGACGAACAGGCCGATGAACCACAGGAAGGCGCGCATCGCAGAGCGCTCAGTCGAACCAGCGGACGCGGGTGTCCAGTCCGCCATCGGGATGCAGTTCGAACACCCGGCACCCAGGGCCGCGATCATCGATCTCGAAGCCGGCGGCCTGCGGCCGGAACTGCATGCAGGTGGAGGGCGTGGTGAACACCCGCACGGCACCGAGGCGCTGCTCGCTCTCCTGGTGCACATGGCCGCCGAGCAAGGCGCGAACCGTCGGCAGGCCCGCGATCATCCTCTGGAGCGCTGCGCTGTTGCGCAGACCGACGCTGTCGAGTCCGGCGCTGCCTACCGGAAGCGGCTGATGGTGCAGCACGACCAATGCGTGCGGTGGGCTGTCAGGCCCGAGCGCCGCCTCGAGGCGCGCCAACTCGGTGGCGGGTAATTCGCCTGCCGCCTCTCCGGGGAGGGTGCTGTCGAGCAGGACGATCCGCCACGCGCCAAGATCGTGGTGACCGAGATGCCGGAAGGGCGGCTCGCTGAGCGCATCGCGGAGCAGTTGCGGGTCGTCGTGGTTGCCCGGGATGCAAAGCACAGGCTTTGCAAGCGAGCCCAACTCGTGGCGCACCCAGGCGTAACCGTCGGGATCGTCGTGGACGATGTCGCCCGTCAGCAGCACCGCATCGGCCGCCTCGAGATCCGCGGCCGCGCCCCGCAACACCTTGCGCAGCGTTTCGAGGGTGCGCACGCCGCGCATCTCCCCCAGGGGATCACCCACAAGGTGGGTGTCGGTGAGCTGCAGAAGGCGGATGACGACCATGGCGCCTATGCTAGCGCCACGGCCGTCCCCAAGTCAGTACCGGTAGGCGTCCGGCTTGTAGGGGCCCTGCTTGGTGACCCCGATGTAGTTCGCCTGTTGGTCGGAGAGCTCGGTCAGCCGGGCGCCGAGCTTCTGCAGCTGCAGCCGCGCGACCTTCTCGTCGAGGTGCTTGGGCAGCACATGGACGCCGACCGGGTACTTGTTGTGGTTCGACCAGAGTTCGATCTGGGCGATGGTCTGGTTGGCGAACGACGAGGACATCACATACGACGGATGCCCGGTGCCGCAGCCGAGGTTCACGAGCCGACCTTCCGCGAGCAGCGTGATGCGCTTGCCGTCGGGGAAGATGATGTGGTCGACCTGCGGCTTGATGTTGTCCCACTGGTACTGCTTCAAGGAGGCGCAATCGATCTCGTTGTCGAAGTGGCCGATGTTGCAGACGATCGCCTGGTTCTTCATCGCCCGCATGTGGTCGTGCGTGATGACATGGTAGTTGCCGGTGGCGGTGACGAAGATGTCGGCCTTGTCGGCGGCATATTCCATCGTGACCACGCGGTAGCCTTCCATCGCCGCCTGCAACGCGCAGATCGGGTCGACTTCCGTGACCCACACCTGGGCTGACAGCGCCCGCAGCGCCTGCGCTGAACCTTTGCCCACGTCACCATAGCCGCAGACCACCGCGACCTTGCCGGCGATCATCACGTCGGTGGCGCGCTTGATCGCATCGACGAGCGATTCGCGGCAACCATACAGGTTGTCGAACTTGGACTTCGTCACGGCATCGTTGACGTTGATGGCGGGGAAGGCGAGCGCGCCGTCCTTCGCCATCTGATAGAGGCGCTTGACGCCGGTGGTGGTCTCCTCGGTGACGCCGCGGATGTGCTTGATGCGGGTCGAGTACCACTTCGGGTCGCGCTTGAGCGTCTCGCGGATCGAGTCGAAGAGGAAGGTCTCCTCTTCGCTGCCCGGGTTGGTCAGCAGCGAGGCGTCCGTCTCGGCGCGGGTCCCGAGGTGCAGCAGCAGCGTGGCGTCGCCGCCGTCATCGAGGATCATGTTCGAGAAGCCGCCGTCAGGCCACTCGAAGATGCGGTGGGTGAAGTCCCAGTATTCTTTGAGCGACTCGCCCTTGTAGGCGAACACCGCCGTGCCTTGGGCGGCGATGGCGGCGGCGGCATGGTCCTGCGTCGAGAAGATGTTGCAGGAAGCCCAGCGGACCTGAGCGCCGAGCGCCTGCAGCGTCTCGATCAGCACGGCTGTCTGGATGGTCATGTGCAGCGACCCGGTGATGCGGGCACCGCGCAGCGGCTGCGTCGGGGCGAACTCATCACGGATCGCGAGGAGGCCCGGCATCTCCGTCTCGGCGATGCGGATCTCCTTGCGGCCCCAATCGGCAAGGGCGAGGTCGGCGACATGGAAGTCGCGCGTGGCGGTATCGGTCATGGTCGGCTCCGTTATCTTCGGAAGATGAACGGGCGCCGTTGTGCATCCTGCCGTGCCGCGAGCCTCGCATCCGATCGATGCTGCAGCGCCCCTCGCGTCACGCGGCCCGGTCGCCTTTGCGGGCGATCGGGCCATCTACGGTGGTGGATTGTAGTCGAAACCCGGCTCGCTCAGCGCCGGGACTTCGCACCGGCGTCGGCGGCGAGCGCTGCGGCCTTGTCGGTGCGCTCCCAGGTGAAATCCGGGTGCTTGCGGCCGAAGTGGCCGTAGGCCGCGGTCTTGAGGTAGATCGGACGGGCGAGGTCGAGCATCTCGCGCAGTCCGTAGGGGGTCAGATCGAAATGCCGGCGCACCAACGCCGTGAGTTTGTCGCGCGACAGCGTCCCGGTGCCGAAGGTCTCGACCATGATCGAGGTCGGTTCGGCGACGCCGATGGCGTAGGAGACCTGCACCTCGCAGCGTTCAGCGAGGCCCGCAGCGACGATGTTCTTGGCGACATAGCGCGCGGCATAAGCGGCCGAGCGATCGACCTTCGAGGGGTCCTTGCCCGAGAACGCGCCGCCGCCGTGGCGGGCGAAACCGCCGTAGGTGTCGACGATGATCTTGCGGCCGGTGAGGCCGCAGTCGCCCACCGGACCGCCGATGACGAAGCGGCCGGTCGGGTTGATATGGAACTTGGTGCCCTTGTGCAGCCACTTTTTGGGCAGCACGGGCAGCAGGATCTCCTCCATCACGGCCTCGCGCAGCGCCTTGGTGGAGATGTCGTTCGAGTGCTGGGTGGAGAGCACGACGGCATCGATCGCGACCGGTCGGTCGTTCTCGTAGCGCAGCGTGACCTGGCTCTTGGCATCGGGGCGCAGCCAAGCGAGCTTGCCGGACTTGCGCACCTTGGCCTGACGCTCGACGAGACGATGCGAGAGGGTGATGGCGGCGGGCATCAGCACATCGGTCTCGCGGGTGGCGAAGCCGAACATCAGGCCCTGATCGCCGGCGCCCTGCTTGCGCGGGTCCTTGCGATCGACACCCTGTGCGATGTCATCGGACTGCTTGCCGATGATGTTGAGCACGCCGCAGGAGGCGCCATCGAAGCCCATCTCGGAGGAGTTGTAGCCGATGTCGAGCACGGTCTTGCGCACCACGGCTTCGATATCGACCCACACATTGGTCGTGACTTCGCCGGCGACGATGACGACACCGGTCTTGACCAGGGTCTCACAGGCCACGCGGGCGCTTTTGTCCTCGGCGAGGATGGCGTCGAGGATGGCATCTGAGATCTGGTCGGCGACCTTGTCCGGGTGTCCTTCGGAGACGGACTCGGAGGTGAAGAGGAAATCGTTCGCCATGGCAGTGTCTCGCTCTCGTGAGGGGTATACGAAGCCCCCTATTATAACGATGTCCGGCGCACAGCCCCCGCCTTGGGCTGTCATTTTCGTTGGATATTGGCGCCGCTGTGGGCGAGAATTACCTTTTCCTGCAAGCCTTCGGATGTCCTCATGAGCCAACGCCGCCGTCTCGCAAATGCCATCCGGGCGCTCTCCATGGACGCGGTGCAGCAGGCGGCCTCCGGGCATCCGGGCGCCCCGATGGGGATGGCGGACATCGCTGAGGTCCTCTGGCGCGAGGTCATGGATTTCAACCCGACCCATCCACGCTGGGCCGATCGTGACCGCTTCGTGCTCTCGAACGGCCACGCGTCGATGTTGCTCTACTCGGTAAATCATCTCTGCGGCTATCCGCTCTCGATCGACGATCTCCGCGCGTTCCGCCAGCTCGGTTCTCGCACCCCGGGCCACCCCGAGAACGATCTCGACATCGGCATCGAGACCACCACCGGTCCGCTCGGCCAAGGCCTCGCCACCGCGGTCGGCATGGCGCTCGCCGAGCGGCTGTTGGCGGCGGAGTTCAACCGCCCGGGCCACGACATCGTCGACCACCATACCTATGTCTTCGTCGGCGACGGCTGCCTGATGGAAGGCATCTCGCACGAAGCCGTTTCGCTCGCCGGCACGCTCGGGCTCGGAAAACTCATCTGCGTCTACGACGACAACGGCATCTCCATCGACGGCGCGGTCAGCGGCTGGATGGCCGATGACACCCCGAAGCGATTCGCCGCCTGCGGTTGGCAGGTCATCAAAGATGTGGACGGTCATGACGGCGACGCGGTGCTCAAGGCGCTACGGCGCGCCAAGGCCAACCGCCGCCAGCCGACGCTCATCTGCGCACGCACGGTGATCGGTTTCGGCGCCCCGAACAAGCAGGGCAGCAAATCGACGCATGGTGAGCCGCTCGGCATCGAAGAGGTCGCGGCCGCGCGCGCGGTACTCGGTTGGACGCACGCGCCGTTCGTGGTGCCGGAGGACATCCGCGCCGATTGGGACCAGCGCTCCCGCGGTGAGCGCGCCGAGCGCGCCTGGAAGCGCCGCTTCAACCGCTACCGCCGCGAGTTCCCCGATCTCGCCGCGGAGTTCACCCGCCGCATGGCGGCTGCGCTTCCCACTGATTGGCCGCAGCTGCGCGACGCCGCCTTGGCCGCCGCCGCGGCCGTCGATGCCCCTCAGGCGACCCGTGCCTCGTCGCAGGTGGTGCTCAACGCGCTCGGGTCGGGGATGGGCGAACTGTTGGGCGGTTCGGCGGACCTCACCGGCTCGGTCAACACCTTCCGCAAGGATTCCAAGCCCGTGACGGGCCACGAGGGCGGCGGCAACTACGTCTACTACGGAGTGCGCGAGTTCGCGATGACGGCCATGATGAACGGCCTCGCGTTGCACGGCGGATTCGCGCCCTATGCCGGCACCTTCCTCGTGTTCTCCGACTACGCGCGCAACGCGGTGCGGCTCGCCGCGCTCATGCATCAGCGCATCCTGCTCGTCTATACCCACGACTCGATCGGCCTCGGCGAAGACGGACCCACGCACCAGCCGATCGAACATCTCGCCTCGCTGCGTGCGATGCCGAACCTCAGCCTCTGGCGTCCCTGCGACGCCGCCGAGACCGCGGTCGCGTGGTGCGCGGCGATCGAGCGCCGCAACGGTCCGACCAGCCTCGTCTTCACGCGCCAAGCCCTGCCGCAGCAGCCGCGCGATGCTGCGCAACGCGCCGCGATCGCGAACGGGGGCTATATCCTGCTCGACGCCCCCGAGGTCGCCGCGGGTCGCGCGCAGCCGGAGGCCATCGTGATCGCGACCGGTTCCGAGGTCGCTCCCTGCGCCGAGGCGGTCCGGGCACTCAACGCCGCCGGCCGCCGGTTGCGCCTCGTCTCGATGCCCTCGTCGGATGTGTTCGACGCCCAGGACGAGGCTTGGCGCGAGGCCGTGCTGCCGAAGGCCGTGCGCCGCCGCCTGGCCGTCGAGGCGGCCGCGTCACAGAGCTGGTGGAAGTATGTCGGTGGCGGCGGTTGCGTCATCGGCATCGACCGCTTCGGCGCCTCCGGAAAGGCCGCCGATCTTTTCAAAGAATACGGCATCACGACCGCGCACATCACGCGTGCGCTCGAGAGCCTGCTCGAGAGCTGACAACGGAAAGACAACGGAAAGGGGATACGCATGACGATCAAGGTGGGCATCAACGGCTACGGCCGCATCGGGCGCAATGTGCTGCGCGCACTCTACGAAGCGGGTCGCACGGGCGAGATCCAGATCGTGGCGATCAACGACCTCGGCGACGCGGCGACCAACGCCCACCTGACCCGCTACGACACGGCGCACGGCAAGTTCCCCGGCACGGTCGCGGTCGATGGCGATTCGATGGTGGTCAACGGCGACCGCATCAAGGTGCTGGCGCAGCGCGACCCCGCGAAACTGCCCTGGGGTGAACTCGGGGTCGACACCGTACTCGAGTGCACGGGCCTCTTCACCAGCAAGGCCAAGGCGGGTGCGCACCTCGCGGGCGGCGCGAAGAAGGTCGTGATCTCCGCACCGGGCGGCGACGATGTCGACGCCACGGTGGTCTACGGCGTCAACCACGATGTGCTGCGCGCCTCACACACCGTGATCTCGAATGCTTCCTGCACCACCAACTGCCTCGCGCCGGTCGCCAAGGTGCTGCACGAGCATATCGGCATCGTGGGCGGTCTCATGACCACCATCCACGCCTACACCAACGACCAAGTGCTCACCGATGTCTACCACTCGGACCTGCGCCGCGCGCGCTCGGCCACGATGTCGATGATCCCGACCAAGACCGGTGCGGCCGCGGCTGTCGGTCTCGTGCTGCCTGCGCTCAAGGGCAAGTTCGACGGCTTCGCGGTGCGCGTGCCGACCATCAATGTGTCGCTGGTCGATCTCACCTTCACCGCAGCGCGCGCGACCACGGTCGCGGAGATCGATGCCCTGATGAAGGCCGCAGCGGCCTCGGGTCCGCTCGCCGGCGTGCTCGCCTTCACCGAAGCGCCGCTCGTCTCGATCGACTACAACCACGACGCGCATTCCTCCACCTATGACGCCACCATGACCAAGGTCACGGGCGGCACGCTGGTGAAGGTCTGTGCTTGGTACGACAACGAGTGGGGCTTCTCGAACCGCATGCTCGACACGACGCTAGCCTGGTCCAAGGCTCCCTGAGGCGGCGTCGATGACCGTGCTGCGCATGACCGACCTCGACCTGCGTGACAAGCGGGTCCTCATCCGCGAGGACCTCAACGTCCCGGTCGAAGACGGCGTCATCTCGAGCGATGCGCGCATCCGCGCGGCGCTGCCATCGCTGCGCGCGGCCGTGGGCGCGGGCGCCCGGGTCATCGTGATGTCGCATCTGGGTCGTCCCAAAGAAGGCGAGTTCTCGGCCGAGGACTCGCTCGCGCCGGTGGCGGCGCGGCTCGGGGAACTGCTCGGGCAGCCGGTGCGTCTGCAGCGCGACTGGCTCGACGGCGTTGAGTGCGCGCCGGGCGAGGTCGTGCTCTGCGAGAACGTGCGCTTCAACAAGGGCGAGAAGAAGGACGACGAGACGCTCGCGCGCCGCATGGCCGCGCTTTGCGATATCTTCGTGATGGATGCTTTCGGCACCGCTCATCGTGCTGAGGCGAGCACCCACGGGGTGGCGCGGTTCGCGCCCATCGCCTGCGCGGGCCCGCTGTTGGTAGCTGAACTCGGCGCGCTGTCGCTTGCGCTCGCCCAGCCCGCGCGGCCCCTGGTCGCGATCGTCGCGGGCTCCAAGGTCTCGACCAAGCTCACCGTGCTCGAGTCCCTGCTCGGCAAGGTCGACAAGTTGATCGTCGGCGGCGGCATCGCCAACACTTTCCTCGCCGCCGACGGCATCGCGATCGGCAAGTCGCTGTACGAGCCCGACATGCTCGACACCGCGCGTGCGCTGCTCGCGCAGGCGGTCGCGCGCGGCGCTGAGATCCCGCTACCCACGGATGTGGTGGTCGCGGAGGCGTTCTCGCCGACCGCGGTCGCGACGGTACGGCCGGTGGGGGAGGTCCGTCCGGACGAACTGATCCTCGACATCGGTCCGCAGACCGCGGCACGGTTCGCCGGATTGCTCGCGGGCGCGGGCACCATCCTCTGGAACGGACCGGTCGGCGTGTTCGAGTTCGACCCGTTCGGGGGCGGCACCGAGACGCTCGCAAAGGCGATCGCCGCGAGCCCCGCGTTCTCGCTTGCGGGCGGCGGCGATACGCTTGCAGCCATCGAAAAATATGGCGTGGCGAGCGGGATCTCCTACATCTCCACCGGTGGCGGTGCTTTCCTCGAATTCGTCGAGGGCAAGACCTTGCCGGCGGTGGCGATGCTGGAGTCGCGTGCCGCGGCGGCCCGCTGAAAAGTGGGCCTGAAAAGTGGGCGTGAAAAGCGGGGGAAGTTGAGCGCCGCGGCCTCCGGCCCCACAATGGGCCCATGCAACGCCGTACCAAGATCGTAGCGACCCTCGGGCCTGCTACCGACGATGATGATGTCCTTTCCGAGATGTGCCGGGCCGGTCTCGATGTCGCCCGCATCAACCTCTCCCACGGCTCCCAAGCCGACCACCTGCGCCGCTTGGGCAAGCTGCGCGAGGCCGCGGCGCGCGCGGGTCGCTGCGTCGGCGCGCTGTTCGATCTCGCCGGTCCCAAGATCCGCATCGAGAGTTTCGGTGAAGGTCGGGTACAGCTCATCGAGGGTGCCGAGTTCACGCTCGACACCGCACTCGACCCGGGCGCAGGCACGGTCGATTCGGTGGGCGTGGCCTACAAGGAACTGACCGCCGATGTCGTCGCCGGCGATACTTTGCTGCTCAACGATGGGCTGCTCGTGCTCGAGGTGCTCGAGCTGCGGGGCAGCCGTATCCGCACCCGCGTCGCCGTCGGCGGCGAACTCTCGAACCGTAAAGGTGTGAACCGAAAGGGCGGTGGCATCTCCGCGCCGGCGCTCACCGACAAGGACCGCGAGGACATCCGCTTCGTCGCGGCGCAGGGCGCCGACTATGTGGCACTGTCGTTCGTCCGCGATGCAGAGGACATCCACCTGGCGCGACGGCTGCTGCGCGAAGCCGGTGGCGGCGATGTGCGCATCGTCGCCAAGATAGAACGGCACGAGGCGGTCGCGCAGCTCACCGGCATCATCGATGCCGCGGACGCGCTGATGGTGGCGCGCGGCGATCTCGGTGTCGAGATGGGCTACGCCGCGCTGACCGGCCTGCAGAAGAACATCATCCGACAGGCGCGGCATCGCAACCGGGTCGTCATCACGGCGACCCAGATGATGGAGTCCATGATCCAAAGCCCCGTCCCGACCCGCGCCGAGGTCAGCGATGTCGCCAACGCGGTGATGGACGGGACGGACGCGGTGATGCTGTCGGCGGAGACCGCTGCCGGCAAGCATCCGGTGAAGGCGGTGGCCGCGATGGCGGATGTCATCGTGGGTGCGGAGTCCTATCAGATCACACAGCATCGGCCGCGTGAGCGTGCCGGGGTCATCTTCACGCAGACCGAGGAAGCCATCGCCAACGCGGTCATGTACACCGCCAACCACATGAGCGTGCGCGCCATCGTCGCGCTCACCGAGAGCGGGGCGACGCCGCTGTGGATGTCACGGCTGCGCTCGGACATCCCCATCTACGCCTTCACGCGCCACGATCGTACGCGTCGGCGCGTGACGCTCTATCGCGGCGTGCAGCCGGTCACCTTCGATGTGACACCCGGTGACCCTGTCGCGCTGCACGATCGGGTGTTCGCCATGCTCCTCGATCAGAACCTCGTCGATGAGGGGGATCTCGTGATCCTCACCAAAGGCGAGTTGACCGGTGTCCAGGGCGGAACCAATTCGATGCAGATCGTGCAGGTGACACGGCCATGAAGCGTCTGCTGGGTGGCTTGCTGGCCACCATCGCTGCGGTGGCCTTGCTGGCATTCCTCTTCGGCGGCTGGCTGTTGCGAAGTTCGCTGCCGCAACTCGACGGCGAGGTGGCGGCGGCGGCGGGGGCCCCTGATGCTGAAGTCGTGATCGAGCGCGACGCGGGCGGTGCGACCACGGTGCGTGGTGCAGACATGGCAGCGGTCGCCTACGGGCTCGGATTCGCCCATGCCCAAGACCGCTTCTTCCAGATGGACCTTTCCCGGCGCCTCTCCTCGGGCGAATTGTCGGCTTTGTTGGGTGAGCAGATGCTGGCGCAGGACCGCAAGGCGCGTCCGTTCCGTTTCCGGCACGTCGCCAAAGGCGTCGTCGCTGACGCGACACCGGCGCAGCGTGCCGTGCTCGAGGCCTACACGCGCGGCGTGAACCGCGGGCTCGAAAGCCTGCGCGTCAGACCTTGGGAATACATCCTGCTGCGCGCCACGCCGCAGCCGTGGCGGCCGGAAGACTCCATCCTCGTCGTGCATGCCATGTGGTGGCAGCTGCAGTACGCCGATGTCGGCAGCGACATGTCGCGACGCGCGGTGGTCGCGCGCCTCGAGCAACGGGCCACCGTCGCCTCGCGAGCCGAAGCGGATGCCAGCCTCGCCGCGAGCGTCACGCGCTTCCTTTACCCGCGCGGCGATGACTGGGACGCGCCGAACCTCCCCGAGTCCGTGGGCGGGGTGTTGGTGCCGGCGCCGGCTGATGCACCACCGGTGCCCTCACCCGAGCAGCTCGATCTGCGTGCCGAGCGGGCAGGCGGGGCGGCGTCGCCCTCGCCGAGCAAGCCGGGCAGCAACGCTTGGGTGGTCGGCGGCGCGCACACCGAGAGCGGCGCCGCGTTGGTCGCGGGCGATATGCACCTCGGATTGCGCGTGCCGACCGTCTGGTATCGCGCACGCCTGCAGACCACGAGCGGCGATCCTCCCGAACTCAACGGCGTAACGCTGCCCGGTGTGCCAGCGGTGGTCGCAGGTTCGAACGGTCATGTCGCGTGGTCGTTCACCAACAGCTACGGGGACTGGGTCGATGTACGCGGATACAGCTGCGACCCGAAGTCCGATCTCTACTACACCAGCACCGGGGAGCAGCGTTTCAAGGTCAGCCGCGAACGCATCGAGGTGTTGCGTGGCGCCCCGGTGATCGAGGTGGTGCGCGAATCGCCGCTCGGCGTGCTGGTGAAACGAGAGCCGGGACCGGCCGGTACCGGGGAGATCTGCTGGCTGGCGCGCTGGCTTGCGACCGAGCCGGGTGCCACGACGCTCGGCAGCCTGGATCTGCAACGGGTGCGCTCGGTACCCGAGGCATTGGCCATGGTGCCCACGGTCGGTATCCCGCATCAGAATCTGCTGATCGGCGATCGTGAAGGCCGGATCGCCTGGACGATCGCGGGTCGTATCCCCCAGGGCGACCGCGGGCCCGAGACGCCGCGGCCGATCGCTTGGCTCGAGGCCGAGCAGGTTCCGCGCATCCTCGATCCCGAGGTCGGCCGGCTGTGGAGCGGTAACGCGCGGCAGATCGAAGGTGAGATGGAGCGCGTGCTCGGCAACGACGAGACCGAGAGCGGCATGGGCTACGAGCACGGTGCGCGCGTGCGTCAGATCCGTGATGGATTGCTGGCGATCAGCGGCAAAGCGACGCCTGCGGACATGCTCGCCATCCAGCTCGATGACCGCGCACTGTTCCTCGAGCGTTGGCAACGGCTGTTGCTCGCCACGCTCGATGAGGATGCGGTGCGCAACCAGCCTAAGCGTGCCGAGTTGCGCCGATTGGTCGCAGGCTGGACCGCGCGCGCGGCACCGGAGTCGGTCGGTTACCGATTGGTGAGGGAGTTCCGCAACGACACCCGTGATGTCGTGTGGGGGATGCTCACCGGCGCCCTCGACATCAAAGAGGGCACGCGCCCGGTGGCGCTGTTCGAGGGCTCGCTCTGGCGGCTGGTGACCGAACAGCCTGCGCACATGCTGACCGCCGAGCATGCGGATTGGCGCTCGTTCCTGCTGGCCCGCGCCGATGCGGTGATCGCCGGTGTGGAGGAGAAGTGCGGGCGTTTCGAGCGTTGCACCTGGGGCGCTCGTAATACGGCCCGCATCCGTCATCCGCTTTCGGCCTCGCTCGGTCGGTTCGGCGCTTGGCTCGACATGCCGGCGGTGCCGCTGTCGGGCGATGACGATCTGCCGCGGGTGGCCGGACCGTCCTTCGGGGCGTCCGAGCGCTTCGCTGTCTCGCCGGGGCGCGAGTCCGAGGGCTATCTGCACATGCCGGGCGGGCAGGCGGGACACCCGCTCTCACCGTTCTATCGTGCGGGGTTCGACGACTGGGCGCTGGGAAGACCGCGCCCGCTGTTGCCGGGACCCGTGGCACATACTTTGACGCTGCAAGCCGCCCCGGAGGGCACGCCATGACCGGAAGATTCGTCGGTACTCAAAGCTACATCGCCACACCGGACCTCGAGATGGCGGTCAATGCAGCGGTCACGCTCGGTCGCCCGCTCCTCATCAAGGGGGAGCCCGGCACCGGCAAGACACAGCTTGCGCTCGAGGTCGCTGCATCGCTCGGCCGACCGATCTTCGAGTGGCATGTGAAATCCACCAGCAAGGCGCAACAAGGGCTCTATGAGTACGATGCCGTGTCGCGTCTGCGGGATTCACAGCTCGGCGAGGCCCGCGTCGCCGACATCCGCAACTACATCGTGCGCGGTAAGCTCTGGGAGGCGTTCGATTCACCCGAGCCGCCCGTGCTCCTGATCGACGAGATCGACAAGGCCGACATCGAGTTCCCGAACGATCTTCTGCGGGAGCTCGACCGCATGGAGTTCTATGTCTACGAGACCCGTGAGCTCGTCAAAGCGCGCCACCGGCCGGTGATCATCATCACCAGCAACAACGAGAAAGAGCTGCCGGATGCTTTCCTGCGCCGTTGCTTCTTCCACTACATCCGGTTCCCGGATGCCGAGACGATGCAGAGGATCGTCGAGGTCCACCATCCGGGCCTCAAGCGTGAGCTGCTCGCCGAGGCGCTCGGTGCCTTCTATCGCGTGCGCGAGACGCCCGGTCTCAAGAAGAAGCCATCGACCTCGGAGCTGCTCGATTGGATCAAGCTGCTCCTCGCCGAGGATCTGCCCCCCGAAGCGCTGCGCGGCGATGATCCGAAGAAGTCGATCCCGCCGCTCTACGGTGCGTTGCTCAAGAACGAACAGGATGTGCACCTGTTCGAGCAGTTGGTGTTCCTCAACCGCCGGGCGCGCTGATCGTGTTGGTGCGCTTCTTCCTCGGCTTGCGCGAGGCGGGCGTGCCGGCGTCGGTGACCGAGTTGCTGTCTTTGCTGGGTGCGCTCGAGGCCCGTGTCGCCGCGCTCTCGGCGCAGGAGTTCTACTGGTTGGGGCGGATGGCGCTCGTCAAGGACGAACGGCACTTCGACCGCTACGACCGCGTCTTCGCCGAGCACTTCGCCGGTGCGGAGCGGGCGTTCGCAGCGCTGCTCGCCGATGTGCCGCCTGACTGGCTCAAGTCGCTCGCGGAGCGGCTCTTCACCGAAGAGGAGCGGCGGAAGGTCGAGTCGCTCGGCGGTTGGGACAAGCTGCTTGAGACCTTGCGCGAGCGCTTGGCCGAACAGAAAGAGCGGCATGAGGGCGGTAACAAATGGATCGGCACCAACGGCACCTCGCCGTTCGGCTCCGGGGGCTTCAATCCCGAGGGTGTACGCATCGGTCCGCAGGGCGCGCGACAACGCCGTGCCGTGAAGGTCTGGGAAGCCCGCGAGTACCGTAATCTCGACGATCGCCGGGAGCTCGGCACACGCAACCTCAAGATGGCGCTGCGCCGTCTGCGGCGCTTCGCGCGTGAGGGCGCTGCCGATCAGCTCGATCTCGATGGCACGATCGAGGCGACGGCGCGCAACGCCGGGTGGCTGGACCTCAAGCTGATCCCTGAGCGCCGCAATGCGGTGAAAGTGCTGTTGCTGCTCGATATCGGCGGTTCGATGGACGACCATGTCCGGGTCTGCGAGGAACTGTTCTCGGCTGCGCGCAGCGAGTTCAAACACCTGAAGTCCTGGTACTTCCACAATTTCCTCTATGAGCATCTTTGGCAGGACAACCGTCGCCGGCACGCCGCGCGTACCACCACCTTGGAACTGCTGCGCACCTTCAATCCCGACTACCGCGTGGTCATCGTGGGTGATGCGACCATGAGCCCGCACGAGATCGTCCAGCCCGGTGGCAGCGTGGAGCATTGGAACGACGAATCGGGGGCGGCTTGGATGCAGCGCTTGACCGCGCATTTCCCGCGGCTCGTCTGGCTCAATCCCGAGCCGGAGGAACGCTGGGAATGGACGCCGTCGGTGGGCATGGTGCGCACGCTGGTCGGTGGCCGGATGTTCCCGCTGACGATCGAGGGTCTCGATCGGGCGATGCGCGCGCTGCGACGGTCGGGCCCAGCCTCGGTCTGAGCGAAGTCGCGCTAGAGCTGCAAGAACGCCTGCAGCGGCCGTGATTGGGCCATCGTCTCTGCGTAGCCTTGCTCGATCATCACGCGGGTGTAGACGGACTCGAACAACAGATAGCTGGCGAGCAGGCCGCCCGCCTCGCCGCGGGCGCCGATGACCCCGAGCAGGGTGCGCAGCGTTCGGGGCAGCGCGTCGATATGTTGTGCGGCCGCGATCTGCGGGTCGGATGCCGGCGTCAGCCGCAGGGCCTCGATGCGCCGCAGCCCCGGGATCGGTTGCGCCGCGGCTGACAGGAACAGGTTGGTGCGGCCCAGCGTCTCGAAATCAGCATCGACGTGGTCGCCGAACAGCGTATCGAGCATGAAGCCGAAGATCTCGCCCGGCGAGGGTGCACGCCTGCGCCCCATCAACCGTTCGGCGCCGCCGCTGCCGGCCGCGCGGACGCCGAGCACCAGGATGCGGTCGGCGCCGAGCTTGATGGCGGGGGAGATCGGCGCCAACTGGCGCATCGCACCATCCCCGAAGTAGACATCGCCGAGCTTCACGGCCGGGAACAGGAACGGGATCGCCGAACTCGCCATGAGGTGGTCGAGCTCGAGGCGGGTACGGACGCCGTTGCGGCGTACACCTTGCCATGCTTGCACGCCCGGGGCGGCCTCGAAGAATACGCGGTGGTGGCCGCCGGCGTAGGTGGTGGCTGCCAAAGCGAGGGCGTGTAGATGGCCTGCGCTGATGTGCCCGCGGATCCCCTCCCAATCGATGTGCTCAGCGAGCAACCGGCGCAGGGGTCCGTTGTCGAGCAAGGCGGGCGGCGCTTGCGCGAGGCGTCCCCCGGACAACGCGGAGGCCACCCAGCGTGCACCGGCGCCCAGCATCGCGCCGACGCTGGTATCGAAGACCTGCGAGACCGTGAAGTTGCCCCAGACCTCCTCCAGAGCCCTCACGCCTTTGCGCCAATCGTCAGCGTGATGGGCGAGCACGGCTGCGCACACCGCTCCCGCAGAGGTGCCGACGATGATGTCCCAGGGCGGGCGTTCCTCAGGCCAGGTTTCGGCCAAGGCTTTCAGGACCCCGACTTGATAGGCGGCGCGCGCACCGCCACCGGCGAGCACCAACGCCGTCCTGCGGGGTGCCGACCGGGGGTCGTAAGCGATCAAAGGCTCGTCAATCCGATCCTGGCGCATCGGGCTATTGTGCCGCAGCCCGGGCGTGGTGATGATAGCGTGTGTCTGCGCGGCGCCGCCCCGCCATCTGAACTCCGGAGAATTTCCCATGCGTACGGTCCGAACCCTGTCCTCCCCCCTTGTCCTCGCGTGGTCAGCGGCCCTGTGGGTCGCAGTCGCGCTGCTGGCCTGGCCTGCACTCGCGGCCTCGCCCAAGGTCGGGGTCCCAGCGCCGGATTTCCGTCTGCAGGACCAGAACGGTGATTGGGTCACGCTGCAGTCCCAGCGCGGCAAGTGGGTGGTGTTGTATTTCTACCCGAAGGATGGGACCCCAGGCTGCACGAGTCAGGCTTGCGGTCTGCGTGACAACATCTTCGCTTTCCGCCGTGAGAGCGCCGTGATCTTGGGTGTCAGCGTCGATGATGCCGCGTCGAAGAAAGCGTTCGCCAAGGAGCACAGCTTGCCGTTCCCGGTGTTGGCGGATCCCACCAAGGCGGTCTCCAAGTCCTACGGCGTGCTCACCAGCCTGCTCGGCATGGTGGAGTACTCGCGCCGCGATACCTTCATCATCGACCCGCAGGGACGGGTGGCCCGTCATTTCGAGAAGGTCGACGCCGACGACCATGCCGAGCTCGTATTGGCCGAGATCAAGCGCCTGAAGGCGGCGTCTCCCGCCAAGGTCGGCTGAACGGCGTACCGCCGCATGTCCGATCACCCGGTTCAGCCCGCGCGCCGCGATTTCCTCACCACCGCAGGTGGCTTAGGTGGTGCGCTGGCCGTCGGCGGCGCGGGTCTCGCGGGTCTGAGTTTCGGGCCGACGGCCGGGGCGGCCTCGCTGCTGACCTCGCAGTACGGCAGGGGTCCGGGCCTCAAGGGGCCTTACCTCGATCTCACGACCGGTCGGGGCAACCAGCTCGCCTACGCGCGTATCCAAGGCGACCTCGATTTCGGCAAACCGAAGTTTTTTTGGTTCAAGGGCTATGTCCATGCGGTCGAGCCCATGAAGCGGGTCGTGGACCTGGTGGGCGCGTCGGGCTTCGGCGTGATCCGTTTGGCGCCGGGTCCTGACGGCTCGATCCGGCGCATGTGCCGCGAGGTCCTCCTCTACACCGACCTGCGCACCGGCGAAGTGCTCGATGAGTGGAAGAACCCGTTGACCACCGAGACGGTCAAGGTGGTGCATGTCGATAACGACCCGTTCAACTACCTCATCGAGGAGTGGTTCCCGGCACCGCCGCAGTTCGGCGGTCTGAACCAAGGTCCGTTGCCGCCGCGGGTGCCGTTCATCCTGCCGTGGCACCAACACGGTGAAATGGCGGCGATGGAGATCCACATCCACCTCGCCTACCCGAGCGCTTTGCAGCCGGACAAGTGGCCGCGCGAGTCGGCGGGCCCCATCGCTCAGGTGTCGGAGTTCTTCGCGCATCATGTGAAGGTCGCCGACCTTCAGGATCCGAAGTTGACGACGCTCGATTACACCGGCACCTGGAACCGCATCACGCCTTGGTTGCCTTGGATGTTGATGGGCCAGCGTACGGGCCAATGCCAGTACGCCTGCTTCATGGGTACCACCAAAGACCTGGAGTCGGTGCTGTCGCGACCGGTGCTCGACCACGCACAGAAGCACTATGCCAAGTACTTCGATGCGCCGACCGAGTGGACAGCGGGCCCGAGCCTGTCGAGCCTCGAGCACTACGCGCAGCGCGCCAAGCCCGCGCCGGTGAAGTGAGGGTCGCCGGCGCGCTCAGCGCACGCGCACCGGGATCCGCGCCGCGATCTTCGCACCCCACTCAGCGGGACCGCTCTGGTGCACCGATTCGCCGCGCGCGTCGACCGCCACGGTCACCGGCATGTCCTGCACGGTGAACTCATAGATCGCTTCCATGCCGAGGTCCTCGAACGCGACCACGCGTGAGGCGCGGATGGCTTTCGAGACCAGATAAGCCGCGCCCCCGACGGCCATCAGGTAGGCGGCCTTGTGCTTGCGGATGGCCTCGATGCCGACGGGACCGCGTTCGGCCTTGCCGATCATGGCGATGAGGCCGGTCTTCTCGAGCATCATCTCGGTGAACTTGTCCATGCGCGTGGCGGTGGTAGGGCCGGCTGGGCCCACCACCTCGTCCCGCACCGGGTCGACCGGGCCGACGTAATAGATCACGCGGTTGCGGAGATCCACGCCCGGCGGCAGGTCCTCGCCGCGGGCGAACAGGTCGGCGATGCGCTTGTGGGCGGCGTCGCGACCGGTGAGCATGCGACCGTTCAGCAGCAGGCGCTCACCCGGCTTCCAGGCCGCCACTTGCTCCGGTGTCAAAGAGTCTAGATCGACGCGGCGCGCCTCGGGTGAAGGTCTCCAGTCGACCTTGGGCCAGCGGGAGAGGTCGGGCGGATCGAGCCGCGCCGGACCGCTGCCGTCGAGCGTGAAGTGCACATGCCGTGTGGCCGCGCAGTTCGGGATCATGGCGATGGGCTTCGAGGCCGCATGGGTCGGGTAGTCGAGGATCTTCACGTCAAGTACGGTGGCGAGTCCGCCGAGCCCCTGCGCACCGATACCGAGCGCGTTGACCTTGTCGTGGAGCTCGATGCGCAGCGCCTCGATCGGGGTCTTGGGACCGCGCGCCTTGAGATCGGCCATGTCGATCGGGTCCATCAATGATTCCTTGGCGAGAACCATCGCCTTCTCGGCGGAGCCGCCGATACCGATGCCGAGCATGCCGGGCGGACACCAGCCGGCGCCCATCGTCGGCACGGTCTTCAGCACCCAGTCGACGATGGAATCGGACGGGTTCAGCATCGCGAACCTGGCCTTGTTCTCAGAGCCGCCGCCCTTGGCGGACACGGAGACCTCGACCGCGTCGCCCTCGACCAGTTCGACATGCACCACCGCGGGCGTGTTGTCACGGGTGTTGCGGCGCGTGAAGGCGGGGTCGGCGACGATGCTGGCGCGCAGCTTGTTGTCCGGATCCAGATAAGCCCTGCGCACGCCCTCGTCGACCATCTGCTGCAAGGTCAACGTCGCGTCCCAGCGCACCCCCATGCCCACCTTCACGAACGCCACCACGATGCCGGTGTCCTGGCAGATCGGGCGATGGCCTTCCGCGCACATGCGCGAGTTGGTGAGGATCTGCGCGATCGCGTCCTTGGCCGCCGGGGATTCCTCGAGTTCGTACGCACGGCCCAAAGATTCGATGTAGTCCATCGGATGGTAGTAGGAGATGTACTGCAGGGCGTCGGCGACGCTCTCGATGAAGTGCTGCTGTGAGATGACGGTCATGGGGTTGCTCGTGCCGGCGCGACACCGGCTGCAGGGTGGGTGGGACGAGACGCCAAGATTCTAGCCGGGCAGACGGTGCGACGCGCAGGGGACCTGCCAACGGCGTGAAGGGTCGTCAAGGGAGACGGCCGTCAGAGCGCCGCCCCACACACAACCGGTGTCGAGGGCGAGCAGATCGTCCCGCAGCACGAGGCCGAGCGTCGACCAGTGACCGATCACCACCCTGGCCTCGGCGCTGCGTCGGCCGGGGGCATCGAACCACGGGAACCAGCCGGGTGGGGTGTCGGCGGCGCTGCCTTTCCGCTTCAGGTCGAGGCGCCCCTCGCCATCGACGACGCGCATGCGGGTGAGCGCGTTGATGATGAAGCGTCGTCGCGCCGCACCGGTGAGTGCGGTATCCCAACGGTCCGGCTCGTTGCCATACAGGGTGTCGAACAACGCTACCGGATCGCTGCGCAGGGCGGTCTCGACCTCCGCGGCGTATTTGAGGGTCTCGGCCACATTCCATTGAGGGACCACGCCGGCATGCACCATGAGGTCCTCGCGGGCATCGCGGACGGCCGGCGCGTGTACGGCGAGCGGCCGCGTCATCAACCAGTCGAGCAGCAGCCTGCGATCCGGTGCCTCGAGCACGGCATCGAGCGTGTCATCCTTGCGCAATCGTCGGGCGCCGCTGCCGCAGGCCACGGCAAGGAGGTGCAGGTCGTGGTTGCCGAGCACCACGCGTGCGTTGTCGCCGAGCGCGCGCACGAAGCGCAGTACACCGAGCGAATCGGGTCCACGGTTGACGAGGTCTCCGACGAACCAGAGCTGGTCGCGGTCAGCCGAAAATCGCGCCGCCTGCAGCAGGTCGCGCAACTCATCGAGGCAGCCCTGGAGGTCGCCGATCGCGATCCGCGCCATGACCTCAGTCCCCGCTTACGGATGAGGTGAGCGGCAGGCAGAGCGCGAGTGCAGCGAAAGCCGCAGGCGCCAGCACCTCGGGGCGCGCGCCGGGGTCGATGCCGCAGGCGGCGATCGCTTCGGCGTCGAGCAGCGTCCGCAGGCCGTTGCGCAGCGTCTTGCGGCGCTGCGAGAACGCCGCTGCGACCACCCGGCCGTAGCGATCATCGACCGCGAACGCCGGGACCTCGCGCACCGTGAGGCGGGCGACCGCGGACCAGACCCTCGGTGCAGGACGGAAGGCGTCCGGTCCGACATCGAAGAGGTGTTCGGCCTGCACCCAAGGCGCAAGCATCACCGTCAGGCGCCCGTAGTCGTCGCTGCCGGGTGCGGCGCAGATCCGGTCGATGACCTCTTTCTGCAACATGATGTGCAGATCGTTTATCGCCTGAGGCGTCTCGAGCAGATGGAACATCAGCGGCGTCGAGATGTTGTAGGGCAGATTGCCCACGATGCGCAGCCGTTGGCCACGCAGCGCCGCCAGTGCGGCGAAGTCGAAGCGCAAGGCATCTGCTTCGTGCAGCATCAAACCGCGCGGCACGAGCCGACTGCGCAGTGAGGCGACAAGATCGCGGTCGATCTCGATCGCGTCCATCGTGCCTGCTGCGGCGAGCAAGCTCTCGGTGATCGCGCCATGCCCCGGACCGATCTCGACCATCGATGCACCCGGTCGCGCGCTGATCGCGGCGACGATACGGTCGATGACCTGCGCATCGTGCAGGAAATGCTGACCGAAACGCTTGCGTGCGAAGACCATGCCGGGTCAGCCGCGGAAGCCGTGAGGCGCGGTCGTGCGGCCCGCGATGCGCTGCGCGGCGAGCGATGCCGCAAGTTCCACCGCAGCACGCAGGCTGCCGGGGTCAGCCCGGCCGGTCCCTGCGAGGCTGAGCGCGGTACCGTGGTCCACTGAGGTGCGCAGCACCGGGAGACCCAGTGTGATGTTGACCGCGTGGCCGAAGCCCGCATGCTTCAGCACCGGTAAGCCTTGGTCGTGGTACATGGCGAGCACGGCATCGGCGTGCGCGAGTTCGCGGGGTACGAAGGCGGTGTCCGCCGGTACCGGTCCGTGCACGAGCAGTCCGGCGTCGCGGGCCGCTGCGATGGCAGGGGCGATCACCGCCCGATCCTCGTCGCCGAGCAGCCCGTCCTCGCCAGCGTGGGGGTTCAGCCCGCAGACCGCGATGCGCGGCGCGGCGATGCCGAACTTGTCGCGCAGGTCGGTGTTCATGATGTGCAGCACTTCGATCAGCAGCGCGGTATCGATCGCATCGGGCACGGCACGCAGCGGCAGATGGGTGGTCGCAAGCGCCACCCGAAGGGTCCCGGCGACCAGCATCATCACCGGCCGCGATGTCCCGCAGCGCTCGGCGAGATACTCGGTGTGTCCCGAGAACGGCACACCCGATGCGGCGATGGTGCTTTTCTGGACGGGTGCGGTGACCATCGCGTCCCAGCGACCCTCCCGCAGTCCTTGTAGGGCGGTATCGAGCAGCGCGAGCACATGGCCGGCGTTGCGCGGGTCGGGATGTCCCGCCGTGCAGGGGACGGCAAGCGGGTGATGTTCGATGTGGAGCCGTGCCGGATCCACACCTGCTGCCTGCGCGCGTTGCGCGATCAGCGTCCGATCGCCGAGCAGGGTGATGTCGCAGTCGATGGGCCCGCCGGCGTCACCGGCCGCCAACTGGGCGCAGATCTCGGGACCGATCCCTGCGGGCTCACCCGCGGTCAGTACGAGGCGCGGACGGTCAGGTCTTGACGTCGACATACGCCTCGTCGCGCAGTCGCCGCAGCCAGAGCTCGATCTCTTCTTCGGCCTTGCTTTCGCGGAGCTGCATGAAGGCGCGCTGGCGCCGCATCTCCTCGGTGTTGTCGAATTGCCGCCGGCCGAGCAACTGCACGATGTGCCAACCGAACTGGCTGCGGAACGGCTGGCTGATCTCGTCCTGCTGCAGGGCCGCCAGCACCTTCTCGAACTCCGGCACGAAGGCGCCGGGCGTGGTCCAGCCAAGGTCGCCGCCCTCGCTCGCCGACCCCGGGTCTTCAGACAATGTCTTGGCGAGACCGGCGAAATCCTCGCCCTTGAGGATGCGCTCGCGCACAGCGCGCAACCGCTGCTCGACCGTGGCGTCGTCCTGGATCTCGGTGGGCTTGAGCAGGATGTGGCGTGCGTTGGTCTGTTCCACGAGACCTTGTGCCGCTTCGCCGCGCAGTTCGTTGAGTCTCACGATGTGGTAACCGGAGGGCGTGCGCAGGGGCTCACTGGTCTCACCGGCCTTGAGTTGCACCACCAGGTCTGCCAGCACCGTGGGGATCTCCGGACCGCGACGCCAACCGAGCGAACCGCCCTCCAAGGCCGTTTGGCTGTTGGAGTTGGCGATGGCGAGCTGGGCGAAATCCTCGCCGGCGCGCGCCCGGCGACTGACATCCTCAGCGCGCCTCGCGGCTTCCTCGAGTTGCTGCGTCGAGGGGTCCTGCGGCACCACGATGAGGATGTGAGAGAGGTTGTATTCATTGGCCTCGGAGGGCCGGTTTTTTTCCTTGGCGATGAACTGCTCGATCTCCCGCGGGGAGACATTGATGCGTTGCAGTACATCGCGCTGCCTGAGCACCTGGGTGGTCATCTCGCGGCGCACGCTCTCGCGGTAGGCGTTGTAGTCGACGCCTTGCGAGGCGAGCGCCTTGGGCAGGTCTGCGAGAGGGATGCCGTTGCGCTGTGCGACATCGGCGAGCGCTGAATTGAGCGCCTCGTCGTTGATACGGATGCCGGCGCGTTGCGCACGCTGCATCTGGATCTCCTGCAGCACCAGCCGGTCGAGCACCTGTTGGCGCAGCACCGCGGCGGGCGGCATCTCCATGCCTTGGCCGCTGATGCGCTCGGTGATCTCGGCGACCTGTTCATCGAGTTCGCTGCTGAGCACCACGCCGTCGTTGACCACCGCAGCGACCCGATCGAGCATCTCGCCGCGGTCCGAGAGCGTGCGCGCTTGGGCGTGGACGGAGCCGCTCGCGAGCGACAGCGCCACCGCTAGGGTGAGCGCGCAGGCCAGCGCGGTCACGGAGTGGCGGGGCAGATGGAAAGTCGGTGCGGTCGGCATGGGCGTCGGTTCCGAAAAACGGTTGGAAGTCAGCGGGTTACGCTTGACCGTGAGTATCCACGAAATGCCTCGTCGAGGAAAGCGTCCGCCCCACTTCCGACACTCGAGAGGCCGTTCAGTTCAAGTTGCAGGTAGAACTGGGTGTCGCGCTCGCCCGTGCGGCTCGAGATGTAGCGTCGGCCGACCGCCCGCAGCCGCCAACAGCAGGAGCGGAACTCCAAGCCCGCGAAATGCTCGAGATCCGAATCTGATTGCAGATCGTGCACCAGCTTGCCGAAAGCGCTCCAGCGCTCGGTGAGCGGCCAGGCACCCGAGATCTCGGCTTGCTCCAGGCCACCCTGTTGGAAGTTGTAGGAGAGGTTCAGGGCGCGTACCGGGTCCGGGCTGTAGCGCAGCCGGAAACTGTTGCGCTCGCGACGCTCGTCGCGGGTGTTCCATTGCAGGCCGAAATCGGCCGTCCAATGGCTCCAGGCCGACACACTCACTTCGGCCACCAGATCAGATTCGCGGCGACGGGGGCTGGGCTCATCGGGGAGCCGCACGCGCGATGCCTCAAAATACCTGATCTGGCCGACCGTCGCCGACAGCAGTTGCCGCCCGCGATCGTCGTAGACGCGGGTGGTCGCGCCCAGGCTCAGTTGGTTCGCATCGGCGACCCGATCCGCACCGACATAGCGCTCGGTGCTGAAGAGCTGACCGAAGTCGAGATCGGGCAGGGCGGTGTCGAAGATCGGCAACGGATCCTGGTCACGGAACGGCGTCCAAAGATAAAGCATGCGCGGCTCGAGCGTGATCCGTCGCGCAGCCGCATCGACGGCCGGTCGCTCGAGACGCAATCCGACATCGACCCAGGCTGACGGCAGATCGCGACGCAGCGAACCCGGACCGTCGGTCACGCCGGCGAGATCGTAACGGGTATGACGCCAAGCGACACCAGGTCTGGCGAACCAACCCGGTCGATCGAACGAGAGCCCTAACTGGGGCCGGGCGTCGAGGCGCCAGCCGGTGACCCCCACATCGCGGTCGAAGCGGACCAACTCGGCGTCCATGCTTGCGAGCAGCCGCTGCTCGGGTCCGAAAGCCAGGTCGCCGCGGGCGAGCAGCCTCGGCAATGTGGCGTAAGGACGGTCGAGCGGCGCCAGCGCGCGGTCGATGGTCTGGAAATCCCTGATCTCGCCGAGCAACGCCCATCGTTCATCCTCGTACGAGACGCTCATCACCTGGTCGAGGAAAGTGGTGCTCGAGTCGGATCCGCCGTGGGAGAAATCCTCAAAATATTCGGCATCGCTGACCTGTTGCGCATCGACATCGATATGCCAGCCGGACCCGAGGTCGCCATCGTGCCGCCATTGCAGCCAATGACGTTCGCTGTCTTCGAGCCTGTCCGACGGCAGCAAGCGCGCCTGCAGCCGTCCTGCGTGGCGCTCGGTGAGGTAGCGGTAGCGGCCGCCGAGATCGACGCCGCGTCGGCCGTAGAACATCGGATCGAAGGTGAGATCGTGGTTGGGGGCGAGATTGAAGTAGTAGGGCACACCGACTTCGACACCGCTGCGCGAACTGAATCCAACGCTCGGGAAGAGGAACCCGCTCTTTCTCTGGTCGCCGACCGGGAACGAGATCCAAGGGAGGTAGAGGATCGGCACGCCCATGAACTCGACCGCGGCATCGCGGCCGGTGCCATTGCGTCCGACCATGTCGAGCTCGATGCTGCGGGCGCGTATCCGCCAGTCCGGGTTCGTGGCGGGGCAGGTGCTGAACCAGACTTCCTGCAGTCGGATGTCGCCGTCCGCATCGACCTCGAGGCGTTCCGCCGCGCCGCGGGCCGGGCGCTCGGGTAACTCGAAGGTCGTGTCCTCGAATGCGGCACCACCGGCGGGGTCGTAGCGCCCACTGCGGCCAGCGACCTCGAGCGAGGGGTCGGTGTATCGGACGGTACCGTCGACCTTGAAGAGGTTCGTCTTGGCGTCGTAGGTGACATCCTCTGCGGACAGGACGCGTTCGCCTTGGGTGACGCGCACATCGCCGGTAAGCACCGCGTCGCCGTCGGTACCGAGCACGGCGGAATCGCTGCTGATCTCGATGCGCGGCTCGGTGTCCGTCGTCGGCGTCGTCCGGGTCGCCCCGTCTGGCGCTCGCGGCGCGTCTGGGGGGGTGCTGGCGAGCAGTGCTTCGCGCACCGAAGAGGGTGCCGGGCAGCGCATCGGACGGCTCTCGCGGGGCTGCGGGGTGACCTCCTCGGCGTGCAGCGACGGTGACATCGTCGCACACGACACGATGACCAGCAGCGCATAGGGCAGGGCCGGAAGAAGGGTCGCGTGGCGGGGCGGCGGCGACATGGGTGTAACCATTATAATGTCAGCCCCTCCCGCACCCTGCGGATTTCATGACCTCTTCCGATCCGCGCTTGGCGACCCTCACCCGCTGGGTGGGCGAGGAACTCGGGCATCGCCTCGAGCGGATCTCCGTGGCCTCGGCAGACGCGAGCTTCCGCCGCTATTTCCGCGCCCATCTCGCCGACGGGCGCAGCTTCATCGTGATGGATGCCCCGCCCGAGCGCGAGGACATCAGCCCTTACTTGCACGTCACGGGTCTGCTCGCCGGGATCGGCTTGCATGTCCCGACAGTACACGCGGTCGATCGCGCGCGCGGTCTCATGCTGTTGGAGGACCTCGGCACCGAACAGTATCTTGCGGCGCTGCAGGATCGTTCCCGCGCCGATGCGCTCTATGGGGAAGCCCTCGGTGCGCTGTGCACCTTGCAGCTGCGCGGCGGTGACGCGGCCGCCCAGCTCTCGCCGTACGACGATGCGGTGTTGCAGCGTGAGCTCGAGCTCATGCCCGAGTGGTTCGCGGTGCAGCACCTCGACCTCGTGCTCACCGAAGAGGATCGCGGCGTGCTGGCAGCCTCATTCAAGGTGCTGAGAGAAGAGGCGCTCGCGCAGCCTGTGGCGTTCGTGCACCGGGATTACCATTCGCGCAACCTCATGGTGCTGCCGGCGGCAGGCCCCGGCATCATCGATTTCCAGGACGCGCTCGCCGGTCCCGTGTGCTACGACCTCGTCTCGTTGCTCAAGGATTGCTATGTCCGGTGGCCACGCGCGCAGGTCGAAGCGTGGCTGCGCGGACATCGTGCTGCGCTGCGTGCCGGCGGGGGTGCCACCCTCACCGGTTCGAGCGATCGCGAGTTCCTGCGGTGGTTCGATTTCATCGGCGTCCAACGCCACATCAAGGTGCTCGGTATCTTCGCGCGGCTCTGCTGGCGCGACGGCAAGCTCGGCTACCTCGATGACCTGCCGCTGACGCTCGGATACACGCTCGATGCCTGTGCGCGCCATCCCGAACTGTCGGACCTCGGCGCGTGGTTGCGACGACTGGCTTTGCCTCGGCTCGCGGCAGCCAACGATCGGGCGCGGCTCGCGGCCACCGTTCGGTCGGCGCCGTGAAGGCGATGATCCTCGCGGCAGGGCGTGGTGAGCGTATGCGTCCGCTCACCGACGATCGTCCGAAGCCGTTGCTCGAGGTGGGCGGTCGGTCTTTGCTCGAGTGGCATCTCGTCGCCTTGGCGCGCGCCGGTATCGTCGATGTGGTCATCAACCTTGCGTGGCAGGGCGAGCGGATCCGCGAGGCCTTGGGCGATGGCGCGGATCACAGTGTGCGCATCCGCTACAGCGACGAGGGTGAATCGGCGCTCGAGACCGGTGGTGGCATATTCCGCGCTCTGCCTCTGCTCGGTGCGGCACCGTTCCTCGTGGTCAACGGCGACATCTGGACCGACCACGACTTTGCCCAGTTGCCACCGCTCGACTCCGGTGCTCTCGCGAGCCTCGTCCTCGTGCCGAATCCGCCACATCATCCGCAAGGCGATTTCGGTCTCGTGGCGCGGGCCGAAGGCGGCTTCGACGTGCTCACCACACCGGGTGATGCACCGCGTCACACCTACTCCGGGATCGGCGTGTATCGGCCCGAGTTCTTCGAGGGTTCCACCGATGGCCGGTTCCCGCTGTTGCCGCTCCTGCGCCGGGCGGGGGCGGCGGGTCGGCTGCGGGGACGGCTGTATCAAGGGCTTTGGTGTGATGTCGGGACCCCAGAGCGGCTGCGGGAACTCGACGAACGCCTCGGAGGCGGTGCCGTCGGCTGACGGCTGACAGCGGACGAGCGACGAGGCGCGCCAGCGGCGCGTACACTACCCCCCATGGACGAAGACTCCCGCGACCCGGCCCCGCGCCCTGCGAGTGGCCTGAAATATCGCACCCCACAGGGCTTCAACGCGATCCGAGACGGCATCAAGGCGACCGCCGCTGCACCGGTCCGGGTGCCGGGGGGCAAGCCGCGTTGGCTCAAGGCGCCGTTCGCCGGGGGCGCCCGCTACGAGATCGTGCGCCAGACGGTGCGCGAGCACCGCCTCGCCACGGTCTGCGAAGAGGCGAAATGCCCGAACATCGGCGAATGTTGGAACGCCGGTACCGCGACCCTGATGCTGATGGGCGAGGTCTGCACGCGGGCCTGTCGCTTCTGCGCCGTCGACACCGGCAACCCGCGCGGCTGGCTCGATCCTGAAGAGCCGCGCAATGCGGCGCGTACCGTACAGCTCATGGGCCTCCGTTATGTGGTGCTCACCTCGGTCAACCGCGACGATCTGCCCGATGGAGGTGCTGCGCATTTCGCGGCCACGGTGCGGGAGATCAAGACGCTGATGCCAGAGACCGCCGTCGAGGCTTTGGTGCCCGATTTCCAAGGGGTGGCGGCTGATATCGATACCGTGGTCGATTCGGGTCTCGAAGTGTTCGCACAGAACGTCGAGACCGTCCGGCGCCTGACCCATCCGGTGCGCGATCCGCGCGCCGGTTACGAGCAGACGCTGCGGGTGCTGGCCCATGCCAAGCGGCGCCGCCCGGAGGTGCTCACCAAGTCGAGCATCATGCTCGGCCTTGGCGAGACCGATGACGAACTGCGCGAGTCGATGGACGACCTACGGGCACACGAGGTCGACCTGCTGACGCTCGGCCAGTATCTGCAGCCGACCGTGAACCACCTGCCGGTGGCGCGTTTCGTGGCGCCGGAGGAGTTCGATCGCTACCGGGAGTGGGCGCTGGCGCGAGGCTTCCGCGAATGCGTCTCGGGGCCGTTGGTGCGATCGAGCTATCGCGCTGAGCAGGCGCTTGCGGGTAATAACGCCGGTGTGGTGAATGCGGGATCTGCCCCTACGCGTCCGTGAACTCGGCCGCGCCCAGTACCTCGACACCTGGCGTGCGATGCAGGCCTTCACCGATCAGCGCGGAGCCGACACCCCGGACGAACTCTGGGTGCTCGAGCACGAACCGGTCTTCACGCTCGGCATGAACGCGGATCCCGCCCACCTGCTCGCGCCGGGTGACATCCCGGTGGTGCAGGTCGATCGCGGCGGGCAGGTCACCTACCACGGCCCTGGGCAGCTCGTGGTCTATCCGCTCATCGACCTGCGCCGTGCAGGCCTTGGCGTGCGCGATCTGGTCACCGCCCTGGAACAGGCGGTGATCGCCACCGCCGCCGCTTTCGGCATCGTGGCGGCCACTCGGCCGGGTGCCCCGGGGGTGTATGTGGAGGGTGCCAAACTGGCGAGCGTCGGTATACGGGTCCGCCGCGGGGCGAGTTATCATGGGGCAGCCATCAATGTCGACATGGATCTCGGCCCGTTCAGCAGGATCAACCCCTGCGGCTTCGAAGGGCTGGCGATGACCCAGTTGGCGGCGCTTGGCGGACCGCGTGGAATCGCAGCTGTGGCAGGCGTGCTTGTCCCGGAACTGCACCGATCTTTGGAGAGCCGTTGCCATGGATAGACCGACCCATACACCCGAAGATCTGGCCGCCGTCCGCCGGTTGCTCGGCTACATCGGCGAGGACCCCGATCGCGAAGGTCTGCTCGAGACCCCGGCCCGCTTCCTCAAGGCTTGGGAGGAATACACCCGCGGCTACCGCATGAACCCGGAGGATATCCTCAAATCCTTCGAGGACGGCGCGCAGAGCGTCGATGAGATGGTGATCGTCCGCGATATCCCCGTCTATTCTTTGTGCGAGCATCACCTCGCGCCGTTCTTCGGCAAGGCCCATGTCGGTTATGTGCCCGACAAGCGCATCCTCGGGCTCTCGAAGATATCGCGGTTGGTCGAGATCTTCGGCCGACGGCTGCAGGTCCAGGAACGGCTCACCAACCAGATCGCCGACGCGCTCGACCAAAATCTCAAGGCGCTGGGGGTGGCGGTGGTGATCGAATGTCGCCACATGTGCATGGAATCTCGTGGTGTCCGTCACACCGGCACCGCGACGGTCACCTCCGCCTTGCGGGGCAGCATCAAGACCAATGCCGACACGCGCCGCGAATTCCTCTCGCTGATCGGCCGCTGATCGGCCGGTCAGATCACCATCAAGACGCCTTCGGTGGCGGCGAGCTCGGCCACCAGTGCGGTGACCTGGGTCCGGCTCTGGGCGACGATGGTGTAGGTGATCGCGGTGAAGTTGCCGGCACCGCTGGCGCGTTCGCTGATGCGAGCAGGATCGAGGTCCGACACATGCGCTTCGAACACGCCGTCGATGCGCATCCGCAGGCTACGCTCGGATCGTCCGACCACCTTGATGGGGTAGTCGGTCGGGAACTGCAGCGGGCTTAGGGCCTCGTCGATCGAATCGTTCACCACGGCTGTTCTGCAAGATCGACGATCAACTCAGAGAATGCGGCGTCGATGCGGTGCCATGCCGGGCCCGGGCGACCGGTGCCGACCGGCGCGCCATCGAGACGCGTGACGGGCGAGGCCCGTCGTGTCGCCGACGCCAACCAGATCTCATCCGCCCCGCGCAGCTCGGCTTCGGACACCTCGCGGGTCTCGCGCGCCAGACCGATGTGGTCGGCCAGTTCTTCCACCACACTGCGGGTGGTCCCCGGGAGGATACGCTGCGACTCGGGCGGTGTGACCAAGCGACCGCCGCTGATGATGTGTACGGTCGAGGTGCTGGCCTCCATCAGCGCACCCTCGCGCAGCAGGATGGTCTCGTGGGCGCCCGCATCGACCGACAGTTGTCGCAGCAGCACATTGGCGAGGAGGGCGGTGGACTTGATGTCGCAGCGCGCCCAGCGGGTGTCCTCGGCGGTGATGCAGGCGAGGCCGTCGGCACGCGCTTCGGGCGACAGCTGCGGCAGCGGCGCGCAGAAAGCGAACACGGTGGGTGGGACGACCGGCAACGGCGCGTGGTTGCGGCCGAACTCCGCGCCGCGTGAGACCTGCACATAGGCGTAGAGATCACCGCCACCATTGCGGACCATGAGTTCACGCACCAGCGCCCGCCAACCGTCGCGGCTGTGCGGGTCGCGCAGCCGGATGGCGTCGGCGCTGCGCGTCAAGCGGGCGAAATGTTCGTTGAAGCGGAACGGACGCCCCGCGAACACCGGCACGACTTCGTACACGCCGTCGCCGAACAGGAAACTGCGGTCGAGCGGTGAGATCCGCGCTTCGCGCAGCGGCAGCCACTCCCCGTTGAGGTGGCAGATGGGCATCGGCTCAGCCATGAGGCTCTCCCATGAGAGATCTGGAACGCGGCATCACTGCCACCACAGCAAGACAGTATCGCGCAGCTTCGGCCAAAGGCCACCCTCGGCCACCGCCGACTGCGCGACCAACGGGATCCGCGCGATGACCTTCCCGTCCTCTTGGACCTGCAGTTCGCCGACACGCTGCCGTGCAGCGATCGGTGCGATCAACCGCGGTTCGAGCACCGGCACGGTGCGCAGTGCGCCGGCTCGGCCGCGCTGCGTGGTGACCGCCACCTCGGTGGCCGGCACCACCGCCAACTGGTCGCTGGCGCCTTTGTAGAGGCGGGGCCGCAGGATGACCTCGTCGGCTCGGCGCAGGCGCACGGTCTGGAAGTGCCGGAATCCGTGCTCCAGCAGCGTCAGGCTCGCCTCTTCACGCACTCTGGGGGAGACGGCACCGAGCACCACCGCGATCATCCGCGTGCCGCTGCGTTCGGCAGAGCTTGCCAGGCAGTAGGCGGCGCTCGAGGTGTGACCGGTCTTGAGACCGTCCACCCCCGCATCGCGCGTCAGCAGACCGTTGCGGTTCGGTTGACGGATGCCGCCCCACTCGTATTCGCGCAGCGAGTACCAGCGATAGTGGTCCGGGAACTCGCGTATCAGTGCCCGCGAGAGCAGGGCGATGTCCCGTGCGCTCGAATACAGGGCTGGATCCGGCAAGCCGGTGGCATTGGTGAAGTTCGAGTCCTTCATGCCGAGCCGCTTGGCCTCGGCATTCATCAGCGTCGCAAAAGCGGCCTCCGAGCCCGCGACCTTCTCCGCGAGGGCGATCGCGGCATCGTTACCCGATTGCACGATCATGCCCTTGAGCAGCACCTCGACCGGCACCTGCTTGCCGACCTCGACGAAGGTGCGCGAGCCCTCTGCGCGCCACGCACGCTCGCTGATCGTCACCGTCTCATCGAGGCGCAGACGGCCGGCTGCGATCTGTCGGAACACCACCATCGCGGTCATCAATTTGGTGATGCTGGCCGGTTCGGCGCGTCGGGCGGCGTCCTGCGCGGCGAGCGTCCGGCCATTGGCCTGGTCGATGAGGATGAACTGCCGCGCCGGTACCGGGCCAGGCAGCGCGGGCAAGGCCGTCGCAGCGCTGTGGGCCGTCGGCGTATCGAGCAGCAACAGTATGCTCGACAGCACCGCCAGGATGTGGCGGGCCGTGGACGGGGCTGGATTCAATGAAATCGTCAAGCGGTTCTCCGGTGGGGTGGGATCAGGGCCGCGTATTGTAGCGGCTGCGGGACGATCAGCTCACTCCGGTGCGAGGCGGGCGTCCGGGATCCCGGCATCGCGCAGCTGCGTCGTGAGCCGCATCGCCTGCCCGGCGTCGACCACGGGTCCGACACGGACACGATAGAGCAACCGATCTCCGACCCGTGCTTCGCGGACGCTCGCGCCAGAGATGCCCGCGGCGGTGAGCCTCGCCACCAAGGCCGAGGCATTGGCACTCGATGCAAAGGAGCCGACCTGCAAGTACCGGCTGCCAGTGATCGTGCCAGTGGCGAGCTGTGGGGGTGGCGTTAGGGCGATAGGTGGTGGGATGAGTGGTGCGCTGGGCGGGGCGCTCGATCGAGCGTCGAGCACGCGTATCTCGACCCTCGCCGTGCCTGCTCGCAGCATGTCGAGCTTCGCGGCGGCGGTGTAGGAGAGATCGATGATCCGCTCGTCCACGAACGGACCTCGATCGTTCACGCGTACCACGACCGATCGGCCGTTCTCGAGGTTGGTGACCCGCACATAGGCCGGTATCGGCAAGGTCTTGTGCGCGGCGGTCATCGCATACATGTCGTACGGTTCGCCGCTCGAGGTGCGTTCGGAATGGAAGCCTGGGCCGTACCATGAGGCCAGACCTCGCTCCACATGGCCCTTACCGGACTTCATGAGCTTGTAGCGTTTGCCGAAGACCTCATAGGTCTCGGGGTTGCCGTAACGGCTGCGGGGCTCGTCGCGCGGTACCGCGTCCGGGATCGCGTCGAGGTCGCGCGGCGGCGCGGGCACCGCCGTATCGGCAGCCGGGGGATCGGGTGTGCGTTGCAGCAGGCTGCATCCCGGGAGCACCGTGAACACCGGCAGTGCCCAGAGCCAGCCCCGATATGCCCTGCGCTCGCTGTGCATCAGGGTGCGGCGGCGTCCGTCGGTGCTTTCAGCGCATCGGCGAGGTCATGCACGGCCATCGCGTAGAGGATGCTGCGGTTGTAGCGGGTGATGACGCGGAAATTCGCGAACCCCACCCGCACACCCGGTCCATCGCGCTGCTCCGCCGGGATGAGGATCAGCGGCGTGTCGGCGGTGACGGCCGGATCGAAGCGGACACCGCGTGCCCGCAGGCTCGCAGCGGTGTCTTTGAGGTCGAGGTTGCGGCGGTCGAGGGCCGCGAAGACCGCCTCCGGGGCGGTGGCTTCTGTGAGCACCCGCGCACCGCGTTGCCAGCCGCTCGCGACGAAATAGTTGGCGACGCTGGAGAGTACATCATCCCAGTCCGTGAACAGGTCCCGCCGACCATCGCCCGAGCCGTCGACCGCCAAGCGGCGATAGCTCGATGGCATGAACTGGGGCGAACCCATCGCACCTGCGTAGGAGCCGAGCGCGGTCTTGGGATCGAGACGCTCCTCGCGCACCAGCAGCACGAACTGCTCGAGCTCTGAGAGGAAGAATTTGCTGCGTCGCGGGTAGTCGAAGCCGAGGGTCATCAGCGCATCGAGCACGCGCCAAGTGCCGGCACGGCGTCCATAGGAGGACTCGACGCCGATGATCGCGACCAGATAAGCCGCATCGACACCGGTGCGCGCGCTGATGGCGTCGAGCCTCTGGCGATGGGTCTTCCAGAACTCCGTGCCTTCGGCGATGCGCTGTTCGGAGACGAGCTTCTCGCGATATTGCCACCAGGTCATCACGCTCTCGGCTGGGCGGCTGATGGCGGCGAGGATCGCCGGCTGTCGCCGGCCGGTCGCGAGCAGATCGCGCAGATCCTTGGCGGGTATCGAGTGGCGTGTGGCGACGTCGTCGATCCAGCCGGCGATGTCGGTGCGGCCGAGATCGAAGGGCGTCGGCGGCTCGGGTGCGACCGCAGCCGGGGCAGTCGCAGGCGGGGGAGTTGCAGCCGGGGGAGTCTGCGCGATGCTGCTCGATGCGCTGCACACGCTGAGCAGCAGCAACGGCAGGACGGTGATCAGGTCTTTCATGCGGTTCATCATCAGGCGGCAAGTTTCCGGTTGGCGTGCAGTGCCATGAGCATACCGAACCCTGCCAACAGGGTCACCATGGAAGTCCCGCCGTAGCTGACGAGCGGCAGCGGCACACCGACCACGGGCAGGAGTCCGCTCACCATGCCCGCGTTGATGAATACATAGACGAAGAAGATGGTCGCGAGGCAGCCGGACAGCAGTCGCGCGAAGGTGTCACGCATCTGCGAGGCGAGATAGAGCGCCCGCGCCACCACGGCAAGGTAGAGCGCAAGCAGCAACAATGCACCGAGCAGCCCGAGTTCCTCGCCGATCACGGCGAACACGAAATCGGTGGAGCGTTCCGGCAGGAACTCCAGTTGTCCTTGCGTACCCTGCAGATAGCCCTTACCGGTGACGCCGCCCGAACCGATCGCGATCGTGGACTGGATGATGTGGTAACCCGCGCCGAGCGGATCGGACTGCGGATCGAGGAAGGTGAGCACGCGTTGTCGTTGGTAGTCGTGCAACAGGTACCAGCCGCCCCAAGCTGCTGCGACGCTGGCGCCGCCGAGCAGCGCGATGATCCACGCTTGCAGACCGGCGAACAGCACGACGAGTCCGCCCGACATGAGGATCAACAGGCCGGTACCGAGATCCGGTTGTACGATCGTCAGCAAGGTCGGTACCAAGATGATCACGGCCAGAATGAGCAAGGTCTTGCCGTCCGGAGGCAGCGCGCGTTCACGCAGGTACCAGGCGCAGGCCATCGGCACCGCGAGCTTCATGATCTCGGAGGGCTGGAAGCGGAACAGCCCGAGATCCAGCCATCGTTGCGCGCCTTTGCCGACATAGCCTATGGCATCGACGATGATGAGCAGCACGAGCCCGACCAGATACAGCCAGGGCGACAGACGGCGCAGCTGGCCGGGCTTGATCTGCGCGCAGACCAACATCGCCAGTGCACCGATGCAGAGCCGGATCGATCCGCGTACGACCGTGTTCCAGTCGCCGCCCGAGGCGCTGTAGAGGACGAACTGACCATACACGGCGATCAGGGCGAGGCCGAGCACGAGGGGGCCGTCGAGCTGCAGCGCGCCGAGGATGCGCGTGCTGCGCGTGAGCGTACGGCGGGCCGTGCTCTCCACATCTTCACGCATCCTCGTCACTCCCCGTCCCCCGTGTCTGCGATGGCGGTGTCCACATCCTCGCCCGGGGCTGGGGGAAACTTACGCAGCAGGTAGGCATCCATCACCGAGCGGGCGATCGGCGCCGCCGTGCCGCTACCGCTGCGGCCGTTCTCGACCAGCACGACGACCGCGATCCGGGGGGCCTCCACCGGTGCGAAGGCGATGAACCACGCGTGGTCGCGCAGCCGTTCCGAGATGGTCGATTCGTCGTAGCGCGCGTTCTGGGCGATGCTGAACACCTGCGCCGTGCCGGTCTTGCCGGCGATCGAGTACTCCGCGCCCGTAGCAGCCCGGCTTGCGGTACCGCCCTGCATGACGGCCACCATGCTCTGCACCGCGACATCCCAATCGGCCTGATCGCGTAACTGGACTGTGGGCAGCGGGGCGGGCGGCACCGGTGTCTCGACGCGGGTGACCGGGTCGCGCAGAGCCCGTACCAGCCGCGGCCGGTGGCTCGCGCCGCGCATCGCGAGCACGGCGGTCATCTGGGCGAGTTGCATGGGGGTGCTGGTCATGTAGCCCTGGCCGATGCCGAAGATCACCGTCTCGCCGGGGAACCAGACCTGTTGCTCGGCGCGCTTGAAGGCGCTGCGCTTCCATGCTGGTGACGGCAGGAGGCCGGATTTTTCGCCGCCGACATCGAGGCCGGTCGGTCCGCCAAGGCCGAAACGCCCGAGGAATTCCTGCAGGCGTTCGACCCCGAGTTGGGTGGCGAGCGCGTAGAAGTAGATATCACAGGATTGCGCCACCGCTTCGATCAGCGCGACGCTGCCGTGGCCGCTGCGCTTCCAGTCGCGGAAACGATGGCTGCTGCCCGGCAGCGAGTACCAACCCGGGCAGGCACGGGTCGTGGTCGGTGTCACGAGACCGTGCTCGAGACCCGCGAGTGCGACCACAGGCTTGATCGTCGAGCCCGGTGGATAGGTGCCGCGCAGCGCGCGATTGAACAACGGACGGTCCAGATCGTCGTTGAGCGCCGCGAACTCGGCACGGGTCAGGCCGCGCGCGAAGCTGTTGGGATCGAACCCGGGACGGCTCACGAGCGCGATCACCTCGCCGTTGCGCGGGTCGAGCGCGATGATGGCAGCACGCTGTCCCTGTACCGCTTGTTCGGCGACCCGCTGCACTTCGAGGTCGAGCGTCAGGTAGAGATCGGCCCCGTGCTTCGCCGCGACCGTGCGTAGCGGCTCGTCCAGCACCGCCTCGCGGTCTACCGGGCGTCCCTGCGCGTTGACCATGATCTGCCGCGATCCTTTGCGTCCGCGCAGCGCATCTTCGAACGTCCCCTCGACCCCGATCTTGCCGATGGTGGAGATGCCGGCGTATTCCTCACGATCGACCCGCTCGAGATCGGATTCCGAGAGGGCGCCGACATAGCCCACCGCGTGCACCGCCGTTTCGCCTTGCGGGTAGTGCCGCGCCAATCGCGTACGGATGTCGACGCCCGGGAAGCGATGGCGGTGCAGCGCGAAGCGCGCCATATCCTCTTCGCTGAGCCGCAACCTGATCGGTACGCTGTCGAACGGCCGGCGCGAACGGATGGCGCGACGCACGAAGTCGAGGTCGTCGGGGTCCAGTACGCCGATGTCGACGAGCTCCGCCAGCGTGGCCTCGACGTCCTTGACCTGTTCCCGGACGAGCTCAAGTTGGTAGGCGGGGCGGTTCTCGGCGAGCACCGCCCCGGAGCGGTCGTAGATCATGCCGCGCGGCGCAGGCAGCGGTTCGACGCGCACGCGGTTGCCTTGCGCGAGGTCGGTGAAGTGGTCGTAGCGCTGGACCTGTAGCCAGTGCAGCCGCGACACTAACACCGCTGCAAGCAATCCGATCAAGACGGTCGCGGTGATGGCGCGTTGCTCGAACAAGCGCTGTTCGCGCCATAGGTCCTTGATGCGTCCCCGTGCCGCCATCGCTCAACGGGTCCCGGCGGTACGGGATGTGCCCCAGATCATCAACAAAGGCCAGATGACCGCACCGGTCAGCGCTGTCACCCAGCGTGTGGCGTCGCCGGTCGCACTTCCGGTGAACGCTTCGATGAGCCAGCAGGTCGCGACCCACGCCGACAGCAGCGCCAAAACGAAGAAGGACTGCTCGAGGAGCGGCTTGGTGCGGACCAGCAGGTGCTGGCGTATGGCGATGTAGGCCACCAACGCGGTGGCGAGCGCATGCTGTCCGAGCACCACGCCTTGGTAGACGTCGATGGCGAGCCCGGTGAAGAAGCCGAGTGCGATCCCGCCGATACGCGGTGCCGTCAGCGACCAAAATATGACCAAAAGCACTGCGAACGGCGGCCGCAGCATCTCGAGAGCCGAGGGCAGTGGGACCGCCTGCAGCACGAAAGCCGCGAGCGTCGACAGCACGACCGAGCTGCGTGAGTCGGTCATGGCGGCATCTCGGCGGCCGGCGGCACCGGGTCGAGCCACAAGAACCCCACCACGCGATCCCGGTCGAGCGCCGCGAGCGTGCTCGCGCGCACCACGGCGAGCGGCGAACCGCTGTCGCGCCGGACCTCGGTCACCTTGGCGACCGGGTAGTCGGCAGGGAACACGCCACCGAGACCTGAACTGACCAACAGGTCACCGTCGATGATGTCCGTCTGCAGCGGCAGATAGGGCAGCGACAGCTCGCCCGGCTTGCCCGAGCCGAGGGCGAGGGTACGCACCCCGGTGCGCACGATCTGCACGGGCACGCCACTGCTCGGATCGGAGAGCAGGATGATCTCGGTGCTCGAGGGGCCGACGCGCAGGCTCTGCCCGAGGATACCGCCTGTCGCGACCGCGATCTGTCCGGTCGTCACGCCGTTGCGCCCGCCGCGATCGACGGTCAGCCGATGGCGTTGGGCGTCGAGTTTTTGATCGATCACGCGCGCCGGCAGCCATCGTGATGCTTTGCCCCGCACGGACTCGCGCAGCCCGAGGAGTTCCGCGTTCTCCCGCTCGAGCGCCGCGTTGCGTATGCCCCGGATCTCGCTGGCCCGCAGCGCATCACGCAACGCACGGTTCTCCGCTTGTAGCGTGGCGCGTTGCGCGAAGATGTCGCGTGTCCAGTTCAGGGCGGCGGCGGGGGAGTTGAGCGCGATCTGCAGGGGATAGACGATGGCCTGCAGGCCGTAGCGCACGCGATCGAGGACGCCACCTCGTTGGTCGAGCCACATCAACGCCAAGGCGAGCGCTGCATAGCCGAAGAAGCGCAGCCCGAGGGGTACGCCGCGCTGCGGCCGATCGCGGCTGGCGGCGAGGCTACTCAAGCCCGAAGTTGCCGGGCCCGAGTTCGTCCATCAGTTCGAGGATACGACCGCCACCGCGCGCCACGCAGGTCAGCGGATCTTCGGCGATCACCGCGGGCACGCCGGTCTCCTCGGTGATGAGCTTGTCGATGTCGCGCAGCAACGCGCCGCCGCCGGTGATGACGATGCCGCGATCTGCGACGTCGGAACCGAGTTCGGGCGGAGTCTGCTCGAGGGCTTGTTTGACAGCGCTGACGATGCCCTGCAACGGATCCTGCAGCGCTTCGAGGATCTCGTTGCTGTTGAGCGTGAATGCGCGCGGCACGCCTTCGGAGAGGTTGCGGCCCTTCACCGTGATCTCGCGCACGGTCTGCCCGGGGTAGGCCGAGCCGATCTCGATCTTGATGCGCTCGGCCGTGGTCTCACCGATCAGGATGCCGTAATTGCGGCGGACATAGTTGGTGATCGCTTCATCGAAGCGATCGCCGCCGATGCGCGCCGACTGCGCGTAGACGATGCCGTTCAGGGAGATCACCGCGACCTCGGAGGTGCCGCCACCGATGTCGAGCACCATCGAACCGCGCGCCTCCTGGACGGGCAGTCCCGCGCCGACCGCTGCGGCCATCGGCTCGCTGACGATGGCGACGGTGCGTGCGCCGGCACCTTCTGCGGATTCGCGGATGGCGCGACGCTCGACCTGCGTGGAGCCGACCGGCACACAGACCAGCACCCGTGGCGACGGCTTCAGCAGACGGGTGTCGTGCACCTTGCCGATGAAATATTGAAGCATCTTCTCGGTGTAGGTGAAGTCGGCGATCACGCCGTCCTTCATCGGTCGCACCGCGGTGATGTGCCCAGGCGTCCGACCGAGCATGTTCTTGGCTTCGACGCCCACGGCGACGATGACCTTGCCTCCTCGGCTGTAGTCCTCTTGCACGGCGACGACAGAGGGCTCGTTGAGCACGATGCCGCGATCGCGGACATAGATCAGGGTATTCGCCGTCCCCAAATCGATGGAGAGGTCGCTGGAAAAATAGCCGCGCAGGCGTTTGAACATCTGGGGTGCCGAGATCCTGAAGAAGGAGAGAGAAACGGCCGTGAAATTTACCAATCCGCGCGCGCTTCCACAAGGCGACGGTGTATCATTGTCGGCCCGGCTGATGCCGGTTTTCCCATGTTTTCCCCGCCAGGGTTGCTGGCCGTGTTTGCCGGGGTCCCCGCATGAGCCTGACGCGCACCGACATCGAGAACATCGCCCGGCTTGCCCGGCTGGAACTCACCGAGGCCGAGATCCCGGTCTATGTCGATTCCTTGTCGCGCATCTTCGCCTTCGTGGGCGAGCTCGAGCGGGCGCCGACCGAGGGTATCAGCCCGATGGCGCACCCGCTGCCCGGTCTCGCCCAGCGGCTGCGTGCCGACGAGGTCACCGAAACCGACCGTCGCGATCTCTACCAACGCAACGCGCCAGCGGCCGAAGCCGGCCTGTATCTCGTCCCGAAGGTGATCGAATGAGTGCCTTGCCGTCACTGCCCGCGCCGACCGTAGCCGGGCTCGCCCGCGGGCTGCTCAACGGGGAATACTCGAGCGTCGAACTCACCCGGGCCTGCCTCGATCGCATCGCTGCCGGCCAGCCCGCCCTCAACGCCTTCGTCACGGTCACAGCCGAGGGCGCCTTGGCCGCCGCGCAGGCCGCCGATGACGCCCGGGCTGCCGGCCGCGCGGGCCCGCTGACCGGCGTGCCGATCGCCCACAAAGACATCTTCTGCACCGAGGGGGTGCGCACCACCTGCGGCTCGAAGATGCTTGCGGATTTCGTCTCCCCGTACGACGCCACGGTCGTCTCCGGCCTCAAGGCGGCGGGCACGGTGATGCTCGGTAAGCTGAACATGGACGAGTTCGCGATGGGCTCATCGAACGAGACGAGCTACTTCGGGCCGGTGCGCAACCCCTGGGATCCGGCGCTGGTGCCCGGCGGCTCCTCCGGCGGCTCAGCGGCGGCCGTCGCAGCCCGTCTCGTGCCGGCGGCCACGGCCACCGATACCGGGGGCTCCATCCGTCAGCCCGCCGCGCTCTGCGGTGTGACCGGCATCAAGCCGACCTACGGTCGCGCCAGCCGCTACGGCATGATCGCCTTCGCTTCGAGCCTCGATCAGGCGGGGCTCATCACCGTCAGCGCCGAGGACGCCGCGCTGCTGCTCGGTCCGATGTCGGGTTTCGATCCGCGCGATTCGACCAGCGTCGATTCCCCCGTGCCCGACTATATGGCGACCCTCGGCGACTCCCTCGAGGGTCTCACCCTCGGCGTGGTGCGCGAGTTCTTCGACAAGGGCCTCGACGGCGACTGCGAGCAGCGGATCCGCGAAGCGATCGCGGTCTACGAGCGTCTCGGCGCCAAGGTCCGTGAGGTCAGCTGCCCGAACCTGCCGCTGTCCGTGCCCACCTACTACGTGGTCGCACCCGCCGAGTGCTCCTCGAACCTCGCGCGCTTCGACGGCGTCCGCTTCGGTCATCGCTGCGACGCCCCGCGGAACCTCGCCGACCTCTACTCGCGCTCGCGCGGTGAGGGCTTCGGCGCTGAGGTCAAGCGCCGGATCATGACCGGCACCTATGTGCTGTCGGCCGGCTACTTCGACGCCTATTACCTCAAGGCCCAGCGCGTGCGACAGCTCATCAGCGCCGATTTCGCCCGGGCTTTCGCGGACTGCGACCTGCTGCTCGGGCCGACCTCGCCCACGACCGCGTTCGCCATCGGCGCCAAGTGCGACGACCCGATCACCATGTACCTCAACGACATCTACACCATCGGCGCGAACCTCGCGGGTCTGCCGGCGATGTCGCTGCCTTGTGGTTTCGCGGGTGGCCTGCCCGTCGGCCTGCAGCTGATCGGCCCGCATTTCTCCGAGGGACGCATGTTGAACGCCGCCCATCGCTACCAACAGGAGACCGATTGGCACCTTCGCGCGCCGTCGGTGTGGGCCTGAACATGGCGGGCTCAGATATGGCGGGCACGGACAGCGGATGGGAAACCGTCATCGGCCTCGAGATCCACGCGCAGCTCGCCACGCGCTCCAAGATCTTCTCGGGCTCCGCCACCGCCTACGGCGCCCTTCCCAACACCCAAGCGAACCTCGTCGATCTCGGCTATCCGGGTGTGCTGCCGGTGCTGAACGGTGAAGCGGTACGGATGGCGGTGTGCTTCGGTCTCGCCATCGGTGCACGGATCGCGCCGCGCTCGGTGTTCGCCCGCAAGAACTACTTCTACCCGGATCTGCCCAAGGGCTACCAGATCAGCCAATACGAGCTGCCGATCGTGGCGGAGGGCGTGCTCGAGGTCGTGCTCGACGACGGTGTGCGAAAGCGCATCGGCATCACGCGTGCCCACCTCGAGGAGGACGCCGGCAAGTCGTTGCACGAAGGTCTGCCGGGCCTCACCGGCATCGATCTCAACCGCGCGGGCACTCCGCTCATCGAGATCGTCAGCGAGCCGGACATGCGTTCCGCGCGCGAAGCCATCGCCTACATGAAGAAGGTGCACACCTTGGTGCGCTACCTCGGCATCTGCGACGGCAACATGCAGGAAGGTTCTTTCCGTTGCGATGCCAACGTCTCGGTGCGGCGGCGGGGCGCAGAGCAGTTCGGCACCCGTGCCGAGATCAAGAACCTCAACTCCTTCCGTTTCGTCGAGAAAGCCATCAACTTCGAGGTCGAGCGCCAGATCGAGCTGATCGAATCCGGCGGCAAGGTGGTGCAGGAGACGCGGCTCTACGACCCTGACAAAGGCGAGACGCGCTCGATGCGCTCCAAAGAGGCCGCCAACGATTACCGTTACTTCCCCGATCCCGATCTGTTGCCGGTGCTGCTCGAACCCGCCTTCATCGAGGCCGTGCGCGCCACGCTGCCCGAACTGCCGGACGCCAAGGCGGCCCGGTTCGTGCGCGATCACGGCCTCTCCGATTATGACGCGGGTGTCCTCACCGCGAGCCGTGAGATCGCGGCCTTCTATGAGGATGTCCTGCAGCGTGTCGGCAGCGATCCCAAACTCTGCGCGAACTGGGTGATGGGCGACTTCTCAGCCTTCCTCAACCGCGACAACCTCGAGGTGGGCGCGGCGAAGGTGGATGCTGCTCACCTCGCCGGTCTGGTCTCGCGCATCGTCGATGCGACCATCTCCGGCAAGATCGCCAAAGAGATCTTCGAGGCGATGTGGGAGAGCGGCGCCTCGGCGGACGCGGTCATCGAGCAGAAGGGCCTGCGCCAGATCACCGACACGGGCGCCATCGAGGCGGCCATCGACGAAGTGATGGCGAAGAACCCCGGCCAGCTTGCTGACTACCGCTCCGGTAAGGACAAACTGTTCGGGTTCTTCGTCGGTCAAGTGATGAAGGCCACCGGCGGCAAGGCGAACCCTGCGCAGCTCAATGAGCTCCTCAAGGCGAAGCTCGCCGGATGAACGACGCAGCAGAGGGCGCGCCGGGAGCGCCCGCTGAGACGGACCGCGCCGAGGGCGGCTCCGAGGCAGCCCTCGATGTCGCCTTGCGCTTCACCGTCGAACATCAGTCCGTCCGCGGGCAGTTCGTGCGGCTCGGGCCAGCGTGGCTCGAACTGCGCGAGCACGCCGATCACCCGGCGTCCGTGCGCCGACTGCTCGGCGAAGCCTCAGCAGCGGCGGTGCTCCTCGCCTCGACCCTGAAGTTCGAGGGCGAACTCACCTTGCAGTTGCAGGGGGACGGTGCAGTGCGTCTGTTGGTCGCGCAATGCACCCACGACCTGCGCGTGCGGGCGGTGGTGCGGTTCGACGCAGCGTCCTTCGGTGGTGAGCGCGCCGGCACAGGCGCGGAGCTGGATTTCCCGTCTTTGGTGGGCCAGGGGCAGCTCGCCGTGACCGTCGAATCGACGCAAGGTGGTGCGCGTTACCAAGGCATCGTGCCGCTCGGCGGCGACTCCTTGGCCGCCGCGCTCGAGCAGTACTTCGATCGATCAGAGCAGCTCCCGACCACGGTGCGGCTCGGTGCCGATGATGCCCGCGCGGCGGGATTGCTGGTGCAGCGGTTGCCGCAGTCCGGTGGGATATCCGTCGCCGGTGACGACACCGCTGACACCGGCTCGGCGCGCAGCGCGCGCGAAGCCGAAGCGACGCGCACGCTCGACGCCGCCCGCACGGCGCTCGCAGGACTTGCGACCGACGAACTGCTCGCCCGTCCGATCGAGGATCTGCTGCGCCGCGCCTGTGCCGGTGAGGACCTGAGGCTGCATCCCGCCCGTGCCGTGGGTTTCCGCTGCCGCTGCAGTCGCGAGCGGGTGGCCGGGATGTTGCGCGCACTCGGCGCCGACGAACTCGATTCGATCCTCGCCGAGCAAGGTGCTGTGACGGTCACCTGCGAGTTCTGCCAGCGTCCGTGGCGCTTCGACGCCGTGGATGTCTCGGCGCTGACGGGGGAGGCCGACCGCCGGCCGCCCGGGTCGCCCATCGTCCACTGATCGCCGTCCGCCCGGCGTCAGCCGCGGTGGCCGCTCGCCAGGTACTCCTCGCTCTGCATCTCCACCAGCCGGCTCGCGGTGCGCTCGAACTCGAAGGCCAGCTTGCTGCCGCGGTAGAGCTGTGACGGCGCGACCGCCGCCGACACCACGAGGTTCACACGCCGGTCATAGAACTCATCGACCAGCGCGATGAAGCGGCGCGCGGCGTTGTCACTGTTGCCGCGGCCGTCGAACACCGGCACGCCGGACAACAGCACCGATTGGAACTCGCGGGCCAGGCTCACATAGTCGTTCTGGCTGCGCGGGCCCTCGCAAAGCGCCGCGAAGTCGAACCACACGACATTGTCACAGCTGCGTAGCACCGGGATCTCGCGGCCCTCCACCGAGAGCGTGCCACCGATCGTCCCCGCTCCATCGGCGAGGTCCTCGAAGATATCGATCATCTGCGTATCCGCCATGGTCGAGCCGCCCTGCAGCCAGATCGGCGCCCGGGTGAGCTGTCTCAGCCGGTAGTCGCTGCCGCCATCGACGCAGACGATCTCGCAGTGCCGCTCCAGCAGATCGATCGCGGGCAGGAACCGTTGGCGTTGCAGGCCGTCGCGATAGAGGCCGGCGGGTGGCACGTTCGAGGTGAACACGAGCGTCACCCCGCGGTCCACGAGCTCCGTGAACAGACCGCCGAGCAGCATCGCATCGGCGATGTCCGAGACGAAGAGTTCGTCGAGGCACAAGAGCCGCGCCTCGGCCGCGAGATCCGCTGCGACGGCGCTGAGCGGTGCCGATCGGTCGTGATGGCGGCGTAGCCCCGCGTGCACACCTTGCATGAAACGATGGAAGTGGACGCGCTGCCGAGGGACGCTCGGCATGCTCTCGACCAGCAGATCCATCAGCCAGGTCTTACCCCGTCCCACACCACCCCAAAGATAGACGCCGCGTGGTGCAGCGCCATGGTTCGACGGTCCAGAGAACCGGCGCAGCAGCCGTGCGGTGAATGAGACGCGCTCGGCGCGCAGCAGTTCACCCCGCAGCCGCTCGAGCGGCGCGAGGGCGGCGCGTTGCACGGGATCGTCGCTGAAACCGCCTGCTGCCGCGGCCTCTGCGTAACGCTGTTCGAGACCGCGCGCCGCGGCGCCGGCGTTCATGTACGCAATCCCGGCAGGTCGTGGAACAGCGCGAGAGAGGCTGGGTTGGCGAGTGCCGCAGTGTTGCTGACGGGACGGCCATGGACCACCTCACGCACCGCGAGCTCCACCGTTTTGCCGCTCAAGGTGCGCGGGATGTCGTCCACGGCGATGATCCGTGCCGGCACATGCCGCGGTGAGGTGCTGTCGCGGATCGTATCGCCGATGCGCTTGCGCAGCGCCTCATCGAGGATCGCGCCGTCGCGCAAGCGCACGAACAGCACCACCCGTTCTTCTCCCTGCCAGGCTTGTCCGATGCAGACCGATTCGAGGACCTCAGGGACTTTCTCGACCTGACGATAGATCTCGGCGGTGCCGATGCGCACGCCGCCCGGATTGAGCACGGCGTCCGATCGACCGTGGATCGTGAAGGCGCCGCGGGCGTTCCGCGACGCGAAATCGCCGTGGTGCCAGACACCGGGCCAACGCTCGAAGTAGGCGGCGCGGTAGCGCTTGTTGTCGGGATCGTCCCAGAAGCCGAGCGGCATCGACGGGAAGGGTCGACGGCAGACGAGTTCACCCAGTTCGCCGGGCGGCAGCGTACCGCCATCCGGGCCTGCGACATCGGTCGCCATGCCCAACCCGGCGCATTGGATCTCGCCGCGGTACACCGGCGCGGTGGGGTCGCCGAGGCAGAAGCAGGAGATGATGTCGGTGCCACCCGAGATCGAGGCGAGATGGACCTCGCGTTTGACCGAGGCATAGACGAAATCGAAGCCCTCGGGTGCGAGCGGGGCACCGGTGCTGAGCACGGTGCGCAAAGCGCTCAGGCCGCCGAGCGCGGGATCGTCTGCGGGGGCGTAGCCCTGCTTCGCGAGCGCCGTCAGGTAGCGAGGGCTGGTGCCGAAGGCGGTCGCCTGCTCCTCGGCCGCAAGACGCCAGAGGATGTCGGGACCCGGATGCAGCGGTGATCCGTCGTACAGCAGCAAGGTCGCGCCCGAGGCCAAGCCGCTCACCAGCCAGTTCCACATCATCCAGCCGCAAGTGGTGAAGAAGAAGAGGCGGTCGCCTCGCTTGAGGTCGGTGTGCAGTTGGTGTTCTTTGAGGTGCTGCAGCAGCGTACCGCCCGCGCCGTGCACGATGCACTTCGGCAGGCCGGTGGTGCCCGAGGAGTACAGGATGAAGAGCGGATGGTCGAAGGGCAGGCGGACGAACTCGAGGCGGGCACCCGGCGTGCCGAACCTGCGCCATCCGATCGCGCCCGGAAGTGAAGGGGCGAGCGGATCGGATGCCACATCGGTTCCCGCGAGGAAAGACACCACCACGACGGTGCTGACCGAGGGCAGTGCGGCGAGTACGCTCGCGATCGGCGTCAGCGAGTCGATGCGTTTGCCGGCATAGGCATAGCCGTCGGCTGTGAACAGCACCTTGGGAGCGATCTGTCCGAAACGGTCGAGGACGCCCGAGATCCCGAAATCGGGGGAGCAGGATGACCACACGGCACCGATGCTGGCCGTGGCGAGCATCGCGACCACCGCCTCGGGGATGTTCGGCAGGAATCCGGCGACGCGGTCACCCGGTTGGACACCCGCTGCCCGCAGTCCGGCGGCGACCCGCCCGACCTCCGCGCAAAGGACGCGCCAGCTGAGCACCCTGCGGCGCGCCGGAGCGCTCGGCGTGAGTTCGTCCCACGCGATGATCGCCGGCGAGTCATCGTGGTGACGCAACAGGTTCTCGGCATAGTTGAGGCGCGCCCCCGGGAACCACTCGGCGCCCGGCATCCGATCAGCCTGCCGCAGCACAGGCTGATCCGCCCATTCCGCGACGACGCCCGCGTAGTGCGCGACCTCGAACCAGAAGGCGTCCGGTCGCTCCAGCGACCAACGGTGCAGCGCGGCATAGTCCTCGAGCGCCAACCCGCGCCGCGCGCGCAAGCGCTCGGTGAAGCGGGTCAGGTGCGCATCGGCCACCCTCTTCGGAGACGGGACCCAGAGCGGAGCATCGTCCATCATGATCCTCGCGCCGAAGACCGGTTACCGAGCGACCGGATCAGAGCGACTGGTAGATCGGTCCTGAACCGCCCTCGGGCGTCGTCCAGTCGATGATCTGGTAGGGGTCCTTGATGTCGCAGGCCTTGCAGTGCACGCAGTTCGAGGCATTGATCTGCAGACGCTTGCCGCCGGCACCGTCGTCCACCATCTCGTAGACATTGGCCGGGCAGAAGTTCTGGCAGGGGTTGCCGTACTCGGTGGCGCACTTCGTCGCGCAGATCGAGGTGTCGCGCACCTTCAGGTGCACCGGCTGGTTCTCGTCGTGCGAGTTGTTGGCGAAGAACACGGCGGCGACGCGGTCACGCGGCGGCAGGCTCCGATCGCTCCAGCCGCGGTCAGGCGAATCGAAGGAGTCGAGGCGTTGCGTCTCGGCATAGGCCGCCTTGTTGCGCAGCGTCCAGGGCGTGCGACCGCCGAGCAGCGTCTCGAGACCGGCGTTGGCGAGCGCGAACCAGAGACCGCGCTTGAAGCCCGGCTTGATGTTGCGCACCTTGCGCAGTTCCTGCCCGCCTTCGGAGGCGCGCCAACGGGCATCGAAGCCCGCGGGCGAATCGTGTTCAGCGAGGTGCTCCGCAGCGAGCATGCCGCAACGGATGGCTTGGTGGATGCCCTTGATCTTGGCCACATTGAGCGTACCGGCCGCATCACCCACCAGCATCGCGCCCGGCATCTCCATCTTGGGGAGCGACTGCCAACCGCCCGCAGCGATGGTGCGGGCACCCGAGGCGAGGATCTCGCCGCCCTCGAACAACGGCTTGATGCTCGGATGGTGCTTGAACTGCTGGAAAGCCTCGAAGGGCTTCAGGCGCGGATCGCGGTAGTCGAGTCCGACCACATAGCCGACATACACGCGGTCGTTGTCGAGGTGGTAGAGGAAGCTGCCACCGTAGGTGCCGGAGTCGAGCGGCCAGCCGATGCTGTGCTGGATGAGACCCGGTTCGACCCGGCCGGGCGGCAGCTGCCACAATTCTTTGAACCCGAGGCCGTAGGTCTGCGGGTCGCAGTCGGCGTCGAGCGCGTATCGCTTGATGAGCTGCTTGCTGATGCTGCCGCGACAGCCCTCGGCCAGCACCGTGATGCGGGCGCGTATCTCGGGGCCCGGTGCGAAGTTGGGACCGGGTTCGCCCGATCGCTCGATGCCCACATCGCCGATCTGTACGCCGGCGACCGAGCCGTCGTCGTTGAAGAGCGGCTGCGCGGCCGCGAAACCCGGGAAGACATCCACGCCGAGCGCCTCGGCGCGTGCTGCGAGCAGCGGCGTCAGGAGCCCCAGCGAGACGATGAAGTTGCCGTCGTTGTGCTGCTGCGGCGGCACCGGCATGCGGATACGACGGGCCCGCGTGAGCAGGGAGAACTCGTCGCGCTTGGCAGGGATGCAGATGCCGGGCGGCGCGTCGCGCCAACCGGGCAGCAGGGCGTCGAGCGGAGCCGGTTCCAGCACCGCCCCCGACAGCGCCTGCGCACCGATGGCCGACGCTTTCTCGAGCACGCAGATGTTGAGCTCGGGTCTCTTTTCTTTGAGCTTGATGGCGCAGGCGAGGCCGCCGGGGCCGCCCCCGACCACCAAGACGTCGTACTCCATCGTGTCGCGTTCGATGTCCATCAGTCGGCTCCGTCGTTCACTTCGGCTGCATGCGGATGCCGCCGTCCAAGCGGATGGTCTCGCCGTTCAGCATGGCGATCGAGTAGATGGACTCGACCATCTGCGCATATTCATCGGGGCGTCCGAGGCGCGAGGGGAAGGGGACCTGCGCGCCGAGCGAGGCCTGGATCTCCGGCGGCAGGCCACCGACCATCGGCGTGTGGAAGATGCCCGGTGCGATCGACATCACACGCACGCCGAACGAGGCGAACTCCCGGGCGAGCGGCAGCGTCATGCCGGCGAGACCTGCCTTGGTGGCCGAGTAGGCGGCTTGGCCGATCTGACCTTCGAAGGCGGCGACCGAGGAGGTGTGGATGATGACGCCACGCTCACCGTCGGCATTGGGTGTGTTGCGCTGCATGATCGCAGCGGCGGCCTTGTCGCAGAGGAAAGTGCCGACGAGGTTGATCTGCACCACGCGAGCGAAGAACTCGCCGGCCATGGGCCCGTTGCGGCCGAGCACGCGGGCCGCACCGATGACGCCCGCGCAGTTCACGAGCAGGTCGATGCCGCCCATCGCCGCAGCCGCCGCATCCATCGCCGCGTTGACGTCGGCCTCGGAGCTGACATCACAGCGCAGGAAACGCGCCTTCGCGCCGATCTCCGCCGCTGCGGCTTGGCCCGGGCCTTCCTGGATGTCGAGCAGCGCGACCTGACCGCCGCGGGCGGCGATGTGCTTGGCCACTGCGTTGCCGAGACCGGATGCGCCACCGGTGATGACGGCGCGGGCTTGGGTGATATCCATGTTCAGGGGTTCTCCGGAAGTCTTGAGGGTTCGTTTCTGGGGGTGGTCGGACGCGCTGGCTCAAACCCGCTCGATGGCGATCGCGGTGGCCTCGCCGCCGCCGATGCAGAGCGCAGCGACGCCGCGGCGCAGCCCATGCCGCAGGAGCGAGTGGGCGAGCGTCGCGACGATGCGGGCGCCGGTCGCGCCGACCGGGTGGCCGAGGGCGCAGGCACCGCCGTTGATGTTGAGCTTGTCGGCGGGGATCCCGATGTCGTGCGCCGCGGCCATCGCGACCGCCGCGAAGGCCTCGTTGACCTCGAAGAGATCGACGCCGTCCGCGGTCCAACCCGCGCGCGCGAGGGTGCTGCGGATCGCGGCCACCGGCGCTGTGGTGAACCACTCCGGTTCGTGCGCATGGCTGGTGTAGGCGACGATGCGGGCGAGCGGCGTGAGGCCGCGGGCGGTCGCGGCGGCTTCGCTCATCAGGACCAGCGCTGCAGCGCCGTCGGAGATGGACGAGGAGCTCGCGGCGGTGACGGTGCCGTCTTTGCGGAACGCCGGCTTCAGTTGCGGGATCTTTGCGAGATCGCAGGTGAAGGGTGTCTCGTCGCGCTCGATGCGCGTCTCACCTTTGCGTCCCTTGACCGTCACCGGCGTGATCTCCGCGGCGAACGCGCCGTTCTCGACCGCGGCCAACGCGCGGCGGACGGACTCGGCAGCGAACGCGTCTTGGGCCTCGCGTGTGAACGCATAGCGGTCGGCGGTGTTCTCGGCGAAACAGCCCATCAGTTGGCCGTCCCACGGGCTCTGCAGTCCGTCGTAGAACATGTGATCGAGGATCTCGCCATGTCCCATCCGATAGCCGCCGCGCGCCTTGAGCAGGAGGTAGGGCGCATTGGTCATGGACTCGAGACCGCCCGCCACCACGATCCCGGCATCACCGGTGCGGATCTGATCGGCTGCCATCATGATGGCCTTCAGTCCGGAGCCGCACATCTTGTTGACGGTGGTGGCGGGTGTGCCGACCGGGATGCCCGCCCCGATCGCAGCCTGCCGAGCCGGCGCTTGCCCGACCCCTGCCGGCAACACGCAGCCCATGATCACTTCCTCGACCTCAGCCGGCGCAAGTCCGGCGGCTTCCAGCGCGCCGCGGATGGCCGCTGCGCCGAGTTGCGGCGCGGTCGCGCCGGAGAGCACGCCTTGGAAAGCACCGATGGGAGTGCGGCGCGCAGCCACGATCACGACGGAAATCGACATCCGCTATACCTCGCCGGGGAAAGAAGGGCCGGGGGAGAAGGAGGAAGTGTAGCCAACGAGTCGCCGAGGCGCACCTGTCGCGACGCGCTGCGGCAGGACGGCCGCCCGTCAGTTCGATGCGTGGGGGCCGCTGCGGGCGAGCGCGTCAGGTTCGTCGAGCTTGGCGAGGATCGCGGCGCGGGCCGCATCGCGCAGCGCAGCCGCGGCCCGTTCGGGTGGCAGGTCCAGGTCGATCAGCATCGGCGCCAGGATCTCGAACTCGACCCGACCGGGGCGCGGAAAGAATCGCGGACTCGGCAGGATGTGCCGGGTTCCGCGGATCACACAGGGCACCACCGGACAGCCTGCGGCGACCGCGCTCGAGAACGCGCCGAGGTGGAACTTCAAGAGCCCGGGCTCGCTCACGAAGGTGCCTTCGGGGAAAAAAAGCAGCGGCTGCCCGTTGGAGGCGCTGCGCAGCACGCGGCGCGCATCGAGTCCGCCCTTGTGCCGGTTGAAACGCTCCACGAACTGCGTGCCGATCCGCTCGAGCAACAGGCCGGCGAGCGGTACATCCGCCATCTCGCGCTTGACCACGTACGCGAAACGCTCCGGCAGCACCGCTTTCACCACGATCGCATCGATGTAGCTGGCGTGGTTGGCGACCACCATGCACTGGCCGGCGGGCAAGCGGTCGGCGCCCGTGATGGTGAGCGGGATGCCGCTGAGCCGCATGATGAGCCGAGCGGCGACGCCGGTGACATGACGCCGCCGATCGACCCCCGGCAGGATGAGGAGCAGCAACAAGGTGCTGATCGCAACCACGAGGAACACCGACCAGACCACCGACCCGTAGAGCACGCGCAACACCCTTGCGGGGAAGGATTCGGCGGCGTCCGGGACGACCGTCTTGGGATCGACAGAGGGATCCTCCATCTCGGCTTTCGGCTCCTGCGCACGGACGATGATGATGACGGCGCGTTATGCTTGGTGGACGCGACCGGAAAGTCAACGAGCGCCTGCGATTGTGAGCGCCATCACGGCTTGGCTTCGCCGCGGTGGGCATACTGTCCCCATTCTATGAACGAATCCGTAACAGCGAACCCGGTGGTACAGCGCTTCCTCGATGTGGTGTGGATGGAGCGCGGATTGTCGGCCAACACCTTAGCAGCCTATCGCGCCGACCTGCTGGCGCTCGGCCGCTGGTTGGAGATGCGCGGCACCGCCTTGCCGGAGGCGACCCGCGTCGATCTGCTGGATTTCGTGGCAGCGCGCGCCGAGCACGGCGCCCGTCCGCGCTCGACGGCACGCCAACTGTCTTCTTTCCGTTGTTTTTTCCGACAGCAGCTCCGCGATGGTGCGATCGCGCTGGATCCGACCCTCGACATCTCGATGCCGCGATCCGGGCGGTCCTTACCGAAATCTTTGACCGAATCCGAGGTCGAGCGCTTGATCGGCGCTCCGCGTGCCGACGACCCGCTCGGGATCCGCGATCGGACGATGCTGGAAGTGCTGTACGCGACCGGCCTGCGGGTCTCCGAGCTCGTCAGCCTCAAGCACCAGCAGGTGAACCTCAACCAGGGGGTGGTACGCATCTCCGGCAAGGGCAACCGCGAGCGTCTCGTGCCGCTCGGCGGCGAAGCGATCGAGCGTATCAAAGAATTCATGGCCGGACCACGCGACGCGATCCTCGGTCGACAGACGACCGATTACCTGTTTCCGACGCGCCGGGGCGATCGCATGACGCGGCAGTCGTTCTGGCACATCATCAAGCGCTACGCGCGGCTCGCCAAGATCGACAAGCCGCTCTCGCCGCACACCCTGCGGCATGCCTTCGCGACCCACTTGCTGAACCACGGCGCCGACCTGCGGGTCGTCCAGATGCTGCTCGGCCACAGCGACCTCTCCACCACGCAGATCTACACCCATGTCGCCCGCGAACGCATGAAGGAACTGCACGACCGCCATCATCCGCGCGGCTGATCGGGTCGGGTGACCGGGGGCTGCTGGCGTGCTCCGCCGGTGTGCTCTGCTAGAATCGCACCATGAGGACTCTCTATCGATCCATCGTGGTCGCGGCGGCGCTCAGCCTCGCCGCGTGGGCGGCCATGCCGGCGTCGTCGCAGAGCGCTGCGCCGTCCCCGGGGAAGCGCCTCGCGACCAAACCGGATCCGCGCAGCGAACTGGCGCGGCGCATGCCGGGCAGCAAGCCCGAAGATTTCCGCGCGACCCCGATCCCCGGTCTTTACGAGTATGCCCGTGGCGCAGACATCCTCTATCTCTCCGCCGATGGCCGGTTCGCCCTCGATGGCGATCTCTACGACCTCAGCAACGAGCAGAACATCAGCGACCGACGCCGCCGCGAGGCAAGGCTCTCGCTGCTCGGAAAAGTGCCTGAGTCGAGCATGCTGGTGTTCGGACCCCGCAACGCGCGCCACACCGTCACGGTCTTCACCGACATCGACTGCGGCTTCTGCCGCAAGCTGCATTCCGAGATGGCGCAGTACAACGCGCTCGGCATCCGGGTGCGTTATCTCTTCTATCCCCGCTCAGGTCCGGATACCGAATCCTGGAACAAGGCGGTTGCGGTCTGGTGTTCACCCAACCGCAACGACGCTTTGACGCGGGCCAAGAACGGCGAGCCGTTGAAGGCGTCCAAGTGCGATGCGTCGGCGGTGATGCGCGATTATGAGCTCGGCGACGAATTCGCCGTGCAAGGCACTCCGGCCATCGTCATGCCGGACGGCGATATGTTGCCGGGTTATCTGCCGCCCGCGATGCTGCTGAAACGCTTGGAACCGGCTGCACCCCTCAAGCCGGGTGCGCCTGCTGCGCCGGGGACGCCGAACCGTCCGACCGGACGCTGATCGGTCCGCTGGCGCCGCGCGGCGTCAGCGCTCGAGCAGTTTGAGCTTGTCCGGCTTGCCTTCCCAGGCCTTGGCATCGGTGGGCGCATCGCCTTTCTCTGTGATCACCGGCCACTTGCGGGAGAGTTCGGCGTTCAACGCCTTGAAGGATTCCTGGCCATCCGGCACTTCATCCTCGGAGTAGATCGCCTCGACCGGGCATTCCGGCTCACAGAGGGTGCAGTCGATGCACTCATCCGGATCGATCACCAGGAAATTAGGTCCCTCGTGGAAACAGTCCACGGGGCAGACCTCCACGCAGTCCATGTACTTGCACTTGATGCAGCTCTCGGTGACGACGAAAGTCATGATCCTGTCCCTTGCCGACGAAGGCGGGGACTTTATAACGCCGCCGCCCTCCGCGCCAACCACCCACCGCCGATCGCCGATCTCAGGCAGCCGACCGCAGGCCGCCAAGACGCCGGTCAACTCCGGGGGCGACGGTCGAGTTCCGTGAAGTGGTGCCGGTCGAGCCCGGCGGCGCGGTCTTCGAGATAGCGCCGCAGCGTGAAGGTGGTGCTGGTGAAGGCGATGTCGTCCCAGGGGATCTCATGCTCGGCCACCATGCGCACCTCGAGGCTTTCTTCGCCTGCGCCGATCTTGGGCGAGCGCAGCCTGCCGCGGAAGAACACATGCACCTGTTCAGCGTGCAGTACATGGACCACCGACAGCAACGAGCCGATCTCGACATCCGCCAAGGCTTCTTCCATCGACTCGCGTGCCGCCGCCTGCTGCAGGGTCTCCCCGTTCTCCATGAAGCCCGCCGGGACCGTCCAGAAGCCATGCCGGGGCTCGATGGCGCGCCGACAGATGAGGATGCGACCCGCGTCGTCCTCCGGCACGCAACCGACCACCAATTTAGGATTCTGGTAATGCACGGTCTCGCAGGACAGACAGACGAAGCGCAGGACTTGGTCGCCTGCCGGGATGCGCCGTTCAACGCCGGCGCCGCATGTGCTGCAGTATTTCATGGGGTGTTTGAGTGGTGCCGGGAGAGGGAATCGAACCCACACTCTGTCGCCAGAACCGGATTTTGAGTCCGGCGCGTCTACCAGTTCCGCCATCCCGGCGCCGGGAGGACAATCCGGAAAGTATACTTCAACCCGTGCTCGCCGCCGACTTCGACTATCCACTACCGCCCGAACTCATCGCCCAGGAACCCCTGGCCGAGCGCAGCGCCTCGCGCCTGCTGGCGGTCGGTGCGGCGGGCAACCCTTGGCGGGACCTGTCCTTCAGCGCGCTTCCCGGCCTGCTCCAACCGGGCGACCTGCTGGTGTTCAACGACACTCGGGTGGTGCCGGCGCGCCTGACGGGCCGTAAGCCGAGCGGTGGCGCGGTTGACATGCTGCTCGAGCGACCCCTCGAGCCCGGGCGAGGGGCGGTCCGAGGCCCGTCACGGGCGCTGCTGCACATGCGGGCGAGCAAGCCGTTGCGTCCCGGGCAGGTGGTGGTCACGGACGGTGGCGATCTGGTGGTCGAAGGGCGCGAGCAGGACCTCTACCGCGTGCGGTTGCCGGCGCCGGCGTTGGAGTTTTTCGGCCGCCATGGCAGCGTGCCCTTGCCGCCCTATATCTCGCGGGCGCCTGAGGCTGCCGATACCGAGAGGTACCAGAGCGTGTTGGCGCGGGTGCCGGGTGCGGTCGCGGCACCGACGGCGAGCCTGCATTTCGACACCGCATTGCTCGAGCGGCTCGAGGCGGCGGGCATCCTTCGGGCGACCGTCACGCTGCATGTCGGCGCCGGCACTTTCCAACCGCTGCGCAGCGAACGCATCGAGGAGCACATCATGCACGCCGAATGGGCGGACATCCCGCCTGAGACCTGCGCTGCGATCGCCGCCGCGCGTGCCGCCGGCCGACGCGTGGTGGCGGTCGGTACGACCGTGGTGCGCGCCCTCGAGTCCGCGCCGGAACCGCTGGTGCCTTGGCAAGGCGACACCCGGATCTTCATCAAGCCCGGCCATCGATGGCGAGTGGTCGATGCGTTGGTCACCAACTTCCACCTGCCGCGCTCGACGCTGCTGATGCTCGTCAGCGCGTTCGTCGGTCGTGAGACCCTGCTCGCGGCGTACGCCCACGCGGTCGCCGAGCGCTACCGCTTCTTCAGCTACGGTGATGCCATGTTCCTCGAGCGCGCCATACAGGATGCCGGTCCGTGAACCTGCGGTACGAACTGCTCGCCACGGATGGCGCAGCACGCCGTGGCCGTGTGCATGCCGTCCACGGCAGCATCGAGACACCCGCCTTCATGCCCGTCGGCACCTATGGCACGGTCAAGGCGATGACCCCGGAGGAACTCGAGGGGCTGGGCGCCGAGATCATCCTCGGCAACACCTTCCACCTGATGCTGCGTCCGGGCGCGGCCTTGGTCGCCGAGTTCGGCGGTCTGCACCGCTTCATGCACTGGCGGCGGCCCATCCTCACCGATTCGGGCGGTTTCCAGGTCTTCAGCCTCGCCAAGATGCGCAAGATCAGTGAGCAGGGGGTGCGTTTCCGTTCTCCGGTCGATGGCAGCGAGGTGAACCTCACCCCTGAGGGTGCGATGGATGTACAGCGCGCGCTCGGCTCGGACATCGCGATGATGTTCGATGACTGCACCGCTTGGCCGGCGACCCACGAGAACGCGCGCGACTCCATGCAACGCTCGATGCGCTGGGCCGTGCGTTGCCGTGACCACTATTGCCGCGACCATGACGGTCCGCCGCCCGGCGCGCTGTTCGGCATCGTGCAGGGCGGCATGTACCCGGACCTGCGAGAGGCCTCACTCGAGGCGTTGATGGCCCTCGACCTGCCGGGGCTCGCCGTGGGCGGCCTCGCCGTGGGCGAACCCGAGGCCGAGCGCTTGGCCGTCCTCGATCATCTGATGCCCCGCATGCCCACCGACCGTCCCCGCTACCTCATGGGGGTGGGTCGTCCCGAGGACATCGTCGCCGCCGTGCTGCGCGGAATCGACATGTTCGACTGCGTGATGCCGACCCGCCATGCCCGAAACGGGCATCTTTTCACCTCGACCGGGGTCGTCAACATCCGCAATGCCGCGCACCAGCGCGACCAGGGGCCGATCGACCCGGAATGCGGCTGCTACACCTGCCTGAACTACTCGAGGGCTTATCTTCGGCACCTCGACCGCTGTAACGAGATCCTCGGATCACGGCTCAATACCCTCCACAACCTCCACTTCTACCTCGGGCTCATGCGGCAGCTCCGGGAGGCGATCGAGGGGGGGAGGGTGGAGGTCTTTGCCCGTGATTTCCTCGCCCGACGGCAGTCGGCCCCGCCTGTGGCATAATTCGCGGCCTTTTTTCGACCGGACCTCCGAGGACCCCTCCCATGAATGGATTGATCCCCGAAGCCTATGCACAGGCTGGCGCTGCGTCACCCGGCGGCCAACTCGCGCCGCTGCTGATGATGGTGCTGTTCATCGTCATCTTCTATTTCCTGCTCATCCGTCCGCAGCAGAAGAAGGCCAAGGAACACCAGGCCATGCTCTCGGCGCTGTCGGTCGGCGACGAGGTGGTCACCGTGGGTGGCATCCTCGGCAAGGTCAGCGCGATCGGCGAGGGCGTGGTCACGCTCGAAGTCGCCAAAGACGTGCAGATCAAGGTCCAGAAATTCCAGGTCAGTTCGCTTGTGCCCAAGGGCACCCTGAAGGGCTGATCCATGCTCGAATTCCCTCGCTGGAAGTATTGGCTGGTCGCGGTGGTGTTGCTGTTGGCCTCCGTGGTCGCGCTGCCGAACGTGTTCGGCGAGGATGCGGCGTTGCAGATGGTGCGCAAGGACCGCGCCGCCGTCGGGGTCGACGCCGGCCGCGAGGTGATCCGGCTGCTCGCCGACCGCGACGTCGCGGTGTCGCGCAACTACGAGGACCAAGGCCGATTGATGCTGCACTTCGATTCGGTCGCGCAGCAGCTGAAGGCGCGGGACGCCGTCAATGAGGTCTATGGCAAGGACTACGCGACCGCCCTGTCGTTCGCCTCGCGCGCCCCCGATTGGCTGCGTGCGGTCGGCCTGCGTCCGATGCCGCTCGGCCTCGATCTGCGCGGCGGCCTGCACCTCCTCTACCAGGTGGATGTCGACGGTGCGGTCGCGCAGTTGCTCGAGGTCTACGAACAGGATGTGCGCCGCGCACTCGGCGGCGCGGGCCTCGCCTTCACCGATGTGACGCCGGTGGCCGATGGCGCCCCGAAGCCGAACGGGCTGCGGGTGTTGCTGCCGGCGGGCGCCGACATCGACGCGGCACGCGATGCGCTGCGCAGGATCCTGCCGGATCTCGCCTATTCTGAGGTGTTCGCGACCGAAGGCCCGGCGTTGCAACTGCTGCTCACACCCGTGCAGGTCCGCGAGCGGCAGGACTACGCCATCCAGCAGAACCTCACCACGCTGCGCAACCGCGTCAACGAACTCGGCGTCTCCGAGCCCGTGGTGCAGAAGCAGGGCATCGACCGCATCGTCGTCCAGCTGCCGGGCGTACAGAACTCCGCCGAGGTGAAGGACATCCTCGGCAAGGTCGCGACCCTCGAGTGGCGCCTGCAGGACCAACAGAACAGCGTCTCCGAGGCCGTGCAGCGCAACCGCGCGCCGATCGGCTCGAAGCTGTACGAGAACAACGGTCAGCCGGTGCTACTCAAGCGCGACATCATCGTCACCGGCGACCAGCTCATCGATGCCGTCACCGCCGCCACCGACCAGGGTCCGGGCGTCTCCATCACGCTCGACAACGCGGGCGGCGAGGAGATGCTGCGCACCACCCGCGCCAACCTCGGCAAGCCGATGGGCGTCGTGTTCATCGAGCAGCGCCGCGAAGAGATCGACATCGACGGACGCAAGGTGCAGCGCGACATCAAGGAAGAGAAGGTCATCAGCGTCGCCACCATCCAAGGCGTGTTCTCCAACAAATTCCAGATCACCGGACTCGGTGCCAACGAAGCCCGCGAGCTCGCGCTGCTGATGCGCGCCGGTGCGCTGGCGGCGCCGCTGTTCGTGGTCGAAGAGCGCGTGGTCGGCCCCGCCCTCGGCAAGGAGAACATCCGTAAGGGCGTCACCGCGCTCCTGATCGGCATGGGGATCCTGTTCGTCTTCATGCTGGTCTACTACCGGACCTTCGGCCTGGTCACCAACATCGTCCTGCTCGCCAACGTGGTGTTGCTCGCGGCATTGCTCACCCTCTTCAAGGCGGCGCTGTCTTTGCCCGGCATCGCCGGCATCGTGCTCACCGTCGGCATGGCGGTCGATGCCAACGTGCTCATCTACGAGCGCATCCGCGAGGAACTGCGCAACGGGGTGAGCCCGCAGACCGCCATCTCGAAGGGCTTCGAGAAGGCGTTCTCCGCGATCGCCGACTCGAACATCACCACCCTGATCGCGGGCATCGTGCTGTGGGCCTTCGGCACCGGCGCGATCCGTGGCTTCGCGGTGGTGTTGTCGCTCGGTATCCTCACCTCGATGTTCACCTCGTTGCTCGGCAGCCGCGCGCTGCTGACACTCATGTACGGCGGCACGCGCCGACCGCAATCCCTGCCGATCTGATCCGCCGGAGTCCGCCCCCATGGAATTCTTCAAATCGGACAGTCGAATCGGGTTCATGGCAGGCCGCAAGCTCGCCTACGGCCTGTCGATCTTCTTGTTCGTGGCCTCGATCGCCGCGTTGCTCACACGCGGCCTGAACCTCGGTGTCGATTTCACCGGCGGCATCACGGTCGAGGCGCGTTTTGCCGCCGACGCCAACCCCGAACTGCTGCGCGCGCGGCTCGAGCAAGCCGGGTTCGCCGATGTCCAAGTGCAGAACTTCGGCTCGTCACGCGATGTCGCGGTCCGGCTGCCGCCGCCCGAGGGTCAGTCGACGGATGTCGTGCGCGGACGCGTTGAAGCCGTGCTGCGGGCGGTCGACCCGGCCGTAGAGGTCAGCCGGCTCGAGGTGGTCGGGCCACAGGTCGGCGCCGAACTGCGCGATGCCGCGGTGGTCGCCCTGCTCACCACGCTGGTGCTGATCGCGATCTACCTGTTCATCCGCTTCCATGCGTGGCAGCTGTCGCTCGGCGCCATCTTCGCCGCCATCCACGACCCGATCATCGTGCTCGGCTTCTTCGCGGTGACCGGCATCCTCTTCGACCTGTCGGTGGTCGCCGCGCTGTTGGCAGTCATCGGCTACTCGCTCAACGACACCGTGGTGGTGTTCGATCGGATCCGCGAGCGTTTCGAGGCCAGCAAGCGTCTCGAGCCGGCTGTGGTGCTCGATCAATCCGTCAACCAGACCCTCTCGCGCACCATCATGACCAGCACGACCACCCTCATCGTGGTGGTGGTGTTGCTGCTGCTCGGCGGGCCGGTATTGCACGGGTTCTCGGTGGCGCTGATCGTCGGCATCCTGGTCGGCACCTACTCGTCAATCTACGTCGCGAGCGCCGTGGCGCTCGACACCGGCTTGACCGCCGAGAGCCTGTTTCCGACCCGCAAAAAGCTCGCGATCGACGACCTGCCCTAGGCCGGTCGTCCGCCTCTCGTCAGAGCACCCTAGCGGTCGGGTACGCTACCCCCCTACAATCGGGCATAACTTCCCTGGGGGGGATCGACCATGAACTGGCGTATCAAACCGCTCGACGAGATCTTGGCCACCGCCGAAAAGAAGAGCCTCAAGCGCTCGCTAGGCGCGTTCCAACTCACCATGATGGGCATCGGCGCCATCATCGGCACCGGCATCTTCGTGCTCACCGCTGAAGCCGCCCAGAAGGCAGGCCCGGGCATGATGCTCTCCTTCGTCATCGCGGGCTTTGTGTGCGCGGTGGCGGCGCTCTGCTACGCGGAGCTCTCCTCGATGGTGCCGGTCTCAGGATCCGCCTACACCTACTCCTACGCGGTGCTCGGCGAACTCATCGCTTGGATGGTCGGCTGGGCCTTGATCCTCGAGTTCGCGGTCGCCGCGAGCGCGGTGTCGGTCGGGTGGTCCAACTACTTCGTCGGTAACATCGAGCGTGTATTCGGCATCGAATTGGCCGATACCTACACCAAGGGCCTCTATGCGGGCGGTCTCGTCAACCTCCCCGCAGCGGTCATCGCGATGCTGGTGACGTGCCTGCTCATCATCGGTACCCGCGAGAGCGCCACCGTCAACGCGGTGCTGGTCTCGATCAAGGTCGTGGCGCTGATCGTGTTCGTCATCCTCGCGATACCCGTCATCGATGGCTCCAACTTCGAGCCTTTCGCCCCGAACGGCTTCCTCGATACTTCCGGGATCGGCATCGGCGTCGCGGGCGCAGCAGCCTCCATCTTCTTCGCCTATGTCGGCTTCGACGCCGTGGCGACCGCCGCCGAAGAGACGAAGGACCCGCAGCGTAATATCCCCATCGGTCTCATCGGCAGCCTCGCCGTCTGCACGGTCTTCTACATCTTGGTGGCCGCCGGCGCGGTGGGCGCCATCGGCGCACAGCCGGTCGCCGATGCCTCAGGGGTCGCCTTGTCGCCCGGCAGCGAGGCGTTCTTCGCCGCCTGCGCCCAGGAGGCCAACCGCAACCTGCTCGCCTGCAGCGACGAGCCGCTCGCCCACGTCCTCGACATGATCGGTTGGGCCAAGTTCGCGCAGCTCATCGCCCTCGCGGCCTTCCTCGCGCTGCCCTCGGTCATCCTGATGATGCTGTTCGGCCAGACCCGCATCTTCTTCGTGATGGCGCGTGACGGGCTGCTGCCGTTCGGCGAGACCCTCTCGAAGGTGCACCCGAAGTTCGGTACGCCATATGTGGTGACGATCATCACCGGCATCGCAGTGACGATCTTCGCGGCCTTCTTCCCGGTCGGCGTGCTCGCCGATATCTCCAACAGCGGTACCTTGTTCGCCTTCCTCACCGTGTCGGTCGGTGTGATGGTGCTGCGGGTCCGCGAGCCGGGCCGCCACCGGCCGTTCCGCATGCCGTTCATCTGGTTGGTCGGCCCATTGGCGTTCATCGGTTGCGCATTCCTGTTGTACCAGTTGCCGATGAAGACGCAGATCACCTTCCTGCAGTGGACCGCAGCAGGTCTCCTGATCTACTTCCTCTACGGCTACCGCAAGAGCCCGCTCGCGGGCAGGAAGTGATCGGCCAGGTACGCTGAGATGGCCGCTGGCGTGGACTCGCAACTCGCGAACCGCATCCTCCTCGGCTTGCTCGGCGGGGCGGTAGCGGGCGCACTCACCCTGTTGGTGGGCGCCGGTTCGCCGGCGGTTCTTGAGGCGGCGCGGTCGTTCGCCGTCACCGTCCTCGACCCCATCGGTCAGGTGTTCCTGCGGCTGCTGTTCTTCGTGGTGATGCCGTTGGTCTTCGCGTCGCTCGCGGCGGGTGTCTCGCAGTTGGGGGACCTCGCGCGCCTCGGGCCGTTGTCGGTGCGCACCTTCACGCTGTTCTTCCTCAACATGTCCATCGCCTGCGCCTTGGGCCTGTTGATGATGAACGTGCTGCAGCCGGGAGCGGTGATCGACGGCGACACCAAGACCCGTCTCATCGAACAGTACGGCGATGCCTCGGGCAAGCTCATCGAGAAGCAGGCGGCCCAGCCCGACATGAGCTTCACGACCGTGGTCGACATGTTCATGCCGCGAAATCTGATCGGGGCGATCACCGGACACGACCGAGCGACGCTGGGCGAGGTGTTGCCGCTGATCCTCTTCGCCATCCTGGTCGGCGCTGCAGCGATCCAACTGGGCGGCCGTCGTCGCGAGCAACTGCAGTCCGGCCTCGAACTCGTCACCGAGCTCATGACCGGCATCGTGCGCTTCGCCTTGCGGCTTGCGCCTTATGCCGTTCCGGCCATGATCTACAGCGTCGTCGTGAAGGTCGGCTGGGACATCCTCATCGCACTCGGTCTGTTCGTCGTCGGCTGCCTTGCGGTGATGGTGCTGCACCTCTTCGGCACGATGTCGCTGTGGCTCAAGCTGTTCTCGCGTTACCGTCCGCTGGATTTTTGGCGGCGCATCCGGCCCGTACTCGTCACGGCATTCTCGACCAGCTCGAGCAGCGCGACGCTGCCTGCGGCACTCGCCTCGGCACGCGACGAGCTCGGCATCCGCCCGACGACCGCCGGGTTCGTGCTGCCGCTTGGTACCACCATGAACATGGCCGGTACCGCGCTCTACGAGGGCTGCGTGGTGCTGTTCGTGGCGCAGGTGTTCGGCATCCCACTCGATCTCGGCCAGCAGCTCACGCTGCTGCTGCTCGCGGTGCTCGGTGCGGTCGCCGCTGCGGGGATCCCCGGGGGGTCCTTGCCCATCATCGCGGGCCTTCTCATCACCTTCGGCATCCCGCCCGAGGGCATCGGCATCGTGCTCGGTGCGGACCGCTTGCTCGACATGACGCGCACCATGGTCAATGTCGGTGCGGACATGGCCACGACTGCGGTGGTCGATTCCCTCGAGCACAAAGACGCACCCGGCAGCGCATCGGCCTAAGCCCGACGGCCTAAGTGCGACGGGGCGTCAGCCCTCGATGAGCGAGGGCACCAGGTGCGGTCTGATGACGTCCAGCATCGCTGCGTAGACTTTGGGGGAGGCGGCGACGATGTTGCCGCCCTGGGCGTAGGCGCCACCTGAAAAGGTCCCGACGAGACCGCCCGCTTCTTCCACCATCAGCGAGCCGGCGGCGGTGTCCCAGGGGCCGAGCCCGATCTCGAAGAAGCCATCGGTGCGGCCTGCGGCGACATAGGCGAGATCGAGCGCCGCCGATCCCGGTCGGCGCACCCCGGCGGCGAGCGTCATGAAATCCTTGAGCATCGCCATGTAGCAATCGAGGTACGCGACGTTGGCGCGATACGGGAAACCGGTGCTGAGCAGCGAGCCTTCGAGGTTGCGCAGGCTGCCCACGCGCAGGCGACGGCCTTCGAGTTGGGCGCCGCCGCCACGCGAGGCCGTGAACAGCTCTTGCCGCATCGGGTCGTAGATCACCCCATGTTCCATCCGCCCGCGCACGCGGCAGCCGATGGAGACGCTGAAGTGCGGGAGGCCGTGCAAAAAATTGGTGGTGCCGTCGAGCGGGTCGATGATCCACTCGATCTCGCCCGAGCCCATGGCGCCGCTCTCCTCGCCGAGGAACGCGTGGTCCGGGTAGGAGCGACGGATGGTGGCGATGATGTCCGCTTCGGCAGCGCGGTCGACCTCGCTGACGAAGTCGTTACGGCCCTTGCTGGCGACCTCGAGGGAATCGAGGCGGTTGAGGCTGCGGAGGATGAGGTCCGCGGCGCGGCGCGCGGCGCGCACGGCGATGTTCAGGAGTGGCGGCATGCTGGCAAAGAGCGGCTGGGGAAGGAGGGTAGAATACCACGCATGACTGCGCCGCCCGCCGACAACGCCTCCGCCGACCTGCGGCCGATCGACATACGGCCTATCGATATACGGCCTATCGACATTCGGGTGGTCCTGGTCGAGACCTCCCACCCCGGCAACATCGGCGCCGTGGCGCGTGCCATGAAGAACATGGGTCTGTCGCAATTGGTGTTGGTGAGGCCGAGATCTTTCCCGGATCCCGAGGCGACCGCCCGGGCCTCTGGCGGCGCCGATGTGCTCGCGGATGTGCGGGTGGTGCAGGATCTCGCCGCCGCCATCGCCGATTGCGGCCTGGTGGTGGCGACGACGGCGCGTGAGCGTGACCCCAACATCCGCGTGCTCGATGTGCGTGATGCGGCGGTGCGCGCAGTCGAGGAGGCGGCGCGCGGGCCCGTCGCGCTGCTGTTCGGCAACGAGCGCACCGGTCTCACCAACGATGAACTCGCCAGCGCGCACCTGCTGCTGCGGATCCCTGCGAACCCGCAGTACTCATCGCTCAACCTGGCGATGGCGGTACAACTCATCACCTACGAGGTGTACCGGGCCCGAGGGGCAGTTCATCGATCCGCGGACGCGGTGCCCGAGGCGGTACCGCTCGCCACCGGAGCGGAGATGGAGCGTCTCTATACCCATCTCGCGCAGGTGCTCGAGGAGATCGGCTTCCGCGACCGCACGACGAGCGGTCGCAATCTGATGGACCGCATCCGCCGGTTCCTGAACCGTGCGGAGCCCGACCAGAACGAGGCCAACATCGTGCGCGGCATCCTCACCGCCGTACAACAAAAACGCCGCACCGCAGGGCTGCGACCGGAGCCCACGGCGAAGTCGCCGGCGCAGCCACCGGATCCGCCGTGACCCGCCTCGACAGCGTCGTGGAGCCGGTGTTCCTCGACCACGCCTCCACCACGCCGCTCGACCCTGCCGTGGCGGCGGCGATGGTCGAGTGCCTGCTCGCGCCGCAGACCCAGGGCAACGCCTCGAGCACCCGCCACGCCCACGGCCGCGCGGCTGCGGCGCTGGTCGAGCGGGCCCGCGGCGAGGTCGCCGAGTTGGTGGGCGCTGCGCCTGCGGAGGTCGTCTTCACCGCGGGCGCCACTGAGGCCGACAATCTCGCGGTGCTCGGCATCGCGCGCGGGCGCGCCGATCATGGCCGACACCTGCTGATCGGCCGCACCGAGCACAAGGCCATCATCGACCCGGCGCGATTCCTCGCCAAGCGCGGCTTCGAGATCGGTTGGCTCGAGCCCGATGCCGCAGGTCGCATCACGCCGCAGACGGTGGCGGCGGCCTTGCGTCCCGACACGCAGCTCGTGTCGGTGATGCACGCCAACAACGAGACCGGTCTCGTCAATGATATCGCGGGCATCGCAGCGGTCTGCCGGGCCGCGGGCGTGCTGCTGCATACGGATGCCGCGCAGTCGGCAGGTAAGATACCGGTATCGATGAGCGCGCTCGGCGCCGATCTGATGTCGGTCTCGGCGCACAAGATGTACGGTCCGAAAGGCATCGGCGCTCTGGTGGTGGGCGAGGCCGCGCGGCCGTGGCTCGAGCCGCTGATGTTCGGCGGGCCGCAGGAACGCGGCTTGCGCCCCGGGACGCCAGCGACCCATCAGGCGGTCGGTTTCGGTCGGGCTGCCGCGATCGCCGTCGCTCGATCGGCTCTCGATGCCGAGCACACCACCGCCTTGGCGAGGCGGCTTTTGGCCGGGCTCGACGGGCTGTCCGGGATCCGCTGCAACCATGCGCCGCTCGATGCGGCCGCGGCGGCGCTCGGTCTGCCCGGACTGGTGTCGTTGAGCATCGAGGGGGTCGAGGGCGAGAGCTTGCTGGCCGAGCTACCGGAGCTCGCCGTGTCGAGCGGGGCGGCCTGCGACTCGGCCTCGGGCGAACCCTCCTATGTGCTGCGCGCCCTCGGATTGCCGCCCGAACTGGCCCAATCGACGCTGCGGATCATGTTCGGACGCTACAGCCGCGCGGCGGATGCCGACCTCGCGGCGGCGGCCATCCGGCGCGCGGTGGCGGCGCTGCGGGCGGCCGACGCCCCCGGCGCGCCAGCGGGGGAAGGCTGGGTGATGGGCGAAGCGGGGCGGTTGCGGGAGGGGACGCGGGTGCGCTGCTTCCTTCAGGTCGATGCCGCCGGTCGGCTCACCGCGGTCCAGTGGCGGATTTTCGGCTGCCCGCAGACCCGGGCGGTGGCCGCGAGCCTGGCGGCCGTCCTGGTCGGGCAACCGGCGACGACGGCGGCCCCCTCGGCGGGCTCCCGGACGGAGACGCCGACAGACTGGGCGACCCGTCATGGCATCCCGGTCGAGAAACTTGGCCGGCTCTTGAAGGTCGAAGACGCATTACGGCAAGCGCTTGCTAAACTGACGGTTGTAACGGAGTCTCGCTGAATGGCTATTTCCCTCACCCCCGCCGCCGCGGATCGCGTCCGCCACTTCCTCGCCGCCCGCGGACAGGGGCTAGGCCTGCGGTTGGGCGTCCGTAAGACCGGCTGCTCGGGTTTCGCTTATGTGGTCGACTATGCCGACTCCACCCGACCCGATGACCTCGTTTTCGAAGATCACGGGGTGCGCGTGTTCGTCGATCCGCAGAGCCTGGCGACGATCGATGGCACAGAAGTCGATTTCGTGAAGCAGGGTCTCAACGAATCCTTCAAGTTCCGTAACCCGCAGACCAAGGCCGAATGCGGGTGTGGCGAAAGCTTCACCGTCTGAAAATCCCTTGCTGACCAGCCACTTGCGCTGAGTCTTTCGTTGCCGTCCGAGCCCCGGGACAGGTACAATAGGCGTTTGCCCGTCTCCTTCCCGTACCCTGACAAAAGGAATCTCACCATGGCGCTGGAGCGCACTTTCTCGATCGTCAAGCCCGACGGCGTAGCCCGCAACCTCATCGGCGAGGTCTACCGTCGCTTCGAGCAGGCCGGTCTGCGCGTGGTCGCCGCTCGCATGACCCATCTCTCGCAGCGCGAGGCAGAGGGTTTCTACGCCGTGCACCGCGAGCGTCCGTTCTTCAACGACCTCGTGAAGTACATGACCTCGGGTCCGGTGATGTTGCAGGTGCTCGAGGGCGACAACGCCATCGCCAAGAACCGCGAGATCATGGGCGCCACCGACCCGAAGAAGGCCGCGCCTGGCACCATCCGCGCCGACCTCGCGCAGAGCATCGAGGCGAACACCGTGCACGGTTCCGATGCCGCCGACACCGCGGCGCAGGAGATCGCGTACTTCTTCCGCAGCATCGAGATCTGCCCGCGCGGCTGACCGCCACGCACTGCCGTCATGGACGCCGCTGCCGACGACACCCGTACCCACTTGCTCGGGCTTGAAAGGCCCGCGCTCGAGGCGTTCGTGGCGTCGCTCGGCAGCAAGCCGTTCCGTGCGCGCCAGCTCATGCAGTGGATGTACAAACGCGTCGAGGGCGACTTCGCTTCGATGACCGATCTCGCGCGTGATTTCCGAGCGCAGCTCACCGAGCACGCCGTGATCAGCGCGCCCGAGGTGGTCTCGCGTCACGATTCAGCCGACGGTACGCGCAAGTGGTTGCTGCGCGCCGACGGCACGCAGGCCTTCGAGATGGTCTACATCCCCGAGACCGACCGCGGCACCCTCTGCGTGTCCTCGCAGGTCGGCTGCGCGCTCGACTGCGCGTTCTGCTCGACGGCGCAGCAGGGTTTCAACCGCAACCTCACCACCGCCGAGATCGTCGGTCAGGTCTGGCTCGCCAACCGCGAACTCGGCCTCGAGCCCGGCGGGCTGCGGCCGGTGACCAATGTCGTGCTGATGGGCATGGGCGAACCGCTCGCCAACTTCCGTAATGTCGTGCCCGCAGTGCGCATCATGCTCGATGATCTCGGCTTCGACATCTCGCGCCGCCGCGTCACGCTCTCGACCTCCGGCCTCGTGCCGCAGATCTACAAGCTCGCGGAGGAGACCAACTGCGCGCTTGCGGTGTCCCTGCATGCGCCGGATGACGCGCTGCGCGACGAGCTCGTGCCGATCAACCGCAAGCACCCGATCGCCGAGCTGCTTGAGGCCTGCTGGCACTACATCGATGAACAGAACGGACGCAGCATCACCTTCGAGTATGTGATGCTCGATGGCGTCAACGACCAGCGTTCGCACGCGCGTGAACTCGCGCGGCTGCTGCGCGGCAAGCCCGCGAAGCTCAACCTCATCCCCTTCAACCCGTTCCCGGGCACGCATTTCCGCCGCTCGCCGATGCCGGTGATCACCGCGTTCCGCGACGAGCTCATCCGGCGCGGTGTGCTCGCCACGATCCGCCGCACCCGCGGTGACGACATCGACGCGGCCTGCGGTCAGCTCGCCGGCCGCGTGAACGATCGCGTGCGTGTGCGCCTCGGCGACAAGCTCACCCATGCCCTGCGGCCGCGCGCCGTGGGGGATGTCGCCATGGGGGATGTCGCCATGGGGGATGTCGCCATGGGGGATGTCGCATGAACGAACCCATCGGCGTCCAACTCACCCGTCTGCGCGAGCTGCGCGGCCTGTCGTCAGCCGAGGTCGCGACCTTGTTGCGTTGCGATACCAAGACCATCGATGCGCTGGAAGGTGAGCGCTGGGCGGAGCTCGGTGCTCCGGTGTTCAGCCGTGGCCATCTTCGCCGCTATGCCGAATTCCTTGGCGTGTCGGCCGATCCCCTGCTCGAGCAATGGAACGCGGAGCAAGGCGGTTCGACGGTGTTGCCCGACCTCAGCCTCGGCCCACAAGCGCCGCGGCCGCTCGATACGCAGCGTTGGGGGCGTCGTCTGGCGATGCTCGCGGGCGCGTTCGTGATCGCGCTCGCCGCATGGTGGATCCTCCAAGGTGCCGAGATGCGGCCCGCAGCCATCCTGGCGCCGGTCGAGGCGTCGGTGCCGATGCCGACCGTGCCGGTGGTGCCTGCACCGGCACCGGCCGACCTGGCGCCCGTCCCTGCGGCACCGATCGCCCTTGAGCCTGCGCCCGATGCTGCGCCCGTTGCCGCGGTGCCCGTCGGGGTGACACCCGCTGTCGCCGCGCCGTCCGTGCCGGGCGACGGCGTCGCGGTCGCGTTCACGGCGAGCGAGCCGTGCTGGGCGGAGGTCGTCGATGCCACCGGTGCGCGTCGGCTCTACGCGCTGCTCCAGCCTGGCCAGCGCGTGTCGGTGCAGGGAGCGCCGCCGTTGCGGGTGGTGCTGGGTCGTGGCGATGTCACGGCGCTCGAGATCAGCGGCAGTGCCGCGGCGATCCCGGCGGATGCCGTCCGCAATACGGTCGCCCGTTTCGAGATCGCGGCCTCCGGCGCGATCCGCGCGCTGCCGCCAGAGCCGAGACCTGAACCGGCACCGGCACCAGCACCGGCACCAGCACCAACACCGGCAACGCCGGGCGGTGCGTCGTGAGCGCGGTCACGATCGCGCCCGTCAAGGGCATGAACGACCTGCTGCCCGCCGAGGCGCCGCGTTGGCAGTTCCTCGAGCGCGTCACCCGCGAACTGTTGCACGCCTACGGCTACGACGAGATGCGCGTGCCGGTGGTCGAGCACACCGATCTCTTCAAGCGCGCGATCGGTGAGTACACCGATGTCGTCGAGAAAGAGATGTACAGTTTCACCGACAAGGGCGGTGAAGCGCTCACGCTGCGCCCGGAGGCGACGGCGGGCATGGTGCGCGCGGTCATCTCCAACGGCATGCTGCGCGGCGCACGCCACAAGCTCTGGTGCGTCGGTCCGATGTTCCGCCACGAGAAGCCGCAGAAAGGCCGTTTCCGCCAGTTCCACCAGATCGATGTCGAGGCGATCGGCTTCGCCGGTCCGGACATCGACGCCGAACTCATCGCGTTGACCGCGGCGTTCTGGCGCCGGCTCGGCATCGGCCGGGTGACCTTGCACCTGAATTCTTTGGGCACCGCCGAAGCACGTCGCGCCTACCGCGAACACCTCACCGGTTACCTCCGCGCGCATCGGGGCGATCTCGACGAAGACAGCCTACGCCGCCTCGAGGGCAATCCGCTGCGCATCCTCGACAGCAAGAACCCTGCGATGCAAGCGCTGATCGCCGGTGCGCCCTCGCTGCCTGAACACCTCGACGCCGAGTCCCGCGCCCACTTCGTAGAGCTGCAGGCGATGTTGCAGGCGCTCGGCATCGGCTTCGAGCTCAACCCGCGCCTGGTGCGGGGGCTCGATTACTACTCCCGCACCGTGTTCGAATGGACCACGGAGGCGCTCGGCGCACAGGATGCCGTGTGCTCCGGCGGGCGCTACGACGGCCTCGTCACGCAGCTCGGCGGCGAGGCGACGCCAGCGATCGGGTTCGCGATGGGCATGGAGCGGGTGGTGGCGCTGCTCGAGCAGGGCGCTGCGGCACCGCCTGCCGTCGCTGCCGATGTCTTCCTCGTCGCGCAGGGTGAGGCCGCCGCACGCGCGATGTTGCCCTTGGCCGAGGCGCTGCGTGGCGCGCTGCCCGGTCGGCGTATCGAAGCCAATCTGGGCGGCGGCAACTTCAAGGCGCAGTTCCGTCGGGCCGACCGCAGCGGGGCGCCGCTCGCCTTGGTGCTCGGCGAGGACGAACTCACGCGCGGCGTGGCGCAGCTGAAGCCGTTGCGCGAGGGCGCCGGCGCACCACAAGAGATCTCTTTGGCGACGGCCGCGACGGCCGTGGCCCGCTGGTTCGATGATCAGCCCTGTGGGGTTGGGGAGCAAAGACCGTGATCGATGATTACTACAACGAGCAGGAACAGTGGGAACGCGTCAAGCAATGGCTGCGCGAGAACGGACTCTGGATCATCCTCGGCATCTTGCTCGGACTCGGCGCCCTGGCAGGTTGGCGTTGGTGGGAGCAGCGCGTCGAGACGCGTCACCAGTCCGCGAGCGCCGCCTATGGCCTGATGCTGGACACGCTCGCCACCGGCGATCGTGCCAAGGCCTTGGTGTTGGCCGACGAACTGCGTCGCGAGCACGGCAGCAGTCCCTATGCGGATCAGGCCGATCTGTTGGCGGCCCGCGCGGATGTCGAGGTCGGTAAATTCGGCGAGGCCGTGGTACGCCTCACCCGGGTGATGAAGGGCTCCAAGGACGAGCAGCTGCGCCTCGTGGCCCGTGCCCGTCTGGCCCGCGTCGAGCTCGCGCAGAACAACGCCGATGCCGCGCTCCGCACATTGGGCGGCGCCCAGCCGGGTGCTTTCACCGCCCTCTACGATGTCGTCCGCGGTGATGCGCTCTACGCCAAGGGCGATCGCGCGGGTGCGCTGGCGGCCTGGCGCAAGGCCGAAGCCGTGGGGATCCCGGCGGGCAGTGCGCCGACCGTGGATGCGGCTTCGCTGCAGCTCAAGATCGCCGATGTGCTCGCGGACGGCGTGAAGGATGTGGCTGCGCCGGCTGGCACTACCGCCGCCGCAGCGCCCGCGGCGCCTGTGGCGGTGAAGCCGTGACGAGCCGCCGTAAGGCGGGCCGGTATGCGCCGACGCCGCTGGCGTTGTTGGCGCTGCTCGCGATCACCGCGGGTTGCTCGAAGGACAAAGATGTCGAGCAGCCGGCAGAACTCGTCGATTTCGAGCCGACGCTGTCGGTGGATCGCCTCTGGAGCGCGTCGGCGGGCGGCGGCGGAGGCGCGATGCGGGCCGGCCTCGCGCCCGCCATCGACAACGAGCGGATCTACGCCGCCGGTCGCGGCGGTGATGTCCTCGCCCTGCAAGCCGCAGACGGTCGCACCGCGTGGCGCGTGCGCACCAAGACCGAGCTCACGGGTGGTCCGGGCATCGGTGCAGGTCTCGTGGTGGTCGGCTCCCTGGACGGCGAGGTCATCGCGCTCTCCGCCGAGGACGGTCGCGAGCGTTGGCGCGTGAAGCTCGGCGGCGAGGTGCTCTCGGCGCCGGCGGTGTCGGCAGAGATCGTCGTCGTCCGTACGGTCGATGGTCGTCTGCACGGCCTGTCGCCCGCAGAAGGCAAATCCTTGTGGCGGGAAGAACAGGCGGTGCCGCGGTTGACGCTGCGCGGTGCGGCCACACCGGTCATCGCAGGCAATGTGGTGATCTGCGGTTTCGACAACGGTCGCGCCATCGCGATCGATGTCCGTAACGGTGAACTGCTCTGGGACGCCTTGCTCGCGCCGGCGCGCGGCCGCACCGAACTCGAGCGCATGGTCGACATCGATTCGGCTGTGAAGGTCTCGGGTGCCGATGTCTTCGTCACGGGCTTCCAAGGTCGGGTCGCGATGTTGGCGCTCGACAACGGTCAGTCCTGGTGGTCTCGCGAGATGTCCAGCCATCGCGGTCTCGACATCGACGACGATCGCGTCTATGTGAGCACTTCCGAGGGTGATGTGGCCGGGCTGCGTCGTCGCACCGGGGTCGAGGAGTGGCGCCAGGATGGGCTGCGTCGCCGTGGCCTGTCGGGCCCCGCGGCGCTCGGCGGCCACATCGTCGTCGGTGACAACGAGGGCTACCTGCACTGGTTGGACGCCACGACCGGCGCCTTTGCGGCACGAAGCAAAGCCGGTGGCCGGGTCACCAATGCGCCGCAGGTCGCGGGTGATCTGCTTGTGGTACAGGACGACGAAGGGCGCATCAGCGCCTTCCGGCCGCGCCGCTGAACGCGCTCCCCCCATCGGATCGGCCGATGCCTGCGGTGCTGCCGGTGGTGGTGCTGGTCGGGCGGCCGAATGTCGGCAAGTCCACGCTCTTCAACCGTCTGACCGGGACCCGGGACGCCTTGGTCGCGGACATGCCGGGCGTCACGCGCGATCGCCAATACGGCTATGGCCGCCTCGGGCCGGTCCCCTATGTCGTCGTCGACACCGGCGGCCTGGTCGAGCAGCCCTCGGGCATCGAGCAGCCGATGCGCTTGCAGACCGAGCGCGCCGTCGCCGAGGCCGATGTGCTCGTGTTCCTCGCCGATGCACGCACCGGTCTCACCCCCCAAGATCACTTCGTGGCGCGCGAGCTGCGTCGTTCCGGCAAGCCCGTGTTCCTCGCGGTCAACAAGGCCGAGGGGCTCGACCCGTCGACGGCCGCCGCAGATTTCCATTCGCTCGGCCTCGGTGAACCGCAGGCGATCGCTTCGGCGCACGGCGACGGCTGTCGTGACCTCATGGATCTGGTCCTCGCGAGCTGGGACACGCCCGAGGCCGTCGATCGCGACACCGCACCCGATGGACGCATCCGCATCGCCGTCATCGGCCGCCCCAACGTCGGCAAGTCGACGCTCGTCAACCGGCTGATCGGTGAAGAGCGCGTGATCGCGAGCGAGATGCCGGGCACCACCCGCGACAGCATATTCGTGCCGTTCGCGCGCGACGGACGCGAGTTCACCTTGATCGACACCGCGGGCGTGCGCCGTCGCGGCAAGGTCGAGGATGTGGTCGAGAAGGCGAGCGTCGCCAAGACCCTGCAGGCCATCGACACCGCCCATGTCGTCATCTTCATGGTCGATGCCCACGACAGCATCGGCGAACAGGATGCGAGCGTGCTGGGGCTTGCGCTGCAGCGCGGCCGGGCGCTGCTGATCGCCATCAACAAATGGGACGGTATCCCCCACGAGCAGCGCGAAGACATCCGCCGTCAACTCGAACTCAAACTCGATTTCGTGCCCTACGCACCCGTACAGTTCATGTCGGCGCGCCACGGCACCGGCGTCGGTGAGCTGGTCGCTGCGGCCATCAAGGCGTACGACGCGGCGATGACCGATATCCCGACGCCCAAGCTCTCCAAGGCGCTCGAGCGCGCCATCGTGCAGCACCAACCGCCGCTGGTGCGCGGCCGGCGCATCAAGCTGCGCTATGCGCACCAGGGCGGACGCAATCCACCGCGCATCATCATCCACGGTAACCAGACCAAAGATGTCCCCGAGGCCTACACCCGCTATCTCGCCAATGTATTCCGGCGCGAGTTCGACCTCTTCGCCTCGCCGGTCGCGGTGGAGTTCCGCACCGACTCGAACCCCTACGCCCGCGGCAAGGGGCGTCCGAGCACGCTCACCGCTTCGGAGAAGCGCTCGGCGGTGGAGCAGAAGCGGCGGAAGGCTTCGGCGGCGCGAGGAACAGGGCAGGGTCCACGTAAGCGCGGTTGAGCGACACGCCCCAGTGCAGATGGGGGCCGGTCGAACGGCCGGTCGAACCCACGGCGCCCAAGAGATCGCCCGTCTCGACGACATCGCCCGGCTGCACCTCGATACGGCTGAGGTGACAGTAGAGCGTCACCAAACCCTGTCCGTGATCGATGATCACCGTGTTGCCGTTGAAGAAAAAATCCCCGGTCTCGATGACGCGCCCCGGTGCGGGCGCGATCACCGGCGTGCCGGTGGGCGCGGCGATGTCCATGCCTGAGTGCGGGTTGCGCGACTGCCCGTTGAACACGCGGCGCAGCCCGAAGGAGCTCGAGCGCCGCCCGCTCACGGGTTGCTCGAAGCGCAGCGTGGCGGGTGGCGCCTCGGTGAAGGTGTCCATCGCCTTGCGCAGGATCGGTGACTCGCGGGCGACGCGCGCGGCGTCCTCCGGGGCGAGATCGACCTGACGCGGCGCGACCTTGAGGCTCTGCGTGGCCTAGGCCTTGCCCTCGATGGTGAATCCGCGGGTGAGCGGCGCTGCGCCTTGCCGGATCTCGACCTTCGCGGCACCCGGGCTGCGCGCCAACGGGATGCCGACGATCGCGACCCAGCCTGCGCCCTTGGGCATCACCATGACGCGTTTGTCTTCAAAGGTCACCGTCGGAGGCGCGGTGCCGGGGAGGTCGATGAGCACCACCCCGCCCGGTACCGCGCTCTGGCGCGGCAGGTCGGCCACGGCGAGGGTCGCTGCGGTGGCGCAGCCCAGAGCTGCGAGCATCGAAGACCGCGAGGCGCTGCGGCGGCGGGCTTGCGCGGTCATGGGGTCTCCGGTGGATCCGCGGGCGCTGCGCCGGTCACGATGGCTTCGAGATGTCCCCGGCCCAAGCGCGCGATGATGCGCGTACCGACCGGCGCTGCGGCGCTATCGCGCAGCAGACGACCGTCTTCGCGCGAGACGATCGCGTAGCCACGATCGAGTGTGGCCAGCGGGCTCACCGCGTGCAGGGTGCGGCGTGCGACTTCATGGCGCTGTGCGAGCGCTGTCAGGCGAGCGGGCAACACGCGTCTCAGCCGCGCATCGAGCAGCGCGCGGCGTTGTGCGAGACGCTGCAAGGCGAGCGCTGGCGAAGCCTGCGCCAGACGGGCATCGAGGCGTTGGGTGCGCAGTCGCGCATCGGCGAGCACGAGCCGCAGCCGTCCCGTGAGCCGTTGCTCGAGTTCATCCAGCCGCTGCGCGCCTTGCTGCAGGCGTACGCCGGGATGGGTGAGGGTGAGCCGTCGACTGAGGCGCGACAGCTGCTCATCGCCGCTGCGCAGGCGACGCGCGGCGAGTTGCTGCAGTCGCGCATCGAGCGCTGCGAAACCGGCGCGCCACGCTGCGCCATCCGGTGTGACGAGCTCAGCGGCTCCCGAGGGGGTGGGCGCACGCACATCGGCGACGAAGTCGGCGATGGTGAAGTCGGTCTCGTGTCCGATGCCCGTGACCACCGGCATGGGCGCCGCGCGCAGCGCACGCGCCAACGATTCGTCGTTGAACGCCCAAAGATCCTCGAGCGAACCACCGCCGCGCGCCACGATCAGCACATCGCACTCCGCGCGGATGCTCGCGAGGGCGAGCGCGGCGAGCAGCTGCGGCACGGCCTCCTTGCCCTGCACCGCCGCCGGGTGGATCACCACGCGTGCTGCCGGGAAACGCCGTCGCAGGATGTTCAGGATGTCGCGGATCGCGGCGCCGGTGGGCGAGGTGATGACCCCGATCACGCCCGGCGCCTTCGGCAGCGGGCGTTTGTGTGCCGGATCGAACAGGCCTTCGGCCTCGAGCTTCGCGCGCAGCAGTTCGTATTCCTGCCGAAGCGCACCGACCCCAGCATCCTCCAGGTGCTCGACCACCAACTGGAACTCGCCGCGCGCTTCGAAGAGCCCCGCCCGGGCGCGCACCAGCACGCGCTGTCCGTCGCGGGGCGTCATGCGCAGTACGGCGTTGCGACCGCGGAACATGGCGCAGCGGACCTGCGCGTCGCGGTCCTTGAGCGAGAAGTACCAGTGGCCGGAGGCAGGGCGCGAGAAGTTCGAGATCTCCCCCTCGACCCACAGCAAGGGCAGCCCATGGTCGAGCAGCTGTCGTACCTCGCGGTTCAGGCGCCCGACGCTGTAGATATCGCGGTCGGCGCGGACGAGGCTGGGCGGACGGGTCGACAAGGCGGCTCCGGCGGAAGGGGTCCGGGGGGCAGTTTACCCCGAGCGGGTCGGTCCGGATGCGTAGACCGCACCCTCGCCGAAGCGTAAAATAGGGCGTCCATTAGCCCTCGATGGACACCCCCGATGCGCATCCTGCAGGAAGCACTCACCTTCGATGACGTGCTGCTCGTCCCGGCTTACTCCGAAGTGCTGCCCCGCGAGGTCGATCTCTCGACGCAGCTGACCCGCACGATCCGCCTCAACCTGCCGATCGTCTCAGCCGCGATGGACACGGTCACCGAAGCCCGTCTCGCCATCGCCATCGCCCAAGAGGGCGGCATCGGCATCATCCACAAAAGCATGACCGTCGAGGCCCAGGCCCGCGAAGTCGCGCGCGTCAAGAAATACGAGAGCGGCGTGGTGCTCGACCCCATCACCGTGTCCCCGGACGCCACCTTGCGCGAGGTGCTCGCACTCACCCGTGCGAACGGCATCTCCGGCATGCCGGTGGTCCAAGGCCGTCAAGTGGTCGGTATCGTCACCAGCCGCGACCTGCGTTTCCAACGCGCCCTCGACACCCCGGTCTCGGCAGTGATGACCCCGAAGGAACGACTCGTCACCGTACCTGAGAACACGCCGCGCGAGACCGTGCTCGATCTCTTCCACAAGCATCGCATCGAGAAAGTGCTGGTGGTGGGCGAGAACGGCGAGCTCAAAGGTCTGGTCACCGTCAAAGACGTACAGAAAGCGACCGATCGGCCGCGCGCCTGCAAGGACGAGAGCGGACGCCTGCGTGTGGGCGCTGCGGTCGGCACCTCGCCCGACACGCTCGATCGGGTGGCGGCTTTGGTCGAGGCCGGCGTGGATGCCGTGGTGGTCGACACCTCCCACGGCCACTCGCGCGGTGTCATGCAGTCGGTCGAGCGCATCAAGGCGCGGTTCCCGCAGTTGCAGGTCATCGCCGGCAACATCGTCACCGCTGAGGCCGCGCGCGATCTCGTGCGCTGCGGCGCCGATGCCGTCAAGGTCGGTATCGGTCCCGGCTCCATCTGCACCACACGCATCGTCGCGGGCGTGGGCGTGCCGCAGGTCTCCGCCATCGCCAACGTCGCCGCTGCGCTCGAGGGCACGGGTGTACCGCTGATCGCCGACGGCGGCATCCGCTATTCGGGCGATCTCGCCAAGGCGCTCGCCGCCGGCGCGCACTGCGTGATGATCGGCGGTCTCTTCGCCGGCACCGAAGAATCCCCGGGCGAGGTCGAACTCTTCCAGGGCGCGAGCTTCAAGAGCTACCGCGGCATGGGCTCGCTCGGTGCGATGGGCGAGCGGCATGGCTCGAGCGACCGCTACTTCCAGGACACCACGACCGAACTCGAGAAACTCGTCCCCGAGGGTATCGAGGGCCGTGTTCCCTACAAGGGCAGCATCGTCGCCATCCTGCACCAACTCGCCGGCGGCCTGCGCGCCGCGATGGGCTACACCGGCAGCCAGGACATCGGTCAGATGCGCACCCGTCCGCAGTTCGTGCGCATCACCTCGGCGGGTGTGCGCGAGTCGCATGTCCACGATGTGACCATCACCAAAGAAGCCCCGAACTACCGGATCTCGTGAAGCGTCCTCCATGACCGCCCGCGACATCCATGCCGACCGCATCCTGATCCTCGACTTCGGGTCGCAGTACACGCAGCTCATCGCGCGCCGCGTGCGCGAGCTCGGCGTCTACTGCGAGATCCATCCCTGGGACGCAGGCGATGACGCGGTGCGGGCGTTTCAGCCCAAAGGCATCATCCTCTCGGGCGGCCCCGAGTCCGTCACGCAGCAGGGCGCGCCCGCCGCAGCCGAATCCGTCTGGACGCTGGGTGTGCCGGTGCTCGGCATCTGCTACGGCATGCAGACCATGGCCGCGCAGCTGGGTGGTCGCGTCGAGCCGGGTGCGGTGCACGAGTTCGGTTATGCCGAGATCCGCGCCCGCGGTCACTCCGCGTTGCTGCAGGGCATCGAAGACCGCGTGAACGCCGAAGGCCACGGCCTGCTCGATGTCTGGATGAGCCACGGCGATCGCGTCACCGAGCTCCCGCCCGGGTTCAAGGTCATCGCCTCGACCCCCGACCTGCCCATCGGCGGCATGGCCGACGAAACGCGGCGCTTCTACGCGCTGCAGTTCCATCCCGAGGTCACGCACACCACGCAGGGCACGCGGCTCTATGCGCGCTTCCTGCACGAGATCTGCGGCTGCGCCGCCGACTGGAACGCCGGCAGCATCATCGACGACGCCATCGCGCGCGTGCGCGCGCAGGTGGGCAAGGGCCGCGTGCTGCTCGGGCTCTCGGGCGGCGTCGATTCGTCTGTCGTGGCGGCGCTGCTGCACAAGGCCATCGGTGACCAGCTCACCTGCGTGTTCGTCGACCACGGTCTGCTGCGCCACCGCGAAGGCGATGCCGTGATGGACCTCTTCGCGCGCAACCTAGGCGTGCGCGTGATCCGCGTCGACGCCGCCGAGCGCTTCTTCCGCGAGCTCAAGGGCGTCAGCGACCCCGAGGCCAAGCGCAAGATCATCGGGCGGCTGTTCGTCGAGGTGTTCGACGAGGAAGCAGGGAAGCTCGCAGACGGCAATGCCGGCGAGCGCGTCGAGTTCCTCGCGCAGGGCACCATCTACCCTGATGTCATCGAGTCCGCCGGCGCCAAGACCGGCAAGGCGCATGTCATCAAGAGCCACCACAACGTCGGCGGCCTGCCCGAGCACATGAAGCTGCAGCTGGTCGAGCCGCTGCGCGAGTTGTTCAAAGACGAAGTGCGCCGCATCGGCCTCGAACTCGGGCTCCCCGCCGAGATGGTGCAGCGCCATCCGTTCCCGGGCCCCGGCTTGGGTGTGCGCATCCTGGGCGAAGTCACCCAAGCCGCCGCCGACACGCTGCGCCTCGCCGATCACATCTTCATCGAAGAACTGCGCAAGGCGGGTTGGTACGAGAAGACCTCGCAGGCCTTCGCCGTGTTCCTGCCGGTGAAATCGGTGGGCGTCACCGGCGACGGCCGCCGCCACGATCCCGTGATCGCGCTGCGCGCCGTCGAGACCGTGGATTTCATGACCGCGCGCTGGGCGCATCTGCCCTACGAGCTGCTCGATGTCTGTTCGCGCCGCATCGTCAACGAGGTGAAGGGCATCTCCCGCGTCGTCTACGATGTCACCGGCAAGCCGCCTGCGACGATCGAGTGGGAGTAGGGGGTCTTTCGAGGGCTGTCGCGGTCTATCGAGATCTATCGCGAATCCAACTCGCCCTCTGACCTCGGTGAGAGCGGAGTGTTGAGATGTCAACGTGCAACTCAGACGCGGTGTGGTCTTTGCTGAAAGTCGATTGCGCCGGCCTGTGGAGCCTTCGCAGGCGTTTTTATAACGTCATATTGCACGGTAACATTGGTCGTGTTATCGTGTATATACAATGTTAAATAAAGCCACTCCGGAACCCGCCGTGGACGCCGCCGTCCACGCGTATCTGCATGAAACCTTGGGAATCTCCCCCAAGGTTCGGGCGTGGCCGGGTGCCGCCAAGCTGCCTTACTTTCTGCAGGACACCTTCGAGATCCGGGAACTGAGGCTCCTGGATCGGCAGGTTCTCTTGGCGATCGACAAGCGGCCCGACAAGCCGCGCTTGGCCAACGTGCGAGGCCAGATGGACAAGCTGCGTCAACTGGCCGGGATGCCGGTGGTCTACGTAAACGGCACCCTCGCGTCCTACGAGCGCAAGCGCCTCATCCAGCAGAAGGTACCGTTCTTGGTGCCGGGCAACCAGCTCTATCTGCCGGATCTCGGGATCGACTTGCGCGAGTACTTTCGCAGGCCGCCCGCCGCTCCGGACACCGCACTCAGCCCGGCGACGCAGGCGATGTTGATTACGGTCCTGCTCAGACAACCTTGGCGCGCCGAGTGGCAGCCCGCCGAGGTGATGAGCGACCTGGGCTACACCGCGATGACCCTGTCCCGGGCCGTCAAGGAGCTTACGGCCGCTGGCATTGCGGCATTGCGCACCGAGGGTAGGGCGCGATGGCTGCACACGGAGCGTACTGCCGAGCACACCTGGGAGCGAGCGAAGCCGTTATTGCGCAGTCCGATCAAGCGCCGATTCTGGGCCCGCCCCACTGGCAAGTGGAAGCCGCCCCGTGTGAAGCTGGCTGGCTTGAGCGCGTTGGCGCGGCATTCGATCCTTTCCGAGCCGCAGTTGCCGATCTATGCCATCAGCCCGGCGCAGTGGAAGACAGCGACACAGGCGGGCATCGAGGCCCTGCCTGAGCCGCTGCCCGGAGCCTGTGAATGGGAGCTCTGGCACTACAACCCCGCACTCATCCCGAACAGCGAAACCGTCGATCCACTGTCCTTGACGCTCAGCCTGCAGGACAACACCGACGAGCGTATTCAACTCGCGCTCGATGAACTGAAGGGGCGCTTTCCGTGGTGAGGGGACTCAGGCCGGGTGGGTGGTGGGGGCAGGGGGTTTGAATTGCCTATCCGTGATCGTGGAACCGGTCGAGCGGTTGGTCGGCGGTCGGTGCGGTCCTGACAGGAGGCTCGCTCGATCTGCAGAACCGGCCAAAAGACCGGCCAAAATTTAGCCTACAAAGGATGACAAGTTACTGTTTATAGAGTTAATATTCCGGCCATGGAACCGGCCAAGACACTCATCCGGGGGATCGAGCCGTGACCCCTGCCGCCGCCGAGCCGTACATGCCCACCGAGGGCACGGCCGTGCTCGAAAATCTGGCCTTCGATCTGGCGCGCGAGGCCAGCGAGCTTTCCGCTCAGCTGCATCCGGCAGTTCGACTGTCGGTCGCCGAACTCGTCCGGTCGATGAACTGCTACTACTCGAACCTGATCGAGGGGCACAACACCCACCCGCGGGACATCGACCGCGCCCTTACTGCCGACTATTCCACCGACCTGCATCGCCGCGATCTGCAGCTCGAGGCCCGCGCGCACATCGAAGTTCAGCAGATGATCGATGAGCGAGTCGGCGAACTGCCGCGTCCGCCCGCCGCGCGTGCATTCATCGAATGGACGCATCGGGAGTTCTGCAAGCGCTTGCCCGAGAGTCTGCTCGTCGTCGTGAACCCGGACACCGGGGAGCGCGTTCCTGTTATCCCAGGGCAGTTGCGCTCGCGTACGGTCGCCGTCGGCCGGCACGTGGCGCCGGCGCCGGAGGATCTACCGGCGTTCATGCTCAGATTCGAGGAAGCCTTCGATGCGGCTCGGCTGACGAAGTCGCGGCAGGTGATCGCCGTCGCGGCGGCTCACCATCGGTTTCTGTGGATCCATCCCTTCCTCGATGGCAATGGGCGTGTCGCGAGGTTGATGTCGCACGCGTTGCTGCTCGATATCGGGATCGGCTCCGCGCTCTGGTCCGTTTCGCGCGGACTCGCGCGCAACTCCGGTGACTACAAACGCCTGCTGATGGCGGCCGATGAGCCGCGCCGGAGCGATCTCGACGGGCGAGGGGCGCTGTCCCATGAGGCGCTGATCGACTTCTGCCGGTTCTTTCTCGAGACCTGTCTCGATCAGGTCCGCTACATGCGCGAGCTGCTCGACGCTTCCGAGCTTCAGCGTCGCATGGAGCTGTACGTGCGTGAGGAGGAAAGCGCAGAGCGGCTCCCGAAGCGTAGCTTTGCCGTTCTGCGTGAAGCGCTTCGCGCTGGCGAGTTGGAACGCGGTCGCATTCCACAGTTGATCGACACGAGCGAACGCACGGCGCGACGCGTGGTGTCTGCGCTGATCGAAAAGCGGTTACTGGTTTCAGCCTCACACAAAGCGCCATTGCGACTGGGTTTCCCCATCGATGTCGTCGAGCGCTGGTTTCCGAGGCTTTATCCCGTGGTGTGATGGCCAGGGCGGCCGACTGCGCCTTCGGTCGGGACAGGGGGTTTTGAATTTCCTATCCGTTGCGCGACCACGCACGGCTCAAGATTTTTTTGACTGCCTGAGGCTTGCCGGTATCGTCTCAAGCGTCGCCGCGAGCACCTCACCGTCGCTGGGAAAGCGGCACTCCTCCTCGGTGATGTCGGAGTAGTCGTGCGCGATGAGGGGCAGCGGTTTTCCATGACAGCGGATCTCCAGCGCCATACCGCTTTTCGCCCCGCGGATGACATCGAACTCGCTGTTCGGGAAAGTCCCGGCACGCAGCGCGCCGCGCGCCGTCGCCGGTCATGCAGCCACAGCGGAATCCCCAGCATCCCCAACGCGGCGGACGCGATCATGGTGAGCTGTACGCTGGCTGGCCGCGTGAGTGCGTCCGGCGCCGAGGCATCCGGCAACACCAACGAGAGGAGATAGAACAGCAAGAGGATGACGACCCCGGCCAGCCAGCCGAGTGCGGCGCAGCCGGCCAGCATGAAGAATACCCCTACTGCATCCCCCGGCTTGCGGATCTGGAACAGCGGCTTGTAGAACCGCTTGCTGCGCTCGCGCTCGAGCGCCTGCCGCTGCGCCGGCTCCATCGGGCTGTATTTGCGACTTGGCATCCGCGGTTCTCTAACGTCGGGAAAAAGAATGGTACAGCGAAGCTTCAAGATTATCGCGACTGCGAGCTAAGGGTGGTTGACGCCTGAGCGTTTGCGCTCAGCGCTCTTCGAGCAGGCGCAGTTTCGATGTCCGTCGTACGCAGCGGCTGAAGCGCGAGTTCGGTATCAACATCGAGACCTGCACCGGTTGCGGCGGGAAGCTCAGGGTGATCGCGAGGATTCTGGGGCACCTGGAACGCACGGCGCCGGATCAGCACCCATCCGGGCTGCTGCGTCTGTCGGGAAACGGCTGTCGGCGATAGGCTTCGGCTCACCATCAAGCCATTCAAGCGCAGCGGATTGGTCTCGATGGGTGGTTTGAATTTCCTATCCGCCCACGCGCATCGTAATCTGTGGTGTCCGAGCACGGCGGTATCGAGCACCTCGACGACAAGGAGATCATCACGCGCCTCAGCAGTGTGCGCGGCGTCGGTGATTGGACTGTGGAGATATATCTGATGTTCACGCTGGGTCGCCCCAATTATTGGTCGGTGGACGCCCCCCGGGGTACGCAAGGGCTGGTCGGTGGCCCTATCGCAGCCATGCGGCGTGGTGTCGCTATCGCGCGATCGACAACCTTGTGCCGGAGGTATGCGGCAATGATGCGGTACCCCCTTCCCCTCACGCTGGCGCTGTTGGGGGCGTGCGCCACACCCACCGCCCAAAACCCCACCCGCGGCCCTTTGGCGCTGGTGGGAACATGGGACACCGCGCGCCAATATGAGGCCGCAGCCCCCGCCATCAAACGGCCCGCCACCGCAGGCGACAGCACGCCGTGGCTGGATCGCCAGCACGCGCGCTTTGTGCAGATCAGCGCGCCCGGCTTGGCCAAGGACGGCGATATCGCCCTGTTCTTTGCATGGCGCACCGGCGGCCCCACAGGCCCGATCAGCCGCGAGCGTATTTGGGTGTTTGAGCGGGATGCGTCGGGCGAGATCGCGCGCATGAACTTCCATACGTTGAAAGCGCCCGCGCCCAGCGTCGCCTTCACCGATCCGCGCAAGGCCTTTGCCGCCCTCACCCGCGACGATGTGATCTCCTATCCAGACCTGTGCAAGCTGCCTTTTGAAGCCACGGCTTCGGGCTGGCGCGCGGCGATCCCGGTGGACTGCGCCATAACCGCTCGCTCAGGCCGACGGATGACATTGAGCGCGCAGATCATCTTTGATGGTGAAAGCCTGAGTTACGAAGAGGCTGGCATCTTGGACAGCGGCGCGTTTGCGTTCAAAGTGCCGTCCGCTGAGCCGTATCGGTTTGAGCGCACGCCGCAGTCCGTGGCGGCCCCTGACTCACGGCTTTACCGTTAAATGTTCATAACGTACGGTTGTGACAAAGCTTAGGGTTCACCATGTCAAAACGTCGTTACAGCGGTGTCGAAGAAACTCGTCAGCAACTGCCCTCGCTGCTGGAAACTGCACATGCGGGACAAGCCCTGATCATCACCAAGCGCGGCAAGCCCTATGCGGCGCTGGTCCCCATCGAAGCACTACCGGACGCTCGGCCGCGCCCATCGATCGTGGCGTTGCGCGGTTCAGGCAGGGGACTGTGGGGCAGGGACGCGGCGGCCTGGGTCAGCCGGATGCGGAACGAATGGTGAAGGCCGCTTCGCTGCTGGCTGGGCTGCCCGAGCGTCCAGTCCTGGTGGTCGACACGGCGCCGATCATTTACTGGCTAGAAGGTCATGCGAGGTTCGCCGAGCGGTTTGCCGAAGTTTTTTACGCAGCGGAATCTGGTGCCGCTCGATGCGGAGACGGCCGTCGAGGCTGCGCGCATCCGTTCAGCCTATCGACTGCGCCTGCCGGACGCGATTCAGGTCGCGACGGCGATTCGCGTCGGCGCGGCTGCGCTGATCACGCACGATAAAGCGCTGGCGCAGGTGACCGGGTTACGGGTGTTGGGGCCCGCGTAGGCGAAGGCTCGACCCGGAGTGTCGATCTGACCTTCGACCGCCATGCTGAAGAGGAAATCCGATTCGGAAATCGCTGCGGTCGACGCCGCCTCGGCGCGGGGCGCTTCATTGCCGGATCGTGATGCGGGCCCACTATTGGGGTTACAGGCAGCGAGGATCAATGCGATCAGAAAGCCGCCTGTCAAGAACTCTTGACTATCAAGAATGCTTGACATACCTTCATCGCAAGATGAAGAACAGGTTGCGCCATTATCGAGAAGACCGCGGATGGTCGCAGGGCGGGTTGGCCCAGCGGCTCGGCGTATCGCGCCAGACGATCAATGCGGTCGAAACCGATAAATATGACCCGAGCCTCCCGCTGGCACTGCGTATCTCCAAACTGTTCGGGGTGGCGGTCGACATGATCTTTCTCGACGATTGGCAACCGGAGGACGAGGCATGAACGACGTGAAGACCACGCAGTCAGGTGTCTGGAAAGGTTGGGCTACGGCGGCAATCTGTGGGGCCGGCGGCTATCTCTTTTTCAAGTGGTTCGTCTTGAGATGGCTCGCCGACAACGGCGTGCTGTGTGCCTATGAGCCGATGATTAAGGCGGCTTTCGCTCGGGACGGATGGTGGATGATCGCTGGCTGGGTGACGGTGGCCTTTTTCGGGTTCATGGGATTGATTCTGACCATCGCCAGCCTGCGGGGTCGGTGGACCCAGAGGGTGATGCGTATGCAGCCGGGGGAACCCCTGGATAAACCACGCCAGATGGTGCGGATCAGCGGGATCGGAGGGGCCGCCTATGGCCTGCTGGTCACCTTGTTCCTGATGCCCGGTATCGACCCGCTGGTGGGTGTCGTGGTCGGGGTTGCGGCGTTTGGACTGATCACGATCCTATTTTTTTGGGGGCTTCGGATCAGCGACGAGTTGCAGCGGGCGGCGCAGAATGAAGCCCTTGTCTGGTCGTTCATAGTCATCGAAGCGGTGCTGGTGCTTTGGGCGCTGCTCAATCATTTCGGATTTGTCGGGCCGATGAAGGCGCTGCCGGTGGTTTTGCTGATCACATGGGTTTATCTGGCGGCCTTTATGGTCGTCGCCTCTCGGCGTGGGCTCGACCAGTAGTTATATGCATGGCGCTGACAAAGAGGCTAGAAAGCGAGGTTCGACACAACTGGCCGAAGGTACTTGCCGTCGAATATCGATAGGCGGCTGGTAGTCGCGCGGGGCCATCCGACCGCGCTAGCTCGCGCCTCGCCATGCCGCCATGACTTGGGCACAGCGGCTGAAGCGCGTGTTCGGTATCAACATCGAGACCTGCACCGGCTGCGGCGG
>ERZ888423.46-NODE-46-length-109248-cov-41.429753_pt1 | contig 109248 bp, 104 predicted proteins | sample MGYA00520523_ERZ888423 | MGnify/ENA primary metagenome ERZ888423 (study PRJEB32303, sample SAMEA104408611) | aquatic metagenome | biome: Brackish water; feature: Pelagic; material: water | place: Baltic Sea | collected 2014-06-08T10:24:00 | depth 30,27 m ...
CAACCCGATCGCCTGCGCCGCGAACGCCCACTGGTCGGCGAAGTCTTCGATCTGCATCCAGGTCGGCTTGCCGGCGCCGTGGCCGGCGCGGGTCTCGACGCGCAGCAGCACGGGCTTGGCGCAGCCTTGCCCGCGCTGCAATTCGGCAGCGAACTTGTAGCTGTGCCAAGGCACGACGCGATCGTCGCGATCCGCCGTGGTCACGAGCGTCGCGGGATAACAGACACCGGGCTTCACGTTGTGCACGGGCGAGTAGGCGGAGAGCGCACGGAACTCATCGGCGTTCTCGGAGAGGCCGTAGTCCGAGGACCACTGGCGCGCGTTTGCGCTCGCGGTGTGGTAGCGCAGCATGTCGAGCACGCCGACACCGGGCAGCGCTGCGGCGAAGAGTTCGGGTCGCTGCAGCATCACGGCGCCGACCAGCAGGCCGCCGTTGCTGCGCCCGGAGATGGCGAGCCGCGCGGGCTTCGTCCAACCGTCACGCACCAGGAATTCGGCGGCGGCGATGAAGTCGTCGAAGACGTTCTGCTTTTTGAGCTTCGTGCCCGCTTCGTGCCAAGCATCACCGTACTCGCCGCCACCGCGCAGGTTGGCGACGGCGTAGACGCCGCCCATCTCGAGCCAAGCGAACACGGTGGGCGAGAACGACGGCGTGAGCGACACATTGAACCCGCCGTAGCCGTAGAGCATCGTCGGCGTGTCGCCGGTCTTCACGAGATCCTTGCGGTGGGTGATGAACATCGGCACACGCGTACCGTCTTGGCTGGTGTAGAACACCTGCTTCGTGACATAGGGCGAGGTATCACCCGCGATCTTCGGTTCGCGCCAGGTGCTGACCGCCTGCGTGCCGATGTCGAGACGCAACACGCGGCCCGGGGTGAGGTAGTCGGTGTAGGCGAAAAAAGTCTCGGTGTCCTTGCCGTTGCCGCCGAAGCCGCCGACGGTGCCGAGACCGGGCGAGGCCACCTCGCCGAGCGGCGCGCCGTTGCGGTCGAAGATCCGCGCGATGCCGCGCGCATCCTTCACATAGGTGGCGATGATCTTGCCGCCGACGAAGTTCACGCCGTCGAGCGCGATGTCCTGCTGCGGGACGAGTTCGCGCCAGCGCGCGGGCGTCGGGTCCTTGAGGTCGACCGCGATGATGCGGCCGCGCGGCGCAGCGTTCGTCGTCTGCACATAGGCCGTGTCGCCTTCGCTGCCGATGATGTCGTAGCGCGCGTCCCACTCGCCGAACAGGCGGCGCGGTGCGGCGGCGGGGTCTCGCAGGTCGATGATATCGACGCCGTTGGCACGGTAGCCGTCGAACAGCGACACGAAGAGCCAACGCCCATCGTCCGACACCGAGGCCGAGGGCGTGCGGCGCGGGTGGTCGGTCACCTGGTAGACCTTCCGGTCGGCCGACTGCGGATCCCCGAGCCGATGAAAATGCACCACCGGCTGGGCTTGGTCGTCGCCCCGGCCGGCGTCACCGGCGCGCGCCGGATAGCGGCTGTAGTAGACCCCCGCGGCGTCAGGCGCCCAAGAGAGCCCCTGGAACTTCACGAAGCGCAGCTCATCCGGCAGGTCGACGCCGTCGGCGACGCGGCGGAACTTCCAGATCTCCCAGTCGGTCCCGCCGTCAGACAAAGAATAGGCGACCACCTTGCCGTCGGGCGAGGGCTCGAAGCGTGCGAGTGCGACCGTGGCATCGCGGCTGGCGGCGTTCGGGTCGAACAGCACCCGCGGCGTCTCGTTCAAGGAGTCCGCCACATACAGCACGCTCTGGTTCTGGGTGCCGTCGTTGCGGGTGAAGAAATACTGGCCGCCCTTCACGCGCGGCAGCCCGACACGCTCGTAGTTCCAGAGCTGCGTCAGCCGCTGCTTGAGGCGCTCGCGCTGCGGCAGGGCTTCGAGCCAAGGCTGGGCGAGCGCGTTCTGCGCACGCACGAACTCGCGGGTCGCGGGGGCCGCCGGATCCTCCATCCACCGATAGGGGTCGGCGATCTTCGTGCCCTGGTAGTCATCGACCACCGTACCGCGCTCGGCGGCGGGATAGGCGGGCGCAGCAGACGCGGTCGATAGGGTCAGGGTCATGGCGATGAGGGCGTATCCGAGGGAGCGGGGCAGGATGTGGCGATGCAGCATGTTCCTCTCTACACTCCGGCGATGCCGGGCGAGCCGATCAGGACGCCCATATTACTGGACGGACCCCGCCCATGCCGAATCGCTCGCCTTTGATACCCCTCGCGCTCCTCGCCCTCCTCGCCCTGCCCGCCGTCACGGCCGCTGCGGAACCGCCTGAGCGCCTGACCCTCGAGCGGCTCTTCAACGGCCCGGATCTTGCCGGCGCGTCGTTACGCAGCGCCCGCTTCTCCCCGGACGGCAAGCTCGTCACCTACCTTCAGGGCAGCGCCGAGTCCAAGGACCGGCTCGACCTCTGGGCCCACGACATCGCCACCGGCCGTAACGCGCTGCTCGTCGACTCGCGCAGCCTGGTCGCCGACGAAGGGACGCTCTCGCCCGAGGAAGAGGCCCGCCGCGAGCGGCAGCGCACCGTCGCCCTCGCCGGTATCGTGGATTACCAGTTCTCGGCCGACTCGCGGCTGCTGCTGATCCCGATCGCCGGGGATCTCTTCCTCTACGATCTCAAGGCCCCGCGCGCTGGCCCTGCGGTGCGCCGCCTGACGAGCACGGCGGCTGCGGAGACGGACTCGCGGTTTTCGCCCCGTGGCCGCTTTGTGAGCTTCGTGCGTGAGCAGAACCTCTATGTCATCGAGGTCGCCACCGGTCGCGAGACCGCGGTCACACGCGAGGGCGCGGGGCTCGTGTCCTTCGGCATGGCCGAGTTCATCGCCCAGGAGGAGATGGACCGCGACACCGGCTATTGGTGGTCGCCCGATGAACGCATGATCGCGCTCACGCGCGTCGATGAGTCGACCGTGGACGAGGTCGAACGCTTCGAGATCTACGCCGAGACGGTGCGGGTCATCCGCCAGCGTTACCCGGCGGCCGGCCGTCCGAACGCACGCGTCGATCTTTGGGTCGCGACCTGGGCGGACGCCGCGGGCGATGCACCGACCTTGCGCGAACTGCCCGCCGCCGCCGCAGGCGACGGCTACCTCGCCCGCATCGCCTGGTTCCCGGATTCGCGCGCGCTCGCCGTACAGCGCCAGACCCGCGACCAGAAGCGCTTGGAACTGCTTAAAGTTGATGTGGCCCGCGGCAGCGCGCAGCAGCTGCTCGAGGAACGCAGCGACACTTGGGTGGAGCTGCACGACGATCTCACCTTCCTGAAGGGTCAGCCTGCCTTCCTCTGGGCGTCCTATCGCAGCGGCCACAAGCACCTCTATCTCTACGACCTCGACGGCAAGCTGCTGCGACCCGTCACCGCGGGCGAGTGGATGGTGGTCGGTGATTCGCGGGAGCGCGCCATCGAGGGCGTCGATGAGGCGAAGGGACTCGTCTATTTCACCGCCAACCGCGACACCCCCATCGAACGGCACCTCTACGCGGCGCCGCTCACCGGACCCTCCGACACTGCGGGCATCGAGGCACGCGTCCGCCGCCTCACCGAAGGCGCGGGCTGGCACTCGGTGTCGATGGCCGGCGACGCGCAGCGTTGGCTCGACACCTTCTCGACGCCCGACACGCCGCCCTCGCTCACGCTGCGCCACACCACCACCGGTAAGCGTCCATCGGTCTTGGTCGCCAACACCCTCGGCGCCGGTCACCCGTATGCGCCCTATCTCGCGGCGCATCGCACCCCCGAGTTCGGCACGCTGCGCGCCGCCGACGGACAGGTGATGCATTTCTCGATGCTGAAGCCGCTCGGCTTCGACCCCGCGAAACGCTACCCGGTGATCGTCGAGGTCTACGGCGGCCCCGGCGTGCAGCGCGTGCAGCGCGCCTGGGGCGGCTACTACCGCCAGTACCTCGCACAGCAGGGCTTCGTGGTGTTCATGCTCGACAACCGCGGCTCCGGCCACCGCGGTCGGGCCTTCGAGACCGCGCTCTACCACCGTATGGGCAGCATCGAGATCGAGGATCAGGTGAAGGGCGTGGACTACCTGCGCAGCCTGCCTTTCGTGGACCCGGCGCGCATCGGCGTCTGGGGCTGGAGCTACGGCGGCTACATGGCGCTGATGGCGATGGTGCGCGCACCGGAGCACTTCGCGGCAGGGGTGTCCGGCGCACCGGTCACCGACTGGCGGCTCTATGACACGCATTACACCGAACGCTACATGGGCGTGCCGGAGGCAGGGTCGCCCGCGAGCAACCCCGAAGGCTACCGCGACGGCAATGTCATGACACACGCCGCAGCACTCAAAGGACCGCTGCTCGTGATGCACGGCATGGCGGACGACAACGTGCTCTTCACGCACAGCACCGCGCTTTTCAAGCGCCTGCAGGACCTCGGAAAGCCCTTCGAGGTGATGCCCTACCCCGGCAGCAAGCACGCGTTGCTGCGCTTCCCGACCACCGGGCTGCACGGCTACCGCACCATCAGCGATTTCTTTGTGCGCGAGCTCCGCCCGGAGCGACCGTGAGAAGCCTGCGCCCGCTCTTCGAGAGCAACCGAAGCTGGGCCGATGAGGTCAAGGCGCGTGACCCCGCCTTCTTCCAGACGCTGGTCGGGCAGCAATCCCCCGACTACCTCTGGATCGGCTGCGCCGACAGCCGCGTACCCGCCAACGAGATCGTGGGGCTGCTGCCCGGCGAGCTCTTCGTGCACCGCAACGTCGCCAACATCGTCGTGCACACCGACCTCAACTGCCTCTCGGTGCTGCAGTACGCGGTGGATGTCCTCGATGTCGAACATGTCATCGTCTGCGGTCACTACGGCTGCGGCGGCGTACAGGCCGCGCTGCGCAACAGCCGGCTGGGGCTCATCGACAACTGGTTGCGTCATGTCCAGGATGTCATGAAGAAGCACCGCGCGCGGCTCGACGAGCTCCCCGATGAGGCCTCGCGGCTGCGCCGGCTCTGCGAACTGAACGTGATGGAGCAGGTGCTGAGCGTCGGTGAGACCACCATCGTGCAGAGCGCTTGGGACCGCGGCAAGGCGCTCGAGGTCCACGGCTGGATCTACGACCTCAACGACGGCCTGCTGAAGGATCTCAGCGTCTGCGTGAAAAGCCCCGCCGAGTTCGACGAGGTCTACCGCTCGGTGCTCGAGGCCTGAGCGGCTTCGATCCGACCTGCAGCGTCGGCGACCGCGACATCGGCGACCACGGCGGCGACCCGCGCCTCGGACTGCCGTAATCGCAGCCGGGCGGCGACGAGATCCTCCTGCGTCTGGACCAACGCGCGTTCCGCATCGAGCCGCTCGATCAAGGACAGCCGTCCGGCCTCATAGCCTTGGACGGAGAGATGCGCCAATGATTTTGACGAGGGCAGCCCGCTCATCGTGAGCGCATCCACCTCGAGCGTGGCCGCATCACGCTCGGCGAGCGCCGCCTCGCGCTCGGCGAGGAGGTCTCGGGCGGCACGCTCGAGATCGAACTCCGCGCCCTGCAACGCGGTACGCGCCTCGGCGATACCGCCCTCGTTGCGATCCCAGACAGGCAGCGGCATCGAAAGACCCAGCACCCAAGCGTGATCGGCGCCGGGTGCATCCTCGGATCGTCGTGTGCCGACGGTGGCTTCGAGCCCGCTGAACGGGGCGCGTCGAACCGCCTCGAGTTCCGCCCTCGCCTGCTCGACCCGCGCGCGGGCGACGACGAGTCGCGGATGGGTGGACGCCGCATCGGGCGCTCCGTCAACTGCCGCATTGAATGCCGCATCGAGTGCCACATCAGGCGCCGCATCGAACCAGGCCTCGTCGAGCGCTGCCGTCACCGTCGCCTCGCGCCAGTGCGCAGCGAGCGCACGGCGATGCGCGAGCGCCGCGGCTGCGCGGCGTCTCGCGTCGGCTTGCATGCCGGCGGTCTCGACCTCGACCCGGGCACGCTGCAGATCGGACTCGAGCCCGGCCGCCTGACGCCGCTCCACGGCGGCGCGTGTCTGCGCACCGAGCGCGGCGCGCTCGCGTGCGATACCCGCAAGACGGTCGGCTGCGATCGCCTCCGCATAGGCGAGGGCGACATCCCGCCGCAGTTCGAGCGCCGCGAGTGCGAGCGCCGCCGTCGCGGCCTGCTCGTCCGATCGCGCAGCACGCACACGCGCGCCACGCCCACCGCCGAGGGGCAGCGGCTGCGACAACGACACCGTGGACTCCGCTGCATCGAAGTCCCGGTATGGCCCACGGCCGAGGACATTCTCGACCTCGACCGACAGCGTCGGGTTCTCCCAAGCGCGTGCCTGCCGCGCGCGGGCCGCCGCCCGTTCGCGCTCCGACGCGGCGATCAGGGTTGCAGAACCCTCGGACGAAGCCCGCGCCAGCGCTTGCTCCAGCGTGAGCACCGTCGTCTCGCCCGCCGCGACGGCGGACATCACCGACACGGCACACAGCACGAGGACCCGCATCGAGGCGCGCCAGCGATCAGTGATGGTCGTGGGCATGTCCTTCCTGGCTCTTCTTGTCGGGGGACTTCTGCCCGCTGCGGGCCATCCCGGACGAGTAGCGCACCTGCACCGGCGCACGGCTGGGCGCCTCGACGCGGAACAACAGCACCCAATCGCCTGTCGGCACCGGGCGCCCGGTCAGGATGCCGGACTTCGACGCTGTGATCGGCACCGCGGTGGTCTTGCCGCCCGAGAGGAGCGTGGCGGTGTAGCGACCTTTGGAGGTGTCGACGATACCATGGGTCGCCTTGTCGTGCAGATGCAGTTCGAAGCGATCGTCATGGAAGATCAGATGGGTGTGATAGCTACCCGCCGTCATGTCCCATTGCTGGGCGAGTGCTGGGCTCGCGGACAGGGCGAGGACGAGTGCTGCAAAGACAGTCTTGAGGGTCGAGATACGCATCAGTAAGCCTCCGCGGGGTTCCCCGCATCAAGTTTATGGTCACGCAACCGCGCCAGTGCGGCCGCACCGAATCGCTCGATGAGCACAGGTGTCACCACCGCGTCGAGCAGTGTCGCGGTGATGAGTCCGCCGAACAGCGTGACCGCCACCGGGTGCAGGATCTCCTTACCTGGCTGGTCACCGCCGATCATGAGCGGCAATAGCGCAACGGCCGCGGATACCGCCGTCATCAGCACCGGCGTCATACGCTCGAGACAGGCACGACGGATGGTGGCGCGATCGAAGGGCTGACCCTCACGCAACACAAGATTGAGGGTGTGGCTGACCTTGAGGATGCCGTTGCGTGCGGTGATGCCGGCGAGCGTGATGAAACCCACCATCGCTGCGACCGAGAGGTCAAGACCCGCGATCGCGAGCGCGACGACCGAGCCGACCAAGGCGAGCGGTACATTGCCCATGATGATCAGCGCGAGCGCGGTCGAGCGGTAACGCGAATAGAGCACAAGGAAGATCAGCCCGAGCGATATGACCGACAGCAGCCCGATCGTGCGCGAGGCCTGTTGCTGCGCACGGAACTGCCCCTCGATCGAGATCGAATATCCGGAGGGCAGCGTCACGGACGCCATCCGCCGCTCCATCTCGGCGACGACCTCATCGACCCCCGCGCCCGCGATGTTGCCCGAGACGACGATGCGCCGACGCCCGTCCTCACGCTGGATCTGGTTGGGACCGTCCGACTCCTCGACACGGGCGAGGTTCGAAAGCGGCACGGCGCCCCGCGGCGTGTCCACCAGCACCTCCGCGAGGCCTGCGCGGGTGCGTGCGGTGTCGGCCAGCTGCAGCGAGACGGCAAAGCGCCGCGGACCGTCGATGACCTCTGCGACGCGTTCACCGCCGGCGAGCAGCTCCAACTGACGAGACACAGCCGCCGGCGTGACGCCGTAGAAACGCGCAGCGTCCTCGTCGACCCGCACATGGATCTCAGGCGCACGGACCTGCCGCTCGAGCCGTAGGTCGACGAGCCCCGGCACGCCCGCGAGCAACTGCTCGGCCTGTGTGCCGAGCGCCCGCAGCGTGTCGAGGTCATCGCCGGCGATCTTGACCACCAACGCCGCTTGCACACCGGAGAGCAGATGGTCGAGGCGATGGCTGATCGGCTGGCCGATGGATACCGATCCCGGTAGTTGTCCGAGCCGACTGCGGACCTCGTCCACGACCTGCGCACGATCGCGATCGCTCTCCTTGAGGTTCACATCGATCTCGCTCATGTGCACGCCCTCGGCATGCTCATCGAGTTCGGCGCGACCGGTGCGCCGGCTCACCGACACGACCTCCGGGATCCCTTTCAACAGCCGCTCCGCAACGGCACCCAGCCGCTCCGATTCGTTCAAAGCGATGCCCGGGTTGAAGGCGAGCGAAATCACCAGCGAGCCTTCGTTGAACGACGGCAAGAACGCCTTCGGCAAGCGCCACGCGCCGATCGTGCCGATCAGCACCGCAAGCAACGCCACCGCGAGTACGAGCCGACCGCGGGGCAACGCGAGGTCGAGCAGCCGCGAATAGGCGTCCTTCAGCGTGCGCACCACCCGCGACTCGGACCGCTCGAGGGTCTGCAGCGAGGGCAGCAGGTAGTAGCACAACACCGGCGTCAGCGTGACCGACACCACGAGGCTCGCGAGGATCGAAACGATGTAGGCGACGCCGAGCGGCGCGAACAGTTGCCCCTCGATACCGCTCAGTGCGAACAGCGGCACGAACACCAGCACGATGATCAAGGTGGCGTAGACGATGCCCGAGCGCACCTCGACGCTCGCATCGGCGACCACCTGCAGCACCGATCGCGGCTGTGCGGCGGTCCGGTTCTCGCGCATCCGCCGCAGGATGTTCTCGACGCCCACGACGGCGTCATCCACGAGCTCGCCGATGGCGATCGCGAGCCCGCCCAAGGTCATGGTGTTGATGGAGAGGCCCGCGAGCCAGAACACGATCGCGGTGACGATCACCGACATCGGGATCGCCACCAACGAGATGAGCGTGGTGCGCGTGTCCATCAAAAACAAGAAGAGCACGATGCCGACGATCACCAATGCCTCGAGGAGCACCGTGCGCACATTGCCGATGGAGCTTTCGATGAAGGTCGCCTGCCGGAACTGCACCGCGAGCGTCGTCACCCCCGGTGGCAAGGTGCTGCGGATCGATGCAAGCGTTCGCTCGAGCTCGCGGGTCAACGCGAGCGTGTCGACGCCCGGCTGTTTCTGGATGCCGAGGATCACGGCGGGCTCGCCCCCGAATCCGGCGCTGCCGCGACGCGGACGCGCCCCGAACCCCACTTCCGCGACCGAGGACAACAGCACCGGCACGCCGTCGCGCGTCGCCACCACGAGTCCACCGAGCGCCGCGGGATCACGCTCGCGACCGAGCGTGCGGATCACGAACTCCTGCGCACGATCGTCGATGAAGCCGCCGCCGCCATTGGCCGAGAACCCGCGCACCGCGGTCTCGATGTCATCGAGCGTGACGCCGAGCTGGCGCATGCGCGCGGGCGACGGCGTGACGCGATACTCGCGCACCCGTCCACCGAGGGGGATCACCTGCGACACGCCCGGAACGGCGAGCAGACGCGGCCGCAGCACGAAATCAGCGGTCTCGCGCAGCACCATCGGATCGGCGTCCTGACCGGCGAGCGCCACCAACATGATCTCGCCCATGATCGAGGAGATCGGGCCGATGCTCGGACGGATGTCCGCGGGCAGCGAGGATTGGGCGCTCGCGAGACGCTCAGCGACGAGTTGCCGCGCCCGATAGATGTCGGCGTCCCAATCGAACTCGACATAGAGGAACGATAGACCGAGGCTCGAGGTCGAGCGCACGCGCGTGACGCCGGGCAGGCCTTGCATCGCCGCCTCGATGGGCACGGTGACCAACTGCTCGACCTCCTCCGCGGCCAGCCCGTGCGCCTCGATCTGGATGTTGACCGTCGGACGGTTGAGATCGGGCAGGACATCGACATTCAATCGCGGCACGACCCAGACGCCGAGCCCGATGAGCAGCACTGAGGCCGCGAGGACCGCGACGCGGTGGCGGAGGCTGCCGAGGATGAGGTGGTTGAACATGGGTCCGACTCAGCGGATCTGGCCGATGAGCGACGCGCCACGCACCACCACCCGTGCCTGTGGCGACACGCCGGCCAGCACGACCACGCGGTCGGCCGACACCGGCTCGATGCGCACCGGCCGGGGCATGAAGCGTTCGGCACCGAGCTTCTCGAACACCACATGCTCACCGTTGGGCGCGCGGATCACCGCGGCACTCGGCAGGACGAGGCCGCGCACCGTGGCGCTACGCTCGAGGAAGACGGTCACGGGGCGGCCCGCGACGAGACCGGGCGCCACACCGATCAGATCGAGGCGCACCGGCACGGAACCGCCGCGGGTCTGCGCGCCGACGCCGACGAGACGGGCCTCGAGCGTGCCGCCGTCGGGCAGCGCGACGCTGGCACGCAAGACGCTGCCGGCGGTCAAGGGCTCGAACGCCAACGCCGCCACGGACATGCGCGCCGGATCGATGATCGTGAGCAGCGTCTCGCCCGGCGACACCACGCTGCCCGGGGCTGCATCGATGGAGGCGATCACGCCATCGATGGGCGCGACGAGGATCTCACTGCCCATCGACAACGGCGCACGCAAAGCCGTGCGTTGCGCCGCCAGGCTCCCGACCCGGCTGCGCTGGGTCTCGACCTCGGCGCGCGACACCACACCCGCGAGACCCTCAAGGCGCGCGAGATCGGCCCGCGCCTGCGCAAGTTCGGCCTCGACGCGCGCGGCCTCGGCGGCGGTCGCGGCACGCTCGCCACCCGAGCCGCTCGGCGTGAGGCGCAGCAACACCTGCCCACGACGCACGCGGGCACCGAGCTCGGGCCATGAGCCGCCCTCGCCTGCGACCCGTCCGCCCTGCAAAGTCTGCAGGACAGCGCTCGCGCGCGGATCGCCGACCAGTTCGCCGGCGAGCCGCAGTGAACGCGACACATCCCCTTCCAGCACCCGCACGGTGCGCACTTCCAACAAGCGCTGGGTGGGCTTCGGTATGAAGACGCTACCGTCGGCGAGCCGCGCCGGTCGGCTGCCGGTGGTCGCTGCGAGCGGCGGTGCAGTGTCATCGGCGTGCTCGTGACCTTCATGCGCACCGAGCGGCGCAGGCTGCAATGCCCAGATCGCCGCGAACAGCACCACCCCGACGGAGAGCGCGAAACGATCGCGTCGACGCGCACGAAGCCGCAGCAGCACGATCGCTGCGCCGATCACGATCAGCGCGCCGAGCAGCCAGCGCCAACTGTGTTCCAGCGCGTGCACGATCCGCGAGGTGAGCGGCTCGGGTGGCGGCGTGGCGTCTGTGAGCGTGCCGCCCAGCAGATCGTCACCGAAGGCGGACTGGATCGAGAGCGCAAGCGCCGCCGACGCGCCGGGCGCCAACGGCGTGATGGGCACCCTGTACTGTCCGGGCGTCTCCTCTTCGGCGACGACTTCCGCCGCCTCGCCCAGCGTCACGGCCACCCGCGCGCCCGTCACCGGCTCGTTCGTGTCGTAGCGGTCGAGCCAGAGATCGAGGTGGTCGCCGTGTGACTGCACGACCGCCTCGTAGAGCTCCGAGGTGAGTTCGACGACGCTGCGCCCGGCGATGCCGCCCACCGTTGCGGAAGCGGCGACCGTCGCGGCCACCGCGTCCGAACCTTCATCGGCGTGATCATGACCCTCGTGCGCGAGCGCAGCGCTGGTCGCGATCAACGACAGACAGACGAGCACCGCACGCAACCCTTGCAGCACGGCAGACTTCGGCGGAGGACAGAGAACGCGGGACATGGCAGACCTCGGACACGGCAACTCGGACGCGGCCCCGTGAGGGACCGGCATTCGACATCAGCGGTGAGATCGGCCTAGATCTGCAGACGAGCGGAGCGGCCGGCGATGGCACCGGCGAGACTGCCCATCGAGTATCGATCAGGCGCGTCGGAGCCGTACGCATCGAGGCGTGACGGCAGCAATTCGGGCAGCGGGGACGCGATGCCGCCGGCGTGGACGAGCAGACCACTCGACTGGACGACCAGCGCCCACCCGGTCGAGCCCGACGCGGCGTTGACGGACTCGTCGATCGCCGGGAGGTGTTCGGGGGCCGCCGGCTTCGCCGTCGCCGTTGCATCCGCCATCGACTCGCAGTGGCTGGCTGCCGCGACCACCCGCGACCCGTCAACACCCTCGAGGCAATAGGCGAGCGGACCCGCGAGCGCCGGCACAACAAACGCCAGCAACACCAGCGAGACGATCACTCGCGGTGCACGGGCGGCAAAGGCTCGGAGTCGGCGCAACATCAGGTGACCGTACCGGAGCCCCGGCGACGGGTCAACCGTCAGGGGAACTTGATCTTGCCCGGGGAGGGCATGCCCCCCGCGTCCGGCACGACGATGCGCGAGGCGGACTCGCGGCGCATCTGCTGCGCCTCCTCGATGGCGTCCTCGAGCGCTTGCTTGACGGCCTCGGGGAACTTCGCGATCGCCGAGGCGAGATCCGTCGCGTCGATCTCGAAGCCGAGCGGCAGGACACCACCCGGGGTCATGAGTTGCGTCTGGCCGAGCCAGAGCGCCGGCCGCGCAGCATCCGGCGAGCCGTCGGCGAGCACGGGCACGAGACGCCGCAGCGTGCCGGCACGCCGGTCGGTGTAGGTCTCCTCGCGGTAGAGGCTGTCCTGGTCGATCCTGATGTCGGGCAATCCGAGGTCCTGGGTGCTCATGGTCGGCTCCGTGCGAATGATTCGTTGATGCTGTCGAGGGTCGCGGGCGCGCCGTGCTGGCGGATCAGCGCCTTGCGGCGGAAGAACCGGAGGTATCCGGCCGCGCCCATGCGCGAACCGCCGAGCCCGGACAGTTTGAAGGAGTGCTTCTCAGCCTCGTGGCACATGGCGGTGAGCGAGCCGTCGTTGAGGCTGATGCCGCCGGCATCGAGCTGCCGTCCGATGGCCTCGGCCTCTTCGAGGGTGCCGGCGATCACCGCGGCGGACAACCCGTACTCGCCATGGTTGGCGAGCGCGATGGCCTCCTCGACGGTGTCGAAGGGCATCACGGGGATCACGGGGCCAAAGGTCTCTTCGGTCATGATCGCCATCGAGTGATCGACATCGACCAGCACGGTCGGTCTCAACCACTTGCCGCCATGGTCCAAGATCTCACCGCCGCAGAGCACGCGAGCGCCCTTGGCGCGCGCATCGACGAGCTGCGCCGCGACGGTATCGGCCTGCGGGCCGAAGATGAAGGGTCCGATCGTCCCCGCATGGATGTCCGGCCAGTTGGGCTCGACGCGCTGCGCCTTCGCGACGAGCCGCTCGATGAAGGGCGCGAAGATGCGACGGTCGACATAGACGCGCTCGAGGCTCTGGCAGGCCTGGCCGGTGGCGAGACATGTGGCGCGCAGCGCGACATCCGTGGCGCGCTCGAGATCGGCGCTCGCGGTGACGATCAGCGGATCGTTGCCGCCGAGTTCGAGGAATGCAGGGACGAAATGCCGCGCCGCGTTCTCGGCGACCTTGCGGCCGGTGGCGACGCTGCCCGTGAAGCAGACGACATCCGCGGCGGCGACGAGCTGTTCACCGGTCTCGCGGCCACCCGGCTGCAGGCGGAACACCGCGGCGAGCTCGGGGACGGCGGCGATGCTCTGCATCGCGGGGATCGCGAAACGCGGCGTGACCTCGCTCGGCTTCACGAACACCGCACAGCCGGCGAGCAACGCCGGCACCGCATCGATGAAGCAGAGCGCGACCGGGAAGTTCCAGGGGCTGATGACGCCCACCAGCGGATACGGCACATACTGCGAGCGGTAGCTGATGGTCGGCAGCGTCGCAGAACGGAAGTCCTCTTCTTGCGCAAGCGCGGGCACCGCCCGGCTCCAGCGGTCGATCATGCCCAGCACCGAGTGGAACTCGCTGACCGCGAGCAGGTGGCGACCGGTGTCGGCAGCGAGCGCGGCGACGATCTCGGTCTCGCGCGACAGCCATTCCGCGCGCCAGCGACCGAGCACCTCGATGCGATGGGCGAGCGGCGCCGCAGCCCAGGCCGGCTGTGCCGCTCGCAACCCCGTGAGCATCGCCGTCAGCGTGGCGGCCGAAGGGGCCTCGAAACGATGATCAGGCAGTCCGGTGCGCGGGTTGCGGACGGCGAAAGATTGCGCAGGGTCGGCGACTGCCATGGCGGTCATCTTGCAACAGCGAGGCGGCGCTGCAAAGTCTCGATGAACGGTCGGTCCGCTTCGAGGATGTCCTCGGCATCGAGCGCCGCAGGCGCGACCCACTTCAGGCGTTGACCGTCGAGCGCCCGCGCAGCGCCGATGAAGTGCGGCACGAGGAAGCAGCGCAACTCGATGCAGCGGTCGGGGTAATCATGGCGCAGCGTGAGCAGATGTTCGGGCGGGCCAGCCTCGCGCGACAGATCGATATCAAGCTCTTCGGCGAGTTCGCGCGCGAGGGCGATGACATCGGGCTCGCCGGCTGCGACCTTGCCCCCGGGGAACTCCCAACGGCCGGCCAAGTGCTTGCCGGGTGGGCGTTGGGCGATGAGCACCGCGCCAGCTCGATCAACGATCGCAGCGGCCACCACCGGCACGACCGGCACGACCGGCACGACCGGCACGATCGGTCGCGCGGCGTCGCCTACTCCAGCTGCCCGTGACACTGCTTGTATTTCTTGCCTGATCCGCAGGGGCAGGGCTCGTTGCGGCCGACCTTGCGCTCATTGCGCACGACGGGCGCCTCCTGCGCATCATCGACCGCGCCCGCGGCAGGCGCCTCGGCGGACGGCGCAACCGCCAGCGCCGACTGGGCCTCCGCGTGCTGCAACTGCAAGGCCGCAAGCAACCGTCGCTGCCGCTCTTCCTCTTCGCGCTGCAGATCGGCTTCGCTGCGCACATCGATGCGCGCGAGCACCGAGGCGGTATCGAACTTCACGCGATCGAGCATCGCACTGAAGAGTTCGTAGGCCTCGCGCTTGTACTCGTACCGATAATCCTTCTGCGCGTAGCTGCGCAGATGGATGCCTTGACGGAGGTAATCCATGCCGGCCAGATGCTCGCGCCAGTGCTGGTCGAGGGTGCGCAACACGACATCTTTTTCGAGATGCTGTGCCAACTCGGGACCGAAACGGGCGGTCTTGGTGTCGTACGCGGCGGCCACCGCCTCCTGCACGCGCCCGCGCAGCGTCTGCTCGTCCATCGCGGGTTCGGCGGCGAGCCAGGTTGCCGGGTCGATGTCGACGAAGAAATCCTTGCGCAGACCGTCGCGCAGGCCATCGAGGTCCCAGTCCTCACGCGGCACGTTGCGCGGCAAGGCCTGATCGAGCAGGCGGCCGACCACATCGGCTTGGATGCCACGCACGGCGGTGCCGAGGTCGGTCGCACCCATGATCTCGGTGCGTTGCTGGTAGATGACCTTGCGCTGGTCGTTGGCGACATCATCGAACAACAGCAGCTGCTTGCGGATGTCGAAGTTGTGCGACTCGACCTTACGCTGCGCGGTCTCGATGCGTCGGCTGAGCATGCGGCTCTCGATGACCTCGCCTTCCTGCATGCCGGCGGCCGACAGCAATCGCTTGGTGAAGTTCGGATCGCCGAAGATGCGCATCAAGTTGTCTTCCATCGACAGATAGAAGCGCGAGGAACCCTGGTCGCCTTGGCGGCCGGAGCGACCGCGCAGCTGGTTGTCGATGCGGCGCGACTCATGGCGCTCGGTGCCGATGATGTGCAGGCCACCGGAGGCGAGCACGGCGTCGTGACGCTGCTGCCACGCGCTGCGCGTCGCCTCGCGGACCGCATCATCCGCGTCGGGCGGCAAGGCGTGGAGCTCGGCTTCGAGGTTTCCGCCGAGGACGATGTCCGTGCCGCGACCTGCCATGTTGGTCGCGATCGTGATCGCCCCGGGGCGGCCGGCCTGCGAGATGATGTGCGCTTCGCGCTCGTGCTGCTTGGCGTTGAGCACCTCGTGCACGACACCTTCTTTCTGCAGGAGCCCGGAGAGCAGCTCGGAGCTCTCGATCGAGGCGGTACCGACCAGCACCGGCTGCTGGCGCTCGACGCAATCGCGGATGTCTTCGACCACCGCCCGGTACTTGTCGTCCTGGTTGAGGAACACAAGATCAGGGTGGTCTTTGCGGACCATCGCGCGGTGGGTCGGGATGACCATCACCTCGAGCCCGTAGATCTGCATGAACTCGGGCGCTTCGGTGTCCGCGGTGCCGGTCATGCCCGAGAGTTTTTTGTAGAGCCGGAAGTAGTTCTGGAAGGTGATCGATGCGATGGTCTGGTTCTCTTCACGGACCCGCACGCCTTCCTTGGCCTCGACCGCCTGATGCAAGCCCTCGGACCAACGGCGTCCCGGCATGGTGCGGCCGGTGAACTCATCGACGATGACGATCTCGCCGTTGCGCACGATGTACTCGACATCGCGGCGATAGAGCGCATGGGCGCGCAACGCGGCGTTCAAGTGGTGCATCAGCCGGATGTTCGAGGGGTCGTAGAGGCTCTCGCCCTCGCGCAGCAAGCCTGCGCCGATCATCAGCGCTTCGACATGTTCGTGGCCGGCCTCGCTGAGATGCACCTGGCGCTGTTTCTCGTCGACCGAATAGTCGCCGTCACCTTCAGGTTCGTCGCGTCCGGGCGGCGGCCCCTGCATGCGTTCGAGGCGCGGCACCAGACGGTTGATGGCGACATAGGTCTCGGTGCTCTCCTCGGCCGGCCCGGAGATGATGAGCGGCGTGCGCGCTTCGTCGATGAGGATGGAGTCGACCTCGTCGACGATCGCGAACGAGAGCGCGCGCTGCACACGGTCATCCAGACGGAACGCGAGGTTGTCGCGCAGGTAGTCGAAGCCGAACTCGTTGTTGGTGCCGTAGGTGATGTCGCAGGCATAGGCCGCGCGCTTCTCCTCCGTCGTCTGCCCGTTGCGGATCACGCCGACGGTCAAGCCGAGGAACCGGTAGATGGGACCCATCCAATCGGCGTCGCGCTGGGCGAGGTATTCGTTGACCGTGACGATGTGCACGCCCTCGCCCGGCAAGGCGTTGAGATACGCCGGCAGGGTCGCCATGAGCGTCTTGCCCTCGCCGGTGCGCATCTCCGCGATGCGGCCGCGGTGCAAGGCGAGACCGCCGACCAACTGGACATCGAAATGCCGCATCCCGAGGGTGCGGCGAGAGGCCTCGCGCACCACGGCGAAGGCCTCCGGCGCGAGCTTGTCCAAGGTCTCCCCGGCGGCGAGCCGAGCGCGGAACTCGGCGGTCTTGGCACCGATCGCCTCGTCGGACAGGGCTTGCAGCGCCGACTCGAAGCCGGTCGCGGCGTGCGCCTCACGCAAGGAGGCCTTGACGAGGCGGTCGTTGCGACTGCCGAAGACGCGGGTAAGCAGGTTGAGCACGCGCGGGGAACCCCAGGAAAAAGGAGCGGTATTCTACGGGGTTATGAGGCCGACACGCAGGATTGCAAGCCCGGGGCGGTGCGCGGGCGGCCGCCCGACGACCCAAACCCTGCCCAAACCCTGATGGATCAGCCCCCGATATAGGCCAAGGGGTTGACGGGCGCCCCGTTCCGCAGAACCTCGAAATGCAGGTGGGTACCGGTCGATCGCCCCGTGGAGCCCATCCGGGCGATCTGCTGGCCACGGCTGACCATATCCCCCGCCCGCACGGTGAGGCGTGAATTGTGGGCGTAGCGGGTGACATAGCCGTCGCCGTGGGTGACTTCGACGGTGATCCCGTAGCCGTCCTTGACGCCCGCGAAACTCACCACCCCCGCGCCGACCGCGATGATGGCGTCGCCGTGGTTGCCCGCAAAATCGACGCCTTTGTGCAGCGCGGAGCGCCCGGTGAAGGGGTCTTGGCGCCAACCGAACCCGGAGGAGCGGAATCCGCGCAACACCGGCAGACCGTCCGGAACGATCTGTTCGCGCAGTTCTTGACGCAACAGCACCCGCTCGATCGCGCCGAGCTGGGAAGTGCGCTGCGCGAGACGACCCTCGAGATCATCGATGAGACGGGTGATATCGGGCGCTTGGACGGGCTGGCCGGACTCTTCCTCCGGGCCACCGGTCGCAGGTGCGGTACCGAAATCGAACTCGCGTGAATCGAGGTCGGCGAGCTCGGCGACGCGCTTACCGAGTGCATCGAGCCGCAAGATATGGGCGTTGGCCTGACCGATGCGCGCTGCGAGCGCATCGACGCGCTCCTGCAGTTGCTGACGCAGATCGGCCACTTCTGACTTCTGCAGCAGCGCCGCGCGCGCGAGGCTGATCGGGCTGCCGTCGAGGGATTGGGCGCGCTGCCCGAGCGAGACGCCCGCGACGAAGACACTGCCGAGCAGCATCATGACGCCGCAAGCCGCCGCCCCCAGCATGAGTCGGGAGGAGAGTTCGACGCGGACGACACCCGATGCCCGCTGCCACAGCAGGGACAGGCTCACTGTCGAGGCTCCGACGGGGGAGCCGAGCGGAACGCGCAGTCCGCCGTCTTGGACGATGGCATAGTTACCCCCCCGATGTCCTGAGCGAGGCCAGCCGATCCTGGCCGCCCGAACGATAAACAGCAGCGACTATGCCGAAACCCCCCGACCGACACAACCCATCCAAAGCGATCCGCCGGCCGTCTCGTCAGCGCCCCGCTAAAAAACCTAATAGCATCAATGACTTGCTTTCCGGGAGCGGGCTCCTGCAGCAGGCCATCCGGCGTCAGACAGGGCGCGAAGTGTTCTGGCGCGAGTTCCTGGGGGGGCGGCTATCGCCCGAACTTGCCGCGCGGGTCACGCAGATCGTCGAGCGCGAAGGGGGCTTGACGGTGTACGCCGAGTCCGCCGCATGGTCCGCACGCCTGCGGTTCGCGATCGCGGAACATTGGGAGGCCGTGCAGGCCGCGAGCCCCGGGATCAGCCGTTGGGCGGTGCGGGTTCAGCCCGCCGCTGCGAGGACGGGCGCGCGCACATAGGAGATCGGCGCGTCTTCCGGACGCTCGAAGACCACCGCCTCCCAGGCGTCGGTGTCTGCGAGCAGCGTGCGCAGCAGACGGTTGTTGAGTCCGTGACCGGACTTGAAACCGGTGAACTCGCCGATGAGGCTGTAGCCGAGCAGGTAGAGGTCGCCGATCGCATCGAGGATCTTGTGCTTGACGAACTCGTCCTCGTAACGAAGACCGCCCTCGTTCAATATCTTTGAATCATCGAGCACGATCGCGTTCTCGAGGTTGCCGCCGAGCGCGAGGTTGCGCGAGCGCATGTACTCGAGGTCGCGCATGAAGCCGAAGGTCCGGGCGCGGCTGATCTCCTTGAGGAACGAGGTCGTCGAGAAATCCATCGTGGCGCGCTGCGCGCGGCGTTTGAAGATCGGGTGGTTGAACTCGATCTCGAAATTGACCTTGAAGCCGTCGAACGGGTCGAACTGCGCCCACTTGTCGCCGTCCTCGACGCGCACGGTCTTGCGGATGCGGATGAAACGCTTCGGGGTACGCTGCTGTTCGATGCCCGCTGACTGCAGCAGGAACACGAACGGACCGGCGCTGCCGTCCATGATCGGCACTTCGGGCGCGCTGACCTCGACCAAGGCGTTGTCGATGCCGAGGCCGGCGAACGCGGAGAGCAGGTGCTCGACAGTGGAGACCTTGGCATCGCCATAGATCAACGAGGTGCCGAGCGTGGTCTCACCGACGTTCTCGGCGCGCGCGGGGATGTCGACCGGCTCCGGCAGGTCGGTCCGCCGGAAGACGATACCGGTGTCGGGCGCTGCGGGGCGCACCGTCATCAGTATCTGTTTCCCGGTGTGCAGACCGACGCCCGAGGCGCGGATGATGTTCTTGATCGTACGCTGGCCGACCATGGTCTCTCCCCGCTCTGGAACGGGCACCCGCAGACCGCAGGTGCCAGCCGTGGCGGCAGCGCAGGATGTTACCGGAAAGTGACGGGCTCAGTCGGCCTGGCGGCGCAGGAAGGCCGGGATGTCGAGGATCTCCTCGTCAGCCTCCGGGTCGTCGTGGCGCAGCCCATCACCCGCCGCTGCGGCGAGCCGGTTGATCGCCGGTTCGTCGAGCTTGGAGTAGTCGCTGGTGGCGACCGCGACCGGTCGGCGTGCCGCCGCGATGCGCAGGCCCGGGGTGGTGGGCGCGGCCTGGGTGCCGAACGCACCGACACCGCGGCCACCCGCTGCCGGCGCGGCGGCGACACCGACCGCAGCCGCTGCGCGGGGCTGAGCGACCGGCGCTTGGAGCACCGCAGGCTGAAGACGACCCAGCCCGGTGGCGACCACGGTGACGCGCAGCTCGTTGCTGAGTTCAGGGTCGATGACCGTACCGACCACCACCGTCGCGTCCTCGGAAGCGAACTCGCGCACGATGTTGCCGACTTCCTCGAACTCGCCGATGGAGAGGTCGAGCCCGGCGGTGACGTTGACCAGAATGCCGCGCGCACCGGCGAGGTTCACATCCTCGAGCAGCGGCGAGGAGACCGCCATCTGCGCAGCGACCCGGGCGCGATCCTCACCGCTGGCGAAACCCGAACCCATCATGGCCATGCCGGTCTCGCCCATGACGGTGCGCACGTCGGCGAAGTCGACATTGATGAGGCCGGGGCGGGTGATGAGGTCGGCGATGCCCTGCACGGCGCCCTGCAGCACGCTGTTCACACTCTTGAAGGCGTCGAGCAGCGTGGTCTTCGGACCGAGCACGGTGAGCAGCTTCTGGTTCGGGATCGTGATGAGGGAGTCGACGGTACGGGCGAGCTCTTGCATGCCCTGGTCGGCGACCAGCGCGCGCTTGCCACCTTCCATGTTGAAGGGACGGGTGACGACGGCGACCGTGAGGATGCCCATCTCGCGGGCGATCTGTGCCACGACCGGTGCCGCGCCAGTGCCGGTGCCGCCGCCCATGCCGGCGGTGAGGAACAGCATGTCGCAGCCCTGGATCATCTGCACGATGCGGTCGCGGTCTTCCATGGCGGCCTGACGGCCGACCTCAGGGTTCGCGCCTGCACCGAGGCCCTTGGTGATGCCCGAGCCGATCTGCAGCGTGGTCTTGACCGAGGAGTGCTTGAGCGCCTGCGCATCGGTGTTGATGCACATGAACTCCACGCCCTCGATGCCGCTGTGCACCATATGCGCGACGGCGTTGCCGCCACCCCCACCGATGCCCAGCACCTTGATGACTGCGCTCTGGCTGTATGCGTCCATGAGTTCGAACATGCGGCGTCTCCTGTTTGCGGGATTCTAATATCAGAAATTGCCTTGGAACCAACTTTTCATCCGATCGAGCACCGATCGCGTACCGCCGGCGATACCACCGGTGCGTCGGCCGGGCGCGTAATGGTCGCGTGCATAGAGCAGCAAGCCGACCCCGGTCGCGTGGATCGGCGAGCTCGTGACATCGCCGAGGCCGCGCACACCCGTGGGGATGCCGAGGCGCACGGGGCGATGGAAGATCTCTTCGGCGAGTTCGATGGCCCCTTCCATGCGGGCGCTGCCACCGGTGATGACGATGCCCGCTGCGACCGATTCATCGAAACCGCTGCGGCGCAGCTCCTCGGCCACCAGGCCGAACAGCTCGGCGTAGCGCGGCTCGACGATCTCGGCCAAGGTCTGCCGCGTCAAGCGACGGGCCGGCCGATCACCGACGCTCGGCACCTCGATGGTCTCCTCTGAACGGGCGAGCTGCGAGAGCGCGCAGGCCCAACGCAGCTTGATCTCCTCGGCATTCACCGTCGGTGTACGCATCGAGATGGCGATGTCGTTCGTGACCTGATCGCCCGCGATCGGGATCACCGCGGTGTGCCGGATCGCGCCGTGCGAGAACACGGCGATATCCGTGGTCCCTCCGCCGATGTCCACCAAGCAGACCCCGAGGTCCTTCTCGTCCTGCGTGAGCACCGCATAGGACGAGGCCAAGGGTTCGAGCACGATGTCGTCGACCGCCAAGTCGCAGCGCTGGATGCATTTCTCGATGTTCTGCGCGGCGCTCTCGGCGCCGGTCACGATGTGCACCTTGGCCTCGAGCCGCACGCCGGACATGCCGACCGGCGCCCGGATGCCCTCTTGCCCGTCGATGATGAACTCCTGCGGTAGCACATGCAGGATCTTCTGGTCGGCCGGGATCGCCACCGCTTTGGCCGCGTCGACCACATGCTCGATGTCGGCTTGCCCGATCTCCCTATCGCGTATGGCGACCACACCGTGCGAGTTGAGGCTGCGGATATGACTGCCCGCGATGCCGGCGTAGACCGAGTGGATCTCGCAGCCGGCCATCAGTTCGGCTTCCTCGACCGCACGCTGGATCGACTGCGTGGTCGACTCGATGTCCACCACCATGCCGCGCTTGAGGCCGCGCGACGGCTGGGTACCGATGCCGATGAGCTCGATGCTGCCGTCTTCGGCGATCTCGCCGACCAACGCCACCACTTTCGAGGTCCCGATATCGAGTCCGACGATCAACTGTCTGTCCGTCTTGCGTGCCATGTTTTTCGTCAGCCCTCAGGTGTTCCGTCGTCGTCATCCATCGCCGCCACGCGGGTGCCGTTACGCCAACCGGTGGCGAAACCGTTCGAATAGCGCATGTCCACATAGGCGATCTCAGCGCCGCGCTGCGCGACCAGCTGCAAGGCCGCCGCCGCGAAGCGCTCGAACCGCGCCTCGATGTCGCGTCGACCGAGCCGCACGCTCACGCCGTTGTCGAGGTCGATCTCCCAAGCGCCACGCGCATCGAGGCGTAGGGCGGCAAGCCGCACGCCGCCCTCGGCAAGACGGCCCTGTATGGCGAGATAACGCTGCGCGACCGCAGCCTCGGACCCGCGCGGCCCGGACAAGCGGGGCAATTCGACCGGTACGAAGCGCGCCTCGGAGATGAAGAGTTCACCGCGCGAGTTCAGCAGCCCGTTGGCGCCCCAGCGCGCAGCGGCGACCTGCTCGGAAAGGGCGACCTTCAGGCCGGTCGGCCAAGCCCGTGCGACGCTCGCGCGATCCACCCAAGGCAGCGCCTCGAGCGAACGGCGCACCCCATCGAGGTCGGCGGATACCAGACCCGCCCCCTGCAGTCGTTCACGCACCGCCTGCTCCACCTCGAGCGGCGAGACACGCTGGAAGCGGCCTTCCACCGCCACCGTGGTCACCGGTCGATCGAGCGCGTGCTGCAACAACAGCGCGAGCAGCGCGATCGCGGCGAGCCCGAGGACGCCTTGCACCGCGCGTCGCCAATCCACGGTCGGCCACTGCCAACCACGCTCTTCGCTGCGTCGACGGTTGCGGGGACGGCTGCCGATCATCGCGGTCTTCTCACGAAACTGGTCTCGAGCACACGCCAGACGAGTGCGGGGAAATCGATGCCGATCGCCAGCGCCGCCTTAGGGACGAGGCTGGTCGCGGTCATGCCCGGCACGGTGTTGATCTCGACCAGCAAGGGACGGCTGGTGGCGTCCATCATGAAATCCACCCGACCCCAGCCCTCACCGCCCGCCGCGGCGAACGCACCGAGCGCCAGTGCACCGAGGTGGCGCTCGGTCTCCGGCGCGAGACCGGACGGACAGTGGTAACGGGTGTCGCCGGAGAGGTACTTGGCCTCGTAGTCGTAGAACGCGCGCGCGGTCTCGATGCGCACCGAGGGCAACGCCCGGCCTTGCAGGAGGCCGACGGTGTATTCAGCGCCCGGGATGAAGGCCTCCGCAAGCACCACGCTGTCATGCGCCGCAGCAGCGGCGTACGCGGCGGGCAGCGCAGCGGCCGTCTCCACGCGCGAGATCCCCACCGATGAGCCCTGCGTCGAGGGTTTCACGAACAGCGGCAAGCCGAGCGCGGAGATCGCGGCATCGAAGTCGGCGGGTCCGCGCAGTTCGACGAAGTCCGCCGTGGCGATGCCGACCGCCGCGGCGAGCCGCTTGGTGCGCGCCTTGTCCATGCACACCGCAGAGCCGAGCACGCCGCTGCCGGTGTAGGGGATGCCAAGGCATTCGAGCGCGCCCTGCACCGTACCGTCCTCGCCACCCGGCCCGTGCAACGCGATCCACGCGCGGGCGAAACCTTCCGTGACGAGCGAACCCAAGGGTCGCTCGCGCGGATCGAACGCCTCTGCCTCGACGCCGCGCGCCCGCAGCGCCTCGAGCACCGCCGCGCCCGAGCGCAGCGACACTTCACGCTCGGCGGAGTCGCCACCCTGCAGCACGGCGACCTTGCCGAATCCGCGCGCATCGGTCACCTCGCGCATCGCAGAGATATCGTGCAGCAGGCGCATCAGGCCGCCTCTCCCACGATGCGCACTTCGGTCTGCAGGCGTACGCCCGCATGTCGCGCGACCTCGTGCTGCACCAAAGCGATCAACTGTTCGAGGTCAGCCGCGCTCGCCTCGCCCTCGTTGAGGATGAAGTTCGCGTGCTTCACCGACACCACGGCGCCGCCGATGCGGCGACCCTTGAGCCCAGCGGCCTCGATGAGCCGCGCCGCGTGATCACCCGGCGGGTTCGTGAAGACCGAACCGCAGCTCCATTCGCCGATCGGCTGCTGGCGCTTGCGCTCCACCAACAGATCGCGGAGGGACTCGGTGCTGGCGTCGGGCTGCGCCGCGAAATGCAAGGACGCCGCGAGGAAGGCCTCGTCCGCGACCGGCGGCTCGACGTGCCGATAGGACACCCGGTACTCAGCGGCATCGCGGCGACGGATCGTCCCGGAACGGTCGATGACCTCCACGCCGGCGACATGCGCCCAGGTCTCACCGCCGTAAGCACCCGCATTCATGGCGAGCGCACCGCCGAGCGTACCCGGGATGCCGACGAAGAAACCCGCCGGACCGAGCTGCCAACGCGCGCATTGACGCGCGATGCGGGCACAAGGGACACCGGCTTCGCACCACACCGTGCCATCGTCACGCTGCTCGAGCGCGGACAGCGCTCCGTGCACCGAGATGACCGCGCCACGCAAGCCGCCATCACGCACCAACAGGTTGCTGCCGAGGCCCACCCAAGTGATGGACATGCCTGCAGGCAGCGCACGCATGAACTCGGCGAGATCGCCACGGTCACGCGGCTCGAACCAGAGTTCAGCGGGGCCGCCGACATGCCACGAGGTGTGCCGCGACATCGGCTCGTCACGCGACAGACGGCCTGCGAAGCGGGCCAACAGCGCTTCGGTGTCGATGCCGACAGCGGGGGATCGTGCGCTCATGCCCCCTCCTCGCCGGCGAGCCGCCGCGGCAGACCGTGTGCCGCTGCGCTGATGCTGCCGGCGCCCATCGCGAGCACCACATCACCGCTGCGCAGCAGGTCTCGCAAGCTGTCGGCGAGATCCTCCACACGCGGCACGAACACCGGTTCGATCGCGCCACGGCTGCGCACCGCGCGGCAGATGGCGCGACCATCGGCGCCGGCGATCGGCGCCTCGCCCGCGGCGTACACCTCGGTCACGAGCAGCACATCGGCGGTGGAGAGGACCGCCGCGAAGTCATCGAGCAGGTCGCGGGTACGGGTGTAGCGGTGCGGCTGGAAGGCAAGCACGACCCGCCGGTCGGGATGCGCCTGGCGCACCGCATCGAGCGTGGCGCGGATCTCGGTCGGATGATGGCCATAGTCATCGATCACCGGTACGGCGTCAGCCTCCACCGGTATGCTGCCGACCCGTTGCAGGCGCCGATCGACGCCTTGGAACTGGGCGAGACCGCGCTGGATCGCTGCATCATCGATGCCGAGCTCGGTGGCCACCGCCACCGCCGCCAAAGAATTCAGCACATTGTGGGCGCCCGGCAGGTTCACCGTGATGTCGAGAGGCTCCGCATGACCGGGGCGCAGCACCTGATAGCGGGTCTGCAGACCGCGGCGCTCGATCTCGACCGCGCGCACATCGGCCTGCGGGACGGTACCGTAGGTGACGATCGGCCGGCCGACCCGCGGCAGGATGGTGCAGAGCTCGGCATCGTCGGCGCAGAGCACGGCGAGACCATAGAACGGCAGGTTGTGCAGGAAGTCGACGAAGCTCTGCCGCAGCCGCGAGAAATCGCCGTCGTGCGTGGCCAGGTGGTCGTTGTCGATGTTGGTGACCACGGCGATCAACGGCTGCAGATGCAGGAACGAGGCGTCGCTCTCATCGGCTTCGGCGACGAGATATCGTCCAGCCCCGAGGCGGGCGTTGGTGCCGGCGCTCTTCAGGCGACCACCGATGACGAAGGTCGGGTCTTCGCCGCCCTCGGCGAGCACAGAGGCGACGAGGCTCGTGGTGGTGGTCTTGCCGTGCGTACCCGCGACCGCGATCGCCGAACGGAAGCGCATCAGCTCGCCGAGCATCTCGGCGCGCGGCACCACCGGCACCCGCTGCGCCAACGCCCGAGCCACCTCAGGGTTGTCTTCGGAGACGGCGGTCGAGACGACGACGACATCGGCGCCGGTGACATGTGCCGCGTCGTGCCCCTGGAAGATCCGCGCGCCCAAGCTCGCGAGCCGCGCGGTCACCGCATTCGGCTTGAGATCGCTCCCCTGCACCGAATAGCCGAGGTTCAACAGCACCTCGGCGATGCCGCCCATGCCGCTTCCGCCGATGCCGACGAAGTGGATGGTGTTGATCCGGCGCATGCGCTCCATCGTATTCATGCCAGTCCCCCTGCGGCGAGCACGGCCTCCGCCATCGCACCGGTGGCCTGCGGCTCGGCGGAGTCTTGTGCCCGCTCCGCCATCATCCGTAACGCCCCGCGATCGGCACCCAGCCGCTCGAGCTCCGCCGCCAGACGCTGCGGCGAGAGTTCGGACTCCGGCAGCAGGGTCGCGGCGCCGCGCTCCACCAAATGTTTGGCATTGCGGGTCTGGTGATCATCGACCGCCGCAGCGAACGGTACGAACAGCGCTGCCACCCCGGCGGCTGCGATCTCGGAGACGGTGAGCGCGCCTGCGCGGCACACCACGAGGTCGGCCTCGCCGTAGGCTGCGGCGATGTCGTCGATGAAGGGCTCGACGCTCGCGGGCACCCCAGCGTCCGCATAGCAGCGGCGCGCGTTCTCGAGTCCACGCACGCCGGCTTGATGGCGCACCTGCCATCGCCCCGGCGGCAGCATCGCAAGCGCAGCCGGCACCGCGGCGTTCAAGCGCGCAGCACCTTGGCTGCCGCCGATCACCAGCAGCCGAAGCGGCCCGTTGCGTGCGCCGTAACGGACGGCGGCGGCGGGCAACGCGAAGAACGCGGGGCGAACGGGGTTGCCGACGACGAGGGCACGACGAGCGGCGGGGAAGCTGCCTGCAAAAGCCTCCAGCACCGGACGGGCGAGACGGGCGAGCACACGGTTGGTGAAGCCGGCGACGGCGTTCTGTTCGTGGATCACCAGCGGCCGGCGCAGCAGCCATGCGGCGAGACCGCCCGGACCGGTGACATAGCCCCCGAGTCCGACCACCACTGCGGGACGCTGTCGACGCACCGCCGCGATCGACTGCCAGAGCGCACGCAGCACCGTGAACGGCGCGCGCAGCAGCGTGACGAGACCCTTACCCCGGATTCCGCCGACCGAGATCCATTCCACCGGTATGCCCGCCGCCGGCACCAGACGGGCCTCGATACCTTGGCGGGTACCCAGCCACACCACCTCGCAGGAGCGCTGGCGGAGGACCTCGGCCAACGCGAGCGCTGGGAACACATGCCCACCGGTACCGCCCGCCATGATCATGACGCGTCGCTCGCTCATGGACGCGCGCCGTCGGCGAGCAACGCCTCATCTTCGGCGACTTCGGCGACGCTGCGCGCGGAGCCGCCCCGCAGCGCCGCAGCAGCAGGTCCGCGAGCGGCGTTCGCCGCTTCATGGAACACCCGCAGCAGCATGCCGACCCAGGCGAGCCCGGCCAGCATGCTCGAGCGGCCGTAGCTGATGAACGGCAGCGTCAGCCCTTTGGTCGGCAAGGCACCCATGTTCACGCCGATGTTGACGAAAGCCTGCAGACCGAGCCAGATCCCGAAGCCGGCGGCGATATAGCACTGGAACTTCAGGCCACCGTCATGGGCGAGCTTCGCGATCCAGAGCGCACGGCAGGCGAGCAGGAGGAAGAGCACCAGCGTCAGCAGGATGCCGAGCAGACCGAGCTCCTCGGCGAGCACGGCGAACACGAAATCGGTATGCGCTTCTGGGAGATAGAAGAGCTTCTGTACGCTCTCACCGAGCCCGACGCCGGTCCATCCGCCACGACCGATGGCGATCAGGCTCTGCACCAACTGGAATCCGCTGTTGAACTGGTCCGCCCAAGGATCGAGGAACGCGAGCAACCGGCGGACGCGATAGGGCTCGAGCATCGCGATCGCCGCCATCGCCGCGGTCACGACGAACGACAGCCCGATGACATCACGGAGCCGGGCACCGGCGATGAACAACACGCCGAATCCGGTCGCGACCAGCACTACGGCCGCACCGAAATCAGGCTCGAGCAACAACAAGCCGGCGATCACCGCCAACACCGACAGCGGCTTGACCATGCCGATCAAGGACCCTTGCAGTTCGGCTTCCCGTCGCACCGCGTAACTCGCCACCCAGACCAGCACCATGATGCGGGTCAATTCGCTGACCTGCAGGTTGAACCCCGCAATGCGCAACCAACGGCGTGCGCCGTTCACCGAATAGCCGACGCCGGGGATCGCCACCAGCACCAGCAACACGATCGCGAGGAACAGCAGCAGCGACGACCAACGCTCCAGCCATTCGCTGCGCACCGAGAACGCGACCATCGCGACGACCACGCCGACGGCGACCATCGATGCCTGGCCGCGAAGGTACTGCAACGGATCGCCGCCATCCCGCGCGGCGATGGACATCGAGGCCGAAGTGACCATCACGAGGCCGAGCAGCAAAATGACCGACAGCAACCCGAGGGTGACGAGATCGATGTGGATCTGCGCGGCGCGCCCACCGCTGCGGGCTGGCAGGGACAGTGTGCTCATGTCGGCAAGCTCCCGACCGCAGCCGTGAACACGTCACCGCGGTGCGAATAGTCACGGAACATATCGAGGCTCGCGCACGCGGGCGACAACAGCACCGTGTCGCCGGCGAGCGCCGCCTCGGCGGCGACCGCTACCGCCTCCTCCAGCGTGTCGCAGCGGCGTACCGGGCAGATCCCCTCGAGCAGATCGGCGAGACGTGGCGCATCGCGCCCGATGAGCACTGCCAAGCGGGTGCGGCCGGCGAGCGCGGCGGCGAGCGGCGTGAAATCCTGACCCTTGCCATCGCCACCTGCCACCCACACCAAGGTGCCGGGCATGCCAGCGACGGCAGCGAGTGTCGCGCCGACATTGGTCCCCTTGGAATCATTGATGAAACGCACGCCTTGTCGGTCGCGCACCCACTGTGAACGATGCGGCAGACCGGTGAAACGGCGCAACGCGAGGAGCATCGCCGGACGCGGGAGGCCGATCGCATCCCCGATCGCGAGCGCCGCGAGCGCGTTGGCGGCGTTGTGCAGACCGGAAAGTCGGAGCTCCGAAGTCGGCAGCAGACGCTCGCCTTGGGCATGCAGCCAATCCTCGCCCGAGGCGGGATCACGCGACAGCCGATAGTCGGCCGCCACCCCTTCGTCGATCGAGAAGCTGAGCCGGCGCTGACCCGGCGACGGCATCGCTGCGGTCCACGGGTCATCGGCATTGATCACGGCGGTGCCGCAACGGCGCAGGATGCGTGCCTTGGCGGCGGCATAATCCACCATCGAAGCGTAGCGATCCATGTGGTCGTGGCTGAGGTTGAGCACCCCTGCAGCGACGAGTTCCAAAGAATGGGTGGTCTCGAGCTGGAAGCTCGACAGCTCGAGGACATAATGCGCAGGCGCCGCCGATCCGAGCAGATCGAGCGCCGGTGTGCCGAGGTTGCCGCCGACACCGACCGGCAGACCTGCCGCCTCGACCATCTGCCCGACCAGCGTGGTGACCGTACTTTTACCGTTGGTGCCGGTGATGCCGGTGACCGGGACAGCAGGGACGCGGGCCTGCTGCGCCCGCGCGAACAGTTCGATGTCGCCCACGAGCGTCACGCCACGCTCGGCGGCGCTGCGCAGCATCGGCTCGGCGAGCGATACACCGGGCGAGACGACGACCAGCCCGGCATCGGCCAACAGCGCTGGGTCGAATCCGCCGAAACGGCAGATCGCCTGCGGCGCGAATGCGGCGAGCTCGGCGCTGCCCGGAGGATTCGGACGGCTGTCGGTGACGGCGAGCTGCCAGCCGAGCGCGGACAGGTGGCGCGCAGCGGACACGCCGCTGCGGCCAAGCCCCAGGATGAGCGCGGTCGGAGCGGCAGTGGCTGCAGGTGTGGTGTGGTTCATCGCAGTTTGAGCGTCGCGAGGCCCGCGAGCACGAGGAAGAAGGTGATGATCCAGAAGCGCACGATGATCTTCGGTTCCGCCCAGCCCTTCTTCTCGAAGTGGTGGTGGATGGGTGCCATGCGGAAGATGCGCTTGCCGGTGAGCTTGAAGGAGGCGACCTGGAGGATCACAGAGGCGGTCTCGAGCACGAAGATGCCGCCCATCACGAGCAGCACCAGCTCTTGGCGCACGATCACACCGATGGTGCCGAGCGCCGCGCCGAGCGAGAGTGCGCCGATATCGCCCATGAACACCTGCGCGGGATAGGCGTTGAACCACAGGAATCCGAGACCGGCGCCGACGAGGGCGGCGCAGATGATCAGCAGCTCACCCGCCTGCGGCACAGCCGGGATGGCGAGGTACTGGGCGAAGACCGCGTTGCCCGACGCATAGGCGAACACGCCGAGCGCTGCGGCCACCATCACCGCCGGCATGATCGCGAGCCCGTCGAGGCCGTCGGTCAGGTTCACGGCGTTGCTCATTCCGACGATCATCAGGTAGGTGAGCAGCACGAATGCGGCGAAGCCGAGCGGCAGCGCAAAATTTTTGAAGAACGGCAGGTAGAGCGTGGTGTCCGCAGACGACTGCGCCGTGTACCAGAGCAAGAGTGCGGCGGCCAGACCGCCGACCGACTGCCAGAAGTACTTGTAGCGCGCGATCAGTCCAGCCGGGTTCTGACGGACGATCTTGAGGTAATCGTCCCAGAAGCCCACCAAGCCGAAGAGCACCGTGACACCGAGCACGATCCAGACGAAGCGGTTGCCGAGATCCGCCCAGAGCAGTGTGCTCACGATGATCGCGACCAGGATGAGCAGTCCGCCCATGGTCGGCGTACCCGCTTTCTTGAAGTGGGTCTGCGGCCCGTCGTCGCGCACCACCTGTCCGACCCGCAACGCCGCGAGCCGCTCGATCATCCACGGACCGGCCAACAACGCGATGGCCAACGCCGAGACGGCGGCGAGGATCGCGCGCATCGTCAGGTAGGTGAACACGTTGAAGAACGAGAGGTCTTCGGCGAGTGTCCGCGACAACCAGAGCAGCATTTCAGGTGACCCCTTCAGCGATATGGGCAGCGATGTGGGATGCAGCGACGACATCCGGCGGACCCGGCAGCAGCGCATCGACCACGCGCTCGAGGCGGTTGGAGCGCGAGCCTTTCACGAGCACCCGGACATCGGCGGCCAAGTCAGCGCGCACCGCCGCCGCCAGCACCGCGGTATCGGCATGCTCGCTCGCGCCCTCGCCGAAGGTCTGCGCGGCACGCGCCGCGAGCGGCCCGACGGTGAACAGGCGTTCGACGCCGTGTGCCCGCGCATAGCGACCGGCCTCGGCATGGGCCTCGATCGCGTGCTCACCGAGCTCGCCCATATCGCCGAGCACCAACCAACGGCGGCCTTCGAGCGCAGCGAGCACATCGATCGCGGCCTGCAACGAGGACGGATTGGCGTTGTAGGAATCGTCGATGAGCCAAGCGCCCGCGACGGCCGGTCGCAGCACGAGCCGCCCCGCCACCGCTCGCATGCGCGCGAGTCCTGTTGCAACCTGATCGAGGGTCGCACCGGCCGCCATGGCAGCGGCGGCCGCACCGAGCGCATTCATCACATTGTGGCGTCCTGCAAGCTGCAAGCCGATCCGCACCTCGCCCTCGGGCGCGAGCAATGTGAAGGTGGTGAGGAACCCTTCGGCGGTCGCCTGCGTGCGGATCTCACGGGCGCTGAAGTCGGCCTTGGCACCGAGCCCGAAGCTCACCACGCGTGCCACCGTCATGTCGCGCCAGAGACCACCGAACTCGTCGTCGGCGTTGAGCACGGCGATCCCGTCGCGACCGAGCGCAGCGAACAGCTCGCCTTCGGCGCGCGCGGCGCCTTCAAGGCTGCCGAAGCCCTCGAGATGTTCGGCGCCCGCATTGGTGACGATGCCGATGGCCGGCGCGGCAAGGGCGGCGAGCGCGGCGAGCTCCCCGGGATGGTTGGCGCCCATCTCGATGACCGCGTGTCGTTGGTGGTCTTCGAGCCGCAGCAGCGTCAGCGGCAGGCCGATGTGGTTGTTGAGGTTGCCGCGGGTGGCGAGCGTGGGCGCGCGCTCGCTCAAGATCGCGGCGATCATCTCCTTGCAGGTGGTCTTGCCGTTGCTGCCTGCGACGCCGATGACGGTGCCCGTGTAGCGGGCGCGGCATGCGGCAGCCGCACGCTGCAGCGCGACGAGCGCATCCGGGACCAGGATCACAGGCAGACCGGCGGGACCTGCGCGCTCCGCCAAGGTCCCGGCGGCGCCTGCGGCCGCAGCGGCACCCAGGAAATCTGCGCCATCGAAGTTCGGGCCGCGCAGCGCGATGAACAACTCGCCGGCGGCGATACGGCGCGTGTCGATGCTGGCGCTCGACCAAGGGCTGTCCTCGCCGATGAGCTGCCCACCGCAATCGGCCGCGATCTGCGACAGCCGGCGCATCAGCCTCGCTCCATGGCCGGCGACGCGAGACCGAGGGCCACGCGCACCTGCTGCGCATCATCGAACGGGCGGCGTTCCGCGCCGATGATCTGGTAGTCCTCATGGCCCTTGCCGGCCACCAATACGACATCCTCCGCGCCCGCCGAGGCGAGCGCCGCACGGATCGCCGCAGCGCGGTCGTGGATGATCTCGGCGTGCCGGCCGGCCGGCAGACCGGCGACGATCTGCGCAGCGATCTGCTCAGGTGATTCGGTGCGCGGATTGTCATCGGTGACGACGATGCCGTCTGCCAGATCGGCGGCGATGGCCGCCATCTGCGGGCGCTTGCCGCGATCACGGTCGCCGCCGCAGCCGAACACCAGGATCAAGCGTCCCTTGCAGTGCAGCCGTGCGGCTGCCAACGCCTTGGCGAGCGCATCGGGCGTATGGGCATAGTCCACCACCACAAGCGGTTGGCCCTCGGCGCCGATCGCCTGCATGCGACCCGGCGGCGCCGTCACCCGCGCAAGCGCCTCGAGGGCTGCCGTGGGCGACACCTCGAGCGCGAGCAGCGCCGCGAACACGGACAGCAGGTTGTCGATGTTGAAATCCCCGACCAACGGCGCCTCGATCACCCGCGGCAAGGCTCGATCGGTCCCGGCAGGCATCTCGATCTCGAAGGCGAGTCCGCGCGCCGAACGGCGTACGGCCGTCGCCGCCAACATCTTCGCCCCGGGATCGAGCGCGAGGCAGCGTGCGGCGGCGGCGCGTCCGGCGGCGGTCCGACAGGTGAGCCAAGCGCGACCGCGACCGGCTTGGTCCGCGGCGAGCGTGGCGCCGAAACCATCGTCGACGTTGAACACACGATCACTGAGACCCGGCATGTCGAACAGGCGCGCCTTCGCCGCACCATAGGCCTCGAAGGTACCGTGGTAATCGAGATGGTCGCGGGTGAGGTTGGTGAACACCGCCGAACGGAACCGCACTGCGGCGACGCGGTGCTGGTCGAGTGCATGTGACGACACTTCCATCGCGACCGCACCCGCACCGGCTGCGCGAGCATCGGCGAGTTGACGCTGCACGGTCACCGCATCGGCGGTGGTGTATTCACCGGCGATCACCTGATCGGGCGGCGTGCCCACACCCAAAGTCCCGATATAGATGCAACCACCCTCGTGGTCGCGCAGCGATCGCAGGGCATCGAGCGCCTGCGCCAGCAGCCAGGCCACGGTGGTCTTGCCGTTGGTGCCGGTGACGCCGGTGATCGACAACGACGCCGACGGCGCGTCGAAGAACCGGTCGGCGATGGCGCTCGCCTGCTGCGCGAGTCCGTGCATCGGGGCCATCCAAACGCCCGCTCGCGCGGCGGGCGGCTCGATCCCCGGCGCCGGCTCCCAAAGAACGGCGCGGACACCGCGGGCGAGCGCGATCTCGAGCGTCGCAAGACCGTGGCTGCGTCGACCCGCACAGGCGAGGAACAAGCCGTCGCGCTCGACGGTGCGACTGTCGAGCGACAGGTCCGTGACCGTGAGGCCTGCCGGTGCGTCGGCGTGACCGGCGCACAAGCGTGCCAACTCGACCGGCGCTCCGGGCAGGACGCTCATCGTTGCGCACCGTTCGGAGCCGCGATCGACTCACCGCGCTGCGCGATGGTGGTTGGAGGTACAGCATCCGCCTCAGGCGGCAGATCCAGGTCGGGCTCGCGTTGCGGGGTGGACTCCGGGATCTGATCCACCGGGGCGTCGAGCGGCGCATCGGGCGCGACCGCCAACAACCGCAACGCACCACCGACCACATCCGCGAACACCGGCGCGGCGATATCGCCGCCGTAGTAGCCGCCGACGCTGGGCTCATCGATCACCACCACTGTGGCGATGCGCGGTGCACTGACCGGCGCGACCCCCGCGAACACCGACACATAGCGGTTGGTGATGTAGCCGCCGGCGCTCGCCTTCCACGCCGTGCCGGTCTTGCCGGCGATGCGATAGCCCGCCACCGAAGCCTTGCGTCCACTGCCCTGGGTGACGACGCTCTCCATCATGTTCACGACATCGCGGGTCACTTGCTCGGGCAGCACGCGCGAGCCGGGTACGGGACCGGTCACCGGCGTGAAGGCGACCGGTCGGTGCACACCGAAAGACCCCAGGGTGGCGTAGGCCTGTGCGAGCTGCAGCGGCGTCACCGAGAGGCCGTAGCCGTAGGAGATGGTCGCCGTGCGTATCGGCCGCCAGTGCGCCCACTGCGGCAGCAAGCCCGCGGACTCGCCGGGATAGCCGCTGGTCGTCACGCGACCGAAGCCGACCCGCGACAGCGTCTGGTGCAACGTCTCGGGACCGAGCTGGACCGCCATCCGCGCCATCGCCACATTGGAACTGCGAGCGAGGGCTGTGGAGAGGTCCACCGCGCCCAGGTTGTTCTTGTCGACGATGGTCTTCACACCGACTTTGTAGAATCCGGGTGAGGTGTCGACGATGCTATCCGCGCTATAACGCCCGGAGGCGAGCGCGGCGGCCACTGTGAAGGGCTTGATCGCGGAGCCGGGCTCGAGGAGGTCGGTGACCGCGCGATTTTTGTAGAGCGCCACTTTCATCTGCAGGCGATCGTTCGGGTTGAAGGTCGGCTGGTTGACCATCGCCAGCACTTCGCCGGTCTGCACATCGAGCACGACCACCGACCCTGACCGCGCACGATGCGCTTGGATCGCCGACTTCAGTTCCCGGTAGGCCAGATACTGGATGCGCATGTCGATCGACAGGCGCAAGTCCTGACCCGGACGCACCGGACGGATGCTCTCGATGGTCTGCACCGTGCGCCCAAGGTTGTCGCGGATCACGCGCTTGGCGCCGTCATGCCCCGAGAGCCAGTGGTTGTAGAAGAGTTCCAGCCCTTCCTGTCCGGCGTCATCGAGATCGGTGAACCCGAGCACATGCCCCGCCACCTCGCCGGCCGGATAGAAACGGCGGTACTCGCGCTGGAAGTGCACACCCGGGATCTCGAGCGCGCGCAGGCGCTGCGCCTCGGCCGGCGGCAGTTGACGCGCGATGACGAGGAAATTGCGCTGCAGGTTGGAGGTCACGCGGCGCGTGAGCTCCTCCGGATCGCGCTGCAACGCGCGGGCGAGCCGCGAGATCTCATCGCCGGTGCCCGCCAGTTGCGCAGGGTTGACCCACAAAGAATCGACCGGCGTGCTGATCGCGAGCGTCTCACCGGCACGATCGACGATGGCGCCGCGATGGGCGACGATGGTGGCGACGCGTACGGTGCGCTCATTGCCCTGCCCCATGAGGAAGTCCCTCTGGACGAACTGCAGGGTGACCGCCTTCCATACCAGCGCCAAGGCGATGCAAGCGAAGACGGCGACGACGAACATCGCCCGTCGGTCGAACGACGGTGCCGAGGGCTCAGGTTTGCGGGTGAGGCCGGACGACGCAGCGGCACGGCTGCGGCCACGCTCACCGCGCCGCGGGCTGCGGGAGGAGAGAGACCCCGGCAGCCTCATGCAGACACCCTCATGGCATCACCACTTCGACCTGCGCCGGCGGCGGCGTGGTCATGCGAAGCTGCGTGAGCGCGACGTTCTCGACGAAGGCATGCGCCGACCAAGCGCTCTGCTCGAGCTGCATGCGTCCGAACTCGATGTCGAGCCGGTCACGCTCGGCGTTGACCTGCTCGAGCTGCACGAACAGTTCGCGTGCGCGATGCTTCGCGTGGATGGCGCCGGCTGCGGAGGCGAGCACCGCGAGCCACAACAGCGGCACGGCCAACATCAATACGCGGCGGTTCCCCACGCTCATCGCGCGCCTCCGGCGGCGATCCGCTCGGCGCACCGCAGCACCGCACTGCGCGCGCGGGGGTTGCGGGCGATCTCCGCCTCCGTGGCGCGGCGCTTACGACCGACCTCGCGCATCAGCGGCTGCGCCGACGCCGGGATCACCGGTAAGCCGGCGAACACCGGGTCCACCGAAGAGCGCTCACGGATGAAATGCTTGACGATGCGGTCTTCGAGCGAGTGGAAGCTGATCACGGCCATCCGGCCACCCGGTGCGAGCGAATCGAACGCGCCGAGCAGCGCGGCGCGCAGTTGACCGAGTTCGTCGTTGACGGCGATCCGCAGCGCTTGGAAAGTGCGCGTCGCGGGATGTTTACCGTCGTGCCCGCGTACCGCCCGGCGCACGATCTCGGCGAGCTGCAGCGTCCGGGTGATAGGCGCGATGTCGCGTGCCTCCACGAGGGCCCGCGCGATGCGCCTGGCATGGCGCTCTTCACCGAACTCCGCGATCACGCGCTGCAGCTCCCGCTCGTCGGTGCTCGCCACGAACTGCGCGGCCGACATGCCGCGCGTGGGGTCCATCCGCATGTCGAGCGGGCCGTCCTTGGTGAACGAGAAGCCGCGTCGCGGATCATCGAGCTGCGGAGAGGAGACGCCGAGGTCGAGCAACACCCCTTGCAACGGGCGGCCGTGGGCATGGGCGGCCACGATCTCGGCGAGCCGACCGAAATCCGCGTGTACGAGCTCGAGACGGGGATCCGCAGCGAAACGCAGGCGGCCGGCCGCGATGGCATCGGGGTCGCGGTCGAGCGCCAGTACGGCGCCCACAGGGCCGACGGCCTGCAGCAACCGCGCCGCGTGTCCGCCACGGCCAAAAGTCGCATCCACATAGAAACCACCCGTCAACGGGGAGAGCGCCTCAAGCGCTTCCTCGACAAGCACGGGCTCGTGCCCCTCTGCCTGCTCCACGCCTACACCCCGCATCGCTTCGCCCAGCACGCGCGACGCACAGACCGAAGACCTGCACGCACGTCCCTCGTCCTTGGCGACCGCCGCCACGCTCACAACGACAGAGAATCCAGCTCCGTCGACAGATCGGTCGCGGTCTCCTCGCTCTTGAGCCAGTAGTCGCGGCGTTCGATCCATCGCGCCTCGTCCCACAGCTCGAGCCGGTTACCCTGACCGATCAGCATGGCGTGCCGCGAAAGCCCCGCGAATTCGCGCAGCTCGGGCGGCAACAGCAGTCGCCCCTGACCGTCCAGATCGATCTCGGTCGCATGACCGACCATCAACCGCTGCAGGCGCCGCGAGCGCTCGTGCAGGGTGGGCAGGCTCATCAACTTGCGTTCGATCTGTTCCCAATCAGGCAGCGGGTAGATCAGGAGGCAGGGGTCTCGGTCCACGGTGACGACGAGGTGCCCCTCGCTGCGCTCGTGCGCACGCTGGCGCTGCCGGGTGGGCAACACCATCCGGCCTTTCTCATCGAGCGTGACTTTGCTTGCGCCGCGAAACATGACATGTGAACGGACGGTGTCCCGCCCATTTCGCCCCACTTTCTACCACTTGCCGCCACTATAGAAATCAGCGGGTGGGGGTGTCAACGGTCTACGCGTAAAAAATTTATGTGCTGCCAACAACTTACGCGCGCTCAGAGGCTGCATCAAGCAGCTCGAGCGAGCAAAGGTTCATGGGTTTCAGTGAGTTGCCCGTGAATGCTGAAATAGGTGTCAGGAAAGAGAAGGAGTCGGCCGATAAGCCGGGTTCTGTCGTGGGCGATCATTCCTCTGGGACGACCGTCACCGGTCGCCTCAAGCAGCCTACCCGGAAGTCACGCTCGGACACGGCGCTGCAGGTTGCCCTGCGACTTCCCTATTTGGCCTTGCTCCCGGTGGGGTTTTCCGTGCCACGTCCGTTACCGGCCGCGCGGTGCGCTCTTACCGCACCATTTCACCCTTACCTGCGTTGCCTTCCCTGACGGGAAGTTGGCGCATCGGCGGTATCTTTCTGTTGCACTTTCCGTAGGCTCGCGCCTCCCAGGCGTTACCTGGCACCGTGTCCGAAGGAGCCCGGACTTTCCTCCACATCTCGCGAGAAATGCAGCGATCGCCTGGCCGACTCCAAGGCGCACCATACCCGTCGATGGGCCGAACAACAATCAAGACTTTCTGTGCGACCGTGGGCGTGGCGCGGCTAGCGCCGCAATTGCGAGAGGCGCACCGCGAGCGCGTACGCCTCGGCGCGCGGCACTTCGCAAGCCTCGGCAGCAAGCGCCGCAGCCTTGGAAGCCGGCAAGTGCTCAAGGGCGGCCTGCACCGTGCGCTCAAGCTGTGCCTGCGCTGCGGGCTCTCGCGCCGCCCCCGGGGCACCCTCCCCGGCGGTCGGCGCACCGGCGATGACCAGCGTGATCTCACCGCGCACCATATCGACATCCGTGGTCGCAGTCTTCGCGAGGCTCTCGAGCGGTCCCCGGTAAACGGTCTCAAAGAGCTTGGTGAGCTCGCGCGCCACGGCGGCCTCCCGCGAAGCCCCCAACACCGCCGCGCAATCGGCGAGCACCTCCGCGATGCGGTGTGGGGCCTCGAAGAACACCATCGTCCGTGGCTCGTCGCGCAAGCCGAGCAGTCTTTGCCATCGCTCTGCGGCGCGCGTCGGCAAGAACCCCTCGAAGCAGAACCGGTCGGTGGCGATGCCGCAGATGCTGAGCGCTGCAGCGATCGCGGTCGCGCCCGGCACGCAACGCACAGGGATCCCCGCCGCCGCCGCCGCGCGCACCAAACCGAAACCGGGATCGGAGAGCAACGGCGTGCCGGCATCACTCACCAAGGCCACCACCTCGCCCGCCTCGAGCCGCGCCAACAGACCCGCCTCACGACCGCGCTCGTTATGGGCATGGAGAGACACCATCGGCTTGCGCAAACCGAGCGCCGCGAGCAACTGACCCGTGCGGCGGGTGTCTTCTGCAGCCACCACATCGGCAGCCGCCAGGCTGTCGCGGGCACGCGGCGTGAGATCACCGAGGTTGCCGATCGGTGTCGCAACGACCTCCAGCCGCCCAAGTCCCCGGCGAAGCGCCGGCTCGACCGCATCAGGCACTATAATATCGCTCCATGTGGTCCATCCGGCATGCTGCCCCCGTGAGGTCGGCACTTCAACCCCACCCCGGACGAGCCGCCCCCATGGCTTGCCTGATCGCCCTCGTCTTGACGGGCTGCGCCGCCGCACCCCCACCGATCGAGCCGCCCTCTCCTGAACGGGCCGCCGCCTTCGCCGCCCGCGGCGAACACGCCGCTGCCGCACGCGATTACGAAGCCGTCGCCAACTTTGCACCCGCCGCTGTCGCCAACGACTTCAAGCTGCTGGCCGCCCTCGAGTGGCTGGCGGCGCGCGATCCCCGCAAAGCCCAGACGACGCTCGAATCGCTCACAGACCCGCTCGATACCCGGCAAGCGCTTTCGCGAGACCTGACGGCAGCTGAAGCGGCGCTTGCACTCGGTGAGCCTGCGCGTGGGTGGTCGATCCTCGAAAAAGTGTCACCGCCCTCCGCCAATGCGGACTTCGACCGTTATCACAGCTTGCGGCAACGCCTTGCCTTCGCCACCGGCCGTGCGCTGGCAGGCATCAATAGCAGCCGTGCCCGCGAGGCGCGGGCGCTCGATGCAACAGAGCGCACTGCGCTGCGTCAGGAACTGCTCGAGCAATTGCGGACGGCCGCGGCGGGCGGCGCGACGCTCGACCCGCGCGAAGCGGGGCGCGATGCCATCGCGCGCGGCTGGCTGGAGGCCGCACCCATCGCAGCGCGGGTGGCCGCAGCGCCTGCGAAGTCCAACGCGAACCTCACCGCTGCGTGGCGCAAGCGTTACCCGGACCACCCGGCGACCGCCGCCCTACGCAACACCTATCTCGGTTCGCCTGTCTTGGCGGCGCGCGCTGACACCACAGCACGGCTCCACGACCCGCTCGGCGCCGGCGCGGCGGGTGCAGCGGGCGCGGCGGGTGCAGCGGGCGCGGCGGGCGCTGCAAGCGCGCTGCCGAGCGTCCGGGCGACGGCGCCCGGTACCCATGTCGCTGCGCTGCTCCCCTTGAGCGGCCGCAATGCCGGTGTCGGTGCGCAGCTGCGTGATGGCCTGCTGGCGGGGTTCTTCGCACAGCCCGCTGCCGAGCGTACGCCGCTGCGGTTCTACGACATCGCCGCGCGACCCGTCGGCGAGGCGCTGGCCGCTGCACGCGCCGCGGGCGCGGTGTTCGTGATCGGCCCTTTGATGCGGGATGATGTGCTCGCCGCAGCCGCGTTCGCCACCTCGACACCGGGCGCACCGCCGATGTTGGTGCTCAATTTCCTCCCGGCTTCGGGCTCGGCGGCCGTGCCCGCCGAGACACCGGCCACGCTCTACCAATTCGGGCTGTCGCCGGAGGACGAATCGCGCAGCGTGGCGCGTCGAGCGATCGCGGACGGCCGTCGTCGGGCCGTCGCCCTGGTGCCGACCGGCGATTGGGGGGCGCGCGTGCTCGCCGCCTTCAAAGACGAATTCGAGGCAGGTGGCGGCACGCTGCTTGCGCAGCGCGCGCTGGGTGGCCGCGATCTGGGGCCAGCGGTACGCAGCACGCTCGGCATCGACGCGAGCCGCGCGCGCCATCGGCGTCTTCAGTCGCTGATCGGCTCATCGCTGGTGTTCCAGCCACGCCGACGCGGCGATGTGGATCTTCTGTTCGCGCCCGGCCAACCGGCCCTCATCCGTCAACTGCGCTCTCAACTGCAGTTCGAGGCGGCGGCCGACATCCCCATGTACTCCATCTCGGATGCTTGGGACGGCCGGGTCGATGCGGACCTGAACGGCCTCACCTTCACGGATATGCCCTGGATGATCGCACCGGGCAGCGGCCGCAGCGCCACGCTGCGCAGCGAGACTGAAGCGGCCTACGGCGACCTGCGCGACCGTGGCCGGCTGTTCGCGCTCGGCCACGATGCCTGGCTGGTCCAGGAGGGGCTGCGTAACGGTCGCTTCAGCGCCCGCAGCGGCGAACTCGAAGGCGTCACCGGACAACTCGTGCTCGATGATTCGCGGAGCGTCCGACGCGGCCTGCGCTGGGCGGAGATCCGCAACAGCACGCTGCGCTTGCTGGATGACACACCCTGATCGGGGCGAACTCGGACGATCGGCCGAAGATCTGGCGGTCGCTCACCTAGAGGCCGCCGGCGCGCAGGTCCTGCTGCGCAATTTCCGTCGACGCACCGGGGAACTCGACATCATCGCGCAGCAAGGCAGCACATTGCTCGTGGTCGAGGTGCGATTGCGCAGCCGCGCGGACTACGGAGGCGCGGCAGCGAGCGTCGATGCCATCAAGCAGCGGAAGATCATCCGCACCACCGAGCAACTCCTGCAGACCCGCCGAGACCTCGCCCGTTGGCCGGTGCGCTTCGATGTGGTGGTGGTGATGCCGGAGCTTGCACCGACGGACCGCTCTGGCGCATGGCAGGTCGAATGGATCCGTCATGCCTTCGAAGCGCGGCGCTGACGCGCAAGCGGACGCCCGGCTTACTTGACGACTGTGAGGTTCGGGCGGCCGCGGACGGGGCTGGTGGGGGCTGACGGGCCAGGCGACGCGGGCGGATAACCGGTGGGCGCGATGCCACCGTGGGCGCTGGTGGTGCCCGGCACCGTCGGAGCCTGCGGCGTCCGCGGCGCGAGCAGATCGGCGGGCGGCGCGAGTTCCCCCTCAGGCGGGAACACCATCCCCTCGCCGCTTTCGCGCGCGTAGATGCTGAGCACGGCCGCGACCGGGAAGCGCACCACACGAGGGACACCGGAGAAACGGGCCTCGAAGCTGATGGTCTCGTTGCCGAGATCGAGATGACGGGTCGCCATCAGGCTGAGGTTCAGCACGATGCGACCGTCGCGGACATGCGCCTTCGGCACATCCACGCCCTGCAGGTAGGTGTCGACGAGCACATGCGGCGTCATGCCCGCATCGCTCATCCACTGGTGCATGGCGCGCAGCAGGTACGGACGCCTCGGCAACCGCTGGTCGTCGCTCATGATGTGCGCAGACCCGCGTCGCCGCGGGTCATTTCACGTCGCGCCAATACTCCCGCTTGAGGAGCCAAGCGAGCGCCGTGAACAAGGACAGGAACAACATGACCCAGATACCGAGCGACTGGCGGTAGGCCTTCACAGGCTCACCCGCGTACTCGAGGAAGTTGACCGTGTCGCGCACGAACTCGTCGTATTGCTCAGCGGTCAACTGACCCGGCTCGACGATCTCGAAGGAGTCGAAGGTGTCGAGACCGTCCTTCTTGACCGTCTTGAGGATCGGGGCGCCCTGCAGGGACGACAGCACATGCGGCATCGCCGTGCCGGGCAAGGCGAGGTTGTTGGTGCCGTTGGTGGTCTTCTCGTCGAGATAGTAGGTCTTCAGGAAGCGGTAGACATAGTCGCTGCCTTTGGAGCGCGCGATCAACGAGAGATCAGGCGGGGCTTTGCCGAACCACGCCTCGCCGTCGGCGGCCGTCAGCTTGGTCAACATGTAGTCGCCCTTCTTGGAGCCTGGCGACAGCATTTCTTCGAGCTGATCCTCGGGGATCTTCAGATCGGTCCCCATGCGCGAGTAACGGACGTACTTCAGCGAGTGGCAACCGGCGCAATACCCCATGAAGTTGCCGGCGCCGCGCTGCAGAGAGGCGGTATTGGAGATGTCGTTCCCCGGCTGCCAATCCTGCCATGCTCCCGGCAGACCGGCGGTGGCGGCGCGCACTGCAGGCGAGAAGGACAACGCCGAGAGCACGAGTCCCGCGGCGATCAGGGCGAACGCATTACGCATGGTAGTTGACCCTCTCCGGAGCGGCCTTGGTCTTCTCCACGCTCGTGTACCAGGGCATGAGGATGAAGTAGAGGAAATAGATGGCAGTGAAGATGCGCGCCAGGATGACGTACAGATCGCTCGCCGGCTTCAACCCGAGGTAGCTCAGCACGATGAACGAGATGACGAACAGCACGAGCGCCGTCTTCGACATCCAGCCCTTGTAGCGGATCGACTTCACCGGGGAGCGGTCGAGCCACGGCAGGAAGAACAGCACCACGATCGCGAGCAGCATGATCAGCGCGCCGAGTTGCTGGTCGGGCACGGCGCGCAACATCGCGAAGAACGCCGTGAAGTACCACACGGGGGCGATGTGATCGGGCGTCGAGAGGGCGTTGGCCGCCTCGAAGTTCGGCTTCTCGAGGAAGAGACCGCCGAAGGTCGGGACGAAGAAGATCACGCCGCAGAAGAACAACAAGAACACGCCCACGCCGAACAGGTCCTTGATGGTGTAGTAGGGGTGGAAGGGGATGCCGTCGACAGGCTTACCGTTCGCGCCCAGCTTCGCCTTGATCTCGATGCCGTCGGGGTTGTTGGAGCCCGTCTGGCGCAAGGCGACGAGGTGCATCAGGATCAGGAAGGCGATGGCGAAGGGCATCGCGACCACATGCAACGCGAAGAAACGGTTGAGCGTGGAGTCGGCGATGCCGTAGTCGCCGCGGATCCATTCGACGAGACCCGGCCCGATGACCGGGATGGTACCGAACAGGTTGACGATGACCTGCGCACCCCAATAGGACATGTTGCCCCAGGGCAGCACATAACCCATGAACGCCTCGGCCATCAGCGCGAGATAGAGCAGCACGCCGAGGATCCACAACAGCTCGCGGGGCTCACGGTAGGAGCCGTACAACATCGCGCGGAACATGTGCAGATAGACGACGATGAAGAAGAACGACGCACCCGTCGAGTGCATATAGCGGATGAGCCAGCCCCACTCGACCTCGCGCATGATGTATTCGACCGAATCGAAGGCGGCCGTCTCGCTCGGCTTGTAGTGCATCGCAAGGAAGATGCCCGAGAGGATCATGATCACGAACACCAACATCGCAAAGGCACCGAAGAAGTACCAGAGGTTGAAGTTCTTGGGCGCGAAGTAGCCCGTCAACTGCGATTCGACGAACTCGTCGACCGGCAGTCGCTTGTTGAGCCAGGCGCGGAAGCCGCCCTTCTGGGCAGCGTCGTTATCGTGGGCGGCGGCCATCAGGCAGCTCCTTCGGCGTTGGCGTCCAGACCGATGACGAGCATCGTGTCGGACTCGAACTTGTGGGGCGGCACCGCCAGATTCAGCGATGCGGGCGAACCGTTGAACACGCGACCGGCGAGATCGAAGCGCGAACCATGGCAGGGGCAGAAGAAGCCGCCCGGCCAATCCGCGCCGAGGGTGGGCTCACCCTGCGTGAAATACTGCTTCGGCAGGCATCCGAGGTGCGTGCAAGCGGCGTAGAGCACGAGGAACTCGGGCTTGATCGAACGGGCTTCGTTCTTCGCGTAGACGGGCTGCGCGGAGGCATCGGACTGCGGGTCTTTGAGGCTGGGCCCGACCTTCGCGAGACCAGCGACGGCCTCAGGCGTGCGGCGCACGACATACACCGGCTGCTTGCGCCAGCTCTGGGTGATCATCTGGCCGGGTTCGAGTTTCGAGATGTCGATCTCGAGCGGCGCGCCGAGCGCGCGGGCGCGCTCCGAGGGACGCCACGAGGCGATGAAGGGCACCAAGGTGAAGGCGCCGCCCACTGCTGCGGTGGCTGCCGTCGCCGCCGTCAAAAATTTGCGTCGGCTGGTGTCGGCTTCGTCGGGCAGATTGTCCGGATCGCTCATCGCAAGATCTCTCCCCATATCATCTCGCGGAGCCTCGCGAGGTGCTGTTACTGCGGAACGAGGGCATTATACACGCCGTACTGTCGGCAAGCCCATTCAGCCAAACCTGATCAGCGGCATGCGGTTGTCAACGGAGCGGGCTCCATGATGCGATGGCAAAAACCCGTGATCTTCCTCACCGGCGCCTTGGTCGGCGGACTCGCGCTTGCGTTCCTGGCAGTCCTCTGGCGCCCGGAACTGCTGAACGGTCGTCTCGCCGCCCGACAGGCGGCCCTTGCCGGGGCGTCGACCGCTGGGGCGTCGACCGCCGACTCTCCCGCAACGGACTTGGGCCCGGGCGTGACCGCCACCCCCTCCCCGCCCAGCCCGGCACCGCTTGGCAGCTACGCCGATGCGGTGCGACGCGCGGCTCCGGCGGTGGTCAATGTCTACGCCGCGCGGATCGTCACCGAACGACTGCCCCGCAACATCCTGCAGGACCCGTTCGGTGAGCTCGGGCCGCGCTACCGCCAGCGTCTCGAGCAATCGCTCGGCTCCGGGGTGATCGTCGACTCTGCCGGACAGGTGGTCACCAACCACCATGTCATCGCCGACGCCGCCGCCATCCGTGTGCAGCTCGCCGACGGCCGGGAGGCGGATGCGCAGGTCATCGGTCGCGATCCCGACACCGACCTCGCCCTCCTCAGGATCACGCTGCGCGACCTGCCCGCCATCGAACTCGGCCGCTCCTCGACCCTGCGCGCCGGCGACATCGTCCTCGCGATCGGCAACCCGCTCGGACTCTCCGCCACAGTGACTCAAGGCATCGTGAGCGCGACCGGTCGTGGGCAGCTCGGCGTCGCCGTGTTCGAGAACTTCATCCAGACCGACGCACCGATCAATGTCGGCAATTCTGGCGGGGCGCTCATCAACACCCGCGGCGAGCTGGTCGGCATCAACACCGCGATCATCGCCCGCAACCTGGGGGTCGAGGGCATCGGTTTCGCGATCCCCGCGGATCTGGTGCGCGGCGTGGTGGGTGAGCTGGTGGCGCGCGGGCGGGTGGTGCGCGGCTGGGTGGGGTTCGATGTGGCGAACATCGACGACGCCAACGCCCGCGCGGCAGGTCTCTCACGCGGTGGCGTGGTGATCCTACGGCTTTATCAAGGCAGCCCCGCGCAACAGGCCGGACTGCAGCCGGGCGATCTCATCACCCGCATCGGTGGCAAAATGCCGGCCAGCGCGCAGGAGGTGCAGGTACGCATCGCCGCCATGCAGCCGGGCACGGCGCTGCTGATCAGCGTGCAACGCGGGGCGCAGACCGCAGACACGCAGTTGCAGGTCGTCGAACAACCGTTGCGGCAGCGCTGACCGGGCGTCCCGGAGGGTCAGCCGGGGATGCGCCGGATGTCGGCGCCCAAAGCCGAGAGTTTCTCCTCGATCGCCTCGTAGCCACGGTCGATGTGGTAGATGCGATCGATGACGGTACGACCCTCGGCGACGAGACCCGCCAACACCAACGACGCCGAGGCGCGCAGATCGGTCGCCATCACCGGTGCCGCTTGCAGCTTCGGCACCCCCTTGATGATCGCGGTGTTGCCCTCCAGGCGGATCTCCGCCCCGAGCCGGCGCATCTCGAGCATGTGCATGAACCGGTTCTCGAAGATGGTCTCGATGATGGTGCCGACGCCGTCAGCGATCGTATCGAGCGCGGCGAACTGCGCCTGCATGTCGGTCGGGAACGCAGGGGTACGGGGCGGTGCGCAGGTCGATGGCGCGCGGCCGCCGCCCCCGCATGTCGAGTTCGATCCAGTCCGCACCGCTGGTGACGGTCGCGCCCGCTTCTCGCAGCTTCGCCAACACCGCCTCGAGATGCTCGGGCGCCGCCTGCTTGAGGTGCACACGACCAGAGGTGATCGCGCCGGCGACGAGGTAGGTGCCGGCTTCGATCCGGTCAGGCAGCACTCGATGGCTGCCGCCGTGCAGACGCTCGACGCCGTCGATGACGAGGGTGTCGGTGCCCGCGCCACGCACTTTGGCGCCGAGCGTGTTCAGACAGTCCGCGAGATCGACCACCTCAGGCTCACGCGCGGCGTTCTCGATCACCGTTCGGCCGTCGGCGAGCGTGGCGGCCATCATCAGGTTCTCGGTACCGGTGACCGTCACCGTATCGAGCACCAGACGCGCGCCGCGCAAACGCGAAGCGCGGGCGCGGATGTAGCCGTTCTCGATCGAGATCTCGGCACCCATCGCCTGCAGGCCAGCGACATGGATGTTGACGGGACGGGCGCCGATCGCACAGCCGCCCGGCAGCGACACATCGGCCTCGCCGAACCGCGCCAACAGCGGTCCGAGCACGAGGATCGAGGCGCGCATGGTCTTGACGAGGTCATACGGCGCGACCGGCTGACGCAAGGTGCTCGCGTCGACCTCGATGTTCATGCGCTCATCGACGGTCACCGTCGCGCCCATGCGACCGAGCAGCTCGATCATGGTGGTGACATCCTGCAGGTGCGGCACATTGCCGATCGCCACCGGCTCGGAGGCGAGCAGCGTCGCGGCGAGGATGGGTAAGGCGGCGTTCTTGGCGCCCGACACCCGGACCTCACCCTCGAGCGGAACACCGCCCGCGACCTGCAACTTGTCCATCACGGCGGCCGCTCAGGCAGGCCGGTCGAGACCGGCCTCTTCGGGGGTCAACGCCTCGATGCTGAGGGCGTGGATCTCGCGGCCGACCAGTTCGCCGAGGGTTCGGTAGACCCGTTGGTGGCGGGCGATGGCTCGCTCGCCGACGAACTGCGGGGCGACGATACGGGCGGTGAAATGGGTCTGGTCGTCGGACAACACCTGGACATGGGCACCGGGCAGGCCGGTGCGGATGAGTTCAGCGACTTTTTCGGGATGCATGCTCATGGCGGTATGATGCCATCCCATGACTGATGCGCGCACGATTGCCGATCAAGGTTTGGTGGACGCCGGCCGGCGCGCCCTCGCCACCGAACTGCGTGCGCTCGGGGCGCTCGAAGCCCGTATCGACCTCAGTTTTGCGGCGGCCTGCCGCCTAGCCCTCGCCTGTCAGGGCCGGATCGTCGTGACCGGCATGGGCAAATCCGGGCACATCGGCGGCAAGATCGCCGCCACCCTCGCGAGCACCGGCTCGCCGGCCTTCTTCCTGCACCCCGCCGAAGCCAGCCATGGCGACATCGGCATGATCACCCGCGACGACCTGCTGCTTGCGCTGTCGAACTCAGGGGAGACCCCGGAGATCCTGACCTTGCTGCCCCCGGTCGCGCGCATCGGCGTGCCGTTGGTGGCGATGACCGGTCATCCGACCTCGACCCTCGCCCGCGCCGCCAAGGTCCACCTCGATGTCAGCGTGCCCGCCGAGGCCTGCCCGCTCAACCTTGCGCCGACCGCCAGCACCACCGCCACGCTCGCCATGGGCGACGCCCTCGCCGTGGCGCTGCTCGAGGCACGCGGCTTCACCGCCGAGGACTTCGCGCGCTCCCATCCGGGCGGCGCGCTCGGACGGCGGTTGCTGCTGCGGGTCGAGGATGTCATGCGACGCGGCGATGACGCGCCCAAGGTCACGGCCGACACGCCTGTCGCGCTCGGTCTCATCGAGATGTCCCGCAAGGGGCTCGGCATGACGGTGGTGGTGGACGCCCAAGATCGCGCCATCGGTGTGTACACCGACGGTGACCTGCGCCGTTCGCTCGACCGACGCATCGATGTGCACGCGGCGCGTATGCATGAAGTGATGACCCGTCCCTGCCGCAGCATCGGTCCGCGCGAACTCGCCGCCGAGGCCGTCCACCTCATGGAGACGCACCGCATCACATCGCTGCCGGTGGTCGACGAGGAGGGACGACTCGTCGGCGCACTCAATGTGCACGACCTGCTGCGTGCAGGCGTGGTCTGAGCATGTCCACGGACCCCGTCGCACGGCCGAGGATGCGGCTCGCCGCCCTCACGGCGGCCTTGCTGCCGTCGCTGTTCGGCGGATGCACCGGGGCGGAGACACCCGGGCCGGGCACGCTCGCCTCCAATGACGACCCCGGCTACTCGGCGCGCGATGCGCAGATCATCGAGACCGGCGCAGATGGCAAACCGCGCTACATCCTGCGCGCCGCCGTGATCCACCAGGATCCCGCCACGGGCAGCGTCGCGCTCGAGGCGGTCGATATGACCGTGTCGCAGCCGCAAGACCCGCCCTGGCGGGTGCGTGCGACGCAAGGAAGGCTGCCGCAAGATGCACGCTCGGTGGTGCTGGAAGGCAGCGTCGTGCTGGAAGGAGAGGCCGCGCCCGGTCAGGGCATGCTTCGCATCCGCACCGAACGCCTCGACTACGACCTCAGCGCGGGACGGGTCACCGTCCCGGACGCTGTGAGGCTCGAGATGGCCGGTCGCACCCTCGAGGCGGTCGGCCTCGAGGCAGACCTCAACCGCCGCGAGGCGCAACTGCTCTCCAAGGTCCATGGCCGCTTCCAACCCTGACACTCCGGGGCGCGAGCCGAGGCCCACCCGCATCGCCTTCGCGGCGATCCTCGCGCTCGTGCTGGCGATGCCTGCGATCGCAGCGCAGCCGACCAAAGGCCGCAACGCCGAGATCGTGGTCGATGCGGCATCGTCAGATGTCGATTACCGCAGCAACACGCTGCTCTTCCGCGATGTGGTGATCACCCAAGGTCCGCTGCGGGTGCAGGCCGAGCGCGCCCGGGCGACCGGACTCGATTTCAAGGATGCGACCTGGACCTTCAGCGGCAAGGTCAAGATCGATGTCGAGGGCGGGACGATGCGGGCCGAAGAGGCCGTCGTGAACTTCGTCGCCGACCAGTTGGCGCGCGCCACGGTGCGCGGCAAGCCTGCAGAGTTCGAACAACAGATGAAGACCGGCGGCAAAGCGCGCGGCCGCGCCGGCTCGTTGGTCTACGAGACCCGCGGCGGCACCGTGACCCTCAAGGAGAACGCGTGGCTGAGCGATGGCCGCAGCGAGATCCGCGGCCAGCAACTGGTCTACGAGATCGCGGCGCAGCGTGTCCAAGCCGGCAAGACCACGGGCAGCGACGAGCGGGTCCGGATCGTGATCCGCCCGCAGACCGCCCCCGAGCCGAAGGTGACCCCGTGAGCCTGTCGCCCGTGGGCGACGGCGGTCGACGACTGATCGCCCGTAACCTCGCCAAGGCCTATGGCGCACGCACCGTGGTCCGTGACCTGTCGCTCGAGGTCGGTGCGGGCGAGATCGTCGGCCTGCTCGGCCCGAACGGCGCGGGCAAGACCACCGCCTTCTACATGATCGTCGGGCTCGTCCCGGCGGATGCCGGCCGCATCCTGCTCGATGATCTCGACTTGACGCACGAGCCCATCCATCGCCGCGCCCGCGCGGGGATCGGCTATCTGCCGCAAGAAGCCTCCGTGTTCCGCAAGTTGAGCGTCGAGGACAACATCCTCGCGATCCTCGAGACCCGCCCGGGTCTCGATCGGGAGGCACGACGCGCGCGCTGCGAGGAGATCCTCGCCGATCTGCGCATCGACCATGTGCGGCGCTCACCCGGCATGGCGCTCTCCGGCGGCGAACGGCGTCGTGTCGAGATCGCGCGCGCGCTGGCCGCAGACCCGCAGTTCCTGCTGCTCGATGAGCCGTTCGCTGGAGTGGATCCGATCTCGGTGCTCGACATCCAGCGCATCGTGCGCGAACTCGCCGCGCGTGGCATCGGGGTGCTGATCACCGACCACAATGTGCGCGAGACGCTCGGCGTGTGCCGACGCTCGTACATCATCGGCGACGGCGTCGTCATCGCCCAAGGTGAGGCCGAGGAAATCCTTGCCAATCCCCGCGTGCGTGAGGTGTACTTGGGTGAGTCCTTCCGCCTATAGGTGACGTCCCAGGGACGCCCCGCGAGTCTTCTCGATGCTCAAGCAGTCGCTGCAACTCAAACTCGGCCAATCGCTCACGATGACGCCGCAGTTGCAGCAGGCCATCCGCCTCCTGCAGATGCCGACGCTCGAACTGCAGGCGCACCTCGCCGAAGTGCTCGAATCCAACGTCATGCTGGAGCAGGAGGAGCCCGAAGCCGCAGAGGCCGTGGACTTCGAGCTCGGCGCACACTTCACGGCCGCCGCGCCACCCACCGAGGAGGCAGGCTTCACCGAACCGGTCGAAGTCGAGGTGGTAGACCAACCGTGGGCCGACCGCGCCGGTACCGGCAGCGACTCCGGTCGAGCCGAGGATGACGAGGACCGCCCCCGCGACCTCGCCGACGAGCGAGGGGAGTCGCTGCGCGAGCACCTGCTCGGTCAACTGACCTTGCTCGGTCTGTCCGAATCCGACCTTGAAGTCGCCGCAGCGTTGGTCGATGCGATCGATGACGACGGCTACCTGACGGAGACCTTCGCCGAGGTCGCCCTCGACCTTGCTCACCATGGACCGTTCGGCGCGGCGCTGCATGACGAGGAAGAGATCGAGCGCGTCTTGCTGCTGGTGCAGAAGCTCGATCCGGTCGGTATCGGCGCGCGCGATCTCATCGAGTGCCTGCAACTGCAGTTGGCCGCGCTCGCCCCGGCGACGCAGGGCCTCGGGCTCGCGCGCCGCATCGTCGATCATCACCTGAAACTGCTCGCACACCGCGATCTCGGACCGCTGCGCCGGGCGCTCGAGGTGGAAGGCTTGCAGGGCGAGGAGGCTGCGGCCGACGATGAGACGCTGGTCGCCGCGGTAGCCCTCGTCCGCGCCTGCCACCCGAAACCCGGCAGCCTCATCAGCGCGCTGCGACCTGAATACATCGTCCCCGATGCCATGGTGCGGCGCACCGCACGCGGCTGGTCGGTGGAGCTCAACGGCCGCACCCTGCCCCGTCTGCGCGTCAACAACGAGTACGCCGGCTTGATCGGCCAAGGTGCAGGGGGCGGCGGCCATGCGCTGCTGCGTTCGCAGCTTCAGGAGGCGCGTTGGCTCCTCAAGAGCCTCGAGATCCGCCACGACACGCTCCTGAAGGTCGCCCGCGCGATCGTCGAGCGTCAGAGCGAGTTCCTCGCCCAGGGTGAGGAGCACATGAAACCGATGATCCTGAAGGACATCGCCGCTGCGATCGGCATGCATGAATCGACGGTCTCTCGGGTCACCTCGGGAAAATACCTACATACCCCCCGCGGCGTGTTCGAACTGCGATACTTCTTCTCGAGCCAGGTCGAGGGCGATAACGGTGCAGGGACCTCCTCCACCGCGATCCGGGCGAAGATCCGGCGTCTGATCACCGACGAATCCGCCGGTGAGCCGCTGTCGGACGGCACACTGGCCGAATTGCTCTCGGCCCAGGGCATCCCGGTCGCCCGCCGCACGGTGGCCAAATACCGCGAGGCGATCGGTATCGCCTCTTCCGCCGAGCGCAAGCGGGACGGTTCGCGCTAACCTCATCCTTCAAGATGGGGCCTTACGGATAACGATCAGGAGGATCAAGCCATGCAGATCGAAGTCACCGGACGCCATGTCGAGGTCACAGAATCGATGCGCGCCTACGTGGTCAAAAAGATGGAACGCATCGTGCGTCACTTCGACCAGCTGATCGATGCCCATTACGTGCTGTCCGTCGAGAAGCTGCGGCACTCGGCGGAGGCCACGCTGCGCGTGCCGGGCACCGACATCCATGCCGAAGCGACCGCAGAGGACATGTACGCCGCCATCGATGCGCTCGCCGATAAACTCGACCGCTTGGTGAAGAAGCGCAAGGAGAAAGCCGCCGACCACCACGCCGAGGAAGGCCGCGCCGCGCGGCACTGAGACCTCGTCATGCCGGGTATGCGGATCATCCTCGTGAGCGGCCTCTCGGGGGCCGGTAAGAGCGTCGTGTTGCACGCGCTCGAGGATGTCGGCTACTTCTGCGTGGACAATCTGCCGGCGAGCCTGCTCGAATACTTCGTCTCGCACTCGCTGCGGAACAGCGAGAAGGGCGTGTTCGACCAGACCGCCATCGGTATCGACGCTCGGGACAACGCCCTCAGCCCCACCGATCTACCGCGCACCCTCGAAGCGCTGCGGCGCAGCGGTCTGCGCTGCGAACTTTTAGCGGTGACCGCCGCCGACACCGAACTGCTGCGCCGGTTCGGCGAGACCAAGCGTCGGCATCCCCTCGCGCAAGCCGGCGAGTCGTTGCAGCAGGCGATCTCGCGCGAGCGCGAACTGCTCGACCCGGTGATCCAGGCCGCTGATCTCGTCATCGACACCACCCACCTCGGCGTGCACCAGTTGCGCGAACTCGTCGTCCAGCGGGTGGACCACCGGCGCGCCGAGCAGCTGTCCGTGACGCTCGTATCGTTCGGCTTCAAGCATGGCGTACCGGGCGACTGCGACTTCGTCTTCGATGCACGCACGCTGCCGAACCCGTATTGGGACACCGCTCTGCGACCGCTCACGGGGCGCGATCCGGCGGTGGTCCGCTGGCTCGACGAACGGCCTGAAGTGCAGCGACTGCTCGATGAGTACGCCCAGTTCATCGGCGCCCGCATCGCCGAACACCGCGCCGCCCATCGCCGCTATCTCACCCTCGGCATCGGTTGCACCGGTGGCCAGCACCGCTCGGTCTATCTCGTCGAGCGCCTCGTCCAACGCCTCGCGCCTGAGGTGCCGGGTCTCAGCCGTCGCCATCACTCCCTCGATCTGCCGGGCCGGACATGACCGAGCTCACAGACAAGCAGGTGCGGCTCGGCGCGCTGCGCCAAGCCCTCGACGACGGCACGCTGCGCTCGGCGGAGCGCATGGTGGCGGCGCTGCACCCCACCGAGATCGCCTTGCTGCTCGAGTCCGTTCCGCCACGACAACGCGAACTCGTCTGGGAGATGGTCGAGCGGGACCTCGAAGGCGATGTGCTCGTCGAGCTCCATGAAAAAGTGCGTCAGGAGCTCATCGACTCGATGGAGCCCGGCGAATTGGTGGCGGCGACCGAGGGCCTCGAAGTCGACGACCTCGCGGACCTTGTCGGTGATCTGCCCGAGGCGGTCACGCGACAGGTGCTGCACTCCATGGACCAGCGCGACCGCGAACGGCTGCGGGCCGTGCTGTCGTGGCCCGAAGACAGCGCCGGCGGACTCATGAACACCGACACGGTGAGCGTCCGCGCCGATGTCTCGCTCGAAGTGGTGCTGCGCTACCTTCGCATGCGTGGCGATCTGCCGCCCCGCACCGACAGCCTGTTCGTCGTCGATCGCGACGACCGCTACCTCGGCACCATCGCCCTGACCCGGCTCATCACCGGCGATGCCGAGGCGACCGTCGGTCAGAGTCTCGATGCGGAGGCTGCGCGCATCGATCCTTCGACCGCAGCGCACGATGTGGCCCAGCTCTTCCAGGACCGCGACTTCGTGTCGGCAGCCGTGGTCGATGCGGAAGGCCGATTGATCGGACGCATCACCATCGACGATGTCGTCGACGTCATCCGCGAAGAGGCCGAGCACTCGGTGCTGTCGATGGCCGGCCTGCAGGATGACGAGGACCTGTTCGCAGGCATCCTCCCCTCGACGCGCCGCCGGGTGCTGTGGCTCGGCATCAACCTCATCACGGCGTTCCTGGCGGCTGCGGTGGTCAAGACCTTCGAGGGCACCATCGAGAAGGTCGCTGCCTTGGCGGCGCTGATGCCGATCGTCGCCTCGATGGGCGGCATCGCAGGCACCCAGACCGTGACGCTCATCATCCGCGGACTCGCGCTCGGGCAGGTGCAATGGTCGAACGCCCGCTGGCTGCTGTTCAAGGAGATCGCAGTAGGCGGCCTGAATGGCCTGCTGTGGGCCTTGGTGGTCGGTCTCGTGACGGCGTACTGGTTCGGCACTTGGCATATCGCAGCCATCATCGCCGCCGCGATGCTCATCAACCTGCTGGCCGCCGCCGCCGTGGGCGTGCTGGTGCCGCTCGCGCTGCGCCGTTTCGAGATCGATCCGGCGTTGTCAGCCGGGGTGATCATCACCACCTTCACCGACTGCATCGGTTTCGCGACATTGCTCGGGCTCGGCGCGATCTTCCTCACTTGAGGGCGGTTGAAGCCGGTGCGACCGCGCCGCGACCGCCCCGTCAAACTGCAGTCAAGCGCCCCGACTGGAAGTCACGGATCGCCTGATCGATCTCCTCACGGGTGTTCATGACGAACGGCCCGTACTGCACCACCGGCTCCCCGATCGGCCGGGCCGCGAGCAGCAAAGCTCGGCCGCGGCTCTGCGTCGCACGCAGCGTCACGCGCAACCCTAGGCCTTGCGCTGCGCGTCCGGCGCCCACATCGCCCGTGCCGCCGCCCAACACCCCACCCTGACGCGCCCGCAGCGTCGCCTCGCCGCCCGTCGCGGCAGGGACGCCGATCGCGCCTTCGTAGACATAGCAGTACGCATGGTGCGAGGCCGGGATGTCCACCGCGATGGCCGTACCCGCAGGCAGCTCGACATCGACAAACAGCGGTTGTGTGCTGATGCCCGTCACCGGACCGCTCGCGTGCCCGCCACCGAGCGACAGTTCCCCGGCGACGACCTTGGCCCGCACGCCTGTGGCATCGACGAGTTCAGGGATGGCGGCCGCGGGGATATCCCGGTACTCGGCGGGCCGCATCTTCTCGGCGGCAGGCAGGTTCAACCACAACTGGAAGCCGCGCATCAGACCGCTTTCCTGCTGCGGCATCTCCGAGTGGATGATGCCGCGACCGGCAGACATCCATTGCACATCGCCCGCGCGGAGATGTCCGCGATTGCCGAGGTGATCCTCGTGCAGCATGTGCCCCGCGAGCATGTAGGTCACGGTCTGGAAACCGCGGTGCGGGTGGGCCGGGAACCCCTTGATGTATTCGTCCGGGCGGTCGCTGCCGAACTCATCGAGCATGAGGAACGGATCGAGCCGCGCGAACGGACCCTGACCGAGGCTGCGCCACAAGGTGACGCCCGCACCGTCCGCGGTGCGTTGCGCGTCGATGACGCGCTGCAGCACGCGCACAGGGGTGTCGGTGTCGGTGTCGGAAGTCATGAGGCTCGCGTAGGATACCTCTCCCGCGACCGATGCGCGCGCGAGCAGATGACCCGGACCATGGTCCCAGATACGCCCCCCAACGACCGTCCTCACATCGTCATCGTCGGTGGCGGTGCCGGCGGCCTCGAGCTTGCCACCCGTCTCGGCGACACCCTCGGTCGGCGCGGTCGCGCGAAGGTCACGCTCATCGAGCGCGGTCGCACGCACTTCTGGAAGCCCCACCTGCACGAACTGGCGGCCGGCTCCGTCGACCTCGATGTCCACGAGCTCGATTACCTCGCGCAGTCGCATTGGCATGGCTTCAAGTACCGCTACGGCGAGATGGTCGGCCTCGATCGGGCCGCGCGCGAAGTGTTGGTCGGTCCGGTGATGGACGAGGAGCATGGCGAGGAGATCGTGCCCGCTCGGCGCGTCGGCTACGATCTGCTGGTGTTGGCCGTGGGCAGCAATGTCAATGATTTCGGCACGCCGGGCGTCATCGAGAACGCGATGGCCCTCGACAGCACCGCCCAAGCCGACCGCTTCCATCGTCGGCTGGTCAACGCCTTCCTTCGGGCGCACGCCCAGACCGTGCCGCTGCGGCGCGGACAGCTCGATGTGGCGATCGTCGGAGCGGGCGCGACCGGTGTCGAACTCGCCGCCGAACTGCACAACGCCACGCGCGAACTCGTGTCCTTCAGCCTCGACAACATCGATCCCGACAAACACATCCGCCTGCACCTCATCGAAGCCTCACCGCGCATCCTGCCGGCGCTGCCCGAGCGGATCTCGATCGCCGCACGCCGCATGCTCGATGATCTGAATGTGGAGGTGCACTGCGACGCGCGCGTCGCCGAGGTGCTGCCGCAAGCGGTGCGGCTCGCCGACGGTCGCGTGATCGACGCCGCGATGGTGGTGTGGGCGGCCGGCGTCAAAGCCGCACCGTTCCTCGCCAAGCTCGGCATCGCCACCAACGCCCTCAACCAGGTGAAGGTCGATGCCCGGCTGCGTTCGGTGGACGACCCCGACATCTACGCCCTCGGCGACTGCGCGGCGGTCGAGTGGGCGGGGCACCCGGGACGGCTCGTGCCGCCGCGCGCCCAAGCGGCGCACCAGCAGGCGATGTACCTCGTCAAGGCCTTGCGCCGACGGCTCGCGGGCAAGACGAGCCCGGCCTGGCGTTATCGCGACTTCGGCTCGCTCGTCTCGCTCGGCGAGTACTCGACCGTCGGCAACCTGATGGGCAACTTCGTCGGCGGAAATCTTTGGCTGGAAGGGCTGTTCGCGCGATGGATGTACCAGTCGCTCTACAAGATGCACGAGATCGCGTTGCACGGCTGGTGGAAGACCTCGCTCACCACCCTCGCCCGCCTGATCGCGCGGCAGACGGAACCGCGCGTGAAGCTGCACTGACCGGTCGCAGCTTCAGCAACGACGCGCAGCGCGGCGCGAACCACCAACCACTCGCACCGAAAGCCGCCCAGCGCCCCCGATCGATACGGCACGCGCGCGGCGCGATACCGGGTGGCGGAAGGTCGCGACCGCGAGGGACCGGTGCGACGCACGGAGTGCAAAGCAGTTTTTTTCGCATGGCATCGGGGAGTACGGCCCTCTGCCAAGATAACGGACAGTCAAATGACTTTCGGCAGGGTGCTCAGCGCCGAGCAGGCGCAGCGGCCGGCACCAAAGCCTGTAAAAGGTCGTCGATCGCGTAGAAATGGAAGGTCCGATCGTCGGACATCGCGACCAGCAACCCGCCGGGAAAGCCAGGAAGATCGCCGGTGACGAGGTCGATGCCATCGGTCTGGCGGGCTGCGAACGCCACATGGCCGATGAAGCGGGGCTCGTCGGGGCTGCCTAGCGATCCTGCGAGGTCGAACACCCGCAGCGCACCGGCCTGTTGGTCCGACACCCAGAGCCAGGTCCGCCCTGCGGCATCCCGCATCACCGCGCTGCCCTCGTGGTCGCGCGCGAAACCCGTGAGCCCGAAGGCTGCGAGTTCGTCATCCGCATCCTCCGCCGCCGGATCCACGCGGTACTTACGCAGACCGAAGGTTTCGTCGCTCGCGAACAGGTGCCCGCCCTTCGCATCGACCGACAGCGCCTCGATCTCCTTGCGACCGCTCCACTCGCCGAACGCACGCACGAACAGCCCACGCAGACGACCCGCACCGTCGTCGACCAACCGGTACTGGTGGAGATAGCCCTGCTTGGGCGCATGACGGTCCGAGCGGCTCACGGCGACGAGCAGCGCACCGTCCACCGGCCGCACCCAAGCCGCGACACCCATGACATCACGGGCGCGCTCGCCCTCGAAGACCGGTATGCCCCCTCCATCGACCGGCTGCATGCCGGGGAGCGCGTAGACGCGCAAGCGGTTCGCGAAACGCTCGGCGACGATGGCGACATCCACCGGCTTGCCACCCAGCATCACGCCGCGGGCGATGTCGACGTTGGTCGGACGCAGCAGGCCGCGCACCACCCGCTCCTGCTTGATCCGGCCATCGAGACCGAAAACATAGAGTGCGCCGTCGACATCCTTGTCGGTGCCGACGATCAGCGTGCGCGCAGGATCAGCCGGATCGACCCATATGGCCGGATCGTCGGTATCGTGGCGGACGGGCTCGCTGACCACCCGCGGCTGCACCGGCGCTCGCAGGGCCGAGGACTGGGCAGCCGCCGCCCCCGCCCGTGCGGCCATCGACATGGCGAGCAGGGCGAGGAATGCGATGGAAATCTGGCGATGGCGCTCCATCGGCCCGATCTTACAGCTTCAGTCGCGCACCCACGAATACGCTGTAGCCGAACTGCTCGTACTCGTAGACCCGGCTCGGCCGACCGTAGTAGCGGATGCCCTTGGAGTTGGTCAGGTTCTTGGCCTCGACGAAGCCCTCGAGCATCTTGCTGAACTGGTAGCTGGCGGTGAAATCGATCTGGTCGCGGCCCGCGACATAGAGATCGAGCGCACCGTCTTCCGCGTTGATCTCATCGAGGTAATCGCTGCGGTCGGTGAAGCTCAGACGCAGGCTGACCGGACCCTTCTCGTAGAACAGCGCGAAGTTCGACACCGTCTCGGACTGCCCGGGCAACGGGAAGTACTTCCGACCGCCGTAGCTGCGGCCGACATCGATGGAGGCATCGACATAGGTGAAGTTCGCGAACACGCCGAAGCCCGACAGCCAACCCGGCAGCTGCGTGAACTGCTGCTGCCAGGCGAGCTCGACGCCGTACAACTCACCGTCCGCGTTCTCCGGCGTGATGATCGCCGCCGGCGCACCCAAGTAGGTTCCCGTGCTGCGCAGCGTGTAGTTGTAGTCGGAGAGGTCCTTGTAGAAACCGCTGGCGGACAAGAGGCCGATCGGCTCGAAGTAGTACTCGAGCGACGCATCGAGGTTGTTCGACAGCGTCGGCTTGAGCGCCGGATTGCCCTGCTCGACGACGAGCAGCGTGCCGTCCTGCGACTCGACGGCGCGCGGGACGATGTCCGTGAAGTCCGGGCGCATCATGCCGCGGGTGACAGCGGCACGGGCGATCAGCGCATCGGTGACCTCGTAGCGGAGCGTGAGGCCGGGAAAGACATCAGTATAGCTGCGCTCGTCGGTACGGGTGCTGAGGGCACCCGTATCCTCGTTGAAGACCGGAGCGGACCCTTCGGTCTCGGTACGCTCGACGCGCAACCCCGCCACCAGGCTCAAGCGGCCGAAGTCAAGATCGGCCATGGCGTAGCCTGCGAGCACGGTCTCATCGGCCGTGTAATCGGCGGTCGCCGACTGCTCGACGCGGATCGGCGAACGGGCCTTGGTGGCGTTGAAGTAGGCGTCTGCAAGGGAGGTGTCTACCTTGAAACCGAGGTCGTAGTTGTAGTTCCGGCTCGGGAGGCTGGAGAGGTAGCCCGAGAGCGGACGACCGAGCGAGGCTGAAGAAGCCCGGTCACGGAATCGGTTCTGGTCCACCTTACGCTCACTAGTCTTGTACTTGGCACCGAACTTCAAGCGGCCTTCGGCACCACCCCACTGCACCGGAAGGCCCGCATTGATGACTGCCGCGATCGTATCGTCGGAGGTGTCGGAGGTGCGGTACGCGTTCTCGCGGAACGAGAAGTTCGCCGGATTGAGGTGCTGGTTGGTGGTGAACAGCGAGATCGCGGGCTCGCGGACATCGTCCGTGAAATCGTAGCTGATCGGCGCAGTCGCAGTGCCAAGCGCCGCGGTACGCCACAACAGCTCGTCGCGTTGGGGGTAGGTCTGTTCGGTGCTCGCGATCGACACCGATCCATCGAGCGTCCAAGTGGCGAAGTCCTTCGAACCGCCGATCTCGCCGGTGACGATCTCGTTGCGCACGGTGCGATGCCGGATCTGCTTGCCGACGCGGATGTTGCGGAACGAGGCTTTCTCGTCCGTCGCGCCGGGCAGCAGTACGCCCTCGGACCACAGCAGGAGCAACTGATTGCGGTACTCATCGTCCGTGAACCGCGACCAAGTGCCGCGGGCGAAGAGGCGGCCGCCGTCATCGGTGCGCATCTCCGCCGCACCGGTGAAGGCCATGCGCTCGCGCTGGGTGTCGTAATCTTTGAAAAGCGTCTCTTCGGCGCCGAACACCTGCCCGCCTTCGGGCCGGTCCAACCGGGCCCATACGGTCTCGATGTTGTCGACCTGACGGTCGGTCTCGGAGTAGCTGCCCGAAAACAGAAGCCCGAAGCGTTGGTCGCCGTCCCAGATATCGCTCACGGTGAACGAGCCACGCTTGTCGTGGGTACCGCCGAATTCGTTGTAGGAACCACCGAACGAGCCCCGGGCACGGAAACCTTTGTAGTCGAACGGTGACTGCGTCTTGATGTTGACCGCACCCGTGATCGAGTCCGCATCCTGGTCCGGCCGCAGGGTCTTGGTGATCTCGAGCGAGCTGACGATGTCCGAGGGGATGGTATCGAGGTCGATGGCGCGTGTCTCAGGATCAACTGCCGAGATGCTCACACCGTCGATGGTCACGGCCGAGAATTCAGACGGGCCGCCACGGACATTGATGTACCGGCCCTCACCCTGGTCGCGGGAGATCGCGACACCGACGACGCGTTGCAGCGCCTCGGCGATGTTCGGGTCCGGGAAGCGGCCGATGGCATCGGCGGCCACCACATTGGTGACGCCGCTGGCGTTCTTCTGCTGGTCTGCCGCGCGCCTCGCCGAGTCGATGATGGCGGTGATGACCACCTCCTGCAGCACATCGGCGTCGGTGGGCGCGGTCGCCGCAGGGGCCTGTTGCGCGAGCGCGCCGATCGGGGCGAGCAGGGCTGCGACGATGGCAGTGCGGCAGGCGGCGTGGACGCCGGAATTGATGGACATGATGACCTCGGACGGACCCAGTAGAGATAGGTCGCCATGGTCGTCACCCCGCGTGACAGAACGATTACGAAATCATTACCAGATGATGACTAAGCCGCTGTTTTAAGCGTCCGTCAGGCGGTATCCCGACGCACCAGTGTCACGAAGGACATGTCGCAGGCATGCCGTTCGTCGGCTGGCCAACGCTCGCGCGCGGTCTCCCGCCACACCTGAGGATCGAACGGCGTCAGACGGGCATCGCCTTCCGGCTGGGCGTGGACTTCGGTGAGCAGGATGCGGTCGGCCAGCGGCAGCGCGAGCGCGTAGATCTGCGCGCCGCCGATGACCGTCAGCTCGGGCACTTCACCGGCGACGGCCAGCGCCGTCGCGAAGTCCGGCACCACCTGCACGACAGGATCGTGCGGCAGCCAGCCCGCTTGGCGCGTGAGGACGATGTTGAGGCGCCCCGGCAAGGCTCGGCCGATCGACTCGAATGTCTTGCGACCCATGACCACCGGCTTGCCGATCGTCGCCGCCTTGAAGCGCCGCAGGTCCTCCGGCAATCGCCACGGTAGCCCACCGTCACGGCCGATCACGCCGTTGTCGGCCATGGCGACCGCGAGCGTGATCGACGGTGTCGGCATGTCAGCGTCGGCGACCGGCCTTGGCGCGGGAAACGGGCTTTTTAGCCGGCTTCTTGGCGGGCTTCTTGGCCTTTTTCTTGGGCGCCTTCTTCTTCGGCGCCTTCTTCACCGGCTTCTCGGCTGGGTAAAGCATGGTGCCGCGGCACTTCGGGCTGCCACAGCGGCAGGCGAAGATCTCATCGACATCGTCCGGATCGTCCTTCTCGCGCCCGATCTCGTAGTCATAGCCGAGTTCCTCGCCCTTCTCGATGAGACGGGTCGACTCGATGAAGACGCGGCGCTCCTGGATGATCGACTCGCAGTTGCCATCGCAGGAGTGGTTGATGAAACGCGCGCCGTTGCCACCGACGCCTGCATCGATCACCACATGTCGGTCGACGATGAAGAGGAATGTGTGGTTGTCGTTCGGGTCGTGGTCTACATATCGATCGTCTGCTTGCTTGTGCGTGATCCGGTCACCGAGATACTCGATGACCCGGGTGCCCTTCGGGATGCGGCGCGCAGCGAAGACGCCCTTGCCGTGTATGGGGGAATCGCGGACCTCGATCCAGCGGCTGGTGCGCATTTCGGGAATCGGCACGGTGGGGTCTCTCCTTGTGGTCTTCGAGCGTGACGGGTTACGAGCCTGACGGGCTCAAACCGCCACCGGCGCACGGATGGCCGGGTGCGGGTCATAGCCTCTGAAATCGAAGTCATCGAAAGCATAGTCGAACAAGCTGGGTGGACGCCGAAGGATCGCCAGTGTCGGCAGCGGCCGCGGTTCCCGCGCGAGCTGCAGATCCGCCTGCTCGAGATGATTGAGGTAGAGATGGCAATCGCCGCCGGTCCAGACGAAATCACCGACATCAAGCGCGCATTGCTCCGCCACCATGTGGGTGAGCAAGGCATAAGAGGCGATGTTGAACGGCACTCCGAGGAAGATGTCGGCGCTGCGCTGGTAGAGCTGACAAGAAAGCCGGCCCTCCGCCACATGGAACTGGAAGAAAGCGTGGCAAGGCATCAACGCCATCTTCGAGAGCTCACCCACATTCCAGGCGCTGACGATGATGCGCCGAGAGTCGGGCTGCGTCCGCAGCTGGTGAAGCACCTCGGCGATCTGGTCGATGCTGCCGCCATCGGGGGTCGGCCATGAGCGCCACTGCTTACCGTAGACCGGTCCGAGTTCCCCGTCGGCATCCGCCCATTCGTCCCAGATCGAGACTCCATGCTCGCGCAGGTAGGCGACATTGGTGTCGCCGCGCAGGAACCAGAGCAGTTCGTGCACCACCGACTTCAGGTGCACCTTTTTGGTGGTGACCAACGGAAACCCGCGGCGCAGGTCGAAACGCATCTGATGACCGAACACCGAGAGCGTGCCGGTTCCGGTGCGGTCGGCCTTGCGGGTGCCGTGGTCGCGCACGAGACGCAGCAGATCCTGGTACTGCTGCATCGGTCAGCGCCGCTCCACCGTCCGCTCGTTCCCGCTCGTCTCGTTGCGCCGATACGCGAGCGACAACAAAGCGAGTCCGGCGATCAGCATCGGCAGGGTCAGCAGGTGTCCCATGGTGAGCCAGCCGCCGTAGAGGTAGCCGATGTGTTCATCCGGCAACCGCCAGAACTCTACCGTGAGGCGCCCGAGCGCGTACATCACGAGGAACAAGCCAGCGGGCGCGAAACGCGGCCGCGGCTTCGAGGTGAACCACCAGAGCACGGCGGCGAGCAGCAGACCCTCGAGCAAGGCTTCGTATACTTGGGTCGGGTGGCGCGGTATCCCGTCCACCAGAAAGACCCAGGGCGCATCACCCGACCGACCCCACAATTCGCCGTTGATGAAGTTGCCCATGCGCACGGCGAAGATACCGAGCCCCGGCAAGGCGGCGGCGAAGTCGAACACATCGGCGATCTGCCGGCCGCGGCTGCGCGCGAACCACGCGAGCGCCAACAGCACGCCGATCAAGCCACCATGGAAGGACATGCCCCCGTCCGTGATGCGCAGTGGATACCACGGATCCTCGGCCCAGAAGCCGAGCCCATAGAAGAGGACATAGCCGAGGCGCCCGCCGAGGATCACCCCGAGCATCGCGAAGAACAGGAAGTCATCGACATCGACCGCGCTCCAGGTCGACCCTGGCCGTGCCGCGCGGCGACGGGCGAGCCACCACGCCGTGGCGAAGGCGATGACGTAGGTGAGCCCGTACCACCGCACCTGGAGGGGTCCCAGCGAGAAGGCGACCGGATCGAAGCCGGGATAGGTCAGCATCCCGCGATTCTAACTACAGCGACCGGGTGACGCGGCAGAAAAACGCCTTGAGGTAACGCGTCTCGGGGATGGCGGGGTGGACGGGGTGATCCGGCGACTGACCGCCTTGATGCAGCACTTGCACGAAACGGTCGACATGCCGGGCCGCGGTCTGGATCGCCCCGCGAAGCTCCTCGCCAGGCATGTGGAAGGAGCAGGAACACGACACCAGCAGACCGTCCGGTTCGAGCACCCGCAACGCGAGCTGGTTGAGCTTGCGATAGGCGGCCTGTCCCTGCGGGAATTCCTTACGGCGCTTGATGAATGCCGGCGGATCGACGATCACGGCATCGAAACGCTCACCGGCGGCGGCGAGCGCGGCAAGGGCATCGAATGCGTCATCGCGCAGGAGGGTCGGGACGACGGGCGCTGCGCCGTCCCCTGCCGCCACCGCCTGCACATGCACCCCCGCGAGGGCGAGGGCGCTCGCGGACGAATCGATGCAGGTGATCGCGCGGGCGCCGAGGGCGGCGGCCGTCGTCGCCCAACCGCCCGCGTAGCTACAGACATCGAGCACGCGCTTTCCCGGCGGCAGAAAGCGTCCGAGCAAACTGCGGTTGAAGGTCTGGTCGTAGAACCAGCCGGTCTTCTGAGCGCTCTCGAACGGGATGGCGAAACGCAGCTCCCGCCCGTCGGGCAGCGTCTCGCGCACTTCGAGCTCCGTCGGCATATCGCCTTGGACGCAGACGATCTCGCTCGGCAGATCCTCGACGCTACGGGCGCCCGAGTCGTTCTTCCAGAGCAGAACCCGTGGCGCGATCACTTTGACGAGCGCGGCTTCGATGACCGGTCGCAACCGCTCCATGCCGGCGGTCCCGATCTGGCCGACCAGGACATCGCCGTAGCGATCGATGACGAGACCCGGCAAGCCGTCAGCCTCGCCGAACACCAAGCGATAGTAGGGCTTGGGATAGAGGCTCTCGCGCAACGCCAGCGCCGCACGCAGCCGCGTGAGGACCCACGCCCGACCGACCGGTGTCTCGGCGTCACGCGTCAGCAACCGCGCGGCGATCAGCGTCGCCGGGTTCACATAGGCGATGCCGAGAGGCTGCCCGCGGTCGGTCACCACCCGGGCCTGCTGCCCGGGCTCGAACGCGGTGAGGGGTGTCGCGGTGGTGTCCACCTCGTTGCTGAAGACCCAAAGATGTCCCGCGCGCAGGCGTCGATCTTCACCGCGACGCAGGCGCAATTCGGGCAGGTTCGCGGAGGTTGTGCTCAAGGGGAGACCTGCGGGGACGAGACGGGCCGCGGATTCTAGACTGTTCCGCAACCCTGCGGGCCCGGGTGTCCCGGGCGAGGCGCCATCACCGGCTGGGCGATGGACCTGGCGCAGCGCCCGAACAGGCCTTTGCGCGACGCGCCGCCATCTCGGCGTGCAGGCGCTGCATCGCCTCGGATCCGGTGGTCACACACAGAAAGGGGAACAGGCCGTGCAGCACGCAGGCCATCCCTGCGACGATCATCCGCAGGCCGAAGGCCGTGGCTTGCATGAGGTGCCCGACATAGCTCTCACCGACCGAGGCCGGGTGTTCTTCGAAATGTCGCAGCAGTCCCATGAGCCTCTACGATATCCCGCGAGGCGGGCAATCGGGTTGCGTTCCCCTGCCTCAGCGGCGTGACAAGAGAAAAGAAATATCTTAAAATTGAGTTTTCGCGCAATGGTGTTTCGTGGACAAGCTGGATCGCAAGATACTTGATCTGTTGCAGAAGGATGCCGACCTGACGGCCACCGAGATCGCCGAGCGCGTCGGCCTCTCGAAAGCGCCCTGTTGGCGGCGCATCCAAAGGCTGCGCGAGACCGGCGTGATCCGTCGCACGGTGGCCCTGCTCGATGCGCGAGCCCTTGATGTCGGCACCACGGTGTTCGTCACCATCAAAGCCCCGAGCCACAGCGCCAACTGGTTCGAGCGTTTCTCGAAGGTGGTCCGCGACCTACCCGAGGTCACCGAACTGCACCGCATGAGCGGCGATGTCGATTATCTGCTGCGGGTGGTGGTACCTGACATCGCCGCCTACGACGCGGTCTACAAGCGGCTGATCGCGGCGATCGACATGCTGGATGTCAGCGCCAGTTTCTCGCTCGAGACCATCAAGTCGACCACCGCACTGCCGCTGCACTACGCCAAGCTGTCCTGACGCGTCGGCCGGAGGGCTCAGGCGGACCGCCGCCGCAACTCGAGCCACCCTTCGTCCGAGCGCCCGAGCGCCACTGCGAACGGAACCTGATCGATCGCGGTGCAGAGCGCGAAATCGCCCTCCGGCGCCCAATCGGCCGCAGGGTCGAAGAACTTCGCCGCAGCGGGCGCAGCGCGTAGACGCGCGGGCAGTTCCGCTTCGTCCGGGGAGCCACCCTCGGTCTCCTCGCCGAGCCGCATCGCCAACCAAGCCGCGCAGGACTCGTCCTCGACGCAAGGCTCACGCGCCTCGTGACCCATCGCGACCAGCGTCACGACGGATGGATGCAGCGCGCGGATCGCCGCCACGGTCGCCGCGGCGTTGGCGAAGGCACCCGTGAACACATGCTGCGCCGAGCGTGCGGCGGCCACGAGACCTTGGGTACCGGCATGGGTGGTATGGATGATCGTGCGACCTGCAAGCGGCTGCGCAAGGACATCGGTCGGCGAATTACCGCAGTCGAACCCCGGCAACGGCCGGGCATGACGCTCTCCGACGAGCAAGGCATCAGGCAGGATGGCCTTGAGCGCACGGGCCTCTTCGATCCCGGACACCGGCAATACGCGTTCAGCCCCCGCCGCCAGGGCATGGGCCACGAGCGAGCAGGCACGGAACACATCGATGATCACGGCGACGCCGGTCGCCGAAGCGGCGCCGGCGAGCAGCGATACGCGTCGGACGGTCAGCCCGCCCAGGCGCGCACCGCGCCGGTGTCGAGATGCACGAACGCGGAACGGCGGTAGTAGCCCACCCCGCCACGGCCCGCCGACACGGCGACATCGCGCAGCGCCGCGCAATCGATGCCCTGCAGCCGCACGTCGATCGCGCGACCCTGCATGTGCAAGCTCTTGCGCGCGACGCCGCCACCACCGGTGCGGCGCAACATCTCGTTGGTATGCGAGGAGCGGAAGCCCGAGATGACCTGAAAACGCGGCTCGACCCCGAGCTTGGCGGCGGCGTCCGCGAGCCAGTCGAACAACGCCGGGTCGATACGCCCGGCTTCGTTGGCGCGATGGTCGCGCAGCAACCACTGCAACTTCTCGAGCGAACCGCCGATCAGCCCGGTGGCATCGCGGTAGGCGAGCTGCAGGGATTCGGAGGTGTGGGTGTTGACGAGCTCGATCCAGCGCGTGAGCGCGCGTCCACCCGACTGCACGGCAGGGATCAGCGGCTCGGCTTCGGCTGAACGGGGGATCGGACACAGCACGGTTCCCACGGCGGCAGCACCAAGCATCAGGAAACGACGGCGATCGGATCTCGTAGGTGGCGTCATAGGCTGTTCCACTTTTTCGTCAGAAGTTGAGGGTCTGAGGCCGGCCGTCTTGGACCGTTGAGCCGCGGATGCTCCCAGAGACGGACCCGCGGGGCAACCCCCGACCTTAAATCCACGCCGCGACGGAACTTCCGGCGGCCGCGACGGTCAGCGATCGATGCGCATGACTTGGCCGCGGTCGCCAGGCTCGAGGTTTGCCGACACCACCGTCGCCCTCGGGAAAAAATTGAACTCCGAGGCGCTCGCCCAGGTGTAGGCGCCCATCGCACGACCGACCACGAGATCGCCCTCGTCGAGCAAGGGCAACGAGAGATTCTCGGCGATCACATCGATGCTGTCGCAGGTCGGACCCGCGAGCACGGCAGGTTCGCGTTTGCCGCCGCGCTTGAGCGCTTCGAGCGGGTAGCGCGCGTGGTCGAACAACTGGCCGCTATAGGACCCGTACAAGCCGTCGTCCAAGTAATACCACCAACGACCCTCGCGCCGCGCGCGGCCCATCACACTCGCCACGCCGATGGCCGAGGGTCCGGCGATGTAGCGACCGGGCTCGGCGATCACACGGACCCGCTTCGGCAACTTCGCGAGCGCTGCCCGCAACGGCGCGCAGAAGTAGCCGATCTCCGGGGCGCGCGTGCCGTAGTCGATGGGGAACCCACCACCGATGTCGAGGGTGTCGCAAGGTCCGAGCCGTTCGCGCCGCGCAGCCGCGAGCAGCTTGCCGCAGACCTCGATGGCCTCGACATGCTTACCCGGATCCGGCGCCTGCGAACCGACATGGAACGACAATCCTTGGATCGTGAGCCCGAGGTCTTGGGCGCGACGCGCGAGCGGCAACAATTGCTCAGGGTCGCAGCCGAACTTACGCGAGAGATCCGACACCGCACCCGGGCTGCGGAAGGAGACCCGCAACAGCAGGGCCGCACGGTCGGCGTAGGGCACGAACTTGCGCAGCTCGTCGGGGTTGTCGGCCACGAACACGCGCACCCCGCGATCGAGCGCGGCGCGGATGTCGATATCCCGCTTGATGGGGTGGGTGTGGATGCAGAGCGCCGGATCGACGCCCATGCGCGCGACCAGCTCGACCTCGCCGGTGGTCGCAAGATCGAGAAAACCACCCTCCCCCAATACCGTGCGCACGACCGCCGGATGCGGCAACGGCTTGAGCGCATAGTGCAGGTCGACCCCGGGCAACGCCTGCTGCAGCTGCCGGAACTGCCGCCGCACGCGCTCGCAGTCGACGATGAGCAACGGCGATCCGAACTCGGCCACCAAGCGACGGATCTCGCGGGGCGCGAACGGATCGATGAACGCAGCACGCGCGGGGCGTGTCGCAGGACGGCGGGTCTTCATGGAGCGCGATGTTTGCACGATGGAGGCAGTGCGCCTAGCGGAACGTGGCGGCGGCACGGGCCAGACGATCGCGTACGGCCTCCCACTCGGGCGTCGCCGGCGCCTCCTCGACCAGCAGACGGTCGACGCCACGCGCATCGAGTCTGCGCAGGTCCGCATAGAGCGCGCGCCCGTAGGTCGCCGCATCGCAGCCGGGCGGACATCCGAGCGTCGCCACCCGCAGGCCCTCAGCCGTCGCGCGCGCGACGGCCTCGGCAAGACCGCCGGCGGGCACCAGTTCGAGAGGCGTGCGCGGCGCGTAATGCTGCGCGGTGCTGCCGGGGACACGCGGCGCAGACGCGGCGGCGACGCCCACCACCGGCGTGCCGAGCACGGCCTCGATCTCCGCGCGACCGATCACACCGGGACGCAGCAGCTGTGGCACTGGCCCGAGCAACGAAATGATGGTCGACTCGAGACCGACCTCACAGTCACCGCCTTCGAGGATCACCGCGATGCCTTCCGGGAACTCCTCGCGGACATGCGCGGCACAGGTCGGTGACACACGACCATAGCGGTTCGCCGAGGGCGCTGCGATGCCGCCGCCGAAGGCGCGCAGCAAGGCCTGCGCGACCGGATGGGATGGCACGCGGATGGCGATCGAGTCCTGACCGCCGGTCAATTCATCCGGTACGCCGGGCGCCCGCCGCAACACCAGCGTCAGAGGACCGGGCCAAAAGTGCGCCGCAAGCACCTGCGCGGCGGGGGGTACCTCGACGACCCACTCCGGCAGCGCTGCGGCGTCGGCGAGGTGCAGGATCAAAGGATGGTCGGTCGGACGGTTCTTGAGCGCGTAGATCTTGCGCAGCGCAAGCGGATTGCGCGCGTCGGCGCCGAGACCGTAGACGGTCTCGGTCGGCATCGCCACCAGCCCACCCGCGCGCAACGCGACGACGGCAGCGGCGAGATCGGGCGCGGCACCCACGGTGGCGTTCATGGTCGCAGTCTATCGCTGAACGCCACTGCGGTGGACGCGTGGTGATCGATGCGCAGACCGCCCCGTGCCCGTACCGCGTCGGTTGACAGCCCATCGCCCGACCTTCAGTGTCTGCCCTCCTCCCAGACTGAGCCGGTATCCCGCTTTGAAGCGCTCGCACCTCCGACGGTGGGTCGACACCCAAAATACCGGCCTCGCGACCGCGGCGCACCCGCGTCTCGAGAACGCATGAGCGGCGACGCCCCGCAAGGCGGCGAGGCAGCCGCGATCGGTCCGCGACGCAGCCGTGACGCGCGGCGCGCCGAACGCAGCCGTCAGGGTGCCGTCCAGCTCGGCTACATCCGTCGCAGGATCCCGGCAGTCGAACTGCTGCACAACGAAGCGATCGAGATCATCGAACACAACGCCGAGACGCTGCTGCAGGAGATCGGCGTCGAGTTCCGGCGCGACCCCGAGTCGCTGCGCCTGTGGCGCGCGGCGGGCGCAGATGTGCAGGGCGAGCGGGTGCGGATACCGCGCGGTCTCTGCCGTACCTTGCTCAAGACGGCACCCGCGTCCTTCGAGGTGCATGCGCGCAACCCGGCGCGCACCGTGCGCTTCGGCGGCGATGCGATGGTGTTCTCGCCGGTGGGCGGACCGCCCTTCGTGACCGATCTCGAGCGCGGTCGGCGCTATGCCACGCTCGAGGACCTCGTGAACTTCATCAAGCTCGCGCATATGGCGCCCGCGATCCATTTCTCGGGCGGCAGCGCCTGCGAGCCGATGGACATCCCCGCCGGCAAACGGCATCTCGATGTGCAGTACGCCTATTTCCGGTACAGCGACCAGGCCTGCGAAGGCACGCCCGAGACCCCGGGGCACGCCGCGGATGCCGTGCGCATGGCCGAAGTGCTCTTCGGCACGGGCTTCGTCGACTCGCATACCGTGCTGCTCGGCAACATCAACTCCAACTCGCCGCTGACCTTCGATGGCCGCATGCTCGGCGCGCTGCGCGAGTTCGCCGGCCACAACCAAGGGACGATCATCGTGCCCGCCGTGCTCGCGGGCGCGATGGGCCCGGTGACGCCCGCGGGCTGCATGTCCGAGATCCTCGCCGAGACGCTCGCCGGCATGGCGCTCACACAGCTCGTTCGTCCGGGCGCACCGGTGATCATGGGTTCGTTCGTGGGCGCGGTGTCGATGCGCACCGGCTCACCGACCTTCGGCACCCCCGAGGCGACGCAGATGATCTTCGCCACTGCGCAGCTTGCGCGACGGCTCGGCGTGCCCTGTCGCAGCGGCGGCTCGTTGTGCGCCTCGAAAGTAGCGGATGCGCAGGCGGGCTACGAGAGCGCGCACACGCTGCTGCCCACGGTGCTCGCGGGCGTACATCTCGTCACGCATGCGGCGGGCTGGCTCGAGTCCGGTCTCGTCGCAAGCTACGAGAAGTTCGTGATGGACGCCGATCAACTCGCGATGATGCAATCGCTCGCCGCCGGTATGGACCTCACCGAACGCGGCCAAGCGATGGACGCCCTCCGTGAAGTCGGTCCCGGAAGCCATTTCTTGGGCGCGACGCACACGCTTGCCCACTTCGAGCATGCGTTCCACCAATCGACGATCGCCGACTATGCGCCCTTCGAGCAGTGGGCAGCGGAAGGCAGCCTCAGCGCCGAACAGCGGGCGCACGGCGTCTGGAAGCGGATGCTCGCCGAGTATGCCGATCCCGGCCTCGATCCGGCCGTCGACGAGGCGCTGCGCGAGTTCGTCGAGCGGCGGCGCGCCGAGCTCGGCGATGCGGTGGAGGAGGACTGAGCGTCGCGAGTCATGCGACCGGGTCATCCGCCGACTGTCGTGCCAACGCCTCGATGGACAGCGGAGCGGACCCTTCGGCCTTGTTGTTGACGATGACCAACGATCCCCGGCCGCGCGACGCGGCCGCCCGCAGCAGCGCCGCGATCCGGCCGCGGGCATCGGGGTCGGGTTCGACCAAGCGATCGAACGGCGCGTAGGTCGCGCGGGCCTCGTCGTAGGCGCGATCGCGGCGCAACAACCAGCGGATCACGAGCGGCCCTGCGCCGATCGGATCGCGCTCGGGATCGACGCCCTGAGCGTCCACGGACGGCATACGCGGATGGGCGCAGAGTCCGTGCACCGCACCGGCATCGGCGAGCAGGGCGTGATAATCGGCCCCGAGCACGAACGGATCGCGCCATTCGCAGGCGTAGCAGGGCCCGCGCGGCAAGCCGCGCAAGAACGCTGAGAGCCGATCGAGCAGCAGCGCGCGGTGACGCTGCACGCGCTCGCCGAGCGGCGAGAACTGGAAGAGGACGACCCCCAAGCGCTCGCCGAGCAGTCGGCGGGCCGGGTCGATGACCACGCGGGTGGCGTAGTCGGCATCGAGGAAGGCCTCGGGGGTGTCGCCCAAGAACGCCGGGCGTCGTGCGCTGCGTGGCGTCGTGAGCGCGGCATGCGCCTTCATGAGGAAACGGAAATCCGCGGGCACCGAGTCCGCCATGCGCTCGAGCGTGAGCGGGTCGAGCGGCGCGTAGAAACTGCGATCGACCCCCACCGCCCGAAGCAACGGGTGGCGCGCGTAGGCGGCAAGCCCCTGCCGAGCGAGTGCGCCCTCGTCGTACACCCCGTCGTAGACGATGCCGGCCCAGCCCGGGAACGACCAGGTGGAGGTCCCGAAGCGCAGGCTGGTCGGCAACTTCGCCGCGAGTGCTGCGAGCGCCGGATCGGCGGGTTGCGCAGCGATGGCGGCCCGGGCGCCGCCACCGAACAGATCGGGCTGCGCGTCGGACCCGCTCAAGCCTCGAGCGCGGTGCCGAAGGCCTGATGGTAGAGGCGCGCGAACTCTTCTCGGCCGAAGCGGTGGTTCTGGGTGCCGTGGTGCGCGATCTTGAGCGACCCCATCAGCGAGGCGATGCGGCCCGTCACCGCCCAATCGAGCCCGCGCTGCAGACCGTAGAGCAATCCGCCCCGGTACGCATCACCACAGCCGGTGGGATCGGCGATCCGCTCGGGCTTGACCGGCGGGATCTCGATGACGCGGCCGCCGGTGTGGATGTGCGAACCCTCGCCGCCGCGGGTGACGATCAGCGCCTCGACCCGATCGGCGATGTCGGCGACGGCCCAACCGGTGCGCTCGACCAACAGGCTGGCTTCGTAATCATTGACCGCCACCCAGCGCGCCTGGCCGATGAGCGTGCGCAGGTCATCGCCGCCCAAGATCGTCATCGCCTGGCCCGGATCGAACACGAAGGGGATCTCAGCTTTCGCGAACTGCGCGGCGTGCTCGAGCATGCCTCGGTGGCTCTCGGGCGCGACGATACCGAGCGTGATGCCCGCGCTGCGCGGGACTTCGTTCAGATGGGCGCGGTTCATGGCGCCTGGATGGAAGGCCGTGATCTGGTTGTTGGCGGCGTCGGTCGTGATGTAGGCCTGTGCCGTGTACTCGTCCGCGAGCTCGCTCACGAATTCCGCGGGCAGCCCGTTGTTCTGCATCCACGCACGATAGGGTCCGAAGTCATGGCCCACCGTCGCCATCACCTTGCCATCGCCGCCCAGCAGCTTGAGGTTATAGGCGATGTTGCCGGCGCAGCCGCCGAAGTTGCGGCGCAGCGCGGGCACCAGGAACGCCACATTGAGCATGTGGATGCGGTCGGCCAGGATGTGGTCCTTGAACTCGCCTTCGAACACCATCACCGTGTCGTAGGCGATCGAGCCGCAGATCAATGCCGTCATACGAACCTCTCCCAGAGCAGCAGCGCCCATACCGTCACCAACAACGCGAAAGATGTGAACACCGCCGCCGAACCGATGTCCTTGGCGAGTCCGGAGAGCGCATGACGCTCAAGACCGATGCGATCGACTGTGGCCTCGATGGCGCTGTTGAGCAGCTCGACGATGAGGATCACGAACAACGGCCCGACCAACAACGCACGCTCGATGCCGTCCTGGCCGAGCCAAAGACCGACCGGGAACAGCAGCACGCACAAGGCGAGTTCCTGCCGGAAGGCGGCCTCCTCGCGGAACGCTCCGATGTAACCTTTTGCGGTGTTGCCGAAGGCGCGCCAAAGGCGGATCAGACCCGTCGGCTTCGGGCGGTCGGTGAGCGGGGCCATCCGGCTATTGTACCGGCTTCCAGGTCAGTTCGAGATGCTTCGCGGCGCGCACATCGTCGAGCCGCCGTACGGGCATCGTGTAGGGCGCAGCTTTCAGCCTCGCGGGATCGGATCGCGCCTCGGCGAGGATCGCGACCATCGCCTCGACGAACCCATCGAGGGTCTCGCGGCTCTCGGTCTCGGTGGGCTCGATGAGCAGGCACTCCGGGACCAACATCGGGAAATAGGTCGTCGGCGCGTGGATACCGAAATCGAGCAGCCGCTTGGCGATGTCCATCGCCGTGACGTCGAACTCCTTCGCCTCGCGCCGCAAGGTCAGGATGAACTCGTGGCTCGCCCGTCGCGTGGGATAGGCGAGTTCGTAGCCTGCATCACGCAGCCGAGCCTGCAGATAGTTCGCATTGAGCGTCGCGAACTCGCCGACGCGGGCCATGCCGTCGCGGCCGAGCATGCGCATGTAGATGTAGGCGCGCAGCAGCACACCCGCATTGCCCATGAAGGCCGACAGCCGGCCGATGCTCTGCGGACGATCGGTCTCGTCCAGCCATCGATGACCGTGCTCGTCGCTCCCGACGAGCGGTACTGGCAGGAACGGCTCGAGGCGCGCGCTGACCCCCACCGCGCCGGCGCCCGGCCCACCGCCGCCATGCGGCGTCGAGAAGGTCTTGTGCAGGTTCATGTGGATGGCATCGAAACCCATGTCGCCCGGACGCACCTTGCCGAGGATGGCGTTCAGGTTGGCGCCGTCGTAGTACAGCAACCCGCCTGCACCGTGCACGATGCGCGCGACCGCCTCGATCTTGCGTTCGAACACCCCGAGCGTGGAGGGATTGGTGAGCATGATGCCCGCGGTCTTCGGCCCCACCGCCTTCGTCAGCGCATCGAGGTCGACATCGCCCTCGGCATCGACCGGGATCTCTTTGACCGAGCAGCCGCACATGGTGGCGGTCGCGGGATTGGTGCCATGCGCCGCCGCCGGGACGATGATCTCGTCGCGGGCCAGGTCGCCCCGCGCCCGATGGTAGGCGCGGATCATGGCGACGCCGGCGAACTCGCCGTGCGCACCGGCCATCGGGCTGAGCGACACCGCCGCCATGCCGGTGACCTCCTTCAACATGTCCTGCAGCTCGGACATGCAACTGAGGAAGCCCTGTCCGACCGTCGCCGGTGCAAGCGGATGGCGACCGAGGAACTGCGGCAGCATCGCGTACTGGTTACAGGCCTTGGGGTTGTACTTCATCGTGCAGGAACCGAGCGGGTAGAAGTTCGTGTCGATCGAGAAGTTCAGTTGCGAGAGGCGCGTGAAATGGCGCACCGCATCGAGTTCGCTCACCTCCGGCAGCAGCGGCGCCTCGCGACGGCGTAGCGCATCCGGTATCGCCGCGCGCCCGATCGCGTCGGCAGAGGGCGCCGGCGGATGCTGGGCTGCAGCGCCGCGTCCGGGCCGCGAGTACTCGAAGATCGGCTTTTCAAGCGTCTGGTTCATGACAAGTTCTCCGTGAGGATCAGCGCTGCGCGCGGCTCAGGCTGCACGCAGCGCCTCGAGCGCCCGACCGAGCGCTGCGGCGTAACGTTCGATGTCGGCGTCGGTCTTGGTCTCGGTCGCACAGACGAGCAGCGCGTGGCCGAGCTCGGGGTAGTCCGCGGCGAGATCGAGCCCGCCCAGGATGCCCTCGGCTTCGAGCGCACGCAGCACGCCTGCAACGGGCCGGTCGATCCGCAGCACAGCCTCGTGGAAGTGCGCCCCGGCGAACGCCGGTCGGACTCCCTGCAGGGTCGACAAGGCCGCGACCAGCTGCGCGGTGCGCGTCATCGACGCCTCGGCGACGCGCGCGAGCCCTGTCGGACCGAGCAAGGTCATGTAGAGGGTGGCCGCCGTCATCAACAGCCCTTGGTTGGTGCAGATGTTGGAGGTGGCCTTGCCACGCCGGATGTGCTGCTCGCGCGCTTGCAAGGTGAGCGTGTATCCAGTGCGACCCTCGAGATCGACGGTGCGCCCGACGATGCGGCCCGGCATCGATCGCACATGCGCCATGCGGGTCGTCATGAACCCGAAGTAGGGTCCTCCCGAAGACAACGGCACGCCGAGCGGCTGGCCCTCGCCGACGCAGATGTCTGCGCCGCGGGTGCCCCACTCGCCGGGCGGCTTGAGCAACGCCAGCGAGGTCGGATTGACGACCGCGATCACCATCATGCCGAGTGCATGGGCCTGATCGGTGAGCGCATCGACATCCTCCAGACGACCGAAGAAGTTCGGTTGCTGGATGACCACTGCAGCGATGTCCTCACCCGCGTACGCCGCGAGTGCCGCGGGGTCGATGCTGCCCGTGTCGGACAAGCACGGGATCGTCTCGAAGCGCAGTCCTTGACCGCCTGCGGTGTTCCGCGCCACCTGCCGATAGCGGGGGTTGACCGTCGTCGGCAGAAGCACGCGCTGACTGTTCGATCGACGATGCGCCCGCACCGCCATCAGCGCCGCCTCGGCGACCGCTGAACCGCCGTCGTAGAGCGAGGCGTTCGAGACCTCGAGCCCGGTCAGGCTAGAGATCATGGTCTGGTACTCGTGGATGAGCTGCAAAGTGCCCTGACTGGCCTCGGCCTGATAAGGGGTATACGCGCTGTAGAACTCGCCGCGTGTGGCGATCGCCCATACCGCGGCAGGGATATGGTGCTCGTAGGCGCCGCCGCCCAAGAACGACAGCGGTTGGCCGTCCTGGCGCGCCCGTTCGGACATCAAGCGGCCGATCTCCATCTCCGAAAGGCCGGGCGGGATGCCCGCGAGGCCCTGCACGCGCAGACCCGCGGGGATCTCGTCGAACAACGCCTCGATGGAGGGTGCGCCGATCGCTGCAAGCATGAGGCGGACATCCTCTTCGGTGTGCGGGATGAACGGCACGGCCTCAGCCCCCTGTCGCGGCGAGTTGTCCGCCGTAGGCTTCAGCGTCGAGCAAGCCCGCGAGCGCGGCCGGCGAGGCAGGCTGTAGGCGCAGCATCCAACCGCGACCGTAGCAATCTTGGTTGACGAGTTCCGGTGCCGCCGCAAGCGCCAAGTTCACGGCGATGACGGTGCCCGCGATCGGGCTGTAGACATCCGAGGCGGCCTTCACCGACTCGACCACGGCGCAGCCCTCGCCGGCGGCGAGCACGCGGCCCGTCTCGGGCACTTCGACGAACACCAGATCACCGAGCGCGGCTTGGGCGTGCTCGGTGATCCCGACCTCCACCGAGCCGTCCGGCAGCAGGCGCGCCCATTCATGGGTCTTGGCGTATCGCAGTTCAACAGGTACTTGGCTCATGGGGAGGACTCCGTAGGAGGTCGAGGTTTTCAAAGATCGTTCTCAAAGATCGATGAGGATGCGGCCGTGACGTAGGAACGGCAGCTTGACGACACGGGCTGGCAGCCACTTGCCGCGCATCTCCACCTGCACCGCGCTGCCGGTCGCACTCGGCACGCGTGCGAACGCGATGGATCTTTCGAGGCTCGGCGACCAGGTGCCGCTCGTGACCTCGCCGTCGCCGATGCCCGCAGCGGAGACCTTCTGGTGACCCCGCAGCACCCCACGCTCCTCGAGCACGAGACCGACCAGCTTCATCGGGACACCCGCCGTGCGCAGCGCCTCGAGCGCGCGGCGACCGACGAAATCGCGGTCCGGCGGATCGAACGCGACCGTCCAGGCGAGACCCGACTCCAGCGGGTCCGTCGATGCGTCCATGTCGTTGCCGTAGAGGTTCATGCCAGCCTCGAGCCGCAGCGTGTCGCGCGCACCGAGGCCGCAGGGTGCGACACCCGCCGCGGCCAGCGCGCGCCAGAACGGTTCGGCTTCGGCCGCGGGAAGCATCACCTCGAAACCGTCCTCACCCGTGTAGCCGGTGCGCGCTACGAACCAGTCGCCACATCCGCAGGCGGAGAACGGCTCGAGCGCGAGCGCCGAGGCACGGTCAGCCGCATCGGCATCGAGCAGGTCGGCGACCCGCGCACGGGCCTCGGGACCTTGTACCGCGATCATCGCGAGATCGCTGCGCTCGATGATGTCGAGCTCGGCGCCTCGACCCGCGGCACACGCACGCATCCACGCCAGATCTTTGTCGCGGGTGCCGGCGTTGACCACCACCCTGAACCAGTCTTCCGCCATGAGGTAGACGATCAGGTCGTCGAGGACACCGCCCGACTCGTCGAGCATGCAGCTGTAGAGCGCCTTGCCGGGCCGCTGCAGCTTGCCGATGTCGTTGGCGAGGAGCCATCGGAGGAACGCACGGACACCGGGCCCATGCAGATCGATGACGCACATGTGGGAGACATCGAACATGCCCGCTGCGCGGCGCACGCTGTGGTGCTCCTCGATCTGTGAGCCGTAGTGGACCGGCATGTCCCAGCCGCCGAAATCGACGCTGCGCGCGCCGAGCTCGCGGTGCAGTGCGTGGAGTGGGGTCTGTCGTGCCATGAGGGGCGCCTCCGAGGATCCGAAGGGCCGTACCGAGCGGCCAAAAAAACGGCAGGAAGGCCACCCCCCTGCCGCCCCTCTGTCCTCTTGACCTGAGAGATCGGGTCCACCGCGCCGGCGGACCGCTCCCCTTCGGTGGGTGGCGCCTCCCGATGGGGGCGACGACACCGCTCTCCAGAATTCGCCTGCGACCTGCCGTTCTTTTGCCTGAGCGTTTCCGGGCGGAAACTTGCGCCTTCGGCGTCTGCCACCCCCTTGAGGGCGGGGCAGATCTCTCCGGCGAGGTCGGAATACACGAACAAGAGGGATATTATCAGCACCGGTGACACGGAGAACGCCCTGATGAACCTGCCGAAGCTTTTTTTCTTCGCCGCCCCCCCGGGCCGCCCTGTCCTGTCCCGGTCCAAGGCGTCCGCGGGGATCGTGGCGGCACTGCTCGTCCTCGGCGGCGCATTCAGCGATGGCGCTGTGGCGCTGGCGGCGACGGGCCCCGACCGCAGCCCTGCTGGCGAACGATTGCATGCCTTGTTCGAATCGGCTTGGCAGCAGGAACTCGCCGATAACCCGATGATGGCGACCTATACCGGCGACACGCGTTTCAACGACCGCTGGACCGACCTGTCTGCCGCCGGACTCGCACGCCGCCACCAGCACGACCGCGACACGCTCAGCGCGCTGCGCGCCATCCCGCGCACGGGGCTGACACCCGCCGAGCAGCTCGACTATGACCTCTTCGCACGCGAGTACGAGCAGCGTCTCGCGACGCACGCCTTCAAGCCCTGGCTTTACCAGATCGACCATATGGGCGGCATCCAGACCCTCTCCGAGACGGCCGAGATACTGTCCTTCCAATCGGTCAAAGATTATGAGGACTGGATCAAGCGTCTGCAGGGGGTGGGACCGCTGGTGGACCAGCACATCGCGCTGCTCGACGAAGCCGTCCGCGAAGGTCGCACGCAGCCGCGCGCGATCATGGAGCGCCTGCCGCCGCAGCTCGCGCTGCAGGTCGTCGACGCACCGGAGAAGAGCCCGTTCTACCCGCCCTTCCAGCGCTTCCCTGACGGGATCGGCGCCGCCGACCGCGCGCGGCTCGAGGCCGCAGGGCGTGCCGCGATCGCAGACTCGGTGCTGCCCGCCTATCGGCGCCTGCAGACCGCCTTCGTCGAGCGCTATCTGCCGGCCACGCGTGCGAGCGTCGGCATCTCCGGTACGCCGCAGGGCGCCGACTACTACCGCGAACGCATCGCTTACCACACCACCCTGTCCGGGCTCACCGCCGAGGAGATCCACGCCATCGGTCTCTCCGAGGTGACACGCATCCGCGCCGAGATGATCAAGATCAAGGATCAGGTGGGCTTCAAGGGCACGCTGCAGGAATTCTTCGTGTTCCTGCGCACCGACCCGCAGTTCTACTACAAGACCTCGCAGGAGCTGTTCGACGCCTACCTCGCGGTCTCCAAGCGCATCGATCCAGGTCTCGTGAAGCTTTTCGGCAAACTGCCCCGCACGCCCTATGGGCTGCGTGCGATCCCGGCGACCAGTGCGCCCAACACCACCACCGCCTACTACCAACCGCCGGCGGCAGACGGCAGCCGGGCGGGCTTCTACTATGTGAACCTCTACCGGCCCGAGGTGCGCCCCAAGTACGAGATGGAGGTGCTGTCGGTGCATGAAGCGGTGCCCGGCCACCACCTACAGATCGCGCTCGCGCTCGAGCAGGCCTCGATGCCGCAGTTCCGCCGCAACGCCGGCTACACCGCCTACGTCGAGGGCTGGGCGCTCTATTCGGAGAGCCTCGGCGAGGAGCTCGGGCTCTACCAAGACCCGTACTCCAAGTTCGGACAGCTGACCTACGACATGTGGCGCGCGGTGCGGCTCGTGGTGGACACCGGTCTGCACGCCAAGGGCTGGACCCGCCAGCAGGCCGTCGACTACTTCAAGGACAACGCTGCCAAGACCGAGGCGGACATCGTCAACGAGATCGACCGCTATATCGCCTGGCCCGGACAAGCCCTGGCCTACAAGATCGGCCAGCTGCGCATCTCAGCACTGCGGCGCGAAGCCGAGACCGCACTCGGCGCGCGTTTCGACATCCGCGCCTTCCACGACATGCTGCTCGCCACCGGCGCCGTACCGCTCGATGTCATGGAACCGCGCATGCGCGCCTGGATCGTCGCCCAGCAGACCAACTCGGAGCAGGCCACCTCGGAGCAGGCCAAGTGATCCGGCGGCGGCGCAGCATCCAGGGGCTTGTCGGCGGCGTGAAGGTCGGTGGCGATGCGCCGATCGTCGTGCAGTCGATGACCAACACCGACACCGCGGACATCGATGCCACCGTCGCGCAGGTGCGGGCGCTCGCCCGTGCGGGCTCCGAGATCGTACGCGTCACGGTCAACACCGAAGAGGCCGCCGCCGCGGTGCCGCACATCCGCGACCGCCTCGCCCAAGGCGGGATCACGGTGCCGCTGGTCGGTGATTTCCACTTCAACGGCCACAAACTGCTGAAGGCTCATCCGGCCTGCGCCGAAGCGCTCGCCAAGTACCGCATCAACCCCGGCAATGTCGGTCGCGGCAGCAAGCGCGATCCGCAGTTCGCCGAGATGATCGAGATGGCCTGTCGTCATGCCAAACCGGTGCGCATCGGCGTCAACTGGGGCAGCCTCGACCCCGAGCTGCTGACCCGCATGATGGACGAGAACAACGCGTCCCCCGCGCCGCGCAGCGCCAACGAGGTGATGCGTGCTGCGGTGGTCGAATCCTGCCTGCAGAACGCGCGACGCGCCGAAGAGCTCGGCCAACCGCAGGACGCGATCGTGCTCTCGGCCAAGGTGAGCGGCGTGCAGGATCTCATCGCGATCTACACCGACCTCGCCTCACGCTGCGACTACCCGCTGCATGTGGGCCTCACCGAAGCCGGCATGGGCAGCAAGGGCATCGTCGCGTCCACCGCCGGCATCGGCGTGCTCTTGCAACAGGGCATCGGCGACACCATCCGCGTCTCGCTCACGCCCGAACCGAACGGTGACCGCACCCTCGAGGTGACCGTCGCGCAAGAGATCCTGCAGACCATGGGGCTGCGCGCCTTCACGCCGATGGTGATCGCCTGCCCGGGTTGCGGCCGCACCACCAGCACCTACTTCCAGCAGCTGGCGCAGGACATCCAGTCCTATCTGCGCCACCGGATGCCCGAATGGCGCCGCACCCACGAAGGCGTCGAGGAGATGAATGTGGCGGTGATGGGCTGCGTGGTGAACGGACCCGGCGAGAGCAAGCACGCCAACATCGGCATCAGCCTGCCCGGTACCGGCGAGCGGCCGGTGGCGCCGGTCTATGAGGACGGCGAGAAGACCGTGACCCTCAAGGGCGATGACATCGCCGGCGAGTTCCAGCGGCTCGTCGAGACCTATGTCGCCCGCCGCTATCCGCGCCGCGCAGCGCCGCCCGACGGCGTTTCTTTGACCGAGGGAGGACAGACATGAGCGGATTGACCGAGAAGCGATGCGTGCCCTGCGAAGGCGGCGTGCCGCCTCTGCCGCGCGCCGAGTGCGAGCGGCTGCTCGCGCAGCTGTCGGCGCAGTGGCGCCTGTCGCCCGACGGCACTGAACTGCAGCGCGATTTCGCGTTCAAGGACTTCTACCGCACGATGGGTTTCGTGAACGCCCTCGCGCATATCGCCAACTCGGAGGACCATCACCCGGACCTCACGATCGGCTACGGATACTGCCGGTTGCGCTACATGACCCATGCGGTGAACGGTCTCACCGAGAACGACTTCATCTGCGCTGCGAAGATCGACCGGCTAGTTTGAGCCGCGGCGTCGGGCGAGCACGGGCAGATCGCCCGCCGAGCCGAGCGCGAACTGGGCGAAGCCGCGGCGCAGCAACGCTTGTCGGCCGACGAGACCGAGCCCACGCTGGGCGATGCGACCCACCGGACCGTCGCCGAAGGCGAGGAAGCGGTTGAGCAGATCGAGCGCGAGGGACATGGATTCATTGCCGCCCTTGCGCCAACGCTCGTAGCGACGCAGCACGCGCAAGGCACCGGGGTCCTCGCCCTGCGTCGCCGCCTCCTGCAACACCTCGGCGAGCGCGGCGGCGTCCATGATCCCGAGGTTCAGACCCTGACCTGCAAGCGGATGCACGATGTGCGCGGCATCACCGACCAAAGCGCAACGCTCGCGCACATACGCGGGGGCGAGCGCCCGGCGCAGCGGAAAGAGGCTGCGCGGCCCGGCGAGCCGCAACGCACCGAGCACGCCGTCGCTGGCCGCCGTGAGTTCGGCCTCGAACTCCTCCACGGACAAGGCGACCACGGCCTCGGCGCGCAGGCGAGGCAGCGACCATACGATGGAGCACCGGCCGTCCGCGAGCGGCAACAACGCGAGCGTGCCGTGCCCAAGGAAGCGCTGCCAGGCTGTACGCGCATGCGGCAGTTCGCTGCGCACCGTCGTCACCACGCCCTGCTGGTCGTAGTCCTGCGACTCGATGCCGAGACCGGCCGCCTCGCGCACCGCCGAACGACCCCCATCCGCGCCGACGACCAGCGCTGCGCGCATGCGATGGGTGTCGGTGACGAGTGTCACGCCGCCCTCCTCGAAAGCGAGCGAGCGCAGGGGCTCACTGCAGATCTCGCCGCCCGCGGCGACGAAGGCGTCGAGCGCTGCCCGCTGCACGCGGGCGTTCGGGACGATGTGACCCAGATCGGGTTCGCCGAGTTCGGTGGCATCGAAGGTGATCGATCCGTCGCCCCGCGGCGACTCCGTGCCCGGCCACACATGCATCCGCTCGTAGGGGCTGAGCAGCCCGGGGACACCCTCGAGCGCCGCCCAAGCACCGGCGGCACGCACCACGCGCTGACTGGCGCCCGACAAAGCCACGACGCGCAGATCCGCCTGCGGATCGATCGGCGCATCGATCGGCGCCGGTGGACGGGGTTCGATGAGCAGCACGCGGCGGCGCGTACCGCCGCTGCGGCAGAGCAGCGCGCCGAGCAGGGCGCCGACCGGTCCGCCACCGACGATGGCGACATCGAGCTCACGGCGGCTCAAAACAACACCTTCATGCAGGCAACACCTTCATGCAGGCAACACCTTGCATGCAGGTTCACACCCGCGTTCATGGACCCGCCACCGGACGCGCACCCGACGCGAGACGCGGAGCGCGGTCGCCGAAACCCCAACTGAGCCGCGACATGGCGCGCTTGGCGGTCGGCGAGAGATCGAACATCAAAAGACCGAGGTCGCGCAGCCACGGCACCCCGGGCCGCTGGTCGCCGAACAGCTTCACGAGGCCATCGGTGAATCGCACCATGCCGTCGCGGTCCGAAGCACGCCGTGCCGCGTACTCGGCGAGCAACGCAGGCGTACCGGGGTCGGCGGCGGCTGTGCCATCCCCCCGCGCCGCGATCAGGAGCTCGGCGAGCGTCGCCGCATCGCGCAGCCCGAGGTTGAACCCCTGCCCTGCGACCGGATGCAGCCCCTGCGCTGCATTGCCGACCAAGGCCACTCGCTGCCCTGTCACCTGCGCCGCACGCACCAGCTTCAGCGGATAAGCGCTGCGGGTGCCCACCCGCAGGAAACGACCGACCCGCCAACCGAAGGCCTGCTGCAACGCGGCGAGATACTGCGCATCCGGCAGCGCGAGCACACGCTGTGCGTCCGCCGGTGCCAAGGTCCACACGACCCCCCAAGCGCCGCCCACCATCGGCAGCACCGCAAAAGGCCCCTGTGGCGTGAAGCGCTCGTAGGCCGTGCCCTCGGCCGGCTGCGCGGCGAGCACATGCGCCACCACGGCGACCTGCCCATAGTCCTCCTCGCTCGCCGCGAGCCCGGCAGCGGCGCGCAACTGCGAACCGGCGCCGTCAGCCGCCACGGCGAGCCGCGCCCGCAGCGGCAAGCCGCCGGGATCGGTGTGCAGTTCGACGCAGTCCTCATGGATCGTCACGGCGGTGCAGCGGGCCGGCATCCGCGATTCGAGCGCGGGCAAGGCCGCGAGCCGCGCCCGCAGCGCAGCGCCGAGCACGCGGTTGGTGACGACGAAACCGAACGCATCGAGCTCGAGCGCCTGCGCCTCGAGCCGAGCAAAGCCATAACGGCCGGCGTCGGAGACATGGATACGGCGGATCGGCGCGGAGGACGGTCCGATCGCCTCCCATAGGCCGAGGGACTCGAAGATGCGCCGCGAACCATTGCCGAGCGCAGTGGTGCGATCATCGAAACTCGGTTGGCGTGCGGCATCGGCGGCGGCGCCCTCGATCAGCGCGACCTTCAGGCCGCTCGCGCCGAGGGCGGCGACGAGACTGGCACCCACCAGTCCCCCGCCGACGATCGCGACATCGACTTCGACCGCAGCAGCGCCACTGCCGCGGTCGCTCATCGCGCGTCCCGCCGACCCTTGCGGGGGGCTGAACGGACGGTCGTTGACGCCCCGTGCGGCGTCGTGGCGGCGGGCACCGCTGCGACGGCCGTACGACCCTCGGCTATCAGGGTCTCGATCGCACGCGGATCTTTGGGCACGCGGTCGGTGAGCACTTCGCGACCCTCACGGGTCACGAGCACATCGTCCTCGATCCGGATACCGAGACCGCGCAGTTCCGGCGGCGCCTCGCGCGCACCGGGCGCGACATAGAGCCCTGGCTCGATGGTGAGCACCATGCCCGGCTCGAGGTCCCGCCAGACATCGCCCGTCTTGTACTCACCGACATCGTGCACATCCATGCCGAGCCAATGACCGGTCTTGTGCATGTAGTAGCGGCGATAAGCCTCGGACTTGATGAGCGTCGGCACCCGACCTTGCAGCAAGCCGAGCTTCACCATGCCGGCCGTCAACACCTGGACGGCCACCTCATGCGGGCGGTTCCAGGGCACGCGCGGTCGTACGGCATCGATGGCGGCGAGGTTGGCCTCGAGCACCACTTCGTACGCTGCACGCTGGACATCGCTGAACCGGCCGTTCACGGGGAAGGTACGCGTGATGTCGGAGGCATAGCTGCGGTACTCGCAGCCGGCGTCGATCAGCAGCAGGTCGCCGTCTCGCAGCGGCGATTCGTTCTCGCGGTAGTGGAGGATGCAGCCGTTGGCACCGCCACCGACGATCGGCAGGTAGGAGATGTCCGCATCGGAGCGGTTGAACTCGTGACGGATCTCGGCGGCGATCTCGTACTCGAACATGTCCGGCCGGCAATGTCGCATGGCCCGCCGATGGGCCGCGCAGGCGATGACGGCCGAATGACGCATCTGCGCGATCTCCGCTCGGCTCTTGTAGAGCCGCATCTCGTGCAGCGGGTGCTCGAGCGCGACGATCTCATGCGGCGCGTGGCGACCATGCTTGGCCAGCGCGCGCAGCCCGTTGACCCAACCGACCACGCGCTGATCGAAGTCCCGGTTGACCCCGACGGTGTAGAACACCCGGGCGCGGTTCTCCATGAGACCGGGGAGGATGTCGTCGATGTCGGCGATCGGGAAGGCATCATCGGCGCCGAACCGGCGGCGCGCACCGGTAGGGCCGGCACGCCGACCATCCCAGGTCTCGCGCGCGGGATCACGGTCTCGCACGAACAACAGGTACTCGCCTTGCGGTCGCCCCGGCACCAACACCGCGACCGACTCCGGTTCGGCGAAACCGGTGAGGTAGTGGAAGTCGCTGTCCTGCCGATAGGCGTACTCGACGTCGTTGTTGCGCAGATGTACGGGCGCCGCGGCGATGATGGCGATGGTGTCGCGGCCCATCTCGCGCATCAGCGCACGCCGACGACGGGCGTATTCCTCGCGGCCGATCGGCGCGGGCGGTTCAGTGGATCGCGGAGGGGGGGACATCGGATCGGGGCCGCTCCGGACCCTCGCGGTAAGGCGCCAGTTCTTCGTGCAGCAACTGCACCGCGACCCGCACGAACTCCACGAGCTCGGTGTAGGCCTGTTCGTTCTCCTCTTCCGACTCATCCGGGTCGGCATCGACCCGGGTGATGGCCGTCAGGTCGCGCACGACCTCCGCCACGGATTCCGGCAGATGTTCGGGATCGGGCAGCACGCTCGTACCGAGACCGTACAGGAAACCCTGACACCACTCGCCGAGCGCTTGGGCGCGCTCCCCGATCGGCGCATCATCGGCGGGCAGCAAGGGCTCGAGCAGTCCGCTCTCCGCCAAAGATGCGCGGGTCCAGTCGAACAACGATTGCATGTCCGCGGCAGCGACACCGGGCTTAGCCTCGGGGAATATCTCCCGCAGCCAATGCTCCAAGGTGAAACCCTGATCGGCACAGAGCGCCCCGACCAGCGTCCCGTGGGCCTCGGGCAGGTCGGACAATGCGCGGGCCTGCTGCAGGGTCAGGGCCAGTTCATGGAACGGCAGCGGTGACATGGGTGGAATTATGCCTCAAGGACCCCCGCTTGCAGGGCCTGCCCGGGGAGGGTCCTTGCGATTTTTTCCCCTATACTTCCACCTTCAGTGACCCACCCACCCGAACACGCCGATGGGATGCACATGAACGATCGTACGGGCCTCGACGCTGAACTGCGCCGCCTCGAGAAACAGGTGGACGACCTGCTCGCAGCCCTCGGCGCCCTGCGCGAAGAGAACCGCGCATTGCGCCATCGGCAGGACCATCTCTCCACCGAGCGGGCAAGCCTCATGCAGCGCAACGAGCAGGTGCGCACCCGGGTCGAAGCGATGATCGGCCGCCTGAAGACGCTGGAGCATGGCTCATGAGCGCCAACGACAAGGACACCGATAAGGAACTCGCGCGGGTCAGCGTCCGCATACTCGACAAAGAGTTCATGATCGCCTGCCCCTACGAACAGCGCTCCGCGCTGCTCGACTCCGCGCAGTACCTCGACGCGAAGATGCGCGAGGTCCGCGACAGCGGCAAGGTGGTCGGGATCGACCGCATCGCCGTCATCGCCGCCCTGAACCTCACCAATGAACTGCTGCGGCTGCAATCGCGCGAGCAGCAGCTGGAGACCGAACTGGGCGGTCGGGTGCGCGCCCTGCGCGAACGCATCGACGGTGCCGTCGCCCGCAGCCAACAGCTCGACCTCTGAGCGCAGCGCCACCGTCATCCTCGAGCGACCGGATCCGCAGGCGGTACAACGACCGCTTCGGCTGGTGTAGAGTGTTCAGGCGTCACCTGCAGTGTTCGACAGTGGATCGGGTACTGCCTCTCGACCCTAAGTTGGAACGCCCAGGGGCATCAGGTCTTGCCGCCAGCACTGTGCAAGTCCGCCTCGAGCGGAAAGCCTTACCTGGCGCAGGCCGCCCCACTTGTTGCTCTGTGTCGAGAGCAACGGTCCACACCGGCACAGGCGGGTGACGTCTCTATCCTCGGCGCGCTGCGATGCGGCGCGCCGGCTCTAGCCCCGCTCTCTGGCATGGAGATCCCATGGTGGAACTCGTGGCGCAAGCCTTGACGGCCAGCGACCCGGCGACGCTGCGCAGCGAACTGCGGCGCGGACTACGGCGCAAAGCGCGCGCGGCACGCGCAGCGCTGCCGCCCGAAGAACGCCGCCGTGCCGAACAGGCCATCTCCCGCCACCTCATCGCTCAGCTTCGCGGCACCGGATCGCTCGCCCCACGCACGCGCATCGCCGGCTACCTCGCGGTGCGCAGCGAGATCGGCATCGCGGATTTCATGGCCTGCGCGATCGATGCGCAGTGCAGCGTCTTCCTGCCGCGCGTCACCGCCCCGCGTCTCGGTCGCATGACCTTCTCGCCTGCGGCCGCCACCAGACGCTGCGGCGCCTTCGGGATCCCGGAACCCGACAGCCGCGAACGGATCGACGCACGCTGGCTGCATATCGTGCTGCTGCCCTTGGTCGGCTTCGACGACGAGGGGAACCGCCTCGGGTCGGGAGCGGGGTTCTACGACCGTGCGCTCGCCTTCCGCGCCTGGCGCGACCACTGGCGCGGTCCGCAACTCATCGGCGTGGCGCACTCCTGCCAACGGACGGCCGCCCTGCCGACGCTGCCCACCGATATCCCGCTCGATGCCGTGGTGACCGAAAAAGGCTTTTTTTCCCTATCCGGAGCAACTCGATGAAGCATTGGCTGATGAAGAGCGAGCCCTCGGTGTTCGGCATCGACGATCTTGCGAAAGCGCCGCGGCGCACCAGCGGCTGGGACGGCGTGCGCAACTATCAGGTGCGCAACATGCTGCGCGACGAGTTCGCGGTGGGCGATCTCGCGTTCTTCTACCACTCGAGTTGCCCGGAACCCGGCATCGCGGGCGTGATCAAGGTCGTGAAGGCGGGCTACCCCGATGCGACGGCGCTCGACCCGAAGCATCCGAACCACGATCCGACAGCGAGCCTCGATACGCCGCGTTGGTATCAAGTCGATGTACGCCTCGAACAGCGTTTTTCTCGTGTGATCACGCTCGATGAGCTGCGTGCGCACGAGCAGGACAAGCTGCATGGATTGCGCGTGCTGCAGCGGGGTAACCGGCTCTCCATCACGCCTGTCGATGCGGCGCATTGGCGCTTCGCCCTTTCGCTCCTCTGACCAGTTGCTTGTTTTTTACAATCGCGTGTATATACTCGGCCCGGGACTAACCACAACTGGAGACCTATCATGGCTAAGGCCAAGAAGAAGGCTGCTAAGAAGAAAGCCGCCAAGAAGAAGTAAGATCCTCACGGATCTTCGGCGCACGTGATGAAAATCCCGTCGTCGCTTCTATAAATGGAGATGCCCGCGAAAGCGGGCATCTTCATTTGGGCTCCCTGAAAACCCTGCAGATCACGAGGAAAACAGCCATGTCCGATGCAGCACGGGGCAAGCAAGCGGCAGCCGAAGCCGCCCTCGAGTTCCTCACCGACGACACCATCATCGGCGTCGGCACAGGATCGACCGTCAACTTCTTCATCGATGCGCTCGCCACCCGGCGCGACCGGGTGCGCGGTGCCGTCTCCTCTTCCGAAGTCTCCACGGCACGTCTCCGGGCGGCCGGCATCGAGGTGTTGGACCTCAACCAGACCGGCGATCTGGAACTCTATGTCGATGGCGCCGACGAGGCGGACCGCCACGGGCGTCTCATCAAAGGCGGCGGCGGCGCGCTGACACGCGAGAAGATCGTCGCGGCAGCCTCTCGGCGCTTCGTCTGCATCGTCGATGACAGCAAGGTGGTCGATGTACTCGGCCGCTTCCCGCTGCCGGTTGAAGTGATCCCGATGGCCCGCTCCTATGTGGCGCGTCAACTGCTGAAGCTCGGCGGACAACCGGTGTTGCGCGAGGCATTCATCACCGACAACGGCAATCCCATCCTCGATGTGCACGGGCTGCGCATCCTCGACCCGCCTGCACTCGAGGCCGCCATCAACGGCATCGCCGGCGTCGTCACCGTCGGCCTGTTCGCCCAGCGCGCCGCAGATATCGTGCTGGTCGGCGACGCGGGTGGCGTGCGGCTCCTCAAATGAGCGAGACACGCGACACGAGCCGCGATATCCCGAGCGGCTACACCCCGCCCGCGGTCTGGGTCTGGAACAAGGGCGGCGGCGGGCGTTTCGCCGCCATCAACCGTCCGACCGCTGGCCCGACCCACGAGCATGAGTTACCGGTCGGCCGTCATCCGCTGCAACTCCACTCTCTCGGCACCCCGAACGGCGTCAAAGTCACGGTGCTGCTCGAGGAACTGCTCGCCCTCGGTCATTCAGGGGCTGAATACGATGCCTGGCTGGTGCGTATCAACGAGGGGGACCAGTTCACGAGCGGCTTCGTGGCTGTGAACCCGAATTCCAAGATCCCGGCGCTGCTCGATCGCTCCACCTTGCCGCCGACCCGGGTGTTCGAGTCCGGCTCGATCCTGCTCTACCTCGCCGAGAAGTTCGGGGCATTCCTGCCGCCCGCGGGTGCGCAACGGGTCGAGTGTCTCAACTGGCTCTTCTGGCAGATGGCGAGCGCGCCGTATCTCGGCGGCGGCTTCGGCCATTTCTATGCCTACGCTCCGGTGAAGATCGAGTACGCGATCGACCGCTTCGCGATGGAGGCCAAGCGTCAGATGGATGTGCTCGACCGGCGGCTCGCCGGATCACCGTGGCTTGCGGGTCCGGAATACACCATCGCCGACATCGCGGTGTGGCCCTGGTACGGGGTGCTGGCGCTCGGCGAACTCTACGGTGCAGGCGAGTTCCTGCAGGTGCAGGACTATCCGCACCTCCGTCGTTGGGCGGAGACCATCGCTGCGCGACCCGCGGTGCAGCGCGGTCGACGCGTGAACCGCAGCTGGGGCGATCCGGCTGGACAACTGGCCGAGCGGCACGACGCGACCGATCTCGATCGACCGGGCGTACGGCCAGAAGACTCGCGCTGAGGCTGCGCTGCGCATCGCCATCCTCGACTGCAGGACAAGGGATTACAGGACAAAGAAAAAGGCCCGCATCGTTTCGGCGATGCGGGCCTCTTTTTTGGCTGGGGGACTAGGATTCGAACCTAGGTAAACGGAGTCAGAGTCCGTTGTCCTACCGCTAGACGATCCCCCAAAAAGCTTCCGAGGGTCGGAACGCGTCCCTGTTGGCGATCAGCGCTTGGAGTACTGCGGACCGCGACGGGCCTTGCGGCGGCCGACCTTCTTACGCTCCACCTCGCGGGCATCGCGGGTGACGAACCCGGCGACGCGCAGCGGCTGGCGCAACGATTCATCATACTCGATGAGCGCGCGGGTGATGCCGTGGCGGATCGCGCCGGCCTGGCCGGTGATGCCACCGCCCGCGACCGTCACATCGACATCGAACCGGCCGAGCGTATCGGTCAGCTCGAGCGGCTGACGCACGATCATGCGGCCCGTCTCGCGACCGAAGAAATTCTCGATGGTGCGGGTGTTGATCGTGATGCGGCCGGAGCCGGGCTTGAGGAACACACGGGCCGTGGAGGTCTTGCGGCGGCCGGTGCCGTAGTTCGTGGCGGGCATTCAGTATTCCTGCGCTGTTCGATCAGATGTTGAGGGGCTTCGGCTGCTGCGCCGAGTGCGGATGGGTATCGCCCGCGAAAACATGCAACTTGCGGTACATGCTCCGGCCGAGGATGGTCTTCGGCAGCATGCCTTTGACAGCGAACTGGATGACGCGCTCGGGGTGCTCCTTGAGGAGTTTGCCGAGGGCGATGGACTTGATGCCACCGATCGCACCGGTGTGGTGGTAGTAGATCTTGTCGGTCATCTTCGCGCCCGTGACGCGGACTTGCCCGGCGTTCAACACGACGATGTGGTCGCCCATGTTGACGTGAGGGCTGTAGTCAGCCTTGTGCTTGCCCTTGAGGCGCAACGCGATCTGCGAGGCGAGCCGACCGAGCGTTTTGCCCGTGGCATCGACGACAAACCAGTCTCCCCGCACGGTGGCGGGCTTGGCGAAAACAGTGCTCATATCTGGATCTCCGCTCGCGACGGACCGGAATACCCGGTGGCCACAAGTCCCGAAAAAGGGTGCGAAGTTTACTCAAGCCGCGCGGGGTTTGCAAAACCTCCCGCAAAGGCGCACTCGGGCCCCGGTCGGCGACCGGCTTGTCCACCCTGTGGACGGATGATGTAAAACTCGCCAGCGCAGCGGGACCCCGCCCCTACAAATGCGGCCGGAGCGGCCGTTATATAATGTGCCATGCGAAACAACCACCCGATCGATCCGCTGTTGATGACGCTCGATCGGGCGCTGCGGTCCGTGTTCGCCCCCCCCTTGGCGAACCGGCCCCTGCCGCAGCCCGCGGGCGACCTTTCGCTGCCGGAAGCGCCCCTGACGGAGGCCGAGCGGAAAGCCTCGGCCGCCCTGATGCGGGTCAACCACGCGGGCGAGGTCGCTGCGCAGGCGCTCTACCACGGTCAGGCCGCATTCGCCGCCCGGCCCGAGGTGCGCACGCTGCTCGAGGATGCCGCGCGTGAGGAAGCCGACCACCTCGCGTGGTGCGAGCAGCGGCTGCGCGAACTCGGTTCCCGGCCGAGCCTGCTCGGGCCGCTCTGGTACGCCGGGTCCTTCGCGCTCGGCGCCGCGGCCGCATTCGCCGGCGATCGCGCGAGCCTCGGTTTCGTGAGCGAGACCGAGCGCCAGGTCGAGGGCCACCTCGATTCTCACCTCGCGCGCCTGCCGGCTCACGATGTACGCAGTCGGGCGATCCTCGAAGCCATGCGCAGCGACGAGATCGAGCATGGCGCGGAAGCGCGCGCCGCGGGCGGCGTCGAGCTGCCCTCGCCGGTGCGCGCTGCGATGCGCGCCTCGGCCAAGGTCATGACCACCACGAGCTATTGGCTATGACACCCGCCGCCGCCCTTCCGCGCCCCTCGCCGAGAAAGCTGCCCGTCCGCGAAGCGCCCACCCTCTCACCCGGGCTACAGCTGTTCCTGCAGCATGCCCGCAGACGGTCCGTCCCTTCGAAGACCGTGCTCGTCAGCGCCGGCGAGACCGCCGAGCAGTTGTTCTATGTGTTGGCCGGTTCGGTCGAGGTGCTGATCGAGGACGATAGCGGCAACGAGATCGTGCTGGCCTATCTCTCGAAGGGACAGTTCTTCGGCGAGATGGGGCTGTTCGGCATCGACAGGCGCACCGCCTTCGTGCGGGCCCGCGGCCGTGCCGAGATCGCGGAGATCCCGTATTCCCGGTTCCGACAACTGGCGAACGAGACGCCGTCGCTCACCTTCGAGATCGCCACCCAACTCGCGATGCGCCTCGAGCGCACCAACCGCAAGCTCGGCGATCTCGCCTTCGTCGATGTCAGCGGACGCATCGCGCATGCGCTGCTCGATCTCTGCGACGAACCGGAGGCGATGACCCACCCCGAGGGCACACAGATCCGGGTGTCACGCCAAGAGCTTTCGAGGCTGGTCGGCTGTTCGCGCGAGATGGCCGGACGCGTGCTCAAAGCCCTCGAGACGCAGGGCCTGCTGCAGGCTCGCGGCAAGACCATCGTGCTCTACGATGTCCGCCCGGCGTCGCGCGGCATGGTGGCCGCTCGCACGATGAAGACGCTGCCCGGCAAGCCCGGTCGGGCTCAACCGGCCGCAGCGATCGCTGCGCGCATGGCCCGCACCGTCGCCGCGTAATCCAAGCTGCCGAAGATCGCCGAGCCTGCCACGAAGGTGTCCGCGCCGGCTGCGGCCACCTCGCCGATGTTATCGACCTTGATGCCGCCATCCACCTCGAGGCGGATGTCGCGGCCGCTTGCGGCGATGCGCCCACGCACCGCCCGGATCTTCTCGAGCGTCGCCGGGATAAATGCCTGACCACCGAATCCGGGGTTCACCGACATCAGCAACACAAGATCGAGCTGCTCCAGCGTGTGATCGAGCCACGCGAGCGGCGTCGCAGGGTTGAGCACGATTCCGGGGCGGCAACCATGCTCGCGGATGAGCGCGATCGTGCGATCGACATGATCGCTCGCCTCCGGGTGGAAGCTGATCCAGCTCGCACCCGCCTTGGCGAAGTCGGCGACCAAGCGATCGACCGGTCGCACCATCAGATGGACATCGATGGGGGCGGTGATCCCGTGCTTGCGCAAGGCCTCGCAGACCAACGGCCCGATCGTGAGGTTCGGGACATAGTGGTTGTCCATCACATCGAAGTGGATGAGGTCGGCCCCCGCATCAAGCACCGCTTCCACCTCGGCGCCAAGCCGGGCGAAATCAGCCGACAGGATGGACGGCGCGATCCAGGGGGTGTTCGACACGGACGCAGGCTTGGCGGTCACGGTTTCATTCCTCGCGCTGCGCGGATGATGTCCCAGGCTTCGATGATCTGCTGGGTACGTTGCTTGGCATGTTCGAGCATCGATTCGGGCAACCCGTTGGCCCGAAGTTTATCAGGGTGATGCCGTGACAGCTGTCGACGATACGCCTTGGTGATCGCGTCGTCCGCCGCCGATTGCCGCACACCGAGCACCTCGTAGGCCTCCGCCAGCGACATGCGCGGCACCGCACCGGGGGCGCGTCCCGCGCCAGCGCCACGCGTCTCACCGCGGCCCGCCGCACCCGGGGCTGCACCGGCGCCTTGGGGACCTGTCCCCGCTGCGCGCTCGCCGTTCCCCTGACCCTGCCGACCATGACGCTGTCGCAGCACCGTCTCGAGCCGCGCGAACTCGAGGCCGCCCACGCCCAACATCGCTGCGATGCGGATCAACAGCGGGCGCGACGGTCCGCGCAGATCCGATCCGCCGAGCGCGGCACGCAGCTGGATCTCAAGGAAGGTGCGCGCCAGGTCCGGACGCCCTGCACAAGTGCGGCGCAGCGCCATCACGGCACGGCTGAGGTCATAGTCCGGATGTTTGCCGCGGTTGAAGTGACCGATCGCGTCGCTGACCTGCGCCTCGCCGAGCCGGAAGGCGGACATCACCGCGCCTGCCGCGCGGATGTCCTGCTCCGAGACGCGCCCGTCCGATTTGGCCACATGACCCATGACCTCGAAGGTGGTGCGGAAATAGCGCTCGGCGACCGCGAGCGGGTCGCTCACCCCCACCGCCTCGTCCTCGGTATCGCCACCCTCGGCCGCCTCGGCGGCCTCGGCGTCCTCCACCCAGTGTTGCGGGCGGCGGCGCTGCGAGGCACGCAGATCCCGCGCACCGGCGTCGAGCTTGTCATCGACGAGGTGCCCAGCGATCACGCCCAAGACCGCGCCTATGCCACCGCCGGCCAAAGCCCCGAGTGCGCCGCCGAAGAGTTTCCCCGACCATTTCATCCTGCAATACTACCAATCCCCGGTGATCGGCCGGAACGGACCGGAGCACGCGTGGAAAGAAGCCCCCCTGTCAGAGTGGTCGCCGTCGCCGACCCGGCGTCCAACTCGACCGGTGCACCGCCGGTGCACACCACCGCGCTGCGCCACCTGCGCCGGATCCACGCCGGCAAGGTGCGGGATATCTACGAGGTCGACGCCGACCACATGCTGATCGTCACCACCGACCGTTTGTCGGCGTTCGATGTGGTGTTGCCCGACCCGATCCCGCAGAAAGGCCGCGTGCTCACCGAGATCTCCGATTTCTGGTTCCGTCGCACCACGCATATCGTCCCGAACCAGCTGTCGGAGATGAGTCTCGATGCGCTACCGCTCGATCCCGACGAGCGCGCGATGCTCGCGGGCCGGGCGGTGATCGTGAAGCGCCTGAAGGCCTTGCCGATCGAGGCGGTGGTCCGTGGCTACCTCATCGGTTCAGGCTGGAAGGATTACCGACGCACCGGTGCGGTATGCGGCATCGCGCTGCCCCCGGGGCTCGAGCTCGCCTCGCCGTTGCCGCAGCCACTGTTCACGCCCGCCAGCAAGGCGCCCGCGGGCCAGCATGACGAGAACATCGATTTCGCCGAGGTCGAGCGACTGATCGGCCACGCGCTGGCTGCGCAGGTCCGGGACACTTCGCTCGCGCTCTACGCCTTCGCCGCCGAGCATGCGCGTGCGCGCGGACTGATCATCGCCGACACCAAGTTCGAGTTCGGCCTCGACGCCGAGGGACGGCTGACGCTCATCGACGAAGTGATCACACCCGACTCCTCGCGCTTCTGGCCCGCTGACACCTGGCGCCCGGGCGCAAGTCCGCCGTCCTTCGATAAACAGTTCGTGCGCGATCATCTCGAGACGCTCGATTGGGACAAAACCGCACCCGGGCCGTCTCTGCCCCCTGAGATCATCGACAAGACGAGCGCCAAATATCTGGAAGCCCTACGACGCTTGACCGGACCGGCGCTCGGGACCGCCGCGGGCACGCAGCCCGCACCCCGGCCGGGTTGACGGACGACCGGCGTGCTGGACACCCCCTGGCGGCAACTGGATGGCTGGCTCTGGGGCCGGCTCGCGCAGGGGAATGGGCTCGCGGCGCGTGCGCTGCGGCAGCTGCGCTATCCCTACGCGGTGATCCGCGACCTCACCCTCGGCGACGTCAACCTGCGCGCGATGGGCCTCGTCTACAACACCCTGCTCGCGCTCATCCCGCTGCTCGCCCTCAGCTTCGCGGTGCTCAAGGTGTTCGGTGCGCAGCGCGACCTCGAACCGCTGCTGCTCGAGTTCTTCCGTCCGGTGGGCGATGCGGCCTCGCAGCTCACGGGGCGCGTCATGTCGTTCGTGGACGGCGTCTCGAGCGGGCTCGTCGGCGTGCTGGGCTTCGCCCTGCTGCTCTGGATCCTCATGGGCACCCTCCAGAAGGTCGAGGACAGTTTCAACTATCTTTGGCGGGTCGAACAGCCGCGCACGCTCGGCCGCCGCATCGCCGAATATCTGGTGCTGGTGATCGTCGGGCCGATGATGCTGGCACTCGTCTTCGGGCTCGGCATCGCACCGCCGCTGATGTTCACCGCACTCTTCATCGCGCTCTACCGCTTCGTACCGAACACCAGCGTGCGCTGGTTGCCGGCGATCGGCGGCGGTCTCGTCGCGGGTGCGCTGTGGTGGATGGTGGCGCAGGTGTTCGCCGACCTCTACACCCAGGCCCGCAGCATCACGATCGTCTATGCGGGCTTCGCGCTCATCATCGCTGCACTGGTGTGGACCTGGGCCGGATGGCTGATCCTGCTGATCGGCGTGCAGGTGTCGTTCTACCTGCAGAACCCGGGCTATCTCAGGCTCGGTCTCGTGGAGTTACGGCTCTCGGCGGCGGAGACCGAGGACATCGCCCTGCGGTTGATGCTGCTGGTCGGTCGGTCGCATGTGCAGGGAGCGCGGCGCTGGCGCAACGAGGGGCTGGCACGCGCGTTGCGGGTGCCGAGCATCGCCGTGGCGCAGGTGACCGGCATCCTCGAGCAAGCGGGCTTGCTCGCCGCCGACGAGCACGACGCTTGGCTACCCGGCCGGGACATCGACCACATCACGCTGCAGGAGCTGCTGCGCGTGGTGCGCAATCCGCGCAGCACCTTGGTCGACCATGACGCCGCGAAACCGTTGCCGGCCGTGGACGCGCTGCGGGCGGAGCTGCAGCGCGCCTCGGACGAGGCCTTGCAGGGCCGGACGCTCGGCTCATGGGTGGCCGGTCACCCGGAGTGAGGCCACCCCCGCCGCCGCTGCGACGGACGGCGCCAGCCGCGCTTCATTCGCCCGCGACGGTCATCTCGCCGACCAGCACCGAACCGGTACGGATGCCGCCCCGCGCATCGATGTCGCCACCGATCGCTGCCAGCCCGAGATAGAGGTCCTTGAGGTTGCCGGCGATGGTGATCTCGTGCACCGGAAAGGCGGGCGCGCCGTCCTCGACCCAGAAACCGGTGACGCCGCGTGAGTAGTCGCCGGTGACGCCGTTGACGCCCTGGCCCATGAGTTCGGTCACCAGCAGGCCGCGACCCATGCGGCGCAGCAGTTCCGCCTGAGAAGGCGCTCCGGCGGACGGATCGACCAAGAGGTTGTGCAGCCCGCCCGCATTGCCGGTGCTGACCAGACCGAGCTTGCGCGCCGAGTAGCTGCCGAGCAGGTAGCCATCGAGCACGCCGTCACGGACCAGTTCACGGTCGCGGGTGCTCACGCCCTCGCTGTCCCAGCCCGTGCTCGCGAGCGCCTTCGGCAGGTGAGGCCGCTCGTGCATCTGCACCCAAGAGGGGAAGATGCGCTCGCCGGCAGCGCCCAGCAGGAAGCTCGCCTTGCGGTACTGTGCGCCGCCGCTGATCGCGCCGATGAGATGACCGATGAAGCCGCGTGCCACTTCCGGCGCGAACAGCACCGGCGCCCGTGTCGTGGCGATCCGCCGCGCGCCGAGCCGGGCCACGGTGCGCTCGCCGGCGATGCGGCCGATGTGCGCAGCCGTCGCGAGATCGCGCGGATCACGCGCGGTCTCGTACCAGTAGTCGCGCTGCATCTCGCCATCCTCGCCCGCCAGCAGCACGCAACTGAGCGAATGGCTGGTGGCGCAGTCGCCGGCGAGGAAACCGTGGCTGTTGCCATAGACGCGCACCCCGCGTTGCGAACCGACGCTCGCACCCTCGGAGTTGTCGATGCGCGGATCGACGGCGCGACCCGCTGCCTCGCATTCACGCGCCAAAGACACCGCCGCCTCCGGTCCGATGTCCCACGGGAAATCAAGTTCGAGCGCCAACGGTTCGCGGGCGAGCAGCGCGGGATCGGCGAGGCCAGCGCATTCGTCCTCGGCCGTATGGCGCGCGAACGCACAGGCCTTGGCGACGGTGGCGCGTACCGCATCGGCGGAGAGGTCGGCGGTGCTCGCCGAACCTTTGCGCTGCCCGAAATAGACGGTGACACCCAGCCCGCGGTCGCGTTGGTACTCGACCGTCTCGACTTCACCGAGCCGCACCGAGACCGACAGGCCTTGCTGCAGGCTGGCATCGACCTCGGCCTGCGAGGCCCCGAGCCGGCGTGCCTCATCGAGCGCCCCTGCGACCACAGCCTTCAGGGCGGGAATCCGGCCGGGATCGACTTGCTGCGACATGTCAGAATTGTATCAGTCGCGGCCCTCCGGTCGCGGGAGCACGCCGATGATGCCAACAGGATCCCGATGGGCGGAGACCGCCATGCCTGACGATGCCGAGGGCGCCGAGGGCGTCGAGGACGACTCGCTTGAGGGCCGCCCAAGCAAAAGCTCGCGCAAGCGCGCAGCACACGCCGCACAGGCGATGGGCGAGCGGCTGATCACCCTTCGGGAGGCGGAACTCGAACGCTTAAGCCTGCCCGAGCCGCTGCTCACGGCGGTGCGCGAGGCGCGGCGTATCCGTTCGCACGGCGGCCTATCGCGCCAAAAGCAGTACATCGGCAAACTGATGCGCGAGATCGACCTTGCCCCGCTCGAGGCGGCGCTCGGCCCCGCCGCCGCCCCGCCCCGGCCGCGTCGCGCCAAACCCGGTCGGTTCCGCTAGAATCCAGCGATGAAACCTCGGGTCGGTATCGTCATGGGCTCGCGCTCCGACTGGGAGACGATGCGTGCAGCGGCCGAGATGCTCGAGAGCCTCGGCATCTCCCACGAGACCCGCGTGGTCTCCGCGCACCGCACGCCGGATCTCTTGTTCGAATACGCCGAGAGCGCCGCAGCGCGCGGCCTGCAGGTCATCATCGCCGGCGCAGGCGGTGCCGCGCACCTGCCCGGCATGCTCGCCGCGAAGACCACTTTGCCGGTGCTCGGTGTCCCGGTGCAGTCCAAGACCCTGAGCGGGCTGGACTCATTGCTCTCGATCGTACAGATGCCGACCGGCATCCCGGTCGCCACCTTCGCCATCGGCACCGCCGGTGCCAACAACGCCGCGCTCGCTGCCGCCGCCATCCTCGCACTGCACGATGTCGAAGTGGACACCGCCCTGAAGGCCTTCCGCGCCCGGCAGACCAGCGCCGTGCTCGAACAGCCCGACCCGCGCGATCCGCCGCCGCTCCCCCGCACATGACCGTCGGGATCGTGGGCGGTGGCCAGCTCGGGCGGATGCTCGCGCTCGCCGGCTACCCGCTCGGCCTTGATTTCCTGTTCCTCGACCCCGCAAGCGGCACACCCGCCTCGCAGGTCGCCCCCATGCTGCAGGGTGCGTTCACCGATGCCGCCTTGCTGCGTGAGCTCGCAGTACGCAGCGAGGTGCTGACCTTCGATTGGGAGAACATCTCGGTCGAAGCGTTGCGCGCGCTCAGCCGCGAGACACGCATCGCGCCACCGCTCGCGGCGCTCGCCGTGTCCCAGGACCGGCTCGCCGAGAAGCGTCTGTTCGCGAAGCTCGGTATCCCGACGACGCGCCATGCGGCCGTCGACTCGCCCGCCTCGCTCGCCCGTGCCCTGCGCGACGTCGGCCTGCCCGGCGTGTTGAAGACCCGGCGGCTCGGCTATGACGGCAAGGGGCAGGCCGTGGTGCGCAGCGCGGAAGATGCTGCAGCGGCCTTCGAAGCGCTACGGGCATCACCGCTCATATACGAAGAATTCGTGCCCTTCGACTTCGAGGTGTCGATCATCGGTGTCCGCAACCGGCAGGGCGAAGTGGCGGTCTATCCGCTCAACCACAACCTGCACCGCGAGGGCGTCCTGCGGTTGACGCGCGCACCGTGGAAGGCGCCGACGCTCGAGCGACGCGCCGCCACCTACCTGCGGCGCATGCTGGAGCACTTCCGCTACCAAGGGGTCCTCAACATCGAATTCTTCGTGCGCGGCGGCAGACTGCTCGCCAACGAGACCGCGCCTCGGGTGCACAATTCCGGCCATTGGACCATCGAAGGCGCGGCCACCAGCCAGTTCGAGAACCATCTGCGCGGCATCCTCGGCTTGCCGCTCGGCGCGACCACACCGCGCGGTCATGCGGCGATGCTCAACCTGGTGGGGACGATGCCTGCGCGCGAAGGCGTGCTCGCGCTGCCGGAGGGTCACTGGCATGACTACGGAAAATCGCCGCGCCCTGGCCGGAAGCTCGGCCATGTGACCTTGCTCGCCCCCACCGCGGCGGCACGGGATGCTGCGGCGAAGCGCTTGCTGCGACGCATCGACCCCGAGGCCGCGCGCGGCATGACCGGCTAGGGTCAGCCCGTCCCGCCGACCGTCAGACCATCGACCCGCAGCGTCGGCTGACCGACCCCGACCGGTACGCTCTGGCCTTCTTTGCCGCAGGTACCGATGCCGTCATCGAGTTTAAGATCGTTGCCGACCATGGACACACGGGTGAGCACATCAGGGCCGTTGCCGACCAGCGTCGCGCCCTTGATCGGTGCGCCGATGCGGCCGTTCTCGATGAGGTAGGCCTCGGCGGCCGAGAACACGAACTTGCCGGAGGTGATGTCGACCTGGCCGCCGCCGAAGTTGACCGCATAGATGCCGCGCTCGACCGAGGCGATGATCTCCTGCGGATCGTGCGGTCCTGCACGCATGTAGGTGTTCGTCATGCGCGGCAGCGTGAGGTTGGCGAAGGACTCGCGCCGCCCGTTGCCGGTGGAGTGTGTGCCCATCAGGCGCGCGTTGAGCTTGTCCTGCAGATAGCCCTTGAGGATGCCGTCCTCGATCAGCGTGGTGCAGCGTGTCGGCGTGCCTTCGTCGTCGATGTTGAGCGAACCACGGCGCGAGGACAGGGTGCCGTCGTCGACCACCGTGCAGAGCGGCGCAGCGACGCGCTCGCCGATGCGGCCGCTGAACGCCGAGGTGCCCTTGCGGTTGAAGTCGCCTTCAAGACCATGGCCGATGGCCTCGTGCAGCAGGATGCCGGGCCAACCGGCGCCGAGCACCACCGTCATCGAGCCCGCCGGTGCGGGCACGGCGGTGAGGTTCACCAAGGCTTGGCGCGCCGCCTCTCGACCGAGCGCGAGCGGCCGATCGCCCGCGACCAGCTCGGTCAATGAATAGCGACCGCCCATGCCGGCGAATCCGGTCTCGCGGCGCCCGTCCTGTTCGGCGATCACCGAGACGTTGAAGCGCACCAAAGGCCGCACATCGGCGGCGAGCGTCCCCTCGCCGTCGGCGATCAGCACCAGGTCCCAGGAGGTCGATACCGATGCCATCACCTGGACGATGCGCGGGTCGACGCGACGCGTCTCACGGTCGACCCGCTCGAGCCACCGCACTTTGTCGTCGTCGGACAGTGAGCCGACCGGATCGATGGCGGGATAGAGCGCGTGTCCTTGTGTACGGCGCAACACCGGCGCACGCCCTTCGCGCCCACCTGCGGCGATCGCCCGCGCCGCACGCGCCGCCTCGGCGAGCGCTTCGGGCAGGATCTCATCCGAATAGGCGAAACCGGTCTTCTCACCGGACAACGCCCGCACGCCGAAGCCTTGTTCGATGCTCGCGCTGCCTTCCTTGACGATGCCATCCTCCAAAGACCAGCCTTCATCGCGCGACAGCTGGAAGTAGAGGTCGGCGGCATCGACACCCCCGGCGAGCACTTGGCCGAGCGTCCGCTCGAGCTGTGCGATGTCGAGGCCTGCCGGCCGCAACAGCAGCTCCTCCGCGAGCGCGAGCGGATCCTCGCCGGCAGGTCGGGACGGGACGGATGTTTCGCTGCGGATCATCGGGTTGAAGGTCTCCGGGAGGTCAAAGAACGCGATGGGCGAGCGCCGGGAACGCGGCACGCGCCGCGCGTTGCGCGGCGGCATCGAATGTCGCGATCACCACGCCCTCGCCCGCGGCGCGGCGCGCCAGCACCTCGCCCCAGTGGTTGATGACGAGGCTGTCGCCGTAGGTCTCGCGACCGTTGTCATGATGGCCCCATTGACCGGCCGCCACCATCCCCGCAAGGTTCTCGATCGCCCGCGCCCGCAACAGCACCTCCCAGTGCGCGCGGCCGGTGGGCACGGTGAACGCCGCCGGGAGCACGAACCAGGTCGCGCCCGCGGCCGAGAGCTGCCGGAAGAGCTCCGGGAAACGCAGGTCGTAGCAGATGGCGAGGCCGACCCGGCCGACCGGCGTGTCGACGCTGACCACTGTCTGCCCCGGGCACATGGATGCCGACTCGCGGTGGCTCTCGACCGCGCCCGGCACATCGACATCGAAGAGATGGATCTTGTCGTAGCGAGCGACCTCGCGACCCGTATCGTCGTAGACGAGAAGCGCCTGCGCGAAGCGTGGCTCACCCGGCAGCCGCAAGGGCAGCGTGCCCGCGATCACCCACAACCCGAGCTCGCGTGCAGCCGTCGACATCGCCGTCTGGATCGGGCCGTCGCCATGGGTTTCGGCGATCGCACGACGCTCGGCCGCATCGCGCGCCATGAGCGCGAAGTTCTCGGGCAACACCGCGACACGGGCACCCGACGCCGCCGCCTCGGCCAACAACCGACGGGCGGTCTCGACATTGGCACCGGCATCGGTTCCGGAGGTCATCTGAAGGGCGGCGACAGTCATAATGCGATCACATCATACCGGTCGAGGGCGTACGAAGACTCGGCCTGCAGGCGGACCGGTCGCCCCGCCGCGGCCTCAAGTGCGGCGAGTCCCGCCGCCTCGTCGAGCAGCCGGGCGACGACCTCCTGATGCGCAAGCACCATCCAGCCAGCGCCCGCCGACACGGGGGCCTGACGGCGGATCTCGCGGAAGATGTCGTGGCAGACCGTCTCCACCGAACGCACCCAGCCGCGGCCCTGACACGCCGGACAGGGATCGCACAACTGGCGCTCGAGGCTCTCGCGGGTGCGCTTGCGGGTCATCTCCACGAGCCCGAGCGGCGAGATCTCCCCCACCGAGGTCTTCGCGTGGTCGCCCCCCAGCGCCGCGCGCAGCGCCGTCAGCAGCTGTGCACGATGCGCCTCGTCCTGCATATCGATGAAATCGACGATGATGATGCCGCCGAGGTTGCGCAGCCGCAGCTGGCGTGCGATCGCTGTCGCCGCCTCGAGGTTGGTGCGGAAGATCGTATCTTCGAGACCGATATGTCCGACGAAAGCGCCGGTGTTCACATCGATGGTGGTCATCGATTCGGTCTGGTCGATGACGAGATGGCCGCCCGACGGCAGCGGCACCTGCCGCTCGAGCGCACGGGCGATCTCGGCTTCGATACCGAAGAGGTCGAAGAGAGGTCGCGCCGCGGCATGCAATCCGAGGCTCGGCGCACCGTCGGGCAGCAGCTCGCCGACGAACTGCCGCAGCTCACCGAGCTCCGCGGCATCGTCGACCCAGACCTGCTCGACACCGCGGGCGAGCTCATCGCGCAGCACCCGTCGCGCCAACGGCAGATCCTCGTGGACGAGCGCACCGGGTGTGGCACGCAGGTGCCGCTCGCGCACCTGCCGCCAGAGCCGCTCGAGGTACTCGAGGTCGACGGCGAGCGCTGCCGCGTCGACGCCTTCGGCGGCGGTGCGCAAGATGTAACCGCCGGGATGACCGTCAGCGACCAGCGACTGCACCATCGTGCGCAGCCGCGTACGCTCAGTCTCATCCTCGATGCGCGAGGAGATGCCGATGCCCCGGCCACGCGGCATGAACACGAGATAGCGCGAGGGCAGGGTCACGAAAGTGGTCAGGCGTGCGCCCTTGGTGCCCAAGGGGTCTTTCACCACCTGGACCAATAGATCATCGCCCGGGTCGACGAGCCGGCGGATGTCGATCTGGGGACGGCTCGCCGGACCGTCCGATCCGTCGCCCGAAGCGATGCCCAAGGCATCGCGCCGGGCATCATCGATGACGATGTCGTCGGCATGGAGGAAGGCACTCCGCGCGAGGCCCAGCTCGACGAACGCGGCCTGCATGCCGGGCAGCACCCGGGTGATGCGCCCTTTGTAGAGATTGCCGACCAGCCCCCGCCGGCTCGCCCGCTCGATGAAGAGCTCCTGCAGCAAACCGCCCTCGAGCAACGCGACCCGCGTCTCGAGCGGCGTGGTGTTCACCAGCAGTTCGATGCTCACGCGGCACCCTCCCAGAGCGGCAAGCCGGCCGCACGCAACAACAGCGAGGTCTCGGCGAGCGGTAGCCCGACGACCCCTGAGAAACTGCCGTCGATGGACTGCACGAACACCGCACCGAGACCCTGGATGGCGTAGCCGCCGGCTTTGTCGCACGGCTCACCGCTCGCCCAATAGGCCGCGACTTCAAGCGGGGTGATCGACCGGAACCGCACCTTGGTACGCGACAGCGCGCAGACCAGTGCCGTGGACGGGACATCCTGCAGCGCCTCGCCGCCGGGCGGCGACGGCATCGCCAACGCGACCGCCGAGAACACCTCGTGTTCACGGCCGCCGAGGCGGGCCAGCATCGCTTCGAACGCCGCCTCGTCCTCGGGCTTTCCGAGCACCAGACCGTCGATGACGACCGTGGTATCGGCGCCGAGCACGGGCAACGGCGCCGCACCCGCCGCCGCGCGCGCGGCCAAGACCGCCGAGGATTTTTCTTTGGCCAAGCGTGTCACGTAAGCCGCCGGCGTCTCCCCGGTCTGCCGCGACTCGTCGAGGTCGGCGGGTTGGATGCAATGCGGCACGCCGATCTGACGCAGCAGTTCGCTGCGACGCGGCGACGCCGAGGCGAGGCAGAGGATCGGGACCTCGGCCGCAGCGTCGTCGGGGCGGGCGTGGGCTGATGGGGTGTGGGTCATGGGAGCGATCGGTGCGGCTCAGTCGCGGTGATAGGGGTGGCCCAGCAACAGGCTCTGGGCGCGGTAGACCTGCTCGACGAGCAGCACGCGCGCCAGACCATGCGGCAAGGTGAGCTTCGAGAGCGACCACACCTCGGCAGCACGGCTGCGGACGGCAGGCGCGTGGCCATCCGGTCCGCCGATGAGCAACGCCACATCGGGTGCTTCGCTGGAGAGCGCCGCGAACCGCCCCGCGAGCTCGCGGGTGGTGAGGGACTTGCCGCCCTCATCGAGCAACACGACGCGCTCGCGGTCGCGCAACGCCGCAAGCACGCGTTCACCCTCACGACGCACCGCATCCTCCGCACCACGCGTGCCGCGGGGCGCAGCTTCGAGGGCGACGAGCTCCAACCGCCAGGGCGTACGGATACGGCGCAGGTAACCCTGCGTTGCGGCATCGACCCATTCGGGCTGACGGGCACCGACTGCCAGGATGCGTAGGCGCATGGCGCCCTAGGCCGTCGCCTCAACCGCCCTTGGGGCGACGGCGCGGCGCCGCCGCGCGCGGCCGGCTGCTTGCAGCGGACTTACGGGGCGCGCGCGGCTTGGTGACCGAGCCGCTCGAGGTCTTCTTGGCGCCGGCAGCTTTTTTGGCGCCGGCGGCTTTTTTGGCGCCGGCGGCTTTCTTGGCGACCGCGGCATTTGCCGTGACCGGCGGCCGCACGGGCTCCCACAGCTGCTCGAGCTGATAGAACTCGCGGGTGCGGGGCAGCATGACATGCACCATGACATCGGGCAGGTCGACGAGCACCCACTCGCCTTGCGCCTCTCCCTCGATCCCGAGCGGGCGTTGACCGGAGGCCTTCGCCATCTGTACCACCCGGTCGGCGATCGCGCGCAGGTGGCGGTCCGATGTGCCGCTCGCGAGCACCATGAAATCGGCGATGTCATTGAAGCCGCGCACGTCTATGACACGCACATCGACCGCTTTCATGTCGGCGAGCGCGGCCTCGGCCACAGACAGGGCGGCGGGCAGTCCGGTAGGGGGACGACGACGGACGGCGGGGCGGGGTCGGCTGCTCATGGTGCGGGGCTGGGCTCCGTAGCGAAGAATAAAGCCTCAATCGGTCTGCGCAGCATAGCACCCCGTCTCGCGGATGATGGCGCGCACGGGTTCCGGTACGAGAAAACGCGGATCGCGGCCAGCGGTGATGATGTCGCGCAGACCTGTCGAGGAGATCTCGAGCTGCGTGACCGCGTGCACATAGATGCGTCCCGCAAGGGCGGCATGCAGGTCTGCGGCATGGGTCGTGCCGCGCTGCGCCAGCAGATCGCTCAGCGGGCCCTGCCCCGGCCGCTGCCAACCCGGTCGGTGCGCGACGACGAGATGCGCGAGCGTGAGGATGTCGGCCCATCGGCGCCAAGCAGTGAGACCGAGAAAGGCATCCATGCCGAGCACGAGACAGAGCGGCCGAGCCGGGTGTTCGGCACGCAGTCCCTCCAAGGTGTCGACGGTGTAGGACACGCCGCTGCGGCGCACTTCCCGATCATCGAGCACGAACCCGGGCTGTCCGGCGATCGCCACCCGCACCATCTCGAGTCGCACTGCCGCCGCCGCGAGCGGCGGCTCGCGGTGACCCGGATTGCCGACCGGGATCCAACGCAGCTCGCTCAACTGCAGCGACTGCAGGAGTTCGAAACCGGTACGCAGATGGCCGAGGTGGATCGGATCGAAGGTGCCGCCAAAGATCCCGATCGGACGGGCGTCGAGCGCCAGGCTGCTCATCGCAGCGGTCTCAGCCCGCAGGCCTCGGCGCAGAGCAGCGCGAGTTCGTCCCAAGGATCGCCGGCAAGCCGGCCCTTGATCATGCGATCGGCCCGCAAGGCGCGCGACGCAAGCCGCGCGTAGGGCAAGCGCGCCGCACGGGGACGCGCACGCTCGAGCGCCGCGAGCCGCGGCGGCGGCAGTCGCGGACCAGGACGCCGCGACGGGTCATCGCCTCGGCGCAGCGCCCACATCTCGCGCAACTCGCGTACCACAGACCACAACACGAGCGTGGCCTCGACCCCCTCACCGCGCAGACCGCCGACGATGCGTTGCGCGCGGACCGCATCACCGGCGAGCAGCGCCTCACCGAGACCGAAGACATCGTAGCGGGCGCTCGAGACGACCGCCTCGAGGATCGCTGCCGCATCGACGCGACCCGCAGGCAACAACAGGCGCAGCTTCTCGATCTCCTGCTGTGCGGCGAGCAGGTTGCCCTCGACGCGCGCCGCCAGCAACGCGAGCGCATCTGCAGTCGGCTCCAACCCCGCGCGGCGGCAGCGCGCCTCGAGCCAACCCTCCAACTGCCGCGCACCGATCTCGTAGATCGGTAAAAAGACACCACGCGCCTCGATGGCCTTGACCCAGGCCGTGGCCTGCGTCGCACCGTCCAAGCGCGGTGTGATGACGAGCAGCAAGGTATCGTCATCGCTGGACTGCGCGAGCCGCGCCAGCGTGGCACTGCCTTCCTTGCCCGCTTTGCCACTGAAGCGCACCTCGACCAATCGGCGATCGCCGAACAACGACATCGACTGGCTGGCTGCCGATAGATCGGACCAATCATCGGCTCGTTGAGGGAAATGGACTTCGCGCTGCGCATAGCCTGCGGCACGGGCGGCCGCCCGAAGCGCATCGGCGGCCTCTCCGACGAGGAGGTCCTCGTCCCCCGCAAGCAGGTACACCGGCGCGAGCCGCCCCTGCCGCAGGTGCGCCCCGAGATTGTCGTGGCTGAGTCTCACCGTCCGATTATCCGTGAGCGATCGTTGGACAACCATGCGCAAGGCAGCGGGCGGACACGACGATGCGCTGCACCGATCCTGTTAATGTTATAAAGTAACTTCATAAGTGATATAGTATTACCGTACCTGCCATCCTTTACGCCCACGACGGGAGCCCGCTCCATGCGCATCACGACCTCCACCCGACCCCTCTCCACGCTGGTTGCCGCGCTGGCGATCGCCGCACCGGCGCTGGCTGCAGCTCAGACCGCAGGAACCACCGCCGCAGGAACCACGGCCACGACCGACGCACGGACACTCTTAGAGGAGGTACGGATCACCGCCACACCGCTGCGTCGCACGGTGCTCGAGACGGCGCAACCGGTGTTCGCCATCGACGGTGACGAGTTGCTGCGCCGCCGCAGCACGACGATCGCCGAGACACTGGCTGACGAGCCCGGTATCACGGCGAGCAACTTCGGCCCGATCGCGAGCCGACCCATCATCCGCGGCCAAGGTGGCCTGCGTGTGCAGGTGTTCCAGGACGGCGCTGATGTGCTCGACGCCGCAGCGCTCTCTGAAGACCATGCCGTGACGCTCGATCCGATGATCGCGGAGCGTATCGAGGTCGTGCGCGGTCCCGCCGCGCTGCTTTTCGGCAATTCGGCCTCCGCCGGTGCGGTGAACGTGGTGACCCGACGGCTGCCGATCGAAGCGCTTGACCGGCCGTTCGCGGCAGCGCTCGAACTGCGCGGCGACAGCGCCGCCGACACGCGCGCGGTGGGCGCCCATGCCGCCGCCAAGGTCGGCGATCAGGTGCAGGTCTACGCGGACTTCCACGACAGCCGCAGCGATGAGCTGCGCATCCCGGGCTATGCCTGGACCGAGGCAGCCAAAGAATACTTCGAGGCCGAGGGCGAACCGGTCGACGAGTCGCGCGACCGCCTGACCAACTCCGACGGCAGCGCCGACGGCGGTAGCCTCGGCATCGCCTGGGTCGGTGAGCGTCAAAGATATGGCTTCTCGATCAGCGAGTACGG
>ERZ888423.47-NODE-47-length-109212-cov-11.058494_pt1 | contig 109212 bp, 102 predicted proteins | sample MGYA00520523_ERZ888423 | MGnify/ENA primary metagenome ERZ888423 (study PRJEB32303, sample SAMEA104408611) | aquatic metagenome | biome: Brackish water; feature: Pelagic; material: water | place: Baltic Sea | collected 2014-06-08T10:24:00 | depth 30,27 m ...
AATTATACAAGGTATGCCAATCCCGACTTCGACAGGTTGTACGAGCAGGCTGCTGCGGAGGAAGACCCAGGGGAACGCAATGCGCTTTACAGGACCATGGACAGCCTGATGATGCAGGACTCCCCCATCATTCCTTTATATTATGACGAGGTGTACCGATTTACGCGAAAGAACGTAAGTGGCCTGGAACCGGATGCCTTGAATCTACTCCAACTCAAGCGCGTCCGTTTTACCCATTAATCGCGTTAAGGAAGCAAGGCCTCCTTTTGAATGTGCGTCAATGCCGCTTTATCGATGGCAAGGTCGAAGTGGTCTCCTATCTGTTCTGTAACAGGCACCCAGAAAAACCGCTGCCCTTTTTCCTGAGATTCAAGCGAGGGCAGGTTATCGGATGCCGACCAGACGGGGCAGGACACAAAGTAGTAGATGGCAATGACCTGTTCTTCCGGCCTGAGAAAGGAGCGAATGAAGAAGTCAGTGGTATAGGCATGCCGCTCCACTTTAACCTCCACATTCAGCTCTTCTTTGAATTCCCGATGGAGTGCATCGATGGTGCCCTCACCGAATTCCAGACCTCCACCCGGTAGCTTAACGATTTTCTTGCCCTGGAAAGGCTCTTCCACAGCTAACAGGTGGCCGGAATGAATCAGCAGACCATAGATGCGTACATTGAACATTCGATTAGTTGAGTCCCTCGAGGGTCTGCTTGATGGCATCGAAGTTAGGCAGGTCGCCGGCGCTTTCGAGCACTTCAGCATAGCGAATGACACCTTCCTTATCTATCACAAAGGCGGAGCGCTTGGAAACCCCGCGCATATCCAATATCCAGTCGCTGTACAGGGCGCCATAGGCAGCAGATACCTCTTTATTGAAATCAGAAAGTAATGGGAAGTTAAGTTGCTGGTCTGCCTTGAATTTACCCAGGGTAAAAACGGAATCTACAGAAATGGCCAAAACCTGCGCATTGGCATTGTTATAAGTAGCAATATCGTCTCTGGTTGCACAAAGCTCAGCAGTACACACACCGGTAAATGCCTGAGGGAAGAACAGAACTACGACGTTCTTACCATTAAAGTCAGATAGATTTACCTTGTTTTTTTCAGTGTCAAACAAACTGATTGCGGGTGCCTTATCGCCAATATTCAGCGTCATAATCTAGGTTTTAGAGGTTTTTAGTGATGATTTATTTTGACTAAACGAAAATAATGCATTGTCGTTCATTTGTTTCTTAAAAAAAATCTTGCTGTATCTATAAATGGACAAGCTTGCACCGCTTCCGCCTGGTCTGTTCAAAATATTACCATCACAGGACTATTGAATATTTGAATTCTGGTATATTTGTAGAATAATAAACTAAAAATGATTCGTATGAAATTAACATTACGCATTGCCTTACCTGCTTTAATCTGCCTTCCTGCCATGGCTTTTTCACAGTCATTGCCTAATGGCGACATGGAAATCTGGGAGCCTTTATTGCTGGGTTCAGGCGAAAAGCCCACCGGTTGGGATACACCGGATGTGATTGCCAGCGCCTTAGGCATATCTGATAGAGTAGTGGAAAAGGAAAGCGGTGATGTAGAGTCAGGCAGTTTCGCTGCACGCCTCACCACCAAGGACTTAACTGCTCCTCCTCCCATTGGAACATTAACAGTTCCCGGAGTACTGGCATTGGGTACCATCATATTCGACCCACTTACATTAGAAGTAGATGTTGTGGGCGGTCTGGCAATGTCAGAACGACCTGAAGGTTTGGTTGGATACTACAGCTATGCACCTGCAACCGGTGACACCATGAGTATTTCTGTTGTGGCCTTTAAAGAAGGTGCACAAATAGGTGGTGGTGTTTTTCAATCATCTGTTGCTTCCAGCGGATATGAAGCATTTACGCTGCCTATAGCTTATGCTACTGCTGATGTACCCGATACTATCAGAGTGGTTATATTGTCTTCTTCCGGATTTGGATCTGCGGTAGCAGGAAGCTCACTGTTGGTTGACAATATGATGTTCACAGGTATTTCTTCTGTAGACGGACTGGCTGCTGCAGGTATCAAAACTACCCTGTATCCTAACCCTACCAGCGATTTCCTGAACGTAGAGAATCCTAAAGATGTTACGCTTACCGCTGAGGTATTCAACATCAACGGAACCAAAGTAGCAGAAGAATTACTGCCCAGCGGTTTGAATCAAATTGCAGTAGGCAATTATCCCGCAGGTATGTATATGGTGCGTATCAGCGAAAACGGACAATTCCTGTACAGCGGAAAATTCCGTGTTGTAAACTGATAAGGTTTTCACCTCATATTAAAAAAGGCCGCTGTTCATCAGTGGCCTTTTTTATTGGTTTATTGGGAACAATACTTTGTGTAATCGGCTGCGGCTTTTTCATCACCCAGGTCTGCTGCCACTTTCCAGTCGGTACATGCTGACACGTCATCAAACAGGTAATAGTAGGCATTACCCCTGTAAAAATAGGCCCTGGCATCGTTGGGATAAAGTCCAATAAGGCTCGAACATGCATCGATTACTTCATCGTACCGCTGCAGTTGCATGGCACATGCAGCTATGTTAAAGATGGCATCGGCATCGTTTCGGTTGATGGCCGCCGCTTCTTTAAAGTCGGACAGTGCCTTTTCGTAATTGTTCAGTGCCACCCATGCCAGTCCCCGGTCAAAGTAGGCATCTGCATCTTCCTGGTCAAAAAATATAGCCTTGTCAAAATCAGCAATGGCACCCTTGAAGTTCTCCATACGGTATTTGACAAATCCCCTTTCCAGAAAAGCGGGTTGATAAGAGGGGTTGTAGTAAATGGATTTGGTGAAAGCATCTTGTGCCTCCGGTAATTTATCGGTGTTGGCATATGCTGAGCCGGCGTAGTAATAGGCTTCGTAATCACTCGGACTCAAACCTACCACCGTTTCGAAATCGTTGGCAGCTTCCGGGTACTGCCCTGAGTAAAAATAGGCCAGCCCGCGGTTAAAATAGGCAGATGCGTCTTCAGGCGCCATCTCAATCCATGCTGTGTAGTCCTCTATAGCACCGGCAAAATCGCCTGAATTGTACTTTTCGTAAGCGCCGGCAAACACTTCACTACCGTTCTGGCCCCACAGGGTTGCCGACGTACAAACCAACAACAATGTCAAAATTCTACGAAAATCCATTCTTATCAGATTTAGAGGACAAAGATAAGGGCTTTAGAACGCCGTTTACTTATGGTTATGTACTTGTTCATGGCTAAAATCTTGCTGAAAATAATTCCTATATTTGCACGCTGATTTTGAAGGCATAAATAAGAATACAATAATCCAATAATTCTATGCAGGGCAAAGGTTTAATCCAGTTTTTTCTGGTCACATTGATCATAGTATGTATCTATCAGCTATCCTTTACCTGGGTAGCATCGAATATAGAAAAAGATGCAGTTGCTTATGCGGAAAGCAATGTCCCCGCAGATTTAAGCAGTGAGCAAAAGGCCGTGCAACTGGCTGAGCTGAAAACTGACTATCTGATTCGTAAAGCGAATGAAGATGTGTACAACCTTGGTATCGCCAAGTACAACTACGATGAGGTTAAGGAAAGAGCCATCAACCTGGGGTTGGACCTCCAGGGTGGTATGAGTGTGGTACTGGAAGTTTCCAAGTACGACCTGATTACCAGCCTCTCTAACAATCCTAAGAACCCGAAACTGCTGACCTCGCTGGACAAAGCAAGGGCTGCAGAAGGTCGCGGTGAAGGTGAATTAATTGACCTGTTTGTCAGCCAGTATGAAAAGGATAATCCCGGTTCTCAGCTGGTAACACTTTTTACCAGTCGCGATAATACCGAAAGCCTGCCGGCCACATCTTCCAATGGTGAGGTGAGAAGCTTCCTGAAGGATCAGGCTGATCGCGGAATCAACTCTACCTACACCAAGTTGAAAGAAAGGATTGACAAGTTTGGCGTATCGCAACCTTACATAACCCTGCAGCAGAATACCGGAAGAATCATTGTGGAGCTGCCGGGCGTAGATAATCCCAAACAGGTTCGAAAACTGCTGCAAAGCACTGCAAACCTGCAATTCTGGGAAACCTACACCATACAGCAGCTGTCCTCCAATCTCACAGGCGCCAATGAAGCTCTGCGCTTATTACTGGCTGCCGGCAACCTCGATGAAGCAGGTATAACAGAAGCTCCGGCAGAAGCAGGTTTCTTCTCTGCCGATTCTACTACTGTAGCAGCAACAGACTCAGCCGCTGCCGACAACCCATTATTGGCAGCAACAGATTCTGCAGACAATGAGCCTGTAATTGATACAACGGTTACCACACAGGGACCACTGAGCAAAATATTACTGCCTCCGGGTGGTGCAGGTCCTGTAATCGGATACGTCAATGTAAAAGATACTGCCCTCTTCATGAAGTACATGTCTTATGAAGAAGTACAGGCAGAATTGCCCGGCGATGCGCGCGTTATGCTGGCATCTTCTCCCCTTCCTTCTGACAAAGACCTGTATGAGGTTTATGCCATGAAGGCTCGCCTGGACGGAACCGGAGCATTGCTCGAAGGCGATGTCATCAGCAGCGCATCACAATCCTTCAATCCGACCAATGGTAGCCCAGAAGTAACCATGACCATGAAGTCTGATGGCGCTAAAGCCTGGAGACGCATAACTTCAGAAAACAAAGGTGCCTTCATAGCTATTACGCTGGACAACCAGGTATATTCCGCTCCCAGAATCAACGAAGAGATCCCTAACGGTCGCTCTGTTATATCCGGAAGCTTTGACATCAAAGAAGCACAGATTCTCTCCAATATCCTCGAAGTAGGTAAGCTGCCCGTTCCTTCCCGCATTGTGCAGGAAGATATCGTGGGTCCTTCCCTGGGTAAGGAATCCATCCGTGTAGGTTTGCTGTCGCTGATTGCGGGTTTGATACTTGTTGTACTGTTCATGATTTTCTATTACAGCCGTGCAGGTATCATTTCCGATATCGCATTGCTGGCTAACATCTTCTTTATATTTGGTGTACTCGCCTCGCTGGGTGCTACGCTGACGCTGCCCGGTATTGCCGGTCTGGTACTGACAATGGGTATGGCGGTGGATGCCAACGTCATCATCTTTGAGCGTATTCGGGAAGAAATGGCAAAAGGGAAGACCATGGTCAAAGCAGTAGCCGACGGTTACCTCAACTCCTATTCAGCGATTATAGATGCCAACATTACCACATTGATTATTGGTGGTATTCTTTCACAAATCGGAACAGGCCCTGTGAAAGGTTTCGCTATCGTACTGATTATCGGTATCCTTTCTTCCTTGTTCTGTTCTATCTTCATTACCCGCCTTATTCTTGACTGGATGGGTAAAAAGGATGTTCCGGTTACCTATTATACCAGCATTACCAAAGGATGGTTTAACAACCTGAATATCAACTTCATGGACAGGAGAAGGTCCGGTTATATCTTCTCTATCGCCCTGACTGTTCTGGGAACCATATTCATGTTCACCTCCGGATTTGACCTGGGTGTTGACTTTAAAGGCGGACGTACCTATACAGTGATGTTCGACCAACCTGTTTCTCCTGAAGAGGTAAGAACCTATCTGACCGATAACTTTGATAACAAGGTGCAGGTAAAAACCTTCAGCGGTGATGACAAACTGAAGATTACTACAGCTTACATGATTGACAATACGGCGCCGGAAGCTGATAGTATCGTTGCAGCAACACTGCACAGCAATCTGTCCGGATTCTATGCCAACCCTGTTGACTACGAAAAATGGGACGGCACCTATAAGGAAAGCCAGATGAAAGTAGAGGCTACCGTTGCGGACGACATTAAGTCTTCTGCCGCCACAGCCCTGCTGGTAGCCCTGGGAGCTATCTTCCTGTATATTGTTGTACGATTCAGAAGGTGGCAATTTGGTTTAGGCGCACTGATATCACTCATCCACGATGCATTCATGGTGGTGGCATTGTTTGCCATTCTGAAAAATATCATGCCCTTCACCATGGAAATCAATGAGGCATTCATTGCTGCCTTGCTCACCGTAATCGGTTACTCCATCAACGATACCGTGGTGGTATTCGACCGTATCCGCGAATACCTCAGAGAGTCGAGAGCCGGCAGTATCAAGGAAGTTTTCAACGCTGCCATTAACCAGACCATGAGTAGAACGCTCATCACTTCGGGAACTACATTGCTTTCCATTGTGGTGCTGCTCATTTTCGGTAACGATAACATACAAGGCTTTGCCTTTGCCCTGTTCATCGGTATTCTCTTTGGAACCTATTCATCCATTTTTGTTGCCTCAGCGCTGGCGGTAGACTTCTACAAAAGGTCTGATCGCGACAAGACCGCGGATAAGGTGATGAAGTAATGACCACCTGATAAGATTTTAAAAACCTCCCAATGCCGGGAGGTTTTTTATTTTTGATGAAATGACATCCTTAAAATACCGTTGCTTGGATATGCGGAAATATTTGTTGCTCTTGTTGGTGTTACTGACCCAGCTGCAGCTATCAGCCCAGGTCGTAACTGCCAAAGACGCCTCTAAAAAGGCGGTAAAGGAACTGGAGCGGGGTATCTCGTTCGCCATGGGACAACAATTTGATGCTGCACTCGCCGCTTTTGAAAAATCAATTGAAGCAGAACCGGGATTCATCAACGCATGGATTTTTGCTGGTGACGTTTGTATGGAGACCAAACAATATGAAAAGGCACGCGATTTCTACCTCGGTGCCATCGAACTGCAGGATGACTACGATGTCTCTGTGTACAAAAAGATAGCCCAGTGCGAGCAATACCTCATGGAATATACGGCAGCCATAGAGCACATTCAGCTATTCCTGGACCATCCTGCAATCGTAGGCGAGACCAGGCGAAAAGCGCTGCTCTTGCTTGAAAGTCTGGAGTTTGCGGCAGATGCAGTAACCCATCCCGTAGATTTCCGTCCGGAGAATATGGGACCGGCCATCAACAGTCGCTACGATGAATACTTCCCTTCCCTCTCTGCTGATCAGTCGTTACTGGTATACACCCGCAATGTGGTCGATACCGCGACTACTCAGGCAGGTACTGTCATATTGAAAGGTAATGAGGACTTCTTCATCTCTGAGTCCATAGACAACATGTGGAGTCCCGGGTACAACATTGGCAGTCCGGTGAATACATCGTTGAACGAAGGCGCTCAGAATATTTCCGCTGATGGCAGATGGTTATTCTATACCTTGTGCAACGGTCACAATGGCTATGGCAGCTGCGATATTTATTATGCCTATCAATACGAAGGCACCTGGAGTTATCCGGAGAACTGCGGTAAGCGCATCAATTCTGCCAACTGGGATTCTCAGCCATCCATTTCTGCCGATGGCAATGAATTGTACTTTGTTTCGAACCGACCGGGAGGACAGGGCGGTTCTGACATCTGGATGAGCACCATGGGCGAAGATGGCTACTGGCTACCTGCCGTTAATCTGGGTCCCGGTATCAATACGCCTGAAGAAGAAAACTCCCCCTTTATTCACCCGGATGGCAATACCCTTTATTTCGCTTCCAACGGCCGTGCCGGCATGGGCGGAACCGATCTTTTCTACGCACGTCGCAATCCCGACTTAAGCTGGCAAACACCCGAAAATATGGGTTTCCCGCTCAATACAGGTGGTAATGAAGCGACCTTGCATGTAAGTGCCGACGGGCTCCAGGCTTTCTATTCAAGCGACAGGGAAGATTCCTATGGAGGACTGGACATCTACAGTTTTCCACTGCCCGACATGCTTCGACCTCAACCTGTAACCTACGTGAAGGCGACGGTGCTGGATGCCATCAGTCGGAAACCTTTGGAAGCCAATATCCAGTTATTCGACCTAAGCACAGAAGAGCTGATCGTGAAATCCAGCTCCGATGTTAAGTCGGGGCAATTCCTGGTGATACTACCCAGCGGCAAAGATTTCGGACTGTATGTAAATAAGGAAGGGTATCTGTTCAACAGCCAAAACTTTAGTCTGGCTGAAGGCATTCCCGAAGAACCCTTTGCGCTCACAGTGCTACTGCAGCCTGTTTCGGTAGGTGAAATCATTACACTGAGGAATATTTTCTTTGAAAGTGCCTCCTCTGAGATATTGCCCGAATCGGCGGTGGAACTCAATAAACTGTATGAGCTGTTGCACAACAACCCATCTATGAAAGTGGCTGTCAAAGGACATACGGATGCCATTGGCACGGAAACAGACAATCAGCGCTTATCTGAAAACAGAGCCACCGCAGTAGTGGCCTATCTTTCTGATAGGGGAATTACAACTGACAGAATGACGGCTGTGGGCCTGGGAGAATCAGCTCCGGTGGCAGAGAATGATACAGATGCCGGTCGCGCCCTCAATCGAAGAACGGAAATCGAAATCATATCGCTCTAGGTTTAAATTTTTGTTAAACACTTTCATTGTGGAACATTTTTTGCATTACAATCGTAAGAAGTTTATAACGATCTGTAAATTTAAGAAAGCGGTATGCAACTCAACATTTCGACTCCCATTCCGGTAATCGATGGCAGTTCAATTACCAGAGAATTCTTTGAAACCAATTACTTAAAACCACAGAAACCAGTTGTCCTTCGGGGATTGTGGAAGCAGTACCCCGCTTATACCAAATGGACGGCAGATTATTTTGCGCAGGTCATGGGAGATATCGAAGTGGGCCTATATAGCACTAAGCAATCCGACCCCAGTAAGACCCTCACCATTCCAACTGTCAAGATGAAGTTCAGCGAGTACATGGACCTCATCCGACATTCAGACACCGACCTTCGCCTGTTTCTCTTTCCGGTATTCAAACACAGACCGGAACTTTTGAAGGACTTTGGATACCCCGATATCTCCGGGAAATACATCAAACTTCCGTTCATGTTTTTTGGTCCTAAAAATTCGATAACACGAATGCATCAGGACATTGACATGAGCAATGTTTTCCTTACCCAGTTTGAAGGAAAGAAACGGGTAGTATTGTTCCCTCCTGATCAGAGCAGATTGTTATACAAGCTTCCCTTCAACGTGCACAGTACAGTTGACATCGACAACCCTGACTTTGAAAAATATCCGGCTCTGAGATATGCCGAAGGTATGACCACAGTGCTGGAATATGGAGATACCCTGTTTATGCCCTCCGGCTACTGGCACCATATAGAGTATTTAGAAGGCGGCTACGGCTTGAGTGTAAGAACAATGGCTCCTACTATCGCCCTGCGTCTTCAGGCTGTCTATCACCTTACCCTCGAACGCTGGATGGATACAGCACTCAACAAGCTACTCGGTAAAAACTGGTTTGAATACAAGAAAAAACTGGCATACAGACGGGCCGAGCAGGCGATGGAAAACAATCACTACGACAACGATATGAACCATACTCCAACACCGGCGTTTCATTAGAAAATATCTTATGAAAAATTATTTGCTGGTTGTTTCCATTTTGACTGCTGCCACTGCAGTTGCTCAGCGCCCCTCGTGCTGCAGCCCTGCCATTGAAGGATTCGCCAGCATGGGTGATGATATGGAATTTGTCGCCATCCACGATGAACCACTTGCGCTGGAAGCCACCGATTTGGAGGGTACCATGATTAGCTATTCCACGGCGGATGGCAAAACCGCCAGTGCCTATTTTATTCCCCAGGAAGGTTCCACCGATTATTTACTTGTTTACCATGAATGGTGGGGCCTGAACGACCATATCAAAGTATTTGCTGAACGCCTGCATGCCGACCTGAATATCAATGTTATTGCATTGGATATGTACGATGGGAAAGTGGCCACCACGCGCGAGGCTGCCGGCACTTACATGCAGGCATTAGACGCCAGCAGAGGACAGGCGATAGTTGAAGGAGCCATAGCGCTGGCTAATGAGCAAAGCAATAATGCTGCGCGTTTTGTGCAGATTGGCTGGTGTATGGGCGGTGGCTGGAGCCTGCAGTCAGCATTGCTGGCGGAGAGCCGTTCCATGGGTTGTGTTATGTATTACGGAATGCCTGAAAAAGACATCGAACGCTTGAAAACCCTGAATGGCCCGGTGCTGTTCGTATTTGCTAACAGGGACAAGTGGATCAATCGAGATGTGGTGGAAGGTTTTCAAAAAGACATGAACAAAGCCGACCGTTCTCTGGAAATTTTGGAATTCGATGCAGATCACGCCTTTGCCAATCCCAGCAATCTGAGCTACAACGAGCAGGCCGCCGAAGAAGCGTATACCGCATCCCTCACCTTTCTCCAAAATGCCTTGAGCAATTAGCCTGCTACCAGATGGCTTTCCATTATTTTTTGCAGGTCAGATGCTGACCTTACGCCGGATTCCCTCCACCTGATATTTCCTCTTTCAAAAAGGATAAGGGTCGGGACGCCTTGTATCTGATACTTACCAGCGATGGCAGGATTGCGGTCAACATCTATCTTGATAATCCGTATACGTTCTCCCATTTTTGCAGCCAGTTCCTTGAGGATGGGTGCCATCATTTTGCAGGGCCCGCACCACTCTGCCGAGAAATCGACAAGTACCGGTTTATCGCCATTTATCAAATCGCCGAAAGAAGTTTTTTGTGTTGTCATATCTGTCTGTTGGTTATAACTCCAGGACACAAAATTCCGTTCCCCCGGGAAATAAATGGGTAACCAAAATCACCATCAGGGTAAGGATTTTCCTCTGGCAGCTATCCACAGGTCATACCACTCCGCTCTCGTCAGCTGAATGCTACTTGCAGCTGCGCTGGCGCGAATGCGCTCCGGATGGGTAGAGCCAAATACCGGCTGGATATTTCGCCCGCTCTGTAGGACCCAAGCCAGGATAATAGCAATGGGCTGCACGTCGTACTTTGCAGCTAAACGCGCTACCAGCTCAATGACGTTTTTGTCGTCGGCATTGGCAGCTGATTCCGGCGCCACGGTAAATCTGCCCCGGTCAGAAGCACTCCAGGCTTGTAATTCCAATCCTTCGTGCCAAAGTAAAGGCGTATCACCGGCTCCGGTAAAAGCCTTAGCAGCCCCTCCGGTATTCCAGTCTACCATGGCATCCAAAAGGTGGGAATGTCCCAGACTGAATTGCACCTGATTGCATATCAGGGGGAAGGAACAAGCAGCTTCGAGGCGCTCGAAAAGTCCGTAGGAACAATTGCTTACACCAAAGTTGCGTGCCCATCCCCTTTCTTTCATAGTGGCGAATGCCTTCGCTATTTCATCCGGGTGCAGGAGCGGATCCGGCCGGTGCAACAAAAAAACATCCAGGTATTCTGCCTGCAGTCGGTGCAAACTTTGGGCTGCCTGCTCCAGAAGGTACTCACTGCTGAGATTATAGTGGTTGCTACCGTTGTAACCGCCACCGATAATTATCCCCGCCTTGGTCTGGATGAACAAATCCTTCCGCAGGCCGGGATGCTGCTGCAGGTAGCGCCCGAATACCTCTTCTGCCTTGCCAAAAGTGTAGATATCTGCATGGTCAAAACGGGTATAGCCCGACTCCAGTGCCGTCTCAATGGCACGAAACGCTTTTTGTTCGTCTTCCGGTTGCAGGGGATCGCGGTTCCAGCCTCCTCCTAATCCCATGCATCCGTAAATCATATGGTGTTTCATGCATTAAAGGTAAGCGACCCACTTTAACCCTTTGCAATAATTGTTTTTCATGTGTGGGTTATTTTTCCGAAATTTGAGCCTTGATGCAAAGCCGTGTCATCCTCGACAGTACCAAATTCGCCCTGACTATTGAAAGGCTTTGTCATCAGTTGATTGAAAACCACGGCGATTTCTCCAATTCCTGCATCATCGGATTACAACCCAGAGGCGTATTTCTCTCGAACAGGATTGTGCAGCGGCTCGAAATATTGCTGGGCGGGAAACGCCCCCTCTATGGCTTGCTCGATGCCACCTTCCACCGCGATGATTTCCGCCGCACAGAGAAACCGCTTGTTCCCGGAAAAACAGTTATCGATTTCCCTATTGAAGGCAAACGCGTGATCCTGATAGATGATGTATTCTATACAGGAAGGACAGTGCGTTCGGGGTTAGATGCCCTTCTCGACTTCGGCAGACCTGCGGCCATAGAACTATTGGTGCTGGTCGACCGACGCTACAGCAGACATGTACCTATCTCGCCCGATTATACCGGCAAAACCATAGATGCGGTGATGTATGAAAAGGTAAGAGTAGAATGGACAGAAAATGGTGGTAAGGACGAAGTTTGGATCATCCCTTTTAAAATGGTTTCATGAGCAGTCTCAGCGTAAGGCATCTGATTTCCATCAAAGACCTTCAAACAGAAGACCTTCAATTAATTTTCAATACCGCCGACCAGTTTAAGGAAATCCTGAACCGACCTATCAAGAAAGTACCTTCCTTAAGAGATATAACAATTGCTAATATATTTTTTGAAAACAGCACGCGCACACGTATTTCTTTTGAGCTGGCAGAAAAAAGATTGAGTGCCGACGTTGTGAACTTTTCCAGCTCCAGTTCTTCTGTTAAAAAAGGGGAAACACTGCTGGATACGGTGAACAACATTCTTGCCATGAAGGTAGACATGGTAGTGATGCGGCACCAGAGTCCCGGTGCACCTGTTTTCCTCAGCCGTCATATCGATGCCAATATCATCAACGCCGGAGATGGCACACATGAACACCCTACGCAGGGATTGCTCGATGCGTATTCCATCAGGGAACAACTGGGCAAGCAGCGCAACGGCGAAGCGCCTACCGATTTCAAAGGAATGAAGGTGGCGATTATTGGCGATATACTCCATAGCAGGGTGGCGCTGTCCAATATTCACTGTCTGCAAAAGCTGGGTGCTGAAGTACTGGTCTGCGGACCTCCTACCCTCATCCCCCACTTTGTGGAAACACTCGGTGTAAGGGTCACCTACAATATTAAAGAGGCACTCATGTGGTGCGACGCAGCCAACATTCTGCGCATTCAGCTGGAAAGGCAGGACATTAAATTCTTCCCTTCACTGCGTGAGTATGCCTTGTACTTTGGTGTAAATAAGGAGCTGCTGGATTCCATTGGAAAAGACATCATCATAATGCATCCCGGGCCTATCAATCGTGGAGTGGAAATCACCAGCGACGTGGCGGATTCCGGTCAGTCCATTATTTTGCAACAGGTAGAAAACGGTGTGGCGATTCGGATGGCTGTGCTGTATTTGCTGGCAGGGCGAAAAGAAGTTTCATAGGAAATCCACATCCATACTGAACCGGTAATTCATCAGGTAATTTATTCCCGCTTCCAGGCTAAGGTCTTCGAATATTCCCTTGTGCAACGTTGTGATGATAGGGCAGTTGATATTGTAATACCTTGCCAGTCCGCTCGCTATGCGAATGGTATTAACGCCTTCCGCTGTTTCCTCCATAGTTTCCATGATCTGCTGTATGCTTTCTCCTTTTGCCATCCTGTAACCGACTGTGAAGTTGCGACTGGTAGGTGAAGAGCAGGTAGCGATGATATCGCCAATGCCTGCCAACCCCAGAAAGGATTTCACATCGGCTCCCAGCGCTTTTGCCAGGTGTATAATTTCAGACAAACCCTTGGTAATCAATAAGGCGCGGGCGTTCTCACCGTAATCGAGACCACTCACCATACCGGAACCAATTGCCAGAATATTTTTCAGTACACCTGCCAATTCAATGCCCAGTATATCATGCCCGCCGTACAGTTGAAATCTATGGCTTTTCAGTGCTTTCTGTCCTTCCAGAATAACCTCATCGAAGCGGCTGGCCAATACGGCAGCGGCGGGTAATCCCTGCGACATTTCCTTACTCAAATTGGGCCCTGCGATACAGCCAATACGCACCACCACTGATTCCCTTCTGATTAGCTCACTCATGGTAAGCACGTGTTCCCGTTGCAATAGGCCCTGGCTGCTGAGGCTTTTTTCTCCTTTTTTCTTTACCGACAAACCCTTTGTTCCGTGAATCATGATATTGTCGGGTTTGAGATAAGGCGCCAGTGCCCGAATCATCTCTTTGAAACCTTGTGATGGAACTACGGGAAAAAGCAGGTGACAGGATTGTGCCAGCAACGGCAGGTTACTGGTAGGTGTAATGTTATCGTGGATTTGCTGCCCTGCTGACATCCGCGAGCTTGTCATACTGGCTGCAGTATCATCTGACCTGGTGTAGAGATACACATGCTGATTCTCTGCCAACAGGTTAGCTACTACTGTTCCAAAACTCCCGGCACCAATTACACCAACTGACATAAGTTATACAAATTTTTCTAAACCGTACCCTTTGAGCCTGTTGTGATAGAAAAGTAGTGTCTTCATATCCTGGCAGATAATATCTTTTGTTTTCTTATCTATTAACAAGGTCTTCTTGGCGTGATAAATACCCAAGGACTTGGTTCCATATTTAATCAGCTCATCGGAATCAAGTGTAGCCAGAGCCCCCAGCCTGATATCTTCTTTTTCCTCGAGGCGCACCAGTTCTTCCTGCACCTGCTGAACCGATTGCCGGAACTGGTTATAGGGTATGCGACGGAACTCTGCGGGCATGCGCAGAATACTGTATAAGTCGCTGGTATGATGGATTTTTTCCAGCAGCGAAAAAGCAGTAAAAGCCACTATGTGCGCCGGCATGGCTACATTGTTGACCTTGAAACTCTGCACAATACTTTCACTGAGCATCCTGATGTATTCACTATCTCTTTGCTGATCTTCTCTCAGCTGGCCCTTGGATTTGAAGTAATCCCTGATGTCGATGGGTGCTCCATGTGCATCCAGACTGAGTCCATCTTCATTTACCTTGTTGCCGAAAATATCCATTGGCTTACCGAATGCTATGGTAAAATCGGCGCTTGCGGTAAAGAATTTCACCAAAAAACGCACCAGCTTGTAAGAGGAAGAGTAACGGTCGGCCTGCACGAAGTACCTTTCTTTACCCACATTCTTCAGGTGCTCGTCGATGAGCAACGGAGCTTCAATTACAAAGCTGTAGTTTAAGGTAACAGGTACGACAAATATCTTTTCAAAGTGATCATCTGCTGCGCCGACTATATGTTGTCGCTGTGCCTCCAGTGCGGTACCCAGCAAACCTAATTTCAATGACTTTTCCAGCTCTCCGCTTCTCGACCTTGTGCCCCCCGGGAAAAACAAGGAGTGACCGCCTTTCGCAATCACCACTGTGCTGTACATTTTCAATGTCTCCAGGTAGATGGAGTTCTTTTTCCGTCTGTCGACCTTATAAGCACCCAGCCGCTTCATGAAGTAGGCCAGAAACCGCACACTAAACAGGTTCAAACCTGCACCGTACAAAAAGGCCGGCAAACCAATGGCACTAATTGCCCACCCTATAGTAATACTGTCGATATTGGAGATATGCGTGGGCACTACGATAACAGTACCCTTTTGCGCCAGGTTTCTGACCTGCTCTGTCTCACCCACCAGGTGAATCCGCTTCAGCAGGTTTTTCTTATTCCTGAAAAGCCTGACAAACTCGCGGCTGCGCGTGGAATTGAGCAGGCGGTTGAAGGCAAAAGGCACAAATCTGTTGGCAAAGCGGTAAGTATTCTTATCGAAGTGGCCGGCTATTTCACTTACATACCGTTCGATGATATTGCGGAGGATTTCCTTTTCATCATCAATCTTCCCATCGCTGTATGCTTCCAGTTCCACCAGCTTTTTCTGCACATTTCCCCAGAATTCCTTGTCATCTTTTGGATCGACGGACCAGGCTTTTCCATTGATGCGCGATTTTTCCATGTAAACCGCTTTGGCAAGCACAGCCTGTAATTGCTTTTCTTCTCCGTTTTGACTCAGGATAGACTGCAGCGTTTTCTCGGTGACTTCTGCGATGATTTCTTTTCTGGCCTTGCTAATGCGTGATATCGGCCAGTCGTCTATACTGGGTAAAATCTGGGGGAATAGTTCCTCCAGTGCATTTCCGTTGCTTTCGTCCATAGGCTAAGCTACAAATATACCTGCTGCCGGGAACTTTCCGCGCGTGGTTGTTATTATTATCTTTACCGGCAACTATACCGGGGCTGACCGGAATTGACAGCATCGTTCATTGATAAGTAAGCATGCCGAGCTTTGGATTTTTGGCTCGTTCAAACTAATGTCCAACACCCTTTTTATACGGCGAGTACAACTACGCCATGGCAGCCTGATTCCAGGAATCAGATAGCCTTAGTGCCCACAGGCGTTTGTTCTGATAAGTCTGTGACGCGCTTCAATAGATCAGAGCTGGTGTCATATGGTCCCGCTATGACATGAGATAAAGGGAATAAGGACTTCCTCAGGTAGGGTGTTGCACCCTGGAAGTCTCGAAAATGAAGCAATGCCTGAGCATGGAGAAACCTTATTGATGCTTTGTCTGGACGCGGGTTCGAATCCCGCCAGCTCCACTAAAAAAAAGAGGCCCTTTCGGGCCTTTTTTAATTGGGTATAGATTCCGTTACGCACCGGCAACTTAGATTGTACTTCTTGGACATGTATCCATAGAGCACCAGCGGTAGTTTATTTTTAATCATGTATAGGTCCAGGCTGTATCATCGTTGAGACTGGTAGCAGTCCAGAAATTGGTCTGAGATTCTTCGACACCAAAGCGACCATTGATATTCGGTGGATATCCAAACTGTGCATTGATACCTAATCCACGGTCATATACCAGTGCATATCCTGCTTTTTTTTCACCTCCCAGCTGCTCTATGAGTCTCTCCCATTCTTCTTTGGTCGGGAGTCGCCAACCATCCGGACAAGCAGTCAATGCATCATCCCAATCGTACAATCTTCCAAACTCACTGCAGCCGTAGTCCTTGTTCTTATAGCACCAGCTATCCTTAGTCTTGTAGCGCAGGTTTTCTCCCAGCCAATACATATCTCCCAATTGGACTACTGAATACCTTTCCCCGTCTCTCCTATCCTTGAATTCAAATATGGAATCGGCGAGTACCGGACTGTAGTACTGTGCAGCAAGCGGAGAGAGAACGAAAGCAAGAAGTGAAAAAATGAAAAGTTGCTTCATGGTGGTATAATTATTTCTGATGTTATCAGAGACATGCAAATTTCGTACTAAATTGTTATTTCTTTGTTGAGAACATCAGAACAGAAGTTTAAGACTGTATTATGCGCATTCTTTTAGTCAGTGCTACCCAAGAAGAAATACCTGGTTGGTTCAAGGGCACAGCTACTCAAAGCAGGAAATCTTCCTTTTCCGGGCTTACTATTGATGTGCTCGTTACCGGTCCGGGCATCAATCATACTGCCTTCTGGCTGGGGAGAAGACTGGCCGGCAGTGCATATGACCTGGTAATCAACGCCGGCATTGCAGGTTCATTCAACAACAGCCTGCCATCGGGAACAGTAACACAGGTGACCACAGACAGATTTGCTGATTTTGGCTATACCAGTCCGGAGGGGTTTACAGATGCCTCCGCAGCGGGCTTGCTGTCACCGGCAGGCGATTGGTTATCGGCCGATGGCTGGATTACATCCACCCAACATGAGGGACTAACCTCCCTGCAACAACTGAGCGAGGTGCGTGGCATCACAGTTCAGACAGTTACCGGAGATGCCAGAACCATCGAACAGATGCGGGAACGCTACCATCCCGACATCGAAACCATGGAAGGTGCTGCATTTCTGTATGCCTGTCACCAATCCGGCATGCCAGCCCTCTGCATCAGAGCTATATCGAATTGGGTAGAACCACGCAACAAAGCGAACTGGAACATTCCGCTGGCTGTTCAGGAACTGAATGCAACACTAAATGCTATTCTGAACGAACTCAATCAGTCTGTATGAAGCTTACACTTGGTTTTTCTCCCTGCCCTAATGATACCTTTATTTTCGATGCGCTGGTGCATCATAAAATCGATACCGGCGACTACACCTTTGAAGTGGTCATGGAAGATGTGGAGGCGCTGAATAAAATGGCGCGCGCCGGAAAAGTGGACATCACCAAATTAAGCTTCCATGCCTACGCCTATGCTTCGGCCGACTACATTCTGCTCAATGCCGGTTCAGCGCTGGGCAAAGGATGTGGTCCTCTGCTCATCAGCAAGGACCCTATTCCTGTTTCCAGGGTTCCGGATTGTGTGGTAGGTATTCCCGGAAGAATGACCACAGCCAACCTGTTGTTCAGTCTCGCTTTTCCGGATGCCATCACCAAGAAGGAGTTGTTGTTTTCGCATATTGAGCAGGAGTTATTGGATGACCGCATTGATGCCGGGGTAATCATCCATGAAAACAGGTTTACCTATGAAGGAAAAGGACTGCAGAAAATCATGGACCTGGGTGCATACTGGGAATCCAACTACCAGGTACCTGTCCCACTGGGAGGCATTGCTGCAAAACGATCACTGGGGGAAGGTACTATTCGCGATATAGATCGCCTTATCCGGGAAAGTGTTGCCTTTGCTTTTGCCGACAGATCATCATCTACTGCTTATACTGCCCGGCATGCACAGGAAATGGATGAGGATGTAATGGAACAGCATATCCGTTTGTATGTCAATGAATTTAGTCTCGATTTAGGGGAAGAAGGGCGTAACGCCATAGAGCGCATGTATCAAACCGCCCAGGAAATTCGATTGATTCCCGGCATAACGCGTCCTCTGTTTATCCAGCTATAGACTGTTTTGTATCAGCGTTAATGCCTCCTGCATATCGTCGCCAAAACTGAATATGCCATCTTCATGTCCGGCAGTTACCAATAATTCCCCCTGCCCGTTGGCTTCACGCACCAGCGCGCCGAGGTTTTGCGCCATTTCCGGCGTTCCGTACTGAACCGTAGCAGGGACCGTCGGAGCCTTATACAGCAGCCGCTTCCAGAGTTGCGGGTGATGAATGTGCACTACTGCCTGAATGTGTTCGGAGGCATCATAAATAGCAGCATGTGTCATGGACTCAGAAGATGCAGGCATGCCACCGCGACACCAGAGTGTGTTGGAGGTTATATCGACCCGTGTCACTTCGCACAGCTGGTCCACGCCGATAAAAGGCAGATGACCGGTGGCACTGGCAGTTATCAGAAAATGGTTGTCCGGAAGTCGGATGCTTACATTACCATAACCAATACCATTGGGATAAACGCCAATACCACCTAACTGAAAAAGCGTTTGGCGGGCAGCTACCAGCGTTGTGGATGCTTTATTGGAAACAATGGGCGCTTTTTCCCAGTGCTGTACATACTTGATATATCCCTCATCCATGGCTAATCCTGTATGAGTCGATGCCGGTCGGGGAAAAGCTGCAGCAATCCCTTTCGGCTGGCTTCGCATATGCCTGCTTCTGTGATAAAACCCGTAACGTATTTTGCCGGTGTTATATCGAAAGCCGGATTCGCTGCCCGGGTGCCCTGGGGAGCGATGGAGACCTCGATGGACTGTTCCTTCCAGCTTCCGGCAACGGTCAGGACTTCCGCTTCATCTCTGTATTCTACAGGGATATCTTTCAGACCATCACTGATACGCCAGTCGATGGTGCTGGAAGGCAGGGCCACGAAAAAAGGGATATTGTTATCGGCTGCTGCCAGGGCTTTCAGGTAGGTCCCGATTTTGTTGCAGACATTCCCGTTATTATCCACCCGGTCTGTGCCGGTTATCAGCACATCTACTTTCCCCTCCTGCATCAATCGGCCGCCGGCATTATCCACCACCAGTGTATGCGGAATATCCATCTGCTGCAATTCCCATGCGGTTAAGGCCGCTCCCTGATTACGGGGTCTTGTTTCATCCACCCATACATGCAGGGGAATCCCAGCGGCCGCTGCTTTATAGATAGGAGCTGTAGCAGTTCCCCAATCGACTGTAGCAAGCCATCCCGCATTGCAATGGGTGAGAATATTGATGGGTCGACGGAGCCGTTCATACATTTCCTTTAGCAGACCGTATCCATGCTCACCGATAGCAGCATTCGTGCGCACATCAGCTTCGGTTATTTCCTTAGCCATCCGCATGGCAGTCAGCTTTGCTTCGTCCGGATCACTGGATGCCTGCAGGGTATTGAGCATCAGGTCCAATGCCCACTTCAGGTTGACTGCTGTGGGCCGCGCCTTCAATAAAAGTGAATAGGCTTCTTCGAACCAGAATTTCATATCGCATCTGGCAGGGATGGAAGCCGCTGCCAGGTACATGCCCCATGCTGCCGTGGCACCGATTAACGGAGCCCCCCTCACCCACATGTCCTTAATAGCGATGGCTGCAGTTTCCACATCCGGAATCGTAGCGTACACCAGTCGATGCGGGAGGTGGCGCTGGTCTATGACCTGCACCTGAACGGGCATTACGTCAGATAACCAAATGGTTCGGTGCGGTTTTCCGTTGACCAGCATAGATGGCAAAGATGATAAATAGCGTTTAATTACCGTTAATGAATGTAATTTTAGGCAAATGCTGCGATCGATATTATTCCTGGGGTGCCTTTGTATTTTTTCGGTCCTTGCCGGACAAAATACAGGCGATGTATTCGTGCTGGACACAGAAGAGCAGCTGCTCGGCAGCATTGAAGACGGCGCTGTGTTTACGGCTCCGGACTTGCAGCGCTTTACCATTCGCGGGAATACCATATATGACGGAGCAAGTGTGGGCACCGGCAATATTCTGTTGCTGGTAGACATGAAGGATCCCTTCTCTAAGAAAGCCGGACTTATTTTCGAGCCCGATGGAAAGACCATCCGGTTTATCAGCAGGAAAGGCAGTTTTTATCTGGGAGACTTTCCGATTGATGTTGAAAATCAGTGCATGCTGTCGTACACCCAATTGTCTGAAGACAACTGGGCAGCATTGCATGGCCTTACCGGTGATACCCTGGGCTATGTAAGAGGGAGTTCCATAACTCCTGCAAGAGCAGTCATGGCCGCCTATCTGTTTATTGTCGCATTTGATTTGGATGTAGCGGTCATAGAGCGACTGGAATCGGTGGCGGCAGGCTCCAACAGCTATACAACAGGTGGAATGATGTATCCGGTCATGAATCCTTATGGTATGCAAACCTGGGAATGGAATGGGCGCATTCTGCGGAATACCACCAATCCTTATGCGCTCGAATGGGAGTTTGACGGAAAAGACATTTCTGCTAGAGGTGGTGGAATGGAAATGGCCTGGTCATGGGAAAATGGGATTATCAAGCCGTTCTGGAACAACGACCCACAATTGCAATGGAGATGGGCCGACAATACCTTCCAGCCTTTCTGGAATTCGAACCCCGATAAAATGTGGATACTGGAAGATGGCATTATGCGTCCGATGTGGAATGCAGATCCCACACTCCAGTGGGCCATTGAAGGCGATCTGCCCCTTGCATTGATTGGACTCATTGCCGTGGGTATTATTCGCTGAGTGTTGAATCATTCGTATGCTTATATTTGTGCCTCAATTGAATTCCATCAAACAACTCAAAATGAACAAATCAGTATTAGCCGCATTGCTTTTAATGCTCACCCTATCGGTTACGCATGCACAGAATATTAAAATCGGATATATCAATTCCCTGGAACTGCTGAGCATGATGCCGGAAACCAAAACGGCAGATGAGAAATTGCAGGCTTTGGCGAAGGATCTCGAAGCGCAATACCGTGAATATATCATGGAGTATCAAAAACTGGCCAATCAGTTGCAAACAGACAACGCGATGAGCGAAATTGCCCGTGAGGCCCGTATGCAAGACTTATCCAATCTGGAGCAGCGCATTACCAATTTTGAATCCAGCTCACAGGAAAAAATCCAGAACAAGCGGAATGAATTATACGAGCCCATTATTAGTAAAGCTACCGCTGTAGTAAAAGAAGTAGCCGATGCCAATGGTTATACTTATGTACTCGACTCCAGCAATGGTACTGTTATTCAGGCACCGGAGAGTGATAATCTGCTGGAACTGGTGAAGAAGCAGTTAGGTATTTAAAAGACCCTTATCGCTATAAACAAAAAGACCGGTTGCAAGACCGGTCTTTTGTTTTTCCCAGAAACAACAAAGGCCCTAATGGGCCTTTTGTTGTTCGTGAACCTAATTTATGAAACAAACCAACTGTAAGTTATAGCTCGTCCAGATCGATGATAACGATGTGAACGATGTGCTCTTGTGTGTAATTTTTTGTCATAGTCGTGTGGGTTTGGTTAAGCATATTGTTTTGATTGATGATGCTAAGATAGACCAAGCAAACATACAATCAGTTACAGCAAATTCAATTTGGTGACAATATTTATAATTCAAAAACCCGATTTAATCCCCAATAATAACATTTTTATTCTATTTAGCCTAATTTTTTGTGACATTTTTGACCTAAAAATGCATAAAACTGAGATAAACCTCCTAACCCTTATATATAGGGCGTTACAGGATATTTTTTTTTCTTTCTGATTTTGCAAATTGAAATCTAAATGTATATTTGTGACAGGTTTCATCAACAAATGACCATCGAATGGTATCGATTATATGTCTATGTTACTGTAAATTAATTACTTAAACGAAAACCATATGAGAACCCTTATTGAGATTAGCAAGATTGTGACCAAGAAGCGGATCAGCAAGATTGAGATTTTTGATAAAAGCTTATTGAATAAGAAGGAGAGTAAATTCAATGAATTCTATGAGGGACTCGTAAATAATGATTTTAAGACCGACGAGGAGGCGGCAGAGGTACTCTATCAGACTACTCCTTTAGATGACAAGTACCGTCAGCTGAAATCGAGGTTTACCAAGCGTTTGATGAATACTTTGTTTTTCCTGGATGCCAATGACCCTTCCTTCTCCAATTACCACAGTGCCTATTATACCTGTAATAAGAACTGGGCATTAATTCGCATCCTGCTGAGCAGCGGCGCCCGGAATGCTGCTACCAAACTGGCAGCAAAAACCCTGCATGTAGCCCAGAACTTCCGCTTTACCGATATCATTCTCAACTGTTCCCGGATTCTGATGACCAACAGCAGTTTAGCGGGAAAGTCTAAAGAGTACGAGCAATATGCAGAAATAGCCAATAAAGCCATGGTGGAACTTGGCTATGAGATGCAGTCTGAGGAAATGTACCAGCGCCTTACCATCGGGCTTACCTCCTCCGGCTCTGTAGATGAGGAGCGCGCGCGTATCGCCGGTGAATACCTGGAAAAGGTACGTGCATTAACAGCACTATCCGACTCTTGTATATTGCACTTCAATATGTACCAGATATGGATTCTATATCTGCAATTTAAAGGAGACTACCAGGGTACCATTGAGGTATGCGAGCAGGCAGAAGCTTTCCTTGATAAGAATGAGCCATTCCGTCAGAAAGTGAAACAAGCCGGACTGGCACTTACCAAGATCAACTGTTATCTCCAGTTGAGGGATTATGAGAATGGCCGTACGAATGCCGACCGCTGTCTGGAGCTCTTTACGGAAGGCTCTAACAATTGGTTTGTATTCCTGGAGGTATATTTCCTTCTGGCCATGCACACGAAAAACTATATCAACGCTGCCGGTATATATCTGAAGGTTATCAATCACCCCAGATTCCAGTTCACAGCACCTGAAAGGCAGGAGAAATGGAAGATTTTTGAGGCCTATATCAAATATATCTTTGAAACCGAAGGCCTGAATAAGGATCTCTTATTTGACGATGGCAAGCGGAAATTCCGTCTGCTGAAATTCCTGAACGAAGTGCCGCATTTCTCCAAAGACAAGAAGGGCTTCAATGTAGCTATTCTGGTGCTTCAGATTCTCTACATGCTGGAAAAAGGCGATTACACCGGTATCATCAATCGCTCGGAGGCGTTGAATGTATACTGCAGCCGCTACCTGAGAAAAGACGACAGTTTTAGAAGCAATTGCTTCCTTAAAATGTTGCTCACGATGGAAAAAGAGGATTTCAAGTACGAAAGGACACGCCAGATGGCCATGAAATTCTATAAGAAAATGACGGAGGAGGTCAATGATGAAAACATTGTCCACGAGTGGGAAATCATTCCTTATGAAACACTGTGGGACATGGTGTTGAACCGACTCCGCAATAAAGTTGCTGCGGCTTGAGAAGCCTTTTCTTTGTCTGCATATTCCTTATTGCAGGACGGTCGGCTGCTGCGCAGACCATTTTCCATCTGCAGGAGGTAGTAGTTCCGGAGGACGCAGGTAATATCTATGTGCAGAAATTATCGGAAGACACACTCACTTCCTCCTACTTCATACAGGTACGTGATACGGTGCGCCGGCATTATCATGCACACCATACGGAACAAATATTTGTTTTAGAAGGCAGCGGAATTATGTTCATCGGTACAGAAAACCACGAGATACAAGCAGGAGATTATTTTCTTATACCCGTCGGTACCGAACATGCTGTCCGCAGCACAGGCAATGTGCCGCTGCAGGTGTTATCTATCCAGTCACCGTTTTTTGACGGGAAAGACCGCATTTTTACCGACGAATAAAGTCTTATAGGGTTGCCAGTAGATCTTTGATGGTGGCAGTAGCTGCAGCCTCATCTCCCCCTTCCATAGTTTGCAGGACCTCCTGGAGTCTCTTTTTCAGCTCGAGCCCGCTGGTATTACCGCCTGCTCTGAATGCTGAGATATCCTGAATGGTGCCGGAAAGGGAAAGTCCACCTGATTTCCTGCTTACCTGAATCTGCCCGGCGTTGGCAATATTTTTAACGATTCCACCGGGTAATTCCAAAGTATATTCCACATGGTAAGGCTGGCCTTTTTCCATGGTTCTGTTGATGGCAGCTTTCACTTCAGCGACGTCTTCTTTCTTCACATGCTTCAGGTATTCCTGCAGTGTTGGTATGACAGCGCCTTCTTCTACCCCGAGAATCCTGTATACTTCATCGCTCCATACCATCTGGTTGGTAACGATGTCCAGCTCCCAGTTACCTATTCTTGCCATGCGTTGTGCTTCGAGCAGCTTCTGCTCATTGCGCTTGATGGCCTTGGCATAGTTTTCCAGTTTCATTTGCAGCTGGTGCCTTTCAATGGCATAGGTAATTGTTCTTGAAAGCAGGTTGCTATCGAACTGGCCTTTTACAATAAAATCCTGAGCACCTGCCTTTACAGAGTTCAAGGCTACTGCTTTATCTTCCAGCCCCGTCATAACGATAACGGTTTGTTCCGGAAATTCTTCCAGCATGGTCTTGATGGTAGCGAATCCGGAGCTATCGGGAAGTGTAAGGTCGAGCAGCACGATGTCAAAGTCTCCCTCTTCCAATTGCAACAGTCCTTTTTTGAGTTCTGCCACTTTTACGGGCTCGGGGGCAATCATGGTCGATTCCTGCAAGTAGATTTCTACCAGCCGCTGGTCAGCGGGGTTATCTTCCACCAACAGTACTTTAACCTTGTTCTTATCGTCCATATCTTTAAGAGTGCTGCTTGTTAATATTGGGTAATTTGATCACCTGAAACCAAAATATTTCAATTTGACGAATAATAAAAATGAACTGATCGAGGTCCACCGGCTTTGTAATAAAGCAATTCGCATAAAGGCTGTAGGCTTTTGTAATATCCTGCTCACTGTCGGAGGTGGTCAGTACAATCACCGGAATAAACCTTAAAACCTCGTCTGTTTTCACTTCAGCCAGAACCTCTCTGCCGTCTTTACGGGGCAGGTTCAAATCCAGAAGTATGATATCAGGCGTCGGGCTGAGTGCAAATTTTCCTTGCTTCCGGAGAAACTCGAGCGCTTCAACGCCATCCTTTACCACATGCAGTTCTTTGGGTACGGTGCCCTCCTTGAAGGCCTCTTGTGTAAGCCGGATATCCCCCGGGTTATCCTCCACAAGCAGCACGTTCATTATCTCCGCGTTATCAGCAATCATTATTCAGGTTAAAATCCTGACAAATATAAGGTTTGAACATTAAAAGCAATGTAAATATTTCCAGCCCGGGGCCAGAAATTTATATTACGGTATAGACGTATTCGATAATATTCGCTCCCATCTGCAGTGCCTTGAGTCTTACTGCTTCATTATCGTTATGCACATCGGGGTCTTCCCATCCATCCCCCAGGTCACATTCATAAGTGTAGAGACAAACCAGCCTCCCTTCATAGAAGAGACCAAATGCCTGCGGTGATTTCCCATCGTGTTCATGAATCTTAGGTAAGCCCGCCGGGAAGTCAAATTTTTGATGAAAAATGGGATGATTGTATGGCACCTCGACGAACTCCTGGTCCGGAAACACTTGTTGCATGGCTGCTCTCACGTAGGGATCCATACCATAGTTGTCATCGATATGGAGGAAACCTCCTGCCTGCAGATAGTTGCGCAGGTTCGCGGCTTCCTCTTTGTTAAACACAACATTTCCATGTCCTGTCATATGCACAAAAGGATAATTGAAAATATCCCTGCTTCCCACTTCCACTGTTGCAGGTTCAGGAGCCATATCGATCTGCAGTTGCCGGTTACAGAATGCAATCAAATTGGGCAGGGATGTTGGATTGGCATACCAGTCGCCTCCCCCATTGTATTTCAACAGCCCAATGGAAAAATTTTGCGCTGTTGCGGTGGAAACCAACAACAGTGCAAATGCACATATGTAAATAATTCTTTTCATTCTATTTCGTACAACATCTGCAGTGCAATTACTGCTTTAAGCGCTGCAGTTTCTGTTCTTAAGCGCTGCGTTCCTAACGAAATTTCGCGCGCATTATTCTCCTTCAGTAAAGCTACTTCTTCTTCCGTAAAATCGCCTTCCGGTCCGATAAGGACAACACTGTCTTTTTCCCGCTCCCATACTTTTGCCAAGGGCGGTAAATCTGCAACCCGACAGTGCGCCAGGAGCAGCTGTTGGTGGGGCTTCATCAGAGCAAGTATTTCAGAGCAGCTGCAAGCTTCCTTTAATTCGGGCATCCAGAGTTGGCGGGATTGCTTGATTCCTGCCACCATTGTCAATAGTGCCTTTTCTCTGTTGAAATGCCTGCGTTCTGCGTTCGATGTAATTAAAGGGATGATGCAAGAAACGCCTAGTTCGGTGCACTTCTCAATGATCCACTGAAAACGGTCATTGGATTTTAACAGGCCAACGGCCAATGTCACGTTACCTCTTGCATTTCGAGGAGTATGCGTGTAGGCTTTCACCTCCAGATGACAGCGCTTCTTCCCTGTTGTTTGAAGCACACCCGAGAACAAGCTGCCCTTTCCATCCACTACTTCCACCGGGCTACCTGCTGGCAGGCGCAATACTTTCAGCGCATGCTGGGCTTCCTGCTCGGGAAATTCAATGACGGTGTCGGAGGGAGCGATATCTGCTTTAAAAAAACGGGGATAAGTATCCTGCATGTTACGACTATCTATTGGCATGTACCTTTAAGGCACCATTACAACGGGTCGGAAACCAATATAGGGAGACGGCCCTGTAAAACCTGAATAGGCATCAGGTGATTCTATTTTCATTTCCACTGCTTTGCTGTTCCATGAGCCTCCTTTTGTCCAGCCGCGCTGGTTCAGCATCTCAGCCACATTGCCACTCATGTTGTACAAACCATATGCATTCGGGAAATAGGACTTGGCAAAATTGGTAGCGAGACAAGTGCCGTCATCGGGCGAATTGTAATTACAGAAATCTATATCTTTCTTTCCCGTCATGCCCACATTATCCCAGGGATATACTGCATCTTGTTTCCCACCCCTGGCAGCGTGCACCCACTCTGCTTCAGTAGGCAAGCGGACGATGGCATCCGGGACTTTCTTTCTAATACGCTCCTGCAGCCATTCACAGAACAGCACTGCACCTTCATAGCTGATATTGACCACGGGATAATCGGCATATTCTGCCGTCAAGTGATAATCTTCCGCATAGGTATTTTCGAATCCGAGCGCATTGTCCCAGCCGGTGCTGTCTACGGCTGCTATCCTTGCATCCGTCAGTCTGTTATTCCGGTACAAATAGGTCATGAATTCATAGTACTGCCTATTGGTTATTTCGGTTTCATATATATAAAATCCCTGTACATTAAAACTTTCTTCGTTGACAGTTACGGCTCCGGCAGGTATGTACCTGAATCCCATCCCTTCCAGGAATTTCCTCTCTTTGTTGTTACCGAAAGCGAGTATTACTGCAGCAATTGTAAGGGTAATAAGACCTGTACGAATACGCATTGTCCAATTTTTATCAAACATATCTATAGTATATGATGCATTTAACCTAAGAATTCAACAAAAGACAATGGAAAAGAATCATGTTGTTACATTAACACTACAAAATAATACAAAAAAGGGCTGATGCAGTACATCAGCCCTTTCATAATTGTATCATGAAAAAATTCAGGCATTAGCCGTTACCCTTGGAGCAGCTGCCAGTGTTTCGGCGTTAGCCTTATCGGCATACTGCTCGAAATTTCTCACAAATTGCGCCGCCAGGCTATTGGCCCGCTGATCGTATTCCTTCTTATCCGCCCAGGTATTTCTGGGATCGAGCTTATCGGCCGGCACATCCGGGCAAGACTCCGGCATCATCAGACCGAATACATCGTGTTTTTTATAATTCACATTATCCAGCTTACCTTCCAGCGCAGCGGTAATCATGGCCCGTGTATATTTGAGCTTGATTCGGTTACCTACTCCGTAAGGACCTCCTGTCCAGCCGGTATTTACCAGCCATACATTCACATTGTGCTCGAGCATTTTTTCACCGAGCATCTCAGCGTATTTGGTAGGATGCAGCGGCAGGAAGGGTGCACCAAAACAAGTGGAGAAGGTCAGTTGTGGTTCCGTAATTCCCGCTTCAGTACCTGCCACTTTTGCTGTATAACCACTCAGGAACTGGTACATCGCCTGTCCGGGAGTCAGTTTGCTCAATGGAGGCAACACGCCGAATGCATCGCAGGTAAGGAAGAATATGTTGCGTGGCACACCACCTTTGGAAGGCACCATGATGTTATCAATGTAATCGATAGGATAACTCACACGCGTGTTTTCTGTCTGAGAAACATTCTCAAAGTCCACCTTACGTGTTCCGGGGAAGTATTCGATATTCTCCAATATCGACCCGAATTTAATGGCATGGTAGATTTGAGGTTCCTTCTCTTCTGTGAGGTCAACGCATTTCGCATAGCAGCCCCCTTCAAAATTGAAGACACTGTCTTCGGTCCATCCGTGTTCATCGTCACCAATCAGCTTCCTATTTGGGTCGGCGCTGAGGGTTGTTTTACCTGTACCACTCAGACCAAAGAATACGGCGGTATCGCCATCTTTTCCCACATTGGCAGAACAATGCATGCTGAGCACGCCTTTATCCTGTGGTAATACATAATTGAGGACGGTAAAAATCCCTTTCTTCATTTCACCGGTATAGCCACTGCCTCCGATAAGCACGATTCTTTGGGTGAAATCGATCATAGAGAAATTCGGAGAGCGGGTATTGTCCACGGCAGGATTGGCTTCAAAGCCCGGTGCATTGACTATCAACCAGTCATTGTCCATGGTCTGAATTTCTTCTGCAGTAGGACGAAGAAACATGTTGTAGCAGAACATGTTACCCCATGGGAATTCATTTATGACCCTGATATTGAGCCGGTATTTGGGATCAGCACAAGCGTAAGCATCGCGCACCCAGATATCCTTATCGGCGAGGTAGGCCATTACTTTTTTGTAGAGGTTGTCGAAGGTTGCCCTGTCCGTTGGATGGTTAAAGTTGTTCCAGTCAACAGTGTTTTCTGTCATGGCATCTTTCACTGTGAACTTATCCTTGGGCGCTCTGCCTTTGAATTTACCGGTATCAACTACCAGTGCTCCTGTGTCAGCAATCTGTCCTAACCCCCGTTGGACAGTGTGTTCGGTTAATTCAGCCGGAGAGAGATTCCAGTAGCTGTTAGCCTGATGCTGTAAGCCATATTGTTCCAGACTTACAGATGGATTTTTTAATCCTATCACTTTCATTTGCAATACTTTATGAGAAGTTAACGTATTCGTTGGCAAAATTAGTGAAAATAGGCTGGAGGCACATCAACCAATGATGAAAATCACCACTTACAATGGCGCTTTTAGTGGGCAAAAAGCGCTGAAAACCTGCCTCTTAAAATGCCATTTGAGATTAAAAGAGCTCTCCCTGATTGCCTTTTTTGCTATCCTGTTCAATATCCCATTCTACGGTGCCCCCCACTTTCAAATCTGCAGGAGGTGCGGTCTCTTCTACCTGCAGCGGGGCAATCTCCTTGATGTTATGCGGACTTATTCTATTCCCCTGGCTTTTCCAGCCCTTGATATCGATAAATTCAGCCAGATCCAGTTCCTCATAAGCCTCTTCCTCCTTTTTACCTTTCAGGACCGTGAGACCCACCATTGGTCTTGCTGCTGTACTCAGGTACAACAACTGGCTGCCTTTAGAATCGGAAATAAAGGGATACTTTTTGCCGGTAGCAGTTGCCTCAATGTAGAAACGTTTCACGTAAGTAACACCTGACGCGCCTTCATAGTACACAGCAGTGAGCACCTTGTTGGGATCGAATTTTTCGATACACTCCAGCTCCTGCATGTCATACCGGTTGGTCAGTTCAAAGTCGGTGAGCTCGTAGCTTCCATCCTTGAATACGATGAGTATCAAGTCGCCGGTATCGAAAGCACCAAGGTATTTACCCCGTTCATCGTGGTTCAGTCGCCCGACGGTATCGTCCAGCCATATTTTCCTCCGACCCAGTGTGCTGCTTCCCAGCTCCTTCTGCACGACCTTCTTCAGCGGATACTTGGTAACGGTATTACCCATGGCTCCTCTGCCTTTGATGGCCAGCTCAGAAAAGTCGAAATCGAAAAGTTTGATTTTGGCCCTTGCATTCGGGTGTAGCTGGATAGACACCACTTCGCTTTCGCCATTGGGATTGGCGTTGAAATACCACACTTTAGTGCGGGGAGTACCCTGGGTAATATTGTATTCTTTGTCGCGTGTAATGGAGCTGACATTGAAGCGCTTGGCAAAAGCCTTACCTGTTTTACCATCGGAATAGATGGCATGGTAGGTCATGCGGTCATCTCCCTTGCGCCAAACACCTGCATAAAGTATTTTCTTCCCTATAAACACCTTATCGGCAATGCGCACCACTTTCATCACACCCTCTTCGGTAAATGCAATGATGTCATCGATATCTGAGCAATCGCAGACAAATTCTTCTTTTTTTAATCCGAATCCGATGAATCCGTCCGCCCTGTTCATGTACAGTTTGGTATTGTTCGCCACTACAGCTTTAGCCTCGATGACATCGAATTTTCTGATTACCGTTTTGCGCTCTCTGCCCTTGCCATATTTATCGAGAATATGCCGGAACCAGTCGATGGCATACTTGGTAAGGTTGCGGAGGTTACTCTTTACCTTCTTTATTTCCTCTTCCAGGCTTCTGATGTATTCATCCGCCTTGAATGCGTCGAATTTGGAAATGCGTTTAATCTTTATTTCGGTCAACCGCACGATATCATCCTGGGTAACCTCTCTTTGGAGCAGTGATTTGAATGGCTCGAGTCCGCTATCGATAGCTTCTATGACTGCCTCCCATGTTTCACATTCTTCAATGTCTCGGTAGATGCGGTTTTCGATGAATATCTTTTCCAAAGAACTATAATGCCACTTATCTTCCAGTTCCTTCAGCTTAATCTCCAGCTCTTGCTTTAGTAATGCTTTGGTTTGCTGGGTAGCATCGCGCAGGAGTTCAGAAACCCCCACAAAAACCGGTTTGTCTTTTCTGATGACGCAACACAAAGGAGACACCGCACTTTCGCAGTCGGTGAAGGCATAGAGCGCATCTACTGTTACGTCAGGTGAAACACCGGGAGCCAATTCAATGAGGATTTCTACATCCTTTGCTGTATTATCTGTGACGCGCTTGACTTTAATTTTTCCTTTGTCGTTTGCCTTCAGGATAGAGTCTATCAAAGAAGTGGTGGTAGTTCCGAATGGAATTTCTCTGATGGCGATGGTCTTTTTATCGACGACCTCCATGGTGGCGCGAATGCGGACACGTCCACCTCTGATACCATCATTGTAGTCGCTGACATCGATAGAACCTCCTGTGGCAAAATCGGGATACAGTTCAAACTCTTTTCCCTCCAGCACAGCAATGCTGGCTTCGAGCAGCTCGACGAAATTGTGCGGTAGAATTTTGGTACTCAGACCGACAGCAATCCCCTCTACCCCCATTGCCAGTACGAGTGGGAACTTCACCGGCAGGAAAACCGGTTCTGGTTTTCTACCATCATAGCTCAGTTGCCATTGGGTGGTATCCTTATTAAAGCCCAGCTCGAGGGCAAATTTGGAAAGACGCGCCTCGATATAGCGCGGTGCAGCTGCCGAATCTCCTGTGCGCACATCTCCCCAGTTACCCTGTGTTTCAATCAACAAATCTTTCTGCCCCATATTGACCAGGGCATCGCCGATGGAAGCATCACCATGCGGATGGTATTGCATGGTCTGTCCGATGATATTGGCTACTTTATGGAAACGGCCGTCGTCCATTTCCTTCATGGCATGCAGTATCCTTCGCTGCACAGGCTTCAAACCGTCTCTGCTGTCGGGGACTGCGCGTTCCATGATGACATAGCTGGCGTAGTCCAGGAACCAGTCCTTGTACATCCCCGAAACATGCTTTACAACGGGCGTGCTATCTTTAATTTCTTCCTCTTCCATTTGCTAAAAAGCCCTTTTCACAATGCGATAAATCCGTGGTTATTAGCTGTATGGCATTTGCCACAGTTCGTCTTCAGGTTGATGAACAAGTCCGCCGCCTTAGGTTCATCGTGCGCCTCTACCGCAGCCTCGAGTGATTCGAATACCGGATATATGAATGCTTTGAACTGCTCTGAAGCAGGCTGTACCAGTTCATCGTGGTTGTTGTGAATATATTCTATTTTTTCGAATGTTTCTTCCATCTCATGCATACAGAATTCAGCATACTCCCAGTTTCCTTCAGCTATGGCTGTTTCCAGTTTTTGCAGATGCCCATAGTTTTGGTTCATCAGCTCAGCCAGACCGGGACCTGCCGTCTCCTTCAGCTCTTCCAGCTCATTTTCCAATGCAGTAATCCGCTCATTCAGTTTCTTGATTTCGCCTTCATTAGCGTTACCGGAACATGCTGCCAGCATTCCAAAGCCGGCAAAGGCGGTGATGATAATAACTTTTCTCATAGCTCTTGTGTATCGTTTACCAATTCAAGTGTTGTAAGATCGTCTTTTTCAATGCGCAGGTTCTTGATGATAAACTCCTGTCTTGACATGGAGTTTTTACCCATATAATATTGCAATAATTCCTGCAGGCTTTTCTGGCTTCCGATCAGCACGGGGTCGATGCGGATGTCGCTGCCGATAAACCCTCCGAACTCATCCGGAGATATTTCTCCCAGCCCTTTGAAGCGCGTAATTTCAGGCTTTCCACCTAACTGGGTAATTGCCTCCTGCTTTTCTTCTTCATCGTAGCAATAGATGGTCTTTTTCTTATTGCGCACTCGGAACAAAGGTGTTTGCAAAATATAAACGTGACCGTTTTTCACCAACTCGGGGAAGAACTGCAGGAAGAATGTGAGCAGCAAAAGCCTGATATGCATGCCATCTACGTCGGCATCGGTAGCGATAACAATCTGATTGTACCGCAGTCCGTCTATGCCATCTTCAATATTCAGTGCATGCTGCAGCAGGTTGAATTCTTCATTTTCGTAGACCACTCTTTTGGTCAGTCCAAAAACGTTGAGCGGTTTCCCTTTGAGCGAAAAGACAGCCTGTGTTTCCACATTCCGCACTTTGGTAATGGAGCCGGAGGCAGAATCTCCCTCAGTGATAAACAGCGTTGTTTCATTGCATCGCGGGTCTTTCCCTTCATTGAAATGAAAGCGGCAGTCCCTCAGCTTTTTATTATGCAGGTTGGCTTTCTTAGCCCTTTCGTTCGCAAGCTTTTTAATGCCTGATATCTCTTTCCGTTCGCGCTCGCTCTGCATGATTCTCTTCTGCAATGCTTCGGCAGTATCGGGATGTTTGTGCAGATAATCATCAAAGGCTTTGCGCACAAAGTCATTAACGAAGGTCCGGACCGCTACTCCATCCGGAGACATGTTGATAGAACCCAGCTTGGTTTTTGTCTGGCTTTCAAATACAGGCTCCTGTACCCGAATGGCAATGGCAGCTACCACACTCTGACGGATATCGGCAGCGTCGTAATCTTTTTTATAAAAATCACGAACAGTCTTCACTATTGCTTCTCTAAAGGCTGCCAGGTGGGTTCCGCCCTGGGTCGTGAACTGCCCGTTGACAAAGCTGTAGTATTCCTCCCCGTAGTCGTTGCCATGGGTGAGTGCAATTTCGATATCCTCCCCTTTCAGGTGCACTGCCGGATAACGCATATCAGCGTCACCAATCTTGCGTTCCAGAAGATCCTTCAGTCCATTCTGCGAATAGAATTTGTTGCCATTGTAGTGAATGGTGAGTCCGGCATTCAGGTAGGCATAATTCCATAATTGATTGTCGAGGTATTCGGGAATAAAATGGTAGTTCTTGAAAATAGCGCTGTCCGGAACAAATTCCACGAATGTGCCATTCTTGTCATCTGTGCTTTTGAGCTTATGGTCATTGGTAATTACCCCTTTTTCAAATTCCGCGATTTTCATTTTTCCATCGCGCACGCTTTCTATCCTGAAATAAGAACTCAGTGCGTTGACCGCCTTGGTACCTACTCCGTTCAGTCCGACAGATTTCTGGAATGCTTTGGAATCGTACTTGGCACCGGTATTCATCTTACTGACACAGTCGATGACCTTTCCCAGGGGAATACCGCGACCAAAATCGCGGATGGTAACTTTCTGTTTATCGATGCGGACTTCAATCTTCTTGCCATAGCCCATCATGTACTCGTCTATGGCGTTATCGATCACCTCCTTTACCAGGATGTAGATGCCATCATCGGGAGAGGAACCGTCGCCCAGCTTACCGATGTACATACCCGGACGCAGGCGCATATGCTCAATCCAGTCGAGCGTTCTTATATGTTCTTCCGAATAATTTACTGGTAGTTCTGACATGGTGGGTAAAGTTACACAGCCAGTATCACCCCCGGAATGCAAAATATGCACATCCCTGCAGGCGCATTGTAGCAAAATCGCTGCCTACATAAGTTCATTAGCCAGGTTCGCCAACTCGCTTCTCTCCCCTTTTTCCAGCGTAATGACCGAGCACATCGGGTGGTTTCTGATTTTATCTATGAGGAAAGATAGACCATTGCTCTGGGAGTCCAGATAAGGTGTATCAATCTGATTGATATCGCCTGTAAAGACAATTTTGGTATTTTCACCTGCCCTGGTAATGATGGTTTTCATTTCCAGTGGCGTCAGGTTCTGTGCCTCATCGACAATAAAGAAAACATTGGAGATGCTTCTACCCCTGATATAAGCCAGTGGTTGTATGACCAGTTTTTCCGTCTCCACCATCTGGTTAATGGCCTTATACTCGCTCTCGTTGTTTTCAAACTGCCCCTGGATCATTTTAAGATTATCCCAAAGCGGCTCCATATAGGGGTTGAGCTTAGATTTGATATCTCCCGGCAAGAAACCAATGTCTTTATTGGCCAGCGGCACAATAGGTCTGGCGAGGAATATCTGACGATAGGCTCTGCGCTGCTCGAGCGCTCCTGCCAGGGCCAGCAAGGTCTTTCCGCTACCGCTCACTCCCTGCAGGGCAACCAACTTAATATTGGGATTCAATATCGCATTGAGGCCGAATACCTGTTCCGCATTGCGGGGTTTAATGCCATAGGCACTTACCTTATTGACCCGCTCCACCACCTGTTCCTCTTTGTTATAGGAAGCCAGAACCGAACTGCTGCCGTTCTTTAAGATAAAACACTGATTGGCAAAAGGCTCCGCATCCAGTATTTTCTGGAACCCTATTCTTCCTTCAGCATAGATTTTATCGATGGTACTGCTGCTGATGCTTTCGATGGTAGCGACGTTTTCATTCAGCCGCTTAACATCCCGTATTTTATCGTTCTTATAGTCCTCTGCTGAAATCCCCAGAGACTTCGCTTTGAGGCGGAGGTTGATATCCTTGGTAATGAGAATTACATCTTTTCCCTTATGCTGCTCTTTAACCACCAATGCGGTATTGAGAATTCTGTGATCTGCCTTTTCTTCACCAAAAATCTTTTCTGCATCAGGGCCTTTGAGCTTCTCGTACATCATTACCTTCATCAACCCTGTGGAGCTACCGTTGATGGGCACCCAGTCCTGCAGTGTCTCCTGAGATGACTTCTGGTCCAGGAAGCGAATAAATTCACGGGCTTCAAAATTGATGGTTTCGTTACCCTTCTTGAAGTTATCCAACTCTTCGAGCACGGTAATAGGAATTACTACATCGTGTTCTTCAAATTTTTTAATGGAATTGTGGTCGTGGAGAATAACGGAGGTGTCCAGCACAAAAATTTTTTTCTTACCGACAGTGGTTGCAACTTTTTTTGCGGGCATGTAGTGTATTTATGCCCTCAATAATAAATGCTACTCAGGAGGATTCAAACCCTTAATCACCGCTGTTACTGTTGATAACATTCTAAATTGGGCAACAGGCAAGCCGATTCCAGTATAACATAGATATTATTCGTACCTATAAATTATTTATATTATCGATGTAAGCCCTTGCCTGGGTTGCTATTTCCTCCTGCTGAGTGGCAGACATCTTGTTGATGTTCCTATACACAAATCCAATTCTCGGATGGTTCTCCAGTCTTGCCCTGTGTGTGAGATAAAAATTCCAGTAGAGTGCATTGAAGGGACAGGCCCCCGGACCGATTCTTTTCTTCGGATCGTAAGCGCAGCCTTTACAATAGTCGCTCATTTTCGAAATATAGTTAGCGCTGGCAGCATATGGCTTGGTGCCTACCAGTCCCCCATCTGCGAACAGCGCCATTCCCCGTGTGTTGGTAATCTCCACCCATTCAATGGCATCGATATAAACACCCAGGTACCATGCATCTACCGCATCCGGGTCGATACCTGCGAGCAGGGCAAAATTACCTGTAATCATCAGGCGCTGAATATGGTGCGCATAGGCGTGTTGCAGGGTATCCTTAATACTTTGATGCAGGCAGTTCATGCGGGTATTACCGGTCCAGAACCAATCAGGAAGCCGATTTTTCGCCTCAAAATAGTTGCGCCCGGCAAATTCCGGCATCGCGGCCCAGTAGATCCCTCTCATATACTCGCGCCAGCCAACGATTTGCCTTACAAATCCCTCCACCTGCTGCAATGTAATCGCTCCTGCAGCATCGCGATAGGCCTGCACTGCCGCATGGACAACTTCCAGCGGAGACAGCATTTTAGTGTTCAGAGCAAAGCTCAATAAGCTATGGTACAGGTAGGGCTGCCCCGTAACCATGGCATCCTGGTACGTTCCAAAATGTATCAGTCGGTGGGAGCAAAAATGTGCAAGTACCTGCAGGCTCTGACTCCGGTTGACAGGCCAGTTGAACGCAGTGGCATCTATTTCGCCCACCGTCTTGCATCCGGAAAGCGCTATACGCCCTACCACCTCCTCGACATTATTCCGCAATGCGGGGAAAGGGCCATCTTGAAGTCCTTTAACCGGCGCATTCCTATTCTCTTTATCCAAATTCCAGACGCCCTGCTCCGGGGCATTACCATCCATTAAGATATTGTACCGCTTTCGCATATGGCGGTACCAGGGCTCCATCACAAATTGTTTCCCCGAGAAGAACTGTGCCAGCTCTTCCCGTGTGGCCAGAAAGTGCTCCGTGTCGCAGGAAAAAACAGGTATAGTCCATTCCGCAGCCATTTCCATCAACTGTTGATCGAGTCTGTACTCGTCGGGCAACTGATAGTGGAAAGCCTGAATACTGTATTGCTGCATCAGCCATTCCAGATTCCTGCGCAGGTTACCGGTGTTGTTGGGGTCGTCCAGTTTCCAGTATAACACATCGTGCCCCTGTTGTCGCAGTGTATCGGCGAAAGCTTCCATCGCACTGAAAAAACCCGCCACTTTCGCGATATGATGTGTAACGTAGGTGAGCTCCTGCTTTAATTCCATCAGCACAAATAATCGGTCGGGCTGCACCTCCTTTAGCCAGGAGTGCTGCAAGTTGAGCTGGTCGCCCAATACCAGGTGGAGGGTGCGATACTTCGTTTGCATTTCAGATTACAATTTGGCCTTCTTTCGGGTCTCCTATAATATCTGCTGTATGATGGTGCCAGCGCCAGCCTGAAAGCCAGGCAAGCAGCGCATCCTGTTGATGATTGTTGCTGGCGGAGATTTCATCCAGGGTAAAACCTGTGGATTGTGCCAGCTGCGCCAACCAATCTTCCCCCATCACCCGCTTCAAATGCGCCGGATAGACTTCTGTAGACTGCACCCCAACTTGCTGTAACTGTCTAGACAATCGCATCGCTCTCGCAGTCAGGCCTCCCAGGAACATCGGTGACATGGCACCGGTAATCCGGTCGGCATCGCGATAAAAGTAATCCCCTTCCATGTTCGGTTGGGTATAAACGATTGGCAGCGATAAGGGAGCGTCGATGAAAATGTATTGTATGCCCGCTGCAACAATGACATCCAGGAGCCATACATCAGCATCCTTTTTCTTTTCAGATAACAGCAACTGCATTTTGCCATCTTCCTGCCATGCGATGGCTGTAGTTCCGGCGAGTTTACTGCCATAATCTATGCCGGCAAACAAGACCATCAGACTGTCGCTGCCGCAGGCATTTTGCCATATATTTCTTCCAGTTTGTGAAACCGGTAATCAAAAATTTCTTGGAGCTGTCTCTTGACCATCAGGGTATTCATCCATTTACCCAAAGGACCCAGTGGCAGTTTGTAATGAATCAGATCTATCATCTCTACTCCACCATCCACTTCCTTCAAAAAGTGCTTGTGGTGCCACAATGCGTAGGGACCAAAGCGCTGCTCATCAACGAAGTATTCCAACTCCTTCACGTGCGTAATCTCCGTTACCCAGTGCAGTGGAATGCCCAGGACAGGTTTCACCGTGTACTCAATGATCATTCCCTCATACATTTTATCGCCGGGTTGAAAACCTGACAGGATATGAAAACCCATGTAGTCGGGCGTGATGGTTTTGAGATTAGCCGGTGAAGAGAGAAAATCCCAGGCCTCCTGTATGGTAATAGGAAGTATTTGGCTGGAATGGATTTGATGTAACATACTAATGGTGTTTATTAGCTTTTAACGCTTGCCGTTGATGAATGTTCTGAGAGCCATAGTTTACGGAAGGCACCATCGCTGTCGTAGCGGTTTGCCTGTACCTCCGGATTGAAATACCTGTCTGACCGGGGATCCGTTCCCAGTCCTGCAACGTACAGCCAGTTTCCATAGTTGCTGCAGACATCGTAATCTATCAGCCGGCTTTCGAACCAGGCAGCACCCCACCTCCAGTCTTGCTGTAAATCATGTACCAGATAGCTGGCTGCGTTTTGTCTGCCCCTGTTGCTCATGAATCCCGTTTGCTGCAGCTCCCGCATGTTAGCATCTATAAAATATTGTCCTGTGGTTCCCTCCATCCACTTTCTGAACAAAGCCGGATTGTTGTTGGTGACGTTGGCATCCTCTTTCAATCCGGAGGCATGGAAAATTCTGCTTCCAAAACGCGCTGTCAGCCATTTGAAATAATCCCTCCACAGCAGTTCGAAAATCAACCAGTAGGTGGAGGCATTGGCACCTTCTGCTTCTTCGAACCGTCTGACCTGTGCATAGATGGTTCTTGCTGAGATGGCCCCGGTAGCCAGCCAGGGAGAAAACTTGGAACTGTATTCTGTTCCTAGCAGACCGTTTCTGGTTTCCTTATAGGTGGCAATTAGTTTCCTTTCAAAAATATATTGTCGTAAGTGAATCAAGGCATGTCGTTCCCCGCCCTGAAATGGGAAGGCGGAAAACGGATGGCGCTCCTGAGTCTCCTCCTTAAGTCCCGGTACCGGGAAGTGGAGTGCAGGAATTGCAGGGAGCGGTGGTATAGCAGGTACATGTAGCGGAGCACGAACGGTCCAGTTCTTTTCTACCTGCTTTCTGAAAGTCGTAAAGACCAGCGGCAAATCCTGTACGGCAAAGGGAAGATCCTCAACTGACAGCAGGCAGCTCGTTTCAAAGGTCATCACTTTCGCCGGGAGGCTGCGCAGGCTGTCGATCAAATCTTTTTCTTCCTGTGCGAAGCTATCTGCTATGGTAATAAGGGAAATACCGTAGTCCTGCACCCAAATGCGCAAAGTTTCTACATCGCAGGTATCCATGCGCAGGAGATTGCTTCCCCGCTCTATCAGATTCTGTTGCAGGTCATATAAAGTTTCCTCCAGCCAATTCTTTCGTGCTGTGCCTACGCGGGGAAAACCCAGGGGATGTTGATCGTTCCAATGAGCCGGTGGCATATAGACAGGCAACACAGTATCGGCATGATTACAGGCAAATGCAAATGCTTCATTATCCTCCAAACGCAGGTCGTTTGTAAATATATGAATAGCAATATTATATCTTTCCTTCATACCTTCTTTTCTTTCTGCAGGCATCGCTGCAATACTTCACCTCTTCCCAGTTCCGCGCCCATTTCTTTCTCCAATTAAACGGGCGCCCACACACCAGGCAGATTTTTTCAGGAAGGTGCGATTTTTTATATGCTTTGGGTGGTGTCAAAACGCAGAGGTTGCGGCAGGCTGTCGGCTTTGGCATAGCTCAACCTGTCCATTCTTCGGGTGGTGTGATAGCTGTCAAGTCCGGAGATGGCAATGGTACCGGCTTTCTCGATATCGAGGTATCCGTCGGGCGCTACCAGCTTATCGGGAAACTGTACGATGGTAATCTGTCCCACTATCATCGAGGTGCCATTGCTTTTGATAGATATTTCTTCCTTGAACTGCAGCCCCATCTTTATAGCGGCCTCTTTCACAAATGGAGCGAAAAACTGGTCGATGTATTCCAGACCCAGTCCGCAGGCGTCGAATTCGCTGACGGATCTGTCATAGCGAGCGCTGGTTTGATGCGCCTTGTCGTAAAACGAAGCACCCACATGGTTCATGGTGAAGAAGCCCGTTGACCGGATATTCTCCAGGGTATGTCTTTCCACTATATCCGGGCGGAAAATGATGCCCATGAGAGCGGGATCAGAACCCAGGTGGATGGCAGAGCTCACGATGGATAGATTGGTATGCGCTTCAATGCTGCGCGTACCTATTAAGTTGGCACTTTTGAATCCGCTTAAGGAGTTGATGAAAGCTGCGCGATACCTTTTCTCGAGCAGTTTGATATCTTCTTTTTTCCAGATCATGACTACATTTTTAAGGAGGATATACCACCATCCCAGCCCAGTACCTGGCCACTCATAAATACTGATTGAGCGCCGAGCAACCATACTGCCAATGATGCTGCATCTTCCGGATTACCGTAGACTTTAAGCGGATGACGCTCCCTGGCTGCTTCCTGTTTGGACTCAGAGTCGAGCAGTCGCGCGGCCAGCGGTGTATCGGTAAGCGATGGTGCCATTACGTTAACCCTGATTTTGGGTGCGAGTTCCGCTGCCAGCGAGCGACCGAAACCTTCTACCGCACCTTTGGCGGCAGCAATAGACGCGTGAAAGGGCATTCCTTTCTGTACGGCCACCGTGCTAAAGAGCACGATGGAAGCCTTTTCAGACTGTTGTAGCAGGGGCAGATATTTGCGCACTGTTCGCACCAATCCGAAGAAATTGACCTCCATATCTTTTTCAAAATCACTGTCCTTCAGCATTCTGAAAGGTTTCAGGTTGATGGAACCCGGACAATACACCAATCCGTCTAATGGACCTTCTATATCCGGCAGGGCGTCCTCCCCTGTCACATCTCCCTGGATAAATCCTGGTAAATCATTTTTATTTTCCCTGCTTACCGCTACTACCTCATTCCCTTCGTCCAGCAGTTGTCGTGCAATAGCGCTGCCAATTCCCGAGCTGGCGCCAACGATTAGTATTCTACTCATGGCAAACAAACATGAGCCGCAATAAAATGTTTAAGAAATATCCACCGTCTGCGCTGCAGCTGCCTCAAAGAAGGCAATTCCTTCTTCCACCGTGGCAACAGACTGATTCAGGTGCTGACCAATCATGGCTGCCACCTTTCGGTAGATAGCCATAGCCTTTGATCTGTTAAAGTACAGCATACCGGTTCTTCGTATCAGGAAATCACTGACATTCTGCACCATTTCTTCCCCCAGCCCATACCTTAACTCTGCCATTAATAACCTTTCAGATACATCTGAATAGTCAGCATATAAGTCATACGCATGTTCAATTATTTTTTCCACTGAGGTGCCATAGGTATATACCAGCTGTTGTATGTCTTCCAGTTGAAAACCCACTTGCTTCGCTTCACCATACATTCTATGTATGTATGGGACTATTGCATCATCGCTGATAAATCCTTCGAGGGGCATGCCTTTTGTTTTGCACTTGTAGGCAGACGCCTCCAGTCCCAGCTTATCCACCACTTTGTCTATTACTTTTTCGGCCATATGTCTGTAGCCGGTCAGTTTGCCCCCCATGATGCAGATGAGGCCGGAATGCGTAACCAGCACTTCATCCTTGCGCGACAATTCGCCGGGGGCCTTTCCCGGTTTCGCCAGTAGTGGTCGTATCCCCGACCAGGAGGAGTCTATGTCTTTTTCACTGATGGATAAAGTTGGAAATATTGCCTGCAGCGCGCTGATCAGGTAACCGACATCTGCAACTTCCAGGCCTGGTTGAGCTATATCTCCATTATAGAAGGTATCCGTTGTTCCCACGTATACCTTGTTGCCGCGCGGCACAATGAAAATCATTCTTGCATCTCCGGGCACATCGGTGTAGATGGCCTGCTGAACGGGTATGGTGGAGGCATCAAAAACCAGGTGCACACCTTTGGAATGTCGTATCATGGGTTTTGCTTCGCTTTCATCCATGGTGCGGAGCTCATCGGCCCAGGGGCCTGCCGCTGCTACAACTTTTTTTCCCCGTACAATTATCTCACTGTTATCGAGCAAATCAAGGCAATGCACTCCGCTTACCTGTCCGCTGTCGTAGTGCAATTGTTGTACTTTCAAATAATTCAAACAGCAGGCTCCGGATTTACGGGCACTCACCAGATTGGCGATCACCAAGCGGGCATCATCCGTGCGGTATTCCGTATAAGCAGCACCTCCCAGTAATCCTTCGGGATTCAATTCCGGGACCTTCGACAGCACCTCCTTTGCTTGGAGCATTCTGAAGCGCTCTGCCTTATCTACTTCCGCCAGCCGGTCGTAGATCCACAAAGCCAAACGCGTTGAAACAGCTCCCAGGCTGCCTCCTTTATAGAGTGGCAACAGCATTTCAATCGGCCTGACGAGATGAGGAGCCGCCTGGTAAACTACGCGCCTCTCCCGACCGACCGTTCTGACGAGTCCGAGCTCTAGTTGCTTCAGGTAGCGTAGGCCCCCGTGAATCAGTTTGGTAGACCTTGAGCTGGTGCCGTGGGCGAAGTCATACTGCTCCACAAGACATACACTTAACCCTCTGGTAACTGCATCGAGGGCAATACCGGCGCCGGTTATTCCACCACCTATCACCACCACATCAAAGACCTGACTTTGCGCGCGGGACAACTGTTCACTGCGGAGTTTAGACGCCATATAACAAATGTACAAGTCCTGCGAGGAATTGTTCTGTTGAATCAGTTTTATTCATGCATTCCTAAAAGGGATATTCCACATCTATTATTCCTTTACCTATCTTTGCCGGCATTATGACGAGTGAACACTACAGAGACCTGCAAGAAAAGCTGTTGGTGCTAAGGAGGTTTCTTTAACTACGATGACAGAGTACATCAAGCCAACGAAGACGAGCAGATAACACACCAGCCGGGCTTTTGGGACGACCCCAAAAATGCGGAAGGCGTGCTTAAACGTATTAAGATTAACAATATATTCATTAATCAGTACAAGCAGGCTCAGACAGCTGTCGATGACCTGGGTGTGCTGATGGAGTTCGTGCAGGCCGGCGAAGCGACAGATGCTGAACTCAATACCGCTGATGATGAAGCAGTTGCATTGCTGGAAGAACTGGAATTCAAATCCACTTTGAATACACCGGAAGATCAGATGTCTGCCATCCTTACCATCAACTCCGGTGCCGGAGGAACAGAAAGCTGCGACTGGGCGGGTATGCTTTACCGCATGTACAATATGTGGGCGCAGAAGAAAGGATTCAAGGTCATAGAGCTGGACTACCAGGATGGAGATGTCGCCGGTATCAAGAGTGCTTCCCTCGAGATTGAAGGTGAATTCGCTTATGGCTTATTAAAAAGTGAAAACGGTGTGCACCGGCTCGTTCGCATCTCCCCCTTTGACAGCAACGCAAGAAGACATACCTCCTTTGCGAGTGTGTTTGTATCGCCATTGATCGACGATACCATTGAAATCAACATCCACCCCAACGACCTGGAATGGGATACCTTCAGATCAGGCGGAGCCGGCGGACAGAACGTCAACAAGGTGGAAACAGCTGTGCGGGTCACTCACTTACCCACGGGCATCATAGTTTCCTGTCAGGTAAACCGAACACAGGGCGCGAACCGCGAGATGGCCATGCAGATGCTGCGTTCGAAATTATACGACCTGGAATTACAGAAAAGACAGGAAGTGAAGGACAAGATTGAAGGCACAAAGAAAAAAATTGAATGGGGCTCCCAGATTCGCAATTATGTGCTCCATCCCTATAAACTGGTGAAGGACGCACGCACGAGCGAGGAAGTGGGTAATGCGCAGGCAGTGCTGGATGGTGATATCGATCCCTTTATCAAGGCTTTCCTGCTTTGGGACGGTAAGAGCAAATAACGCCTTATTTATCTGCTGATTCCAGCAGTGCAATCAGTTCCCGCAGGTCATCTGTCTTCCATTCACTGGCCTTTCGCTCATATTGCTCCAGAATGAAGTACAGGTATTCAATCATTACTGCTATGTTGGATGCGGGAAGGAAGTACTGTTCGTCTTCCGGAATTTCAGCTTTCTTCAGATAATTCCTTATTTCCCTTTCACTGAAGGTGATACCTCTGTTATAGGGGTTGATGTAGAAAAGCACCTGCTCTTTCAACTGTACCGGGTCGTGAAAATCAGCCAGATGGTCGTGGGTGCGCACCAATATGAAATGAGAGCGCAGACAAACGCCGTAAACAGGAAGATCGAGTTGCTGACAGATAGCCAGGTGCAGCATGCCCATCGAGAATGGATTCCCTTTCTGGGACGTTATCAGATTGCCCAGGAAACTGTGGCGGGGCTCATCACCTTCATCCCGCACTCCTTTCAAACCAAACTGACCATACAGCACCTGATTGACAGCATCTATCTGTTCGAGTGGAGACAAATAGACATTTAACCCGAGCCAGGCATCTTTGCGTAAACCTTGCAAGGTATGCATGACCACATCTTCATCCATGAGCGGAAACTGATACCGGTTCATGATGATCAGCCCGCGCATCAGGTCATCAGCGGCATCTTCTATCCATTGGGAGAGTTCCTGCTTAACGCCGGTAAACTGGATAGCATGGATGATATTCTCAATGCGCTCCTGGGTGAGATGATCGGGAATGGAAGTGTAGGTGTCTTCCAGAATATCGATGGCCGCCGGACCCATTTCCTGCAAGCGGCGCGATACATGTTCAAACACTTCCGGATCTGTATCGTCCAGCAGAGCAATTAGTGCCTTTATTTCAGTTTCAGACACCGGTTGGTTCATTTACTTTCCTTTTTTACCAAAACGCCTACCCTTACCGGTTGGTTCTGTTTCGGCTATAATCTCCTTAACCCTATCTAAATCAAGCGATTGCGCCTCTTCACCTTTAGGAATATTGTAATTCAATTTACCCACTTTGATATAGGGGCCATACCTTCCATTCAACACCTGAATACCTTCACTTTCCCAATTGTGGATGGTTACATTGGCGTCGCGTTCATCCTTGGCCTTGATTACTTCTTCCGCTTCCGTCATATTGATGGAGATGGCGTCGTAGGTTTTAGGGATGGAGTAGAATTTGCCTTTGTACTTCAGGAAAGGACCGAATCGACCTATAGCAGCAATGACATCTTCCTCACCGATGCTTCCCACCTTTCTGGGCAGGTCGAATAACTTAAGCGCTTCTTCCAGTGTAATCGATTGGAGGTTCTGGTCTTTGAGCAGACCAGCGAATTTGGGTTTTTCTTCATCTTCAGCTTCCCCAATCATGACCATGGGTCCGTACCTTCCCATTAGTGCTTTGATGGGCTTACCGCTCTCCGGGTCGGTTCCAAGTAAGCGTTCGCCTTTCACCCGTTGTGCGTTTTCTTCCGTTTCCTTGAGCGTTTTGCTGAAAGGATCGTAAAATTCCCGGATCATTTCCGGCCAGTTTATCTCACCAATGGAGATATTGTCGAATTGCTGCTCCACAGATGCGGTAAATCCGTAGTCCAGAATTTGCCCGAAGTGTTCGGTTAGGAATCCGTTGACGAGAATACCGAGATCTGTCGGAAAGAGTTTTGCCTTCTCAGCACCGGTGTTTTCCGTTAATATTTCCTTTTCCACCTGCTTATCCCGAAGGCTGTACTGCACGTATTCCCTCGGTGTCCCCTCTTTATCTCTCTTTTCTACGTAGCCTCTTTTCTGAATAGTAGAAATGGTCGGTGCATAAGTAGAGGGTCGTCCGATTCCCAGTTCTTCCAGTTTCTTCACAAGACTTGCTTCCGTGTAACGAGGCGGGTGTTTACTGAAGCGTTCGGTAGCCAGCATTTCGCGAAGACTCAGTTCATCGCCTGACTGAAGCGGAGGTATGATGCCGCTTTCTTCCGCGTCCTCATCTTCACTCACTGACTCCGTATACAGTTTCAGGAAACCATCGAAAAGGATTACCTCTCCCTTGGCCTGCAACTGTTCTTTTCTGGTGGATATATCGATGGTTACTGTTGTTTTTTCCAGCTTCGCATCTGCCATTTGAGAGGCGAGTGTACGGCGCCATATCAGTTTGTACAGCTTTTGCTCGTCGGAACTGGCCCCTGCAGTATGGTTTTCCATAAAAGTAGGACGTATTGCTTCGTGGGCCTCTTGCGCACTTCCCGACTTGGTCTTAAAGCGCCTGCTCTGCACATATTCCTTTCCGTAGGAACTTTCTATCTCTTTCGCTGCAGCATCAATGGCCGTCTCGCTGAGGTTCACACTATCCGTACGCATGTAGGTTATATGCCCTTCTTCGTAGAGTTTCTGGGCAATAAGCATGGTGCGGGAAACGGAGTAACCCAGTTTACTGGAAGCTTCCTGTTGGAGCGTAGAAGTAGTAAAGGGCGCAGAAGGTGTTCGCTTTCCCGGTTTCACAGAAACATTATCTACTGAGAAAACGGCACCTACACAGCCGTCTATGAATGCTTTTGCCGCCGCTTCATCATCCAGCTTGCTGGCCAGTTCGGCTTTGAGACTGCTCGTCTTACCATCCTTGTCAATATCGAGCAATGCAGCCACCTTGTAAGAGGAGACCGATTCGAAATTATTAATCTCTTCTTCCCTTTCGGCGAGGACACGCACTGCCACGCTTTGCACCCTTCCTGCAGAGAGCGAACGTGAAAGACTCACTTTTTTCCACAGCAGTGGGGAAAGTTCAAATCCCACAATCCTGTCCAGCACCCGTCTTGCCTGTTGAGCGTTTACCAGGTTGAGGTCAATATTCCGCGGTTCCTTGACTGCTTTTTGGATGGCCGACTTGGTGATTTCATGAAAAACAATTCTTTTGGCTGTTAAGGGATCTATTCCCAGGACCTCACATAAATGCCAGGAAATAGCCTCTCCTTCGCGGTCCTCATCCGTCGCGAGCCAGACTTCTTCTGCTTCGCCCGCCAGTTTTTTTAATTCCTTTACTACCTGTTTCTTGTCGGCAGGTATAACATATTTAGGCATAAAATCCTTCTCCACATCAACGGAGAATTTGCTCTTCTCCAGGTCTCTGATGTGCCCGTAGCAAGACTTCACAACAAAATCCTTCCCTAAAAATTTTTCAATAGTCTTTGCCTTTGCAGGCGACTCCACAATCATTAAATTTTTCGCCATATATCTTCTTTCTCAGCCGATTTGTTAGTGCAAATATAACCGTGTTCCTCAATTAGGGTTCATCGACACACTTTTGGCCCTCCGCCACAAATGAACAAATCATTCGGCACATAGTTATACTTTTGCATTCAAAAGCAGTTGATAATGAGTATAAATGAGCAAGATATTTTAAAAGCCTTAAGCTATGTGGATGATCCTGACCTGCACAAGGATATCGTTACCCTGGGTATGGTTAAGGACCTGAAGGTAGACGGAACACATATCTCATTTGCCGTTGAACTCACCACTCCGGCCTGTCCAATGAAGGACCAGATTGAACATGCCTGTCGCGTGGCCATCAGAAAGATGGTAAGTGAAACTGCGGAAGTAGACATTCAGATGACAGCCCGTGTAACCAGCATGCGTCAGGACAATGAAGCGTTGATGCCGGGAGTAAAAAATATCATTGCCGTTTGTTCCGGGAAAGGCGGTGTCGGGAAAAGTACCGTCTCTGTGAACCTTGCGCTGGGACTTGCACGAACCGGAGCCAAAGTGGGTATCATGGATGCCGACATCTATGGTCCCTCCATTCCCATTATGCTAAATGTGAAAGGTCAACGGCCGAAAGTGAAGCAGGAAGACGGAAAGCAAATGATGATTCCGGTAGAACAGCATGGCATCAAAATTCTCTCTATTGGTTTTCTGGTAGAAGACACCCAGGCTGTGGTATGGCGGGGCCCAATGGTGAGCAGCGCATTGCGTCAGTTCGCCGGTGATACCCTTTGGGGGGATTTGGATTATTTAATCATTGACCTGCCTCCGGGAACAGGTGACGTGCATTTAACCATGGTGCAGACCATGCCTGTAACGGGTGCTGTGGTGGTGACAACACCTCAGGAAGTGGCACTGGCAGATGCCCGCAAAGCAGCATCCATGTTCAATATGGCGAATATTAATGTTCCCATCCTCGGTGTGGTGGAGAACATGTCCTGGTTCAGTCCGCCGGAACTCCCAGACAACCGTTATTATTTGTTCGGCAAAGATGGTGGCGCTCAACTGGCGAAAGAATTGAATGTGCCGGTACTGGCGCAATTGCCTATTGTGGAATCTATCCGTACCGGAGGCGATGAAGGAAAACCTTCAGTGTTGGACGCGCATTCAGCCGTTGCGGAAGCATGGGAAACCCTGGTCTTTAATACTGCCCGGCAGGTGGCTATCCGCAACAATGAAAAACAACCCACGGAGGTGGTGAAAATTACCACTACATAAAGCGCATCCCCCGATTTAAGTGTAATTTTGCAGGTGTATGTTAAAGGTAGAACAGGACTTATATAATAAGGTAGAATCATCACTCGATAGCATTCGCCCTTACCTGAAGGCAGATGGTGGTGATATTGAAGTGGTGGAAATCACAGATGATATGGTGGTGAGGGTAAGACTGTTAGGTGCTTGCGAAAGTTGTCCTATGAGTTTTATGACCATGAAAGCAGGTGTTGAAGAATCCATTCGCAGTGCTATCCCGGGAATAAAAGGTATCGAAACTGTTACTGCCTTATAATCCTCCACTGCTTACCCCTAATACAACCGCGTGACCCGTCAGGAACTTATACAACGGATACAGCAGCAACGCTCTTACCTCTGCGTAGGGCTTGACACGGATTTAAATAAGATTCCGGAAAAGTTCAGGAGCATGCGCTATCCCCTTTTCGAATTCAATAAAGCCATCATCGATGCTACCCGGGATTACTGCGTGGCCTACAAACCCAACGTAGCATTCTACGAAGCCTATGGCAGCGATGGCTGGAAGCAGCTGGAAATGACGGAAGCCTACATTCCGGAAACACATTTTAAAATTGCAGATGCAAAGCGGGGTGATATCGGGAATACTTCCAAGCGATATGCCGCTGCTTTTTTTGAACACATGCAATTTGACTCTATCACTGTAGCTCCTTACATGGGCGAAGATTCTGTAGCTCCCTTTCTGGAGTTCGACAACAAATGGGTGATATTACTTGCACATACCAGCAACAAAGGTTCAGCCGACTTTCAGCTGATGCAGGAGGATGGTGTTACCCTTTATGAAAAGGTGCTGGAAAAAGCCAGTCAGTGGGGAAATCCGGACAACCTGATGTTTGTGGTAGGTGCCACCCATCCGGAAAGTTTTGACGTTGTCAGAAAAATAGTTCCAAAACACTTTCTGCTGGTACCCGGTGTTGGTGCGCAAGGTGGCGACCTGGCAGCGGTAACACAACATGGAAGCAATGATGATTGCGGATTATTGGTTAACTCTACCAGGCAAATTATCTATGCTTCCTCCGGCAATGATTTCGACAGGGCAGCGGCAGAAAGTGCGGCAGCTGTTCAACAGGAAATGAGCCGTCATCTCAGCAGTATCGGGCTCTGAAACGTTTAAGTTTTCATTCTTCCATCAGTAGCTTTCCCGCACGTGCGCTGCCCGTTATTTTTACGGTAGATGTTACCCGTTGGTCTCAGTGAGTCGCTATTGCATTTTATCTGGAAGATGCGCCTTTTCCGGAATGAAGGCCTGGTAACCACCGACGGAGAATCGGTTCAGGTGCTGCATCCCGGCACGCACAATCATCATTCCGGTCCGGATTTCAGCAATGCGCGCATCCGCATAGGCAACACCTTGTGGGCAGGTAATGTGGAATTGCATGTTACATCGCGACAATGGTATGAACACGGACACCAGACAGATGCTGCCTACAACAATGTTATTCTGCATGTAGTATACCGGCATAACTTAGCTGCGTTTCCCATTCCGACACTGGAGCTCGAGCCCTATATCGATCATCGCCTGCTATTGCATTTCCGGCAAATGATGGAAACGGGGTCATGGATACCTTGCGCAGCCCATCACCCCCTCCCTCCTGACCTTCCGTTGACCCCCTGGCTGGAAAGATTGTCCGTATTGCGCTTAGAAGAAAAAGCAATTCGGCTGCACACCCGCTTACAGGCTAACACCGGGGACTGGAATGAAACTGCCTGGCAATTGCTGGCGAGAAGCATGGGGAATCCGGTAAATGCCGAGCCTATGGAGCAGTTGTCGCGTAATGTCCCACTCGCCCTGCTGAAAAGGCATGTCGGGCAACCTCTGGAAATGGAAAGTATACTTTTGGGAACCGCCGGAATGTTGCAGGGCAGCTTTGGTGAATTGTACCCCCATAAAATGCAAACAGATTTCAGGCACTGGCAAAAAAAATACAATCTCGTTACTATGGATGGCAGTATCTGGAAGTTTGGCAGAATGCGCCCGGGTCATTTCCCCACGATAAGAATCAGTCAGCTGGCTGCTATTGTCCGGCAAACACCTCATTTACTGGATAGCATCCTTCACCTGGACAGCAAGGGATTGCAGCACATGCTCGAAGTTGCTGCCAGTCCCTACTGGCAGGAGCATTATCATTTTCATAAAAGTGGCGATGCGACACCTCGCATGCTCGGAAAGCAAATGATTGCTTCTATTATTATCAACAGTATAGTTCCCCTTCGGCTGCTGTATGCGCAACTCACAGACAACACCGATCAAATAGAAGCAGCGTTACAATTACTCAGCACGCTACCTCCTGAAAACAATAAGATTATCAGAGGGTGGAAAAAGCTTGGATGGTCGCCGGAAAACGCCGTGCAAACGCAGGCGCTACTGCACCTCTACAAGGATTTTTGCGTGCCTAAACGCTGCCTGGACTGTCAGATAGGCTACCACATACTTGGAAAAATTAGTTATATTTGAAGCAATGCTAGAACAGATTAAACATATGGTGGAAACAGGCGCATACGGAGTGTGTACCTACCTGGGAGACCGCATGGGGATTTCCTCCTCCCGCATCCGACTATTTTTTGTCTATGCTACCTTCCTCACACTCGGTTCACCTGTAATCGTCTACATGAGCATGGCATTTCTCCTGCGGCTAAGGGACTATATGCGCGGATTCATGAGTCCCTTGAAAGACATGTAATATAGGTCTTTAACCCCGCCATTCCAAGGTAGATTATGCCTCTCATTCCATCTTTATACTGCTTACTATTCGGCAAGCGGCTCAGAAAAATACATTCCGCCGCTACCACGTCACCTATGGAAGCCATACCATTCAAGTGTAACAGGCAGCTACTGGCATGGCACTTTGCACAGGGCCTGAGTCTCTTCCCGCCCCTCCTTAAAAAATCAGTAAGAGGTAGTTTTCAATTCAGGAAATTGGCATAACTTTGCATCCCCCGCCCAGGTGGTGAAATTGGTAGACACGCTACTTTGAGGGGGTAGTGGCCGCAAGGCTGTGCTGGTTCGAGTCCAGTCCTGGGCACCTCTTCAAACCCATCCTAAGGATGGGTTTTTTATTGGGAGCAGTCCCTCTATTTTTCCTGTCATTTGCCCATCTGAAACCTGGGGTGAAACTGCAGTAAAGTATCTTTCAGGAAAGAGCGATCCATATGGGTATAGATCTCTGTGGTTGTGATACTCTCGTGTCCCAGCATTTCCTGCACTGCCCGCAAATCGGCACCTCCTTCCAGCAAATGGGTGGCAAAGGAGTGCCGCAGGGTATGGGGGGAAATAGTTTTCTGTATACCCGCCGATTGTGCTGCCGCGCGCAACATCTTAAATATATATACCCGCGAAAGCGCTTTTCCGTTTCTGTTGAGGAACACATGGTCTTCAAATCCGCGGGCAATGGACTGATGCACCCTGACGGTTTGCAGGTACAGGGTTATACTCTTCAAGGTTGTGGGTCCAACTGGGATGAGTCGGTCTTTATCGCCCTTCCCTACTACCCGAATGAATTCTTCTTCTGCATAAATATTGGAAATCAGCAGTCCGGTTAGCTCGCTCACCCGCACCCCGCAACCGTACAGTGTATCAATGATAGCCTTGTTGCGCATACCCTCCGGTTTGCTTAAATCGATGGTGGCTATGATTGCGTTGATTTCTTCGAAGCTAAGCGTGTGCGGCAATTTCCGGTTTAATTTGGGGAGGTCGAGCAACTGCGCAGGATCGGTATCCATGGCATCTTCCAGTTGCAGGAATTTAAAGAATGACCTTATACCGCTGATGATGCGCGCCTGGCTTTTTGCATTCATCCCGGCTTCATGCAGGTGCACCAGAAAAGCTTCGAGATGATGGCTTTGAACTGCCAGCGGACCTGTGTCGGGAAACTCCTGCAGCATAAAGGCCGCCAGCTTTTGTACATCCCTGATATAGGCGCCTACTGAGTTAGCAGCCATACTGCGTTCCAGCATGAGATGACTTTTAAACTCCGGTATGGCTTGCTTCCAATTCACGCATTGCAAGATACAGGACATGAACGGCAGTTCTTATTCAGTTATGTACCGAATGGCTGTGAACGTACCATTTGCTGAACTATGCGGTTGAATAATTAATTTAGCCACATGAAAATTGCCATAGTACACGGTCCCAATCTGAATCTCCTGGGCAAGAGAGAGCCCCATATTTATGGCAGCACCAATTTCGCCGACTACCTGAAAGTGCTGGAACAGCGTTTTCCGGATGCGCAAATCAGCTTTTTTCAAAGTAATGCTGAAGGCGCACTGATAGATCACTTACAGACAATTGGATTCGAGGTGAATGGTATTATTCTGAATGCCGGCGCCTATTCCCATACCTCCTACGCCATCGCAGATGCTATAAGCTCTATAACTGCTCCTGTCCTGGAGGTGCATATCAGCAATACTTTCAGTAGAGAAGCCTTTCGGCATGGTGATGTACTGGCCGGGCGTTGTGTGGGATTAATAGCCGGACTGGGACTTGCCGGATACGATGCTGCGTTGCAATGGTTTCGCCAGAAATCAGACATCTAAATCAGAGAAGGCATCCCTGCCGCGCACGAAATGCTGCCAGATGATGCTGCCATGGTAGTATCCCGACTTTTTCACCCTTGAAGGTCCTATGGCATTGTGCTGAATGATTTTTCTGGTGCGGTTGCGTTTCCAGACCTGCGAGGGCCAGCTCCACACAAAGTACCAGTCGGCTCTTATGATTGCCCATGCCTCGCGCCATTTACCCTCTTTCACGGACTTCAGCAGTGCAATAACATCCAGCACCAGTAAGCGCAAAGGAAGTTTCCACAGCAATTCCAGGAGTTCGAGGTTCTTATACAGCATGCTGAGGCTGTTCCTGAAATTGAGAAAAATCTTTCGGGGATCTTCCTTCGGCAAACTGCCGCCTCCAACATGGTACACTACCGAAGATGGAACCACACCTATGCGGTAGCCGGCTCTTTTCAATCGCCAGCACAAATCTATTTCTTCCATATGGGCAAAGTAATCGGCGTCGAAACCCCGAAAACGCCTGAATAACTCGGGACGGATACATAGCGCAGCGCCACTTGCCCAGAACACTTCCTGTGGCATATCATATTGTCCTTTATCGTATTCTACCTTATCAAATATTCTACCCCTGCAAAACGGATATCCCAACGCATCTATGAAACCTCCGGCTGCACCTGCGTGCTCAAATGCAGGCTTATCCCGATAGGCGCGTATTTTGGGTTGGCAGGCACCCATATCGCTGTCGAGCTCCATGGCTCCAATCAAGGGTTCTATCCAGTCGGGGGTGACCTCCACATCCTGATTGAGCAGAATGAAGTATTCAGCCGTAACCTGCTGCAGCGCTATATTGTAGCCTTTCGCAAAACCGTAGTTTCCACCTGTGTCAATGATTTTCACAGCAGGATAATGCGCTCTCAAAAAGGCAACGGTATCATCAGTACTCTGATTGTCGGCTACAATGATATCGAGTGACGGCCACGTGGACCGGACGACTGAGGGCAAGAATTGCTCCAGCCATTTCCGTCCATTCCAGGTTAGGATAACTACCGCTACATGCGGATGTTGCAGAATATCGTCAGCATCCATTCGGGCTCAAGATAAGGATTATGGAGCGTTTAGCGGCGCACAGTTGCGTTAAAAATCGTACATGTCTATAGCCCTAACTACATTCTGGCGATCATTCACTTCAGTATTATCGAGGTTGAAGAAATCGGTGGGCGAAGCGACGCCTTCGTAAATCCTCAACTTCCACCTGGGGTCACGCAATTCACCCCGGGCGTTGGAATGCAACAGGATGTAATCATTGGTAGCGAATGAAGGCTCATAGAAAGCAAATCCTACATTGGTCTGCTTGTTGGGAATGGTAGTGTAATACCAAATCTCATAAGGATACGCACCCGGCTCATTGACGGAAGGCACCCTGTCGTAGGGTCTGCCGTACTTGAGGAATACCCTGCCCCTGTCGGTGCGGTACCCCTGGCGTGAAGGAGTGGTAAAGGAGTCGTTTGCTTCCTTCACCAATGTCAGGTATTTCTTCCATGCATCATAAGGATCTGCAAGATTGCGTTGCAACCAGAAATTATACAGGAACTTCTTCTTCATATCGTCTTCCACTCTGGGTGTGAGAGAAGCAATAAGACGTGCTTCCTCCACAGTTGCGACTGCATAAATCACATCGAGAAAGTAGTTGAGTTGTTCGCTGTCGTATTCATCGACAAATGTGCCGGATGTATTGATCAGTTCCAGGTTTTCGAAGGTACTCAAGGCTCCCTTTTTCACTCTTTGAAAGAAGGTCTTTTTCCTTTTGATGACTTCGTTGTTGCGGTTCCTTACTTCCACCACCATATTATAATTCCCTGATGGTAGTTCCGTAATATCCATATCGCGCAGGAAAGTGATAACAGGTGCCTTCTGTGCTTTCTGGTATTGGGTAAAACCCTGTCCTGCAGAGCTTCCACCGTCCACTTCGATAGTGAACGTTATCAGGAAATTGTCGTCTTGCATGTATTGATCGCAATCGTAAATCTCTCCGTAAAACAGGAAATGATTCCTTTCATCCGGAAAGAAATTCCTGGGCCATGGTTTCATTTCGAATCCATTTTTCAGGAAGTTGGTTTCTACACTACTGCGGTAGAAGGTATCTAAAATCTGCAGGTCTGAAATAACAATTTCATTGCCTGGCAATGGCAGTAATGCCTCGGTGTATTTGTACACATTCAGACTGTCATGGATATCCCTGATATTGATTTCCAGGCTGAGTCCTTTATTGGGGATGGAAAGGCGTTGCTGATCGATGAGCGAAAAATCAACGGTCGCTGAATCTTTAAGCATGGGTGTATTCAGGCGGTATTTATCAAAATTCATCACCAGGTTCTCATCCAGAATAATGATTTCCACATCCACTCCTCCCTGATAGAGATAGCGGTTATTTTTCTCATAAGTGAGTGCATTGCCCGAAACGGTAAGGTAAATCTCTACATAAGGACCGGTTTCCGGATGCCTGAACATGGCCGTCCTTAAGGTGGTAAGGTCTTCGATAGACTGAGCGGCAGCAGTACCCATCAAAATACCCAGGGATACCAGAAAAACACAAGCAGCCTGCAATGCGCGTGAAAAATGCATGAAACGTATCTTATGCGACATAGTCTCCTATTTATTGCTCAATTTTAGTGCTGATACTGCCTATTGGCAGGTACACAATAAAATTACGAAATTCACCCTTTCTTGTTACAGTTTAACTCATATTAGTGTCAAATCCTGCAACTTACTTCAGCGACCTGTACTACTTCCCGCCGCTCTCGTGGTATGTAATGGCACAGCCGGCAGCTGTTATTCAAATGGATGTTCATGCCCATTATCAGAAGGGAAGCTGGCGCAATCGCTGCTATATTGCCGGACCGCATGGCCTGCAACTGCTGAGCGTTCCACTGGAAAGGGGCAAAAACGAGCGACGTCCGTTCAAGGATGTGAAAATCAGTCAGAGTGAACGCTGGCAACAACAACACTGGCGTACCCTGGAAGCATGCTACCGGCGCTCGGCGTATTTCGAATTCTTTGAAGACGATCTGGCACCTTTCTACCAGCGCCCTTACACCTTTCTTCTGGACTGGAATCTCGATCTGCTGCGGTTCACCTTCAAACCGCTGAAAATGGCCCCTGATATTATTATGACCACTTCGTATCAGCCCTTTCAACCGGATAACCCTTTCGATATCCGGGCACAAAACACCAAGGACACGCGGCATGCAGCGCTGGGAGCAACACTGGCTCCCTATCAACAGGTTTTTGGCGAGCGGTACGCGTTTCTCCCGAATTTGAGTATATTGGATCATCTCTTTAATAAAGGACTTTCTGCTATTGAAAAAAACAATACATGATGAATAAATTTAATACGTTTTTCTGTGTACTTTTCTTGACCATCTCCAGCAGCAGCATCGGACAAGTGCCTTCATTTGTCAGTGATAGCCTGGATAGCTTTATGCAGCGCGAAATGGCGCGGTGGCAAATTCCGGGAGCGGCAGTTGCCATTGTAAAAGATGGGAAAATTCTCGTCAGCAAAGGCTATGGTGTAGCGGATATTCAAACCGGGAAACCGGTAGATGCATCTACCCTATTTATGGTGGCCAGCAACAGTAAAGCATTCACCGGAACAGCTATTGCCATGCTGGAGGAAGAAGGGAAGCTAAACCTGGATGATCCTGTTCGCCAATATCTGCCCTGGCTTGATTTGTATGATGACTGTGCCACAGAAATGGTCACCATCAAGGATATGCTCACCCACAGAATTGGATTACAGACCTTTCAGGGCGATTTCCTGCACTGGGGAAGCGACTTGAGCAGGAAAGAACTCCTCGAACGCATGGACGTCCATGAGCCACAATACAATTTTCGCGATGGGTACGGCTACTGCAATATGGGATTTGTAGCAGCCGGTGAAATCATTCCGGAGGTTACTGGCAAGTCATGGGACGATTATATAGCGCAGGAGATTTTCCGTCCATTGAAAATGAATCGCAGCAGCACTACCTATTCAGCGCTGCTTAAAGATAAAAACGCCTGCATCGGTTATACGCTGCACGATGGCGAATTGGTAGTGGAACCTTACGAAAACATTGATAACCTGGGACCAGCTGCCAGCATCAACTCCTGTGTAGATGACCTGGCGCAATGGGTGATGATGAACAGCCAGGAAGGACGCATGGGTAATCAGCAACTGTTCAGTGAGGATGTTATCGCAAGGGCTACTACTCCTTATAACCTCGTCGGTGAGACGCGTGGCGGTTTGTACGACAAGCAACATTTTGAATTGTATGGTCTGGGTTGGTTCATGGCTGATTATAACGGCAAAAAAATGGTATGGCATGATGGTGGTGCAAATGGTTTCGTAACCACGACCTGCTTTTTACCGGAACTCGACTTAGGCATTGTTGTGCTGACCAATACCGATGCCAACTGGTTTTACGAAGCACTGAAGATGCAAATAATTGAAAGCTGGCTGGACATGCCCTATCGGAATATCAGTGCCACTTATTATGGTTTCTTCGAAAACCGGCAAGAACAGGAAGCCAAGGAAACCGCCATGCTTTACGCCAAGGCACGCGGCGGTGGAGCAGTAGCATCGCTGCCTTTAAAAGCCTATACAGGCAACTATCGCAGCAGTGTGTATGGTATGATCAACATCAGCGAAGTAGATGGTAAATTGCGGGTTACATTTGAACACCACCCTGACCTGTATGGCGAGCTCGAGCCTTTGGGCGAAAACGAAGAATTTGTCTGCACCTATAACCAGATAATTTACGGCGTCAAGAAAGTCCGTTTTAAAGTAGAGGACGGAAAGGTAGTCAAGTACCAGATGCAGGTAGCTGACTTCATAGACAGGATGCGCTATACCTTCGACAGGATTACAAAATAATCCGCGGTAATTATTTGAATTAATGGCCAACATGTTCCTACCTAAAAGCAGGTGCATGTTGGCCATAAGTTTTCAGCACCTATGAGAAAGTAAGTTGCCCTTTGGCATCTTTCTCCTTGAACTCCTTCACCAGATCGAGGGCATCCGGAATAACATCACTGCATAAGACGATTAAAGAACCTTTCACCGCATTCTTTATCGCATAGGTGATAGCCTCTTTTTCCGAAGGAATGATGGTCGTTTTTTTATCAGGGTTCTGCATGCGGATTCCTTCATGCAGCATCTCTATAAGTTCTTCTTCTGTCTTTCCTCTGAGATTTTTGTCCTGACGGATGATAATCTCATCAAACGTCTCCGCAGCTATACTGCCAATCGCATTGGTATCTTCCTCACGTCTATCTCCTACTCCGGCAATGATTCCTACCTTGACTGTAGCATCGATAGTCTCCACAAACTTTTGCAGCGCTCTCATACCCGCCGGATTATGGGCGTAGTCGAGCAGGATGGTAAAATCGCGAAACTCAAACAGGTTCAGTCTTCCCGGTGTTTGCGAAGCGGACGGAATGAATGTTTCCAGTGCTGCTTTCATATCCACAATACTGATTCCCTGAATATTCGCCGCTAATACGGCAGGCAGCACATTCTGAATCATGAAAGTAGCCTTACCTCCGTAGGTTAGTGGTATGTCCTCTGCTTTCATAACCCGCATTTTCCATTCCCCTCTGCAGATAGTGACATATCCATTTTCATAGATGGCAGTAATACCTCCCTTGCGCTGCAATGCTTTAATTCTGGGATTATTCTCATCCATGGAAAAAAGTGCCACATTGCACTCCACGGTCCGACGCATGTCATAGACCAGGTCATCATCGGCGTTGAGTATGGCATAGCCGCCCGGTAAAACCGTTTCCGGAATAACGCCTTTCACTTTCGCCAGTTGTTCGATGGTGTGTATGCCTTTGAGCCCGAGGTGATCAGCCGCCACATTGGTGACAATACCGATATCACATCTTTTAAAGCCCAGTCCTGCCCGCAACAATCCGCCTCTTGCAGATTCCAGCACCGCGAAATTGACAGTAGGGTCTTTCAATACAAACTCCGCACTGGCAGGTCCGGTGCAGTCGCCTGTCATGAGCAATCTGTTCTGGATATACACGCCATCACTGGTGGTGTAACCCACCCGGTGACCATTCATTTTCGCAATATGTGCAATCAGTCGAGTAGCAGTGGTTTTACCGTTGGTGCCCGTTACCGCAATAATGGGGATACGACCGGTTTGCCCTTTGGGAAACAACTTATCAATAACATGTCCTGCCACATTGCGCGGTAAGCCTTTGGCAGGTGACAGGTGCATCCTGAAACCCGGACCGGCATTTACCTCCAGCACGGCACCTCCTGTCTCTGAAAGTGGTTTGCTGATATCTGTGGTCATAATATCAATACCACATATATCTAAATCAATTATTTTAGAAATGCGTTCTGCCATCGATACGTTGGCCGGATGCACAATATCGGTTACATCTTCAGCGGTACCTCCGGTACTGAGGTTGGCAGTGTCTTTTAAGATTAGTATCTCATCTTTGGCCAGGACAGAATCCAGCGTGTATCCGGCATCCTTGATGATGGTGAGGGTAAGAACATTGACGGTAATTTGTGTAAGCACTTTTTCATGACCATAACCTCTTCGGGGGTCGCTGTTCACCTTATCAATCAATTGCTGAACGGTAGAAACACCATCTCCCACTACATGCGCAGGTGTCCGTAAAGCCGCCGCCACCATCACGTTATTGATGACGAGTAATCGGTAATCTTTCCCTGTTATAAATTGCTCCACTATGACCGCGTTGGAAACTTTCTTGGCAGCGTGGAAGGCCACCAGGGCATCCTCATAGTTGCGAATGTCTACTGTTATACCGCGACCGTGATTACCATCCACCGGTTTGATAACAAGTGGATAGCCGACGTATTTGCAGGCCGCTTCCAGACTGCTCTCTCTTCTGATGATATCGCCCCTGGGCACCTCCACCTGAGCCTGTTCGAGCAGGTATTTGGTATCTTCCTTGTCGCCTGCCAGCTCCACTCCAATGCTGCTGGTTTCGCTGGTAACGGTAGCCTGAATACGCTTTTGATTGGCGCCATAACCCAATTGGCAAAGGGAATATTTGTTGAGACGTATCCATGGAATACCTCTGTTTTCTGCTTCCTCAATAATGGATCCCGTGCTGGGTCCAAGGCGATCCGCCTCCCGCAACTCCCGCATCCGTTGAATGTCATCAGCCATGTCGTAGGGTTCGCCCTTGATGAGTGCTTCACAGATGGCTACCGCAGCTTTGGCGGCATAGCGCCCTACGGATTCTTCCATATAGGCAAACACCACACTGTAAACACCCTTTTCACCATAGGTACGGGTACGCCCGAAACCTACATCCATCCCTGCCAGCGTCTGGATTTCAAGTGCAATATGTTCAATGATATGACCCATCCAGGTACCTTCCTGCACTCTTTGGAAAAATCCTCCCGGCTCACCGACAGAGCAACGATGTTCGTACATGGTGGGAAACATGGTGGTGAGTCGCTCGTAAAAACCATCTATCGTGTTGGAAGGTCGCTCTTCCATCTCCTCCAGATCCAGCACCATTACAATAAGTTTATGACGACGTACGGACCAGTAATTAGGTCCCCTCATGGCGTTAATTTCTACAATTCTCATCCCGGATGGTTTTACACTTTGTTTGTGGAAAGATACTAAATGTAGCAATCCTCAATCTAAAAATTGGTCTATTTTTGTACAATAGCTGAGCGACAAATATGCAGAAAATAAAGGGAACGCTGATACCCATTGGCGGAAATGAAGACAAGGGAATTGAGACCAACGAGATGTATACCCTGGAGTTCATCGGCGAAGGCATTCTTTCACATGTGGTTAGGGAAGCAGGCGGAACCTCTGCCAACATCGTAATAGTTCCTACGGCATCCAGTATTCCAGATGAAGTGAGTGAAAATTATTTATCCGCATTTACCACCCTTGGCTGCAAAAATGTAAAGGTTTTAGATATCCGTACCCGTGAAGATGCAGAACAGCCGGAAGCGGTTGAACTGATAAGAAAAGCCAACTGTGTCATGTTTTCAGGTGGCGACCAATCGAAGATAACCTCGCGCATGGGCGGCACAGAACTGCACGACATCCTGCTCGACCGTTACCGCCATGAAGAAGGTTTTGTCATTGCGGGCACCAGTGCAGGTGCGATGGCCATGGCGGAAGAAATGATTGCCGGCGGCAGTGCTGCAGAATCGTTCATCAAAGGTGCAGTCATTATGCAAAAAGGACTCGGACTCATTCCTGAGCTCATCATCGATACCCATTTCATTCGCAGAGGTCGTTTTGGCAGACAATCAGAAGCGGTCGCTAAGTTCCCCAAGCTACTGGGCTTTGGACTGGCAGAAGACACAGGTGTAATTATCAGAAAAGGAACAGATTGCACGGTTATCGGCTCGGGCATGGTAATCGTGTTCGATGGCAGCACACTGACCCACAATAACGAAGCGGTGTTGCACGATGGGACTCCCATGACCATGGCCAATTTGACCATTCACGTCCTTTCCAATGGCGACCAATTCTCCATCCCCGATAGAAAGGTAAAAGTATTACCCATAGGTCAGCCATTTATATAAAAAATCTTAAGGCATTAGGAGCTTTTAGCCGTAGATGGAAATTTCATTCTCACCTGCTGCATTCCTGCGTGCTCTGTACATACCTTCTGTATTGAAAGGCATCGCGATATTCCCCTTGTTATCAATGGCAATGAGTCCGCCATCTCCCCCAAGTGCTACCATACGCCGGTGAATCACCTCACTGGCAGCCGCTTCCAGGCTATACCCTTTGTATTCGATGAGGCATGCCACATCATAGGCCGCCACTCCGCGGATAAAGTATTCTCCACTTCCGGTACAGCTGACTGCGCAGGTAGCATTACTGGCATAGGTACCGGCGCCAATCAGCGGGCTATCTCCCACCCTTCCCCATTTCTTATTGGTCATACCTCCGGTGGAGGTTGCCGCAGCGAGATTCCCTAATGCATCGCAAGCGACAGCACCCACGGTTCCAAATTTTCTATCCTTAGAGCTGGTATGGTCCAGCTGAAATTGATCCGTTTCCCTGATTTCCTGCCATTGCCGGTAGCGCAGTTCATTATAAAAGTAGGCTTCGTCTTCCAGTGGGTATTGCAATGAACGGGCAAATGCCATTGCACCTGCTCCGGCAAGAAACACATGATTGCTTTTTTCCATAACATCTCTTGCCAATGCAATAGGATTGCGAATACCGCTGACCAGGCTGACCGCTCCTGCTTTCCTGTGCTCTCCCTCCATGATGGCAGCATCCATTTCATGCGTACCTTCTGCGGTAAATACAGCACCTTTACCTGCATTGAATAAAGGAGCATCTTCAAGTTGCTTTACTGCGGCTTCCACTGCATCCAGGGCGGAACCACCTTTTTCCAGGAAGGTATACCCGGCCATCAGCGCTTCCTGCAGTGCTGCCTTATACATGGCTTCCTGTGCTTCCGTCATAGTTCCCTTCACCAGTGTTCCGGCTCCTCCATGGATGGCTATTGCATACTGCTTCATACTTTGCATTGATGCGGAAAATTACAACTTGCCTATCGAAGAAAAAATAATTACGCAATTGGTTCACCTTTCGGTACTATCAGAAATAACGATCCGACCTGTATATTTACCTGATTTCAGATTTTAGCAACAAACCCTTAGCATGAAAACATTCAGGATTTTTATCATTTTACTTGTAACCGCCACACAACTGCAGGCACAGTCATTGTACACCAGTGTCTGGGGTGAACCGCAAAACCCTGCAGTCATTTTTTTACATGGTGGTCCCGGATACAATGCAGCCAGCTTTGAAGCCACAACAGCTGCAGCTCTTGCTGAGAGTGGTTTTTTTGTGATTGCTTACGACCGCAGAGGCGAAGGAAGGTCGCAGAACATGAAAGCTGCATTCACTTTTGAAGAAACCAATGCTGACCTGATGCAGCTGTATGAAAAATTCAACCTGGAAAAGGCTGCGCTGCTGGGACATAGTTTTGGTGGAATTGTTGCCACGCGTTTCGCGCATGCACATCCCGAAAATGTAAGTGCAGTAGTACTCGTAAGTGCTCCTGTCAATTTACAGCAAAGCTTTGCACACATTATTGCATCTTGCCGTGCTATATACACTGCCCGCAATGACACGGCACAGCTGAATTACCTGGATATGCTGAGCAATATGGATACAAGCTCTTTACCTTACGCCTCCTTGTGCTTGATGCAAGCTATGCAAAACGGATTCTATGTACCGCAATCTCCCGATAGTGCCGCATTAGTTATATATGATAAATTCAAAACCGATTCTTTGCTCATCCGCTATTCCAGTCAGATGGGGTTTGCAGCACCTGCCGGGTTCTGGCAGCAGGAACAATATACCACCATCGACTTACTCCCTGAACTCCGTGCATTGCATGACGCTGGTACCGCACTGTACGGTATTTACGGCAAAGAAGATGGCTTGTATGGCGCGGACCAGCTGGGTCAACTGAACGACCTGATAGGAGATACCCATTTTCTGTACCTCGACAACTGCTCGCATAATGTGTTCATCGATCAGCAACAGGCATTTATTTCTGCATTGGTACGCTGGTTGAAAAAGTCCTGACATAAAATGGGATGTTTTAACCGATAGTAAAAGACCACAGCGCCATATTAGCGATACCGGTTAAAATACTGGGTAAAAATCACCATTGGAGCCCTCCTTTTTATTTCCCCATCTATCTATTCCGCAGTAACTTTCAGGAGATGGCAGAGGTAGGAATGCTCCTGCCATCAGCACGGGATTTAAATGCATTACTCATGAAGCCGGAAAGACTAGACAGGGAATTGGGAGACATACTCAGACACCTGGTTAAAAGCGAAAAAAAAATTGATCAGCAGATTTCCAACGTACATAAATTGCAGCGTCTGGGTGCAAAAAATCTATGCCGCTACCTGATTTTGCGCAGTTATGATTTGAGAAGATACCATGACAGTCTCTCCGACCTGGGCCTTTCAGCACTCAGAAGCTCCGAAGGCTATGTCATGAGCAATCTGCAAAATGTGGTCAATAACCTGCAGCTCATACAGGGATTGCCTCCTTTAAAGTTCAAAAAAATAGAATTAATCGGTTATCAAAAGAGCAAGAAACTCGTTACCAAAAGCGCAGCGCGACTCTTTCCAACAAGTGATAAAAAAAGATATACGAAAATCATGGTGACCCTGCCCGATGAAGCAGCTACGGATGCTCAGCTGATTGGTAATATGGCAGATAGCGGAATGGATATCGCGCGCATTAACCTCGGACACGGAAACATGGACATGTGGCGCCAGATGGTGGAGCATATTCATCTGATCAATGCCGGCAGGAACCAACCCGTCTTGATTTATATGGATCTGGCGGGTCCCAAAATCAGAACTTCCAAAATTGTGATAGTAGATGCCAGCGGAAATATCAAAGACAGCATACCTGTTCGCGAAGGAGATCACATTCTGCTGACGAAACGCAAAACAGAAGGCAGGACGTCTTCCTATGATAGTGATAATACCCAGCTGGAGAAAGCTGAAATCGGAGTGATGCTCGACGCCATCATTGATAATGCGCACGTTGGCGATGAGGTTCTCTTCGATGATGGCATGATAAAAGCAGCGGTGGTTGAAAAGCGCAGGGACGACCTGGAACTGGAGCTGATACATTGCTTTAAGGCCAAGCTCTCCTCCAATAAGGGAATAAACCTCCCTCATACCAAATTGCACTTACCGGCGCTCACCGAAAGGGATCTGGAGTATCTCCCCTTTGTTTGCGAACATGCCGACATTCTCGGCTACTCTTTCGTTAGGACCAGAGAAGATGTAGCAGAGCTCAACAGTCAGCTGGCTGCATATGGCAAAAAGACACCCGGTGTTGTATTTAAAATAGAAAACAAGGAAGCGTTTGAAAACCTGCCTCAGATATTGCTGGAAGGGATGCAGAGACCCAATATTGGAGTTATGATAGCCCGTGGTGATCTAGCAGTAGAAATCGGCTTCGACCGCATTTCAGAGGTACAGAATGAGATATTATGGCTGTGTCAGGCTGCATACGTCCCTGCCATATGGGCTACGCAGGTACTGGAAAACCTCGCCAAATCCGGTATTCCCACCAGGGCGGAAATCAGCGATGCTGCTCAGGGTAGTCAGGCAGAATGCGTAATGCTCAATAAAGGCCCTCACATCAATGACGCTATCTATATCCTTAAAGATATTCTGGGCAGGATGGAACGCCATTCTTTCAAGAAGAAAACCACTTCCCGCGCACTGCATATTGCCCGCAATGCCGTAAAAAAATTGCAATTAGCTTAGTACCAGCGAACTAATACAAGTAATGCGCTGCATTAGGGCAAGTCATTCAGCAACATGCTTGTTATTATTCGATGCTCCTGCCTGATAATAAACTTTCCCCGTCCTACAAATTAATGCAAATTATCATGTATCTTTGGAGTATAATAGAAGTATACAAGACCAGTCTTGATAAGAGCCTTCCATTCCCTCATTTAGCTCTTTATTCTTCTCTTAGCGGTTATTATTAATTAAAATCATTTATGGCAAGATCGAAAGAAACATTTAGTAAAAAAGAAGTAAGAAACAAGAAAGAAAAGAAACGCAAGGATAAGGAAGCACGCAGAGAAGCCAAGAAAGACCAGGAAAAGAAAAGCAGTCTGGAAGACATGCTGGCTTATGTAGATGAAAACGGCAATATCAGCGACACACCTCCGGATCCTACCAAGAAAAAAGAAATAAAACTGGAAAACATTGAAATCAGTGTTCCGGAGCGCGAGGATATCGCCATGGAAGGAACCATAAGAAAAGGTGTTGTTACCTTTTTCAATGTCGACAAGGGATACGGCTTTATTCGGGATAAAGAAACCCAGGAAAGCATCTTCGTGCATCAGAACAATGTTGAGATTCAATTAAAGGAAAATAACGTTGTTACCTTCGAAATTGAAAAAAGCCCCAAAGGCTTCAGTGCATTTAATGTCAAGCTGAGTAATTGACCCCATCACATTTCCCGATTAGAACTGAATCTATTACCTAAGGTTCTAAATTATTGTATATGAATAAGAAGAACGCTGTAAAGTTCAGGAGCAGAACCGGAAATGATTTCCATACAGCACTTAAAAAGAATGTTCAGGATTACTTTCTGAAAAATAATATTTCTCCTTTCGCTAATACGACCATGGTGGTGAAGACCATAGTTCTGCTAACGAGTTATATCGCACCATTTGTACTATTGGTGGTTCTTCATCCGCCACTCCTTGTATCCTTGCTGCTGTGGGCCCTCATGGGTATCGCTATGGCAGGCATTGGCATGAGCGTAATGCATGACGCCAACCACGGGGCTTATTCCTCCAAAGCCTGGGTCAACAAAATACTGGGTTCTACACTTAACTTACTAGGTGGGGCTGTTTTCAACTGGAAACTGCAGCACAATATTCTCCACCATACCTATACCAACATTTCAGGTATGGATGATGATATTGATACTAAGGCAGGAATGCGCTTCACGCCGCACGACAATTTGCAGAACAAACACAAAGGTCAGTACTGGTATGCCTTCGGATTGTACAGCCTCATTACACTTTACTGGCTGTTGGGAAAAGATTTTGTGCAATGGAAACGCTATCGCGACAATGGCGTAAATGCCTCTCCACCTGCAGAATATTATCGCAACCTGGTTCAGCTGACCATCATGAAATTGCTCTATATAGGCGTATTTATCGTTGTGCCGGTTGTGGTTGCCACCATTCCTTTATGGCAGGTTCTCATAGGTTTTTTGCTCATGCATATGATTGCAGGAATCATTCTTTCTGTAGTATTCCAGCTGGCCCATACTGTTGAAGGCACCAGTCATCCCATCCCGGATGAAAGTGGTTCCATACAGAACAACTGGGCAGTACATCAAATGGAGACTACTATGAATTTCGCACCGCATAGCAAACTCTTATCATGGTACGTGGGCGGACTCAACTTCCAGGTAGAACACCATTTATTCCCTAAGATTTGTCACGTGCATTATCCTCAGATTTCCAGGATTGTACAGCAAACTGCAGCGGAATACCATGTGCCCTATTTAAGTCATCCGACCTTGGGCAAAGCTATCCAGTCGCACATACGTTTGCTGCACACATTGGGAAGGGTTCCTTCGCTGAATGATATCATAGATTGAGGCAGGCCATTTCGGCTACCTTGCTGCCATCGATGGCCGCACTGACAATACCGCCGGCATAACCGCCTCCTTCACCACTTGGAAACAGGCCTGCTATCTGCGGGTGTTGCAAGCTGTCGCTATCTCTGGGAATACGCACGGGTGCAGAGGTTCGGCTCTCTACCCCTACTACCACAGCTTCATTTGTAAAGTAAATGGGTTGAATCTTTTGTAATTGCAGGAAAGCATCCTTTAAACTTTCTGCAATAAAGGACGGCAATACTGCATGCATGTCAACAGATGTCAATCCCGGCTGATAGGAACACTCCGGTAGGTTGGCCGATTGCTTTTGCTGCACAAAATCAGTCATACGCTGGGCAGGTGCCATCTGAGTACGCCCACCTGCATTCCAGGCTGCCCTTTCCACTTCCATCTGGAAAACCAGTCCACGCAAAGCCCCATGATGCGAAAGATGCGCCACATCTGCCTCACCCACCCCTACTACAAAGCCACTGTTGGCAAATGGATTATTGCGTTTGGATGGCGACCATCCATTTGTAACAACCTCTTGCGATGCGGTGGCGCAGGGAGCGATGATTCCGCCGGGACACATACAAAAACTATAGGCACTGCGGTCGCCGGTTTTTCTCACAAAACTGTACGCAGCCGGCGGAAGCAGGTCGCCCCGATCTGTCCGGTGGTATTGCATGGTATCAATAAACACCTGTGGATGCTCTATCCGCACGCCCATGGCAAAAGGCTTGAATTCCACTGCAATGCCTGAACTTTCCAACATGAAGTAAATATCCCGTGCTGAATGGCCGGTAGCCAAAATAACACGCCTTACAGGTATCATTTCTGCAGCATTGCATTCCAGAGTGCTCAGCTTTCCTCCTTTGTGGTGTATAGCTGTAACCCGCTTTTCAAAATGGACTTCTCCCCCGTGCGCCTCAATGTAAGTCCGGATACTACTAATGATCTGGGGTAGCTTATTCGTGCCAATATGTGGATGGGCGTCCACCAGGATATCAGGACTGGCCCCAAACTGAACAAATGTTTCCAGCACCGACCTGACATTGCCCCGCTTATCAGAACGGGTATACAGTTTACCGTCGGAGTAAGTCCCCGCCCCGCCTTCACCAAAACAATAATTGGAATCAGGATGCACTATCTGTTCCCTGTTGATGCGGGCCAGGTCCCTTCGCCTGTCGCGGACATTCTTTCCCCGCTCCAGAATCACGGGCTTATACCCCTTTTGAATGCAGGTGAGCGCTGCAAAAAGACCCGCAGGTCCGCATCCTACAATATGCACTTCGGGCTTTTGAGCTACCGAGGGATATTGCCTTAAAGTAAAATCCGGTTGCGGTATAGCCTCGTTCTCAGCTACATCCACCACCAGCTGCATCATCACCTGCTGCTGTCGGGCATCAATACTGCGCTTGCGAATGGCCACCTCTGCCTGCGGACCGGCCCCACTTTTTTTCAATGCCGCTTTCCGCACCTTCTCAGGGGAGGCTGCATCTTCGGGTGTCAGTCGTATTTGTACCTGCTGTATCATGCTACTCCTGACTTTTTCAGCAGTCCCGCCAAGGCGCTAACCTGCTCCATAGTATTGAATGCATGCAGGCATATGCGCAGGCGTTCCGCTCCTGCGGGTACCGTTGGTGATAGGACAGGCAATACGAGAAATCCGTTTTGCTGCAACATCCCAGCCACTTCCTTCACCCTGTCATTACCCGGAACGATAATGGTCCGGATAGCAGTGGGCATTCCGGATACCGGCAGCAATGCTATACTTTCTTCCATCAGTTTTTGTAGTGATGCCAGCGCTGTATTATCCCGCTCCAGCAAATCATAAGCAGCCTGTACAGCGGCGACAAGAGCCAGTGCCGGAGCCGTTGAATAGATGAAAGGTCGGCAAAAGTTGATGAGATAACTGCGCAGCTTCTCGCTACATGCTACGGCCGCTCCCTGTTGCCCCAGCCCCTTGCCGAAGGTATAAACCCGGGCAAACACTTCTTCTTCCAATTGAAAATGCGCCACCATTCCCACTCCTCCTTTACCCATGACGCCTGTAGCATGAGCCTCATCAACTATCAGGTAAGCCCCGTGCCTGCGGCAGATGCCTGCCAGGTCAATGAGCGGAGCGGTATCGCCATCCATGGAAAAAACCGACTCGGTAACCACGTACTTCTCGCCTGACGCCGATGATAGTTTTCTTTCGAGATCCTGCACATCATTGTGCTTAAAGGACAGCGACCTTCCCGGAGAAAGTTGAATACCTTCACGCATACTCGCATGACAAAGACTATCATATAAAATAGTATCATCTTTTCCTGCAATAGCGGAGAGCAGACCACTGTTAGCCTCATAGCCGGAGCCAAACAGCAATGCAGCAGGAGCATGATGAAATGCCGCAACGCGCGCTTCCAGCTCTTCCATAGCAGGATGATTGCCTGTCAGCAGTCGTGAACCGCCGCTTCCGGTTCTTTTCCACGTTTCCAATTGGCGGATCACCTGTTCGCGGATAAAGGGATGCTGCGCATAGCCCAGATAATCGTTGGAACTAAAATCAATAGCTGCATCGAAATGACGCAACCCACGCAAAGCATTTTCTGCTGTCCTCACATCCAGCTTACGCTGCAGTCGTGCAGGTATTTCATTCAGCATGTGCTTCAACTGCCTTTCCTTTGTAGGATGCTCTTGGTGTCAAACCAAGAAGCTGGAACATAGCCTTGTCTTCGTTGTAATCGGGATTGGGTGTGGTGAGCAGCTTCTCTCCTGCAAAAATGGAATTGGCACCGGCCATGAAACAGAGTGCCTGTTCTTCTACCGACATCTCAGCTCTTCCGGCACTTAGCCTTACCATTGCGCGGGGCATGATGATGCGGGCAGTGGCAATCATGCGAATCATCTCCCATACGCTCACGCGCTTCATCTCTGCCATGGGCGTGCCGGCCACAGGTACCAGTGCATTAACGGGTACACTTTCCGGGTGCTCCGGTAAGGTAGCCAGGGTGTGCAACAGTCCAATTCTGTCTTCATCTGTTTCACCCATGCCGATGATACCACCGCTGCAAACGGAGACGCCCGCTTCCCGCACATTTTTCAATGTATCGAGCCTGTCGTCATAGGTTCGCGTAGAGATGATATCGTCGTAATATTCTTCTGAAGTATCAAGGTTGTGGTTATAGGCGTACAAACCTGCGTCCTTGAGTTTTTGCGCCTGCTCTTCTGTGAGCATTCCCAAAGTGCAGCATACTTCCAGACCCATCTGAGAAACACCTTTCACCATATCCAGCACACGGTCGAAGTCGCGGTTGTCGCGCACATTTCTCCAGGCAGCTCCCATACAAAAGCGCGTCGATCCGTTTTCCTTGGCAATGAGCGCTTTGGTGATGACCTCATCGTATTCCATGAGCTTCTGCACCTCCACATCCGTCTGATAGCGCGCCGCCTGCGGACAATAAGAGCAATCTTCCGGACACCCGCCTGTTTTGACACTCAGCAGTGTGCACACCTGCACCTCTCCGGTAGCTTGTTCCTGATGATGCACCACCGAAGCTTTGTACATTAATTCCATGATGGGACTATGATAAATAGCCGCTATTTCTTCCTTCGTCCAGTCGTTTCTGATGGGTGTCATGCATCCTGTGTTTGCAGCAAAGGTAACCGAAAGCTAATTTTGTGGCAAACGGCAGTACATGTCCATTATGCAACATATCAACAAACGCCAGTTGTGGTTCCTGATCATCGTATCCGGATTATTCATCGGCGGACGTTACCTGCAACAACCTGCTTCTGAGAAATCAGCTGCATCCAAGTCAGTAGATGAGCTGGATGCCGCGTTGCTGGCCGATTTACAAACCCGCCAATTCCAGATTGAAGAACAGGCTGCTTGTGTGATGGAATGCAACGGCATTGCAGCAAGTCAGCTTACTGCGTTGATGCAACCCGAAAACATCGACTACAGCCAGTGCGATTTTGGCAACTGCCACTACACCAGCTACAGTATTGCCGGCCAGTTGGATAATGGTGTTCCAGTTCGCTTCGTCGTCGAAACCGGCGATGGCGGGGACATCATCCGTGCCGTTGAAATAGACGCCGCCTGTAATTGCTGATTACGCCCATTGCTCATAGCTCCAGATGAGCAGCAACTGCAGGAGCATGCAGCCATCAATGGCAAAGAAGTAAATCATGTTTCCTGCTTCTTTCCGTGAAGCATGAATGAGCAATCCTGCAATGAACATGCTCACTCCCACCGGCACCCCAGCCCCCGGACTCTGGTGCATGATAACTGTTTGATGATACTGCAGAATACCCGCAGCAGCAACCAGCAATACAAATGAAAGCGTGTAGCTGAGTTCTTTTCCTAGATAATACGGAATGGTGCGCACCTTGCTGATGGCATCTATATCCAAATCTTTAATATCAAAAGGCAGGGTGATGGCGAGAATAAAACAGAACTGTCCGATGAACAAGGCTACCACCTCACCTGAAGCAAGCGCTATTCCGGCATTGGCTGCAGGCAGCACACTGGATGTACAAGCCCATACGCCGGCAATCAGAAAAATCTTTATGATGCTGATATCCCTTAACCGCACGCGTTTTGCCAACAAGGGCAGCCCATACAGTATGGAAATCAAACCGGGGATAACCAGCGCCAGCTGCACCTGACGGGGAAGGAAGAAAAACAAAATGCCTATTGCGATAAATCCGAGGGCCACGGCAACTGCCATCAGTCGGTAGTAGCGGAAAAAAAAATTCCAACGATCGTCCGGAGTATAGTGGCTGATGCGGTTTTTAGCTGCCAGCCTAATCAAGAGGTATACCGACCAGGTGGCAACAAAAATCAACAAGGTCAATGCATCCCAGTGCAGCGATTCTCCCAGCAGCAAATAGCCCGTCTGACACATTGCTACCGCACCTATGGCTATCCAGAGGTTCGAGTAAACGATGGCGCGGAGTAGCTTCACACAATAAAGGTAACAGAACAACTTTGAACCAGCATAGCAGGCAGAGTGTTATAGATGTCCTACTTTTATTCCCTTAGCAGCAATCAACAATTATGTGTCTGATCAATATTGCCTGGCAGCATCACCCCGATTTCCCGCTGATAATTCTCGCCAATCGCGACGAGTTTCACGAGCGTCCGACGCGCAGTCTCCATAGATGGGAGTCTGGTATTTACGGCGGACAGGACCTGCAGGAAGGAGGCATGTGGATGGGCATCAGCGAAACCGGCCACTTCGCTGCTATTACCAACTACCGCGATCCCGATGCGCTTCTTAGCAGTGCGCCTTCGAGAGGAGAATTGGTCCGGAATTACCTCGAGAATGTCCGCAACCCCGAAGCTATGCAGGACTACCTCATGGAGCACGGAGCCCGCTACAATGGCTTCAATCTCTTCTATGGCGACCAGGAGGAGTTGCGCTATTTCAACAATGTGGAAATGACAGGGAAAAAGCTGCAGTCTGGCATTTATGGCCTGAGCAATGCGCTGCTGGATACACCATGGCCCAAGTTGAAAAAGTCGAAAGTAGGATTCAAAAAATACATTCAGGGCGCGTTTTCACCAGAAAAGCTACAACAGCTATTTTCTGACAAAGAACTTGCACATCCCGCAGAGCTGCCTTCTACAGGAGTGCCGCTGGCGCTGGAGAGACAGCTGTCTGCCATCTGTATCAGCACAGAAGGCTATGGAACGCGCTCTACTGCGTTGATCTATGTCGACAAGGACCGCTACACCAACTACTTCGAATGGGGCGTAATTCCCGAAGGCGACACCCGGTTGACCTTCAGAATCACCTGAAAACGAATATATTTGCCTCTACTATACGCGTTATAGCAACAAGACAAGTAAAATTCGATTCTCCTCATTCAAAAAATGCCCTGTGCTGAACTCCTGGTATATTGATGTTTTTTTACTGCTACTTGTATTATCTGCCATCATTTTTCTGATCAGAAGAAGTATCCGTGCGTCGGCTGAAACCCAGCGATGGTTAAGGGAAAAAGTGAAGGAAAAGACTGCCGAACTGGAGATGGAAATGGAGCGGGCCGAAAACTCTGAAAAGGCCAAGGAACAGTTTCTGGCCAATATGAGCCATGAAATCAGAACGCCACTAAATGCCATACTGGGTATGACGAGGCTCCTGCTCGAAAAAAATCCAAGGGAGGACCAGTTGCGCTACCTGAATGCCATCAGTGAATCATCTGACAACCTGCTGGTAATCATCAACGACATCCTCGATTTATCGAAAATTGAAGCCGGCAAAATACTCTTCGAAAAAATCGTTTTTTCGCCCAAAGAACGCACAGAGACAGTGGTCAACACCCTGCTTTTTCAGGCCATGGCCAAAGGACTGGAACTTGACTTTCAAACAGACCCTGACGTTCCCGAACGCGTGGAGGGTGACCCCTACCGCCTGAACCAGGTGCTTATCAATCTGGTAGGCAATGCCATCAAATTTACCGATCAGGGCAAGGTGTTGATACATACCCAACTGGAAAGTCAGGATGACAAAGCTATTCAACTGAAGTTTTCGGTTAGCGACACAGGCATAGGTATCAGCAAAGACAAGCTGCAGCACATCTTTAATATGTTTACGCAGGAATCTTCCAGCACTACACGCAAGTTCGGAGGCACCGGCCTTGGTCTGGCCATCTGTAAACGACTGATAGAACTCCAGGGAGGTCGCATTGAAGTAGAAAGCGAAATGAATAAGGGCAGCGTTTTCAGTTTCGTTATACCCTATCAGCATGCAACGACAGCACCAACTGATACTGACCACAAAACGCATAGCGATGTAAAAGCATCATTATCTAATTTGCGCATTCTGTTGGCAGAAGACAATGAATTCAATAAGATGGTAGCCGTTGATACATTAGAAGAAATGATACCGGGGGCTGTTATCGATGTGGCTGTCAATGGAAAAGCAGCTGTGGAGCTGGCCATTCGCAATACCTATGATATCATATTGATGGATATTCAAATGCCTGAAATGGATGGCTATGAAGCGACAAAATTAATTCGCAGCTACAATGACGAAAAAATAAATAGTATTCCTATTATTGCGATGACGGCAAGTGTCATCAAGGCTGAGGTAGACAAGTGTTTCGAATGTGGCATGAATGCGTTTGTGGGAAAACCTTTCAATCCAGAGGAATTGATGGAAACCATTTCAAAGAATATTAATCATTGAACCAATATGAAAGATTACAAGGTGATCAATGTGGAATTCCTGCGTTCCTTCACGCAGAACAATCCTGTTAAAATTGCGAAATACATCAATATGTTCCTGCAGTCCGCACCGGACACCCTGAAGCAAATGAACAGCCAGTTGGCAGCAGGTGATTTTAAAGGTTTAAAAACTACTGCCCATTCACTGAAGCCGCAACTGGGTTACATGGGTATAGAAACCATTCATGAAAGCATTGTCCGGATTGAAGAATATGCAGAAACGGGAAAGAAACCCGAAGTAATCGCTGCATTGATAAAAGAAGTGGAGGCAACCTGCGCTGTTGCCTTCGAGGAATTGAATGATGTTATTAAAAATTCAAACTAATATTGTAAAGCAAAAAACAACCATGGACAAGGAAATCGTATTTATTGTTGACGACGAGCCTATGCACGCTCAGATGATGCAGGACCATCTGCAAACTGCCTATCCCAACTTTGAAATTCATATGTATAATACCGGTGAAGCCTGTGCCGAAAACATGGATAAAAAACCCGGTATAGTCATTTTGGATTACCACCTTGATGCTGTCGACAAAACCGCAAGGAACGGTATCCAGATTTTAGAATTCATTACGAAAGAATATCCCGATACCTATGTTATCATGATATCCGGTCAGGATAAGATTGATGTGGCTGTGGAATGTATGCGGGCAGGCGCTTACGACTACGTTGTGAAGAATGAAACCAGCTTTGTTCGCACGGAAAATGCCATTGAAAGGCTTTTCAAACATCGTTCAGTTATCAGGAGTAACGAGAACTACAAACGTATAAATAAAATTCTTATTGGTGGAATCACCATTATTATACTGTTCTCCTTCTACATGTACCTTACGGGTAGAATCAGTTAATGGTTTCAAATATTCCTGACTGACGGTTTTTCCGCACATTATCCCAAAGGAAGTACCTTCCGTTCATCGTGATGTAAACACCAACAGGTAGTGTCTGCACAAAGGATAGTGCGCATCCCATGTTAAATAATCCATCGGAACTACCGAACTTATAAGGTATCATAGCTCCTGTCAGAACAATGGTTTTTTCTATGCCTGCCTCTGCCAGCACCCTGCCTGTTTCCACCATGGTATCAGTGCCATGCGTGATGATAATCCTATTATCCGGACATTGAAGACATGACTGCATGATTCTGTTGCGATGTCCTGCTGTCATCTGCAGGCTATCAATCATCATCAGGGTAATAATATTAACGGGAATAGTACACCGGCCGAGGTTCAGGATTTCCTGAAGGTGGGTTTCCTTAAAATACAGCTTACCGTGTATTTCATCATATTCCTTGTCGAAAGTTCCGCCGGTTACAAATATGGAAATGCCTTTACTCAAATCTTATTTTTCCTTCAAAATTGATAAAACCTGCCGAATAAGAATAATAACGGCCAAAGAAAGACCAAAACTAACGATTAATGCAAGGTATACAGGATAGGTTTCTTTCAGGTCCTCAGGTATACCTCCGCTGAAAAGCGCAATGATCAAAGCCAGTGCCAGCAGGTTGGTAAGATAAGCAAGTACACACCGCCCGATGAACCGCTCCAGATTTACTACTACCAGTGCACTCATAGAGTTAGCCAACAGGTACAGGAAAAGTTCGGTGCCCCCAGCCATTACAATCAAATCAGAACCACCTCCGAACAGGGTTATGACCAGCAGCATGAATACGGCCAAAGATAACAGCACCCCCGACATAAGGAATGGGTAGTGTGCCTTGTTGACTACTTTCAGAAAATTGGATTCTCTAAGCATTTGCAAATTTGAAGATAAGTAAGCTTGTCGATTCTAAATAGCTTCAACGTCGCCCCTCCTGCTTTGTTCACCTACCCTAGCTATTGGGCCGGAATTGCTTCGCTTTACCCTTATCTTTATGCCATGAACGAGCGCAAACGCCAGAAAATAGCCGATTTCGATGTAAATGGAATCGGTGTGGACAACGGAAACCTTTTTGGGCTTCCCTTTAACTACGAAGAGAGTGAAGTGATTGTATTGCCTGTTCCATGGGAGGTTACCGTTTCCTACAGCCCGGGAACAGCCAAAGGTCCGGCGGCAATGTTGGCGGCATCTACTCAGGTAGATCTCTATGATACCGACCTTCCCAATGCCTGGCAACATGGCATCTTTATGCTGGGGATTTCTGAAGAATGGAGCAGGCGCAGCAAGCTCTTGCGTGCCAAAGCCGCTGAACATATCCGATTGCTCGAAGCAGGGGGCAGCGGCTCTGCAGAAGTGCTGGAAGAAATCAATGAAGCCGGTGATGCCCTCAGGAAATGGGTCTTTGAACAGTGCTCAGAAATCATGGAGCAAGGTAAACTTCCCTGTTTGCTCGGTGGCGACCACAGCACTCCATTGGGACTGATACAGGCACTGGCTATGCGACACAGTGAATTTGGCATACTTCAAATAGATGCCCATGCCGATCTGCGCAACGCATACGAAGGTTTTAAATGGTCGCATGCATCCATTATGTACAATGCACTGTCTATTCCTCAAATCAACAGCCTGGTGCAGGTGGGATTAAGGGATGTATGCGAAGAGGAAATGGACCTCATCAGAAATGAAAAAAGAATTCATGCATTCTTCGACCAGGATTTGAGAGATGCTCAGTTTGAAGGTGCAACCTGGCAACAGGTATGCAGGTCTATTGTAGAAAAGCTGCCTCAGAAAGTTTATATCAGTTTTGATATCGACGGACTCCAACCGAGCCTTTGTCCCAACACAGGCACCCCTGTAGCAGGGGGAATGGATGTTGCCCAGGTGCAATACCTGATTAAGGAATTACTGAAAGACGGCAAGACCATTATAGGGCTGGACCTGGTGGAAGTTGCTCCCGGAGATGATGAATGGGATGCGAATGTGGGTGTTCGCCTGTTGTATAAGTTGTGTAACCTGATGTTGAAAAGCAATAAAAAATAATGAAGTGGGCTGCCGGATTTGGGGTATTATTTTTCTTCATGAGCTGTCATGAGTCCACTCCCGCAACCCTTGAAGATGTCAGCATGCCGTTTTTTGGGAAAGAAGGGGTGCTTAGTGGCGCTTCCTTCCGGGACAACCAGGCAACAATTATAGTTTTCCTGGCACCCCAGTGTCCACTGAGTGAAAACTACTGTCTAACCTTAAATGAATTGTCGGCAATGTATGCTGCTCCCGGTATGCCTTTTTATGGCTGCGTCTCCGGCACCTATTTCAGCGATGCGGAAATATCTCGCTTTTTGAAAGATTACCAACTACAATTACCGGTATTGCTGGACCCGCAACAGGACCTTACCAGGCTACTGGGGGCTACCGTTACGCCTGAAGTCTTTGTGATAGACAGCAGCGGAGCCATCCTCTATTCCGGCGCTATCGATAACTGGGCAGTGGACCTGGGAGTAAAACGGGAAGTAGTTACAGAATTCTATCTTCGTGATGTATTGGCAGCGGTGCAGGATGAACGCCCTGTTCCCTACCGACAAACTAAACCTGTAGGTTGCTTTATAGAATGAGAAATTATCTATTAACTACCCTGGTCTTGATGGGCCTGATTGTGGCAGTTATCGGCTGTAAAAAAAAGGCGACAGATACTACGCCGCCTACATTCAGCAAGGACATTGCCGGTCTGCTGTATGAAAACTGCACCCCATGTCACCGACCGGATGCACCCGGTCCTTTCTCGCTTATCAGTTATTCAGATGCCTTGCGAAAAGCCAAAACCATTGTCAAGGTAACACAAAGTGGATACATGCCGCCCTGGCCCGCCGATCCGGAATACAGTCATTTTAAAGACGAACGACAGCTCAGTGCAGAACAAAAACAACTGCTGGCAGATTGGGTGGCAGCGGGATGTCCGCCGGGAGATACCACCAACCTACCCGAACTACCCACCTTCCCCAAAGGCTCCATGATTGGACAGCCTGACATGGTAGTGCCGTTTTCCGAAACCATCTCGATTAAAGGCAATAACGATGATCATTTTTTTCTGGTAAAGGTGCCTTTCGAATCTGATGAGCCCCATTTTATCAAAACCATTGAATTCATTCCCGGCAACAAGAAGTTGCTGCACCATATGAATGCCAATCTCATTGTCTACCGCCCGGGTGCAAAAAGCAATGTAACAAGAGGTGAGAAAGTCATTCCAACAGACCTCACGCTTACTGCCGAATCGGTGAATGACAGAATGAACAATAAAAATGACGACGGCACCTATCCCACTATGACGCCCCTGGTATGTAATTACCTTCCCGGAGTGTCGCCGGCTTTATACCCCGAGGGAATTGGCGGTTATCAGATGGGACAAACCAATGCGTTTTTTATCAATGATCTCCACTATGGACCCTCACCTGTCGATACGGTAGATGATGGTTCTTACTTCAACATCTTCTTCACCAATACCCCTCCTACCCGCCCTACTTATGAGCTGTTGATGGGTTCCCTGGGAGAAACACCCATTGAGCCCAGGCTGGTCATTCCCGCCGGTAGTATCAGCACCTTCACGACCCGCTATAAGGTACAGGAAGATATGTCGCTGCTTACCGTCAACCCGCATATGCACCTGCTGGGAAAATCATTCCTGGCATATGCACTAACGCCGCGAGGCGACACCATCCGATTGATTAAGATACCCAAGTGGGATTTTCGCTGGCAGTATTTCTATACATTTGAAAAGGTGATGAAGATACCTGCTGGCTCAGAAATAGTGGTCGAAGCTACTTTCGATAATACGGCCGATAACCCCAACAATCCCTACGTTCCACCTCAAATCATTGTGGAGAGAGCGCACCCCTGGGAAAGCATGAAAACAACCAATGAGATGTTGCAATTCATCATAACCTATATGCGCTATCAACCCGGTGACGAAAATATTTCTTTGGAAACTCCTACCTATGGCTGGTAATGCGTAAAAAGTTGGCTTACATAACCAGACCGGTGCTCATCCTGAGTCTAGTAAGTTGCTTTGCCGATATAGCAAGCGAAATGCTGTATCCTGTCATGCCGGTATATCTTTCAAGTATTGGATTCAGTGTCTTTCTCATTGGCCTCCTGGAAGGGTTGGCAGAGACCACCGCCGGTATAGGAAAAGGATACTTCGGTCAACTGTCAGATATCAGAGGAAACCGACTGCCCTTTGTTCGGTGGGGCTACTTTTTGAGTGCTGTATCCAAACCACTGCTGGCCGTATCAGCATTGCCATTGTGGATTTTTGGCGCAAGATTTATCGACCGCCTTGGAAAGGGAACACGCACGGGTGCAAGAGATGCCCTGCTTTCCGACCTTTCAGCGCCCGAAACTAAGGCACGTGTTTTCGGATTCCACAGAGCACTGGACACCCTGGGTGCCGTCATGGGTCCTCTGCTGGCACTGCTGTACCTGCAATGGCGACCGGAAGATTACAAGGGACTTTTTCTCCTGGCTTTCGGCCCCGGGCTTATCAGCGTATCGCTGCTCTTGCTCCTGAAGGAAAAGAAATCGGCACCGAAGAAAGAGGAGAAAATTGCGTTGTTCTCTTACTTCAAGTATTACAAAAAAGGAAATACATCCTACAGGTACCTGCTGAAATTCCTGTTACTTTTTGCCTTGTTCAACAGTTCTGATGTGCTGTTGCTGTTGAAAATGAAAGAGAGCGGAGCTGATGAAACACTCGTACTGACCGTTTATATCTTCTACAATATCGTCTTTGCGTTATTCAGCTTTCCACTGGGCATGCTGGCTGACAGATGGGGACTCCGGCGAACATTCCTTGCAGGCATCGGCATATATATTCTGGTATACCTCGGCTTTGCCATCAACACACAACCGGGCATATACTGGTTGCTTTTCTTTGGATACGGACTCTACGCCGCGGCTACCGATGGTATTGCCAAGGCATGGATTGCATTGCAGGCAAAAAAATCAGATACCGGAAACGCCATGGGTCTTTACAGCTCAGTTACAGGTATGGCTGCCTTCTTTGCCAGTAGCATGGCAGGTTTGATCTGGTGGCAGGCAGGTGCCGTGTGGGCCTTTGGTATTACCGCGCTGGCTGCTGCTGTTGTTTTTATCGGCATTGCCATACAACCCGCTGACTTATTATCCGATAAAAAGGCAGCGCTGTGAATGAAAAATGGCACCATCGGTTCCGGCTGGTTTCATCCAACCTATTTATAAGGGGAGTGACCCTGGGCGGTAAATTCATTTTCATCATCTTTCTGGCAAAAAACCTCACCACAGACCAGCTGGGAGAATGGGGGCTTTTCACTACATCCATTGCGCTGAGTCTCTACCTTGTAGGTCTCGACTTCTACACCTATTCCACCAGAAGTCTGCTGGAATATCCTATTGAAAAAAGGGGCGCCATGCTGCGCGACCAGATGGTCTTTTATCTGATAGGTTACGCCATTCTTTTTCCTTTGCTCAGTCTGTTGTTTGTATTTCAGCTGCTGTCCATCAAGTTCATATTTTTCTTTTACTTAATACTTATCCTAGAGCATTTCGCACAGGAATCTTACCGCATATTCGTAGTCTTCGCCAAGCCACTTATTGCGAATGTCATCTTGTTTCTGCGCACCGGTTTGTGGGCCTACCTGATTGTGCTCATTTGGTTCATGGGGTTTGAAGAAATCAAAACCCTCAAGGTGGCCTTGCTTTCCTGGATGCTGGGAGGTGTTGGTGCGGCTGTAATTTCCCTCTACTTTTTAAGCAAGATACCCTTCGAAAGGAAACGCATACCCATCAACTGGAACTGGATTAAAAAAGGCATCCGTGTGAGTATGTTGTTTTTCATGGCGACCATCGCTTTCAAACTGATAGAACTCGCAGACCGCTATTTCATCGCTTTCTACCATTCCACCCAGGAGGTGGGTATCTATACCTTTTACGCTAACATGGCCAATCTGATTGAAATTATCGGGCATACTGCAGTGGTCATCATTTTCTCTCCCAAGCTCATCGAATACTTTCATAGCAGCAACAAGAAATACCGGTTTGCGCATGCCGCATTTACGAAGAACATGCTTTTTTATACGGTGCTTTCCTTTGCTTTTCTGGCAGTGCTTATTACGCCCATTATTGGCTTTCTCGGCAAAGATGAATTTTACGCAGAACTGGATGTATTCATTGTCATGTGCGTCACTGAGATGGTTTTCAACATGTCTCTTGTATTTCATTATGTATTATATGTTCGCAAGCGGGACAAGTCTATCGTGTATGCCACCCTTATAGCCGCCGGCGTGAACATGGTGCTTAATTTTATTCTCATACCTCCCCTGGGCATTATGGGTGCGGCCATTTCCACACTCGTAAGTATGTTGCTGGTTTTGCTGCTCAAGCTGTATCTTTCCAACGACACGCCTGAAACCCAACAGATAGTGTTGCTCAAGACCAAAAGGCGCTTAAACCGGAACTGATGTCATTGCTGCAAAAAATCATACACAACCTGTTTGTCCGGGAATCGGGTTTGAAGCGCTATTTCCTCAATACCTCCTGGCTACTGATGGCGCGGGTGGTTCAAATGCTGGTTTCCTTGGTGGTGGGAGGAATGGTAGCCCGTTACCTGGGCCCTGAAAATTACGGGACCTATAACTATGTTATCAGCTTTGTAGGATTGTTTGCTGCGCTGTCAACCCTGGGCATATCTTCTGTGGTGGTGAAGGATATGCTTTCCGGTACAGCCACGCCTGCAGTTGCCATGGGTTCTGGATTTTTTCTCAAAATCGTTGGTAGTATCGTAGCGTTCCTGCTGGTAGCGCTCTGCACTTTTTTCATCGAAGATGCGGCAGCAGTGCGTTGGTTGCTTCTGATAGCTTCTGTGCAAACGATTACCAAATCGGCGGAAATCATCAACGCTTACTACCAGGCGAAAGTAGCCTCCAAACGCACTGTACAGGCGCAAATGGTTTCGCTGGTGGGGGTGAATATCCTGCGGGTTATCTTCATCTTCAGCGAACAGCCTTTGGCATGGTTCATTTACTTGCTGCCACTGGACGCCATTATCATTGGCAGTATCCTCACCCGTTTCTTGCGCAACTCCGAGGCTGCTATTTCCGGTTGGAAGCTGGACACTACCTATGCACGTCAACTCCTGAAAGAATCCTGGCCATCGCTGTTCTCGGGACTGTTCGTTACCGTATATATGAAAATCGATCAGGTAATGCTGCAAGATATGCTAGATGCCAGTGCTGTGGGCTGGTATGCAGCGGCAGTGCGTTTATCTGAAGTGTGGATTTCCATCCCCTGGATTCTGGCTGGCTCCCTGTTCCCTGCCATAGTTAACGCCTACAAAGAGAGCAAGGATTTATTTGCAACACGTATCAATCAGGCCTACATACTCCTCCTCTCCATTGCTCTGATAGTAGCCATCCCGGTGGCCCTGTTTGCACCGTTTATCATTCAACTGATATTCGGGACAGATTATAATTTTTCCGTAAATGTTCTGCAGGTGCATATTTTCTCCTGTGTATTTATTTTTCTGGGTTCCATTTCCAACAGATGGCTTGTACTGGAAAAGAAACAACAGTACTGGATGTATTACTCCGGGCTGGGTGCCTTGTCTAATATCTTGCTGAACCTTCTGCTTATACCACGATATGGGATCATGGGCGCTGCCTACGCTACCCTCATCAGCTATGCATTTGCCTATTACTTTGCCTTTGCACTTTTCCGCTCCACAAGAAAAATCTTCCTAAGTCAGACCAAAAACTTTCTGAGTGTATTGATGATCATTCCGGCTATCCGGGAAATCCGAAAGCTGCGGATACGTTAATCAACCAAACATCCGAAGCAGCAGGCGCGGCTGCAGCAACTGCGGGATGGAACCCAGGAGCGCTTTTAGCTTGCCTGTCCATCCGGTGGTTTTCTTTCCATGTACAATCACCACCCGGAGCCATTGCCACCATACCTTCCTGATCAGGCGACCACGGTAGCCTTCGCTCAGACACCAGGTGCTAAAAGCTTTCCACAACAGCAGACGGTTAGCATACAATGCGCGACTGTCGCCACTTATTCTGTTGCGCGCATGTACCCTGCGGACAGCCACGGGAGTTTGTATATTTCCGGGGTACAGCCTTCCCTTGAGGGCCAGTTTCATAAACAACTCGGTATCCTGATTCAGTGGCAGTGATGAATACAAACCACATTCCAGCAGCAGCGTTTTTTTTACGAGCAGCGCATCACCACTGAACCAGCCCAGCTTCCCTAAAGGTGCCATGGCATATATCAGTTCCTCCGGCGCTACCGCTTCCCGCAAGGTGGTCGTTTCAAATCCCATCTGCCGGCGCCATTGACCGGCCAGGGCAGCATCTTCATAGTGGATGCCCAGACATTCATAAACCCCGTCGGCGTCAGGATGAGCTTCCAGCGTTTTCCAGGTAACATCAAAGCGCTCAGCCAGCCACCTGTCATCCGCATCTAAAAATGCAATCCACGCACATCGCGCCGCGCGGATACCCAGATTCCTGGAGGGACCTGCACCCTTGTTGATACCCGCTCCGTGGGTCAGCAACTGAACTTTCGGATACTGGTATGCCAGTTGTCGGCATATCTCCAGAGAATTATCGGTAGAACCGTCTTCAATAAGAAGCACTTCCTCTACACAGGTATGTTGTACTGCAGACTCCACTGCCGCAGTTACATATTGCCCGGCTTGATATACGGGAATAACAACAGATATGCGCTTTTCTAATTCATGCATGGCGCGACAGCGTAGCAATTTCTCTGGTTAGAGGATGGTATTGCACCGTCCATTCCTTGTTTCGGTTCCACAAGGCAATACAGTCGCGGACATCCTTGCGGTCGGCATCATCTGCTATTACCAATGCCTGCGGCGTTAAGCGACCAGCCAATACCGGAATAGCGGGGTATCTGGCAATCTTACCTGTCCGCTCCGGTGGTCCGTCGATAATAAGCATATCTATTGCAGGTAATGTTTCGGGGAGCGTATACCATGGGTAGGTAGTGCCTTCCACTTCGATTGGTTCCAGGGGAGCATGTACCAATTGCACACAGGCATCCAGTCCTTTTGCCTTCAGCTCTTTCTCCACCTGCTGCAGGTAAGCCATATCTGATTCTATGGAAAGAATCTTAGTAGACAGCCCTTCCTGTTGTATCAGCGCTGCCATGAGATAAGTGGACAGTCCTGCTCCCAGCTCCATCACCACTTCAGGCTTACGGGCATGCAATTCCCTCAACATATGTAATGCGGCATCCGGAGCAATGGAAAAACCAGTGGCCGGTGGCAGTGCGCCCAGATTCGGCATCCACGACCTGATACTTTGCCACGCTTCCTGCCAGCGCATCGACCGTGTATGCAATACCTCCTGTTGTACCCACAGCTGCCTGGCCCAGAAGAGCACCCAGCCGCTGATCCATGCTATGGCCATGGCCGATGCTATATCCTGTTGCTCGGGAAGCAGTGTATCAATAACAAATAAAACGATATAAAAACCGATACCCACGGCGAGTGCCAGGAGCCAAATGCGTTTTTTCTTGAGATAGGACAGATGCATCATAATATTACCCTTTCAATTACTTCAGATGTTTCTTCGGCGACCTGTCTCCAGGTTCGGTAAGGCCAATCGGCCGGAACGCGCTCTCCCTGCCTGCTTCCCAGCCATTCGAGTAACTCAGTTATCCCCGACAAATTCGCATAGTGCGGTGCGGTGCTCAGCGGATAATTACCTGCCACCCAGCAACGGTTCGCCAGGTATTCATACATTTTCAGGGAGCTGCCGTAGAATGCTCCCGTTCTGAACCACGAATAATCGCCGTACACCGCAAGCCCGGCGTCTGCAGCTGCAACAAGATAACGCATATCGGCATTGGGCAAGGTTGAAAAAGTGTGTACCGTTGCTTGTTGAGGAGACACCTGTAAGGACTCCGGCTCATTGCTGACCAGGATAAACGCCATGGTGGCAGGGGCTTTTTCCACTATCTCCCGCAACCATTCGATACCCTGCCAGGGCCATGCATTTCCACTCCATAGAATAATCTGCTTGCCTTCTGCCCGAAGGGCATTAACCAATTGCCGTATAGCGTGTCCTGCCTCTGCAGCGTTCTCCTCGTAACGATAACCACCGTTTTCTATGCCGGTAATGTCGGCATGACCAATAACCTGTCGGCACCATTGTACCATTTCGTCGCTGATGGTGATAATCGCATCTGCCGGAAGCAGGCACTTGCGCAGATGAGCGTCTAACCTTGCCACCTCATCTGAAGTGGCACCCCGCGTAACTTTCAGCTCATCGGTAGGCCCGTTGAGCTCCACCACCACGCGTTTGCCCATGCGCTTCAGCCATGGTACCAGACCGGGGCCTTTCCCTTCCAGGCTCACCCTGATATAGACAATATCGCTTTGGGCGATGGTCCATAGCCGGTAAAGTGGATGTTGCGGATGATGGGCAGTAAAACCATCGGGAAGGCCGGAAAAGGTATGCAGCTGATACCCTAACCCTGTGAGTTCTTTTGCCAGATAATAGCCGTGCAGGGAAGAACCTCCCGTTACAGGAAAATGCGATGGGTATAAAAAAGCCACCGATGTTTCACTCATCGAAGCGAAAGTAATATTTTTACCCCGACATAATCAACTCTTACTTGAAAGAATACCTCCTCGAGATACTTTGGTACGATTACCTCATCTATCTCATCTACATTGTTTTTTTCTCCTACCTGATTGATAGAATCGGCAGGGTGGGCTTTGGACTTTCTGCAAGAACCACGCGCATTACCATGCTCACCTTCCTGCTGTATTGCGCCTGCATTATTGCCGACAGCTTGTTCGACTTCATGCCGTTTATGCCGGATACCCACCTGTACAGCTACATGATTACTACCGGTTTGTATCCCGAAACGTCATCCGTCAACGTGTTAGCCATCTATTATCTGTCCATAGGAATTGGCATACTCTGTCTGAACAGTCCTGTCATATTTACCTTTTTCAATATTTTATTTTACATCCTCGGTATGCAGTTTTTTATTTCCGGATGCATCATCACCCGGGAAAAGCGGAAGGAAGCACAACAATACGTGATGTCCCTGTTCCTGCTCCTGTGGCCCGCGGCATTCATGTATATCGCTGTTCCCCTGCGCGAAGCCTATATCCTGCTGGCAATGGGTATCTACCTCACGGGTGTTGTACGACTCCTGCACGTGGGTAAAGCTTTTCACTTGTTGGTCGGTGCGCTGTTGCTCCTTTTATTGCGCATGCAGTTACTGATCGCGGTTATTCCGGTCACGGCTGTATTGCTTATCTGGAAAAGACCAATGGCAACATGGTTGCGCGCTGCCGCAGTAGCAGGCATAGCAATAGCCGCTGTGCTGTTCCTGCGCTTCCTGGTGCTCGGTGAATCCTTCTCTCCGGAGGCACTGGCGCAACTCCGCAACGATTACCTGGTGGATGCCGGCACCCAGACTTACGGTAATGTATACTGGCAGACGTATGGCGATATGCTGCTGGACATCCCATTTTTGGTGTTGCAGTTTTTACTGTCTCCCCTACCTGTTTTTTCTGCGCATGACTTCTCTGATATGACGTTTGCCACGCTGGATATGGTTTTTGTGGTCGTGTTGTTATTGCTGATTGCAGCGGGAGGTCCTTCCGTATGGAGCAAGAATAAAGCATACCTGCTGTTCGCATTGGTGTTTGCCGTCATTTTCGCACTGTATGAATTTCACATCACCGGAGCTGTCCGCCACAGAATGCCGCTCGTGCTGATGCTGATGGTTCCTGCATCGGCCACCGTGGCAGGATGGCTGAATAAAAGATGGGACAATGACCCGTCTTAGTATTTGTATTGCCACTATCGATGACCGGATTGAGCACCTTCGGCTGCCGGAACAACAGCAACCCGATTCCATTGAATGGATAGTTATACACCAGATTACCGATACCACCGACTATTCCGCGTTCTATGCCACCCACCCGCACGTGCAGTTTCATACCATGCAGGGTAAGGGATTATCCAGATCACGCAATGCCGCATTGCAACTAGCTACCGGCGAATGGATATATCTCTGCGACGATGATATTACCCTCAGCGCGGAGCTGTTAAGCATCCTGGAATCAGCTGCAGCGCATTGGCCCGACGCAGCGATTTTGACTTTCCAGCTGCGCACTCCCGGAGGTTCGTTCTTTAAAAACTACCCGCAGGCACCGATGCTGCATCATCAACGCAGCATTGGAGGAGTCAGCAGCGGCGAAATTATTTTGCGAAAAAAAGCGGTGGACCAGGGAGCTGTTCGTTTTGATGAACGCTTCGGATTGGGAGCGAACTTTATCAGCGGCGAAGAATACCTGATGCTGCGCCATGCTATGCGCGAGGGAATACCAATAGCGTTCTATCCCGCCGCCATCGGTACGCACCCGGAGAACAGCACAGGTACCAACTTCACACCCGCATTGGTGCAGTCGAAAGGAGCCATCATCGCCACCACCTATGGCCATGCCTGCTGGATGCTGAACTTCCTGTATGCCATCAGAAAGCACCCCGTCTACCGGCACCAGTTGGGCTTCTTCGCTTTTTTGAAGTACATTTATTCAGGTAGTAGAGCATATTTCAATGGAAGATGAAGCCCTTGTTTCGGTAATCATGCCGGTACACAACAGTGCTGTAGTATTGCGGGAGGCTGCAACATCGGTATTGCAGCAAACTTACGCGCAACTGGAAATCTGGTTGGTGGACGATTGCTCCACCGACGATAGCTGGCAGCTGATGCAGACGCTTGCTCAGGAAGATTGCAGAGTGCAGTTGATTAGACTGGAGAGCAACGGGGGAGCCGCCGCAGCGCGAAACCATGGAATCCATGCTGCCCGTGGTCGCTATATAGCTTTTCTGGATGCCGATGATTTATGGCTGCCCCAAAAGCTGGAACGCCAGATAGCATTCATGCAACAACACCACTCCCCCCTATCCTGCGCCGCTTATGCCTGGATGGATGCCAAAGGAAATCCCACCGGAAAAACAATACGCGTACCTGCCCGCATCAGCTACCGAAAGCTGCTGCGCTACAATAGTATAGGTTGTCTGACTGCCATGTACGATACCCAAATCTGCGGCAAACAGTTCATGCCGAATACACCCCAACGCCACGACTGGGGCTTGTGGCTGTCCATTACCCGACAGTTTGGTCCGGCTACGGGACTTCAGGAAGTACTGGCACAATACAGGACAGGCAGCCACTCATTGTCTTCCAACAAATGGAAAGCAGCCCGACATAACTGGACCATTCTGCGCGAACACGAACAGAAATCCATGCCGGTTGCCATCTGGTATTACCTGCAGTTCTTATTGTTCAAAAGCCTGAAATATTTAAATATAACATCCATATGAATACGTATACTGTCTTCGGCGCCACCGGATTGATTGGAAGTTATTTCCGAAAAGAACTTTCAGATGCCCACCTCCAGCTGGCAGTCCGCAATTCGCCTGAGGCATTGCAGGTGAATGAAAAAGAAGTACTGGTGGATTTCGAGCAACTTGAAAATTATCCTGATCTATTTGACGCAGATGCCATTTTCTGCTGCTTGGGAACCACCATCAAAAATGTGGGCGGCGACCAGCAGAAATTCCGACATATCGATATGGAGATTCCCGCAAAGATTGCCACACTCGCTGCCAGGCATGGTGCAAGCACTTTACTGGTGGTGTCTGCTATGGGTGCCCATCCCGAAAGCAAAATTTTCTACAACAAAGTGAAGGGTGAGATGGAAGAAGCCATGAAAGCAGCCGGGCTGACCTCCCTCTATATCTTTCGGCCTGCACTGTTGATGGGCAAGCGCCGGGAGAACCGCACCGGAGAAAAAATAGCGCAGGCAATTATGCCTGTTTTCAGTCCATTATTGGGGGGCAGACTGAAAAACTATCGCCCCATCCACGCCAAAACAGTGGCACAGGCCATGGCCTATTTCGCACGCCAGCCGCAACCGGGTATTCATACACTACTGTCCGCAGAAATCCAGGCTGCCGTTTAAATCATTACCCAACCAGTGAGCCCCGACCAGCACCGCAGCATCATCCAGCAAGCAGCCGCACAATGTGGCTTCAGCTATTGTGGTATTTCCGCTGCCGCTTTTCTGGAAAAGGAAGCTAAAGAGCTGGAGGCATGGCTGCAACAAGGTCTGCACGGAAAAATGCAGTACATGGAAAACCATTTCGATAAGCGTGTAGACCCTTCCAAACTGGTGCCCGGTGCGCAGTCTGTCATCAGTCTGATGTACAACTACTATCCACCCGTGGAGCAGTCGCACGAAAATGGACCTAAGATTGCGCGGTATGCCTACGGCGAAGATTACCATTTCGTAGTAAAAGATAAACTGCGGGAAATGGTCTCCCTGCTGGAAGAAAAAATAGGGCAATTTACTGCCCGCATTTTTGTCGATAGTGCCCCGGTGCTCGAAAAAGCATGGGCCAAAAAATCAGGATTGGGCTGGCAGGGGAAGAACACCAATATCATCCATCCCAAATCAGGTTCTTATTTTTTCTTAGCAGAAATCATATGCGATATTTCTGCCACGCCCGATGGTCCCATAAAAGACTATTGCGGTACCTGCACCGCCTGTATAGACGCCTGTCCCACCGATGCCCTGTACGAACCTTATAAAATCGACGCGTCCCGATGCATCAGCTACCTGACCATAGAACTCAAGGACGAACTGATTCCTGAAACCTTTCACAACAAGATGGAAGGATGGGCCTTTGGATGTGATATCTGCCAGGAAGTTTGTCCATGGAATCGATTTTCCACTCCCCATACCGATAAGCGACTCGCTGCAAAAGAAGCCATCATCAGCTGGAATACTGTCGATTGGCAGGAAATCACCGAAGAAGTTTTCAAGCAACTCTTTAAAGACAGCCCGATTAGTCGTCCTAAGTGGTCGGGCTTTAATCGGAACCTGCAGTTCCTGCAAAAAGCCCCCTAAAGCCATCTCTTCCATGTCAGCTCATTGTGTCAACTACCTTCAAAACAAAATGCAAGCATACGCAGTGCTGGTGCAGCCGCTGGAAAAAATTTCCACCAGTGGTCTTTTTAAGGTAGCGGTAACATCTAACAAAAACATATGGGAACTCTATATTGAAGATGAATACGGATTGCTCGGCAATTACAACCGCGTTACCGATTTATTTCTGCTACTGCACAACCTCAGAACTTATCAGGAAAGCGATGACTACCCTGACTGGTGCGTATACCACAACATCCCTCCTGAAGATTCGAAGTGGTTAAACTATTTCAGGGAACTGAGCAGGATATACAGGGAAATGGAACAAGCTTTGGGTGGCCTCGACCCTTGTATCAGTACTTTCGATTTTGAACTGGGAGCCGGCGACTTTCAGGCACTTTTAAAGGCAGAGTAAATAAACTTAGTGGACAGTTTCTTCAGGCTGCCAGCGCATAATGTAAGCTGCCTTTACCGCCTGGTCTCTTTGGTTGGGTAATAAAAAGGAAAAGTTCAATCGGGAAACAGTAAAATCGGGAGCCTCCCAGACTACTTCAAACTTACCATCGTAGTTGCTCCGAAAATGCGCCAGCCCTGCCACTCCGGTATAAATAAAAGTCTCCTGTTGCAATGTATCAAGCTGGTGATCGAAAATTTGTGGCACCGTCCTTTGCGCATAAAAGTCTAGGCTGTGTCCGCCCTTGCTGAAAAAATAAAAACCATCCGCATCCGGAGCATGAACTTGTGCCCACCTTCCGGCGGTATTGGTACTTTGATAAGCCATCAGTGCGGGGTAAAAAGCTGTTGCCATGACCATTCCCGTGATGCCGGCAATGAAAATTACCGGGAAAACGATGGCTTCCACACCCTGCAATGTCTTTCTAAAATGGTAAGCAAGGAAACCCATCCCGATGATAAGCATCCACGCCCACCATTCCTTCAAGGGAAACAGATAGGTAGCAACGGCCATGGCTGCCAGTATAAACGACACCTGGAATGCAAGGAACCAGTTTCCGACTCGCTGTAGCAATGCCGGTTTTGCTTCCTGCAACGTATATAAAAAGTGAGCAACTATAATGGCGGCAAAAGGGAAAAGAGGAAAAACATAATGCGGCAACTTGTACCTGGACGCAGAAAGTACCACCAGCATGAGCACAAATCCCGAAACAGAAAACCCTTCCGGCAAATGCTTTAGTCGCAGTCCATCTTTAACCAATAACCAGAGCACCCAGATCAACGCCGGAAAGAAAAGCAGCACCCAGGGCTGCAAGTCCCACAACATGGTTTGCAGAAAATAATACACCGGGCTATCGTTCTGCCAGTAGTTCTCTCCTGTTATCCTGCCAAAACTTTGTGTCCAGAAGAAAAATTTCAATCCGGAAGGACCTTGTAATCCATACACTTCTTTTTCCGGGTGCATATCAAATTGTTGGTAAAGACCAATGCACATCGGCAATAATAACAGCGCCACCATCATTAGCATCAGCAGCCATTTGTAATCAAAAATGGCTTTGTAGTTGCGAGTCAGAAGCAAATGTCCGCCAAGGGCAATACCGGGTAAAACCAATCCCAGCGGTCCTTTGCTCATCATAGCCAGCGCAATACTTACGGCAGCTACAAACAAATGCCGCCAGTGCCTGCTGTGCAGGTAGGCAGCCAGTTGCCATATGGCCAGCATGTTCCATCCGGTCAGCAGTCCATCGGTGCGCACGTCATTCGTCATCAGGAAATAGGCCTGCGTGGATGCCAGCACCAGTGCCGCTACCCTGCTCCGTTGCTCATCGTACCATAAGCGCGAAAAGCGGTAGGTGGAGTAAATGCCGATGAGCAACACCAGCAATGCCGGTAGCTTGTAGCTCCAGTTATGAATGCCGAATAATTGAAAGCTAAGTGCCGAGGACCAGAAAAGAAAAGGTGGCTTATCCAGATAATCCTTGCCCCTGTGGTACACTTCAAGATAGCTGCCACTTTCCTGCATCTCCCTGCTGATGCTTGCATATTGCGCAGCATCAATTTCCATAATATCAATACCGAGATTGCAGACGTATACGCACAATAAAGCTGCAAAGCCCCACAGGTACCGGTTCTTGTTCAACATCGAAAACAGCGCTCCTCTTGTCATATTCATCAGTGCATACGCTCACCGCGCAATTCCATTCCCTGCAATACCTCGGCCTCATAATGGAGCCATTCCTGCCACCGCTCTCTGGTTCTTTCTTTCCCTGCATAGGTTTCTGCCAGGTCGATGAACATGCGGTAATGACCGGCTTCTGCAATCATAAATTCCCTGTAAAACCGGCGCAACTCAATATCCTCCAATCCCTCGCTCAGCAGCCTGAATCGCTCGCAACTGCGGGCTTCAATCAACGCAGCCATCAACAGGTAATCGAGCAATACTTCCTGCTTGCTGTGCTTGCCATTCTTGCGAAACTGCTGCAGGGCTGCCACATAGGTGTCTTTTCGCTGCTTACCCAGCGACAATCCGCGCTGCTGCAATACTTTGAGCACCATCCTGAAATGCCCCCACTCCTCAGTTACCACAGGTGCTAAAGCTGCCACCAGCTCCTCCTTATCGGGATACAGCTGTATAAGACTGATGCAGGTAGAAGCTGCTTTCTGCTCACAAAAAGCGTGATCACTAAGGATTTCTTCCAAACTCATGGCCGCTAAATTCACCCATCTGGGGTCTGTGGGAAGCTTCAGTCCTAACATGTTGGTAATTTAGCCCAAAAATAGGGAATGCCGAAAATCCTTGTCATCCGTTTTTCCAGCATAGGAGATATCGTACTCACCACACCGGTACTCCGCTGCCTCAGTCGTCAGGTGCCGGGAGCGGAAATCCATTTCCTTACTAAAAAAGCCTATGCCGGATTACTGGAAGCCAACCCTTATATCCACCGCATCCACGCTATGCAGACGCGGGTAAGTGAGGTGATTCCCGCCCTTCAGCAAGAGCAGTTTGATTATATCATAGACCTGCACAACAACCTCCGCAGCATGCTGGTCAAGCGCGCGCTGAAAGCACCCGCTGCTGCCTTCAACAAGCTGAATCTTCAGAAATGGTTGATGGTAAGGCTCAAAATCAACAAGCTGCCTGAGATGCATATTGTCGACCGCTATATGGCCGCAGCTGCCCATTTCGGTATTGTAAATGACGGAGAAGGACTGGATCATTTCATCCCAACTTCCACCCCTGACCCCTCAGCAATCCTACCTCCTGCATTCGCTAATGGTTATATCGCCTTTGTAATCGGTGCGCAGCACGCCACCAAACAGCTACCCGTTGCACAATTTCGGAAACTGATAGAGCTGGTAATACAAAACCCTGCCAGCAGCACAAAACATATTGTCCTTATCGGAGGTCCCGAAGATGCTCCAATGGGGAAGGCTATCGCAGAGGGCTTTGAAAATGTGTGGGACGTTTGCGGTAAATGCTCCATTCAGCAATCGGCGATGTTACTGGAAAAGGCCGAGCAAGTGGTAACACATGATACCGGCATGATGCATATTGCAGCTGCGCTGGATAAGAAAGTAATCTCTGTATGGGGAAATACCATTCCCGAATTCGGCATGTACCCTTACTATGGCAAGCGCCTGTCCCTGCAGGAACAACGCAGCCTGCAACTGATTGCTGAAAACAGGGACCTCAGCTGCCGTCCCTGCTCCAAAATTGGGTATAAACAATGTCCGAAAGGCCACTTTAAATGCATGAATGACCTGTCCATGCAACAAATCGCCCATACCTTGAGTCTTCCATAGAGCAATGATTGCTTAATTTTGTCAAAAATGCAGGGAATGGATGATACGCTGATGCATATCTCGCCGATAGACGGGCGCTACAAGGATAAAGTAAAGGAACTCGAACAATATTTTTCTGAGTACGCACTTTTCAAATACAGGCTCTACGTAGAAATTGAATACTTCATTTCGCTGACCGAAATACCGTTGCCGCAACTGGCACAATTCGACCATAACAAACGCAGCGACCTCAGAAGCATCTACAAAAAATTCACGCCCGTGGAATGCAGGCGCATCAAAGAGATTGAGCGCACCATCAACCATGACGTAAAAGCGGTAGAGTATTATATCAAAGAAGCTTTCGATAAGCTGGGACTGGAACAGTACAAGGAATTCATCCATTTCGGCCTCACTTCTCAGGACATCAATAACACCGCTGTGCCCATCAGCTTCAAGGATGCGTTGCTCGATGTGTACGCACCCATTTTTGAAGATATCATCGGCACGCTCAGTGATTTGGCAGGCTCCTGGGGACATATCCCTATGCTGGCGCGCACCCACGGACAACCGGCTTCTCCTACCATGCTGGGCAAGGAAATCAGGGTATTTATCGAACGCCTGAATCAGCAAAGAAACCTGCTGAATGCGGTTCCCTTCTGCGCTAAATTCGGCGGTGCAACGGGTAACTTCAATGCGCATTTCGTCGCCTATCCGGATGTAGACTGGATTATGTTCGCCGACCAGTTTGTATCCAATCGACTGGACCTCCATCGCTATCGGTACACCACACAAATTGAACACTACGATAACCTGTCGGCTGCTTTTGATGCTTTAAAAAGAATAAATATCATTTTGATTGATATGTGTCGGGATATCTGGACCTATATCTCCATGGATTATTTCCGGCAAACAGTCAACAAAAACGAGGTGGGCTCATCGGCCATGCCACACAAGGTCAATCCTATAGACTTCGAAAATGCCGAAGGCAACCTGGGTATCGCCAATGCCATCTTTGAACATATGTCGGGGAAACTGCCCATCTCTCGATTACAGCGCGACCTCACCGACAGTACGGTATTGCGCAATATCGGCGTACCCATTGCCCACACATTGATTGCAATGAAAAGCCTGCAAAAAGGTTTGAAAAAGCTGAAGGTGAATGAAGAGCGCATAGCGCAGGAACTGGGACAGAACTGGGTGGTTGTGGCAGAAGCACTGCAAACGATTTTACGCAGAGAAGGCTATCCACAGCCCTACGAAGCACTCAAATCACTTACCCGGGGTAAGGGTGTACTAACCCAGGAAGACATCCATACATTCATTGATGGACTGGATATTGAAACCGAAGTGAAGGAACAAATGAAAGCCATCACGCCCTTTAACTATACAGGATTCCGATTTTTCTGATATGAACAAGCGATTGCAGGAAGGGGTAGATTTCTACTTTGACAAGAATGGTTTGCTGGTATTTACCGCGCACTACCTGACTGAACGCGGTTACTGTTGCGGAAACGGATGCAGGCATTGCCCCTATTCGGATAACTCTCCCGCTGCCAATAACGTTACCGGAAAGCAGAAGCCTGCTGTCAATTGAATCGCAATGCCTTCACCGGGTCTATCCTGGCTACCAGCACTGATGGTATGACGAGAAATGCCAGACTCACCACCAGTGTTCCCGCATTGAGTAACAGAATTTCACCATAGCGAATAGCGACCGGTGCTACAGTTACATAATAGGATGCTTCCGGCAAACGGATAATACCAAAAGTCTGCTGCAGGTAGCAGATACCCAGCCCCAGCAAGTTGCCCAATACCAAACCCCAGATAATGATATGGGCGCTCTTAAAGAGGAAAATCCAACGGATATTGCCATTCGTGGCCCCCATCGCTTTCAATGAACCGATCATGCGGGTGCGCTCCAGGATAAGGATGAGCAAGGACGTAATCATATTGATGACCGCCACCACCAGCATCAAAATCAATATGATTCTTTCATTGATTTTCTGCAGGTTGAGCCAGTCGAAAATTCCGGGAATCAATTGGTAGACGGTCTGGACATTCCAGAAAGGATTGGTTTGAAACTGCACTTCATCTGCTACGGCCTGCATATCGGAAGGGTCCTTTAAGAACACTTCGTAACCACCCACCTCATTCCCGTTCCAGTTGTTCAAATCCCTGATTTGACGGATGTCTACCAGCGCAAATAACTTATCGAACTCCTCCAGACCGGTATTGTAAATACCAGCAACGCGGAACCTCTTATAGCGCTGCCGAAAGTTCCCCTGACTGCCATTATCGATAAAATGCAGCAGTGCACTATCACCCACCTGTAGTTGCATGCGCTCTGCCACGGAACGGGAGAGCAACATGTCCTCGCCCGAATCGCTGTTGTAAGAAAGTGTATCACCTGCAATGATGTACTGGCGAAAACCATCCCAATAGAAATGATCGTCCACCCCTTTGAGGATAACACCTTCCATGCTACCTCCCTTTTTAATGATGCCGGCTTTTCGCGCATATACCTGCACAGTCTCAATGGCATCCTGCTGTGCTGCCCATTCCATGAACGCCGTATCGTAGGGTATGGGAAGGTCGTCGAATGAGCTGCGCAGACTTTCTTTGGAAATATTGATATGCCCCCAGAAGCCATAAATTTTACTGCTGATGGTATCGCGGAATCCGTTAACCATGCTGGACGCAACTATCATAACCGCCAGACTGAGGGCAATGGCGATGCGCGCAATCACAATAATCAAACGCGAGAAGGACCGGGTCTCATTGCGAATAATCCGCCTGGCTATATAAAATGGAAATCGCATGCGTTATAAGTTCTAACTTTACCCTGTTGCGTATGAATATATTACTACTGATAGTCCTGTCGCTGTCCTCGGTGACCGGTTGTAAAAATACAGATTCCTCAGGGGAACAAGAGAGCGCCCTCCCCACCTTGCAAACCGGTGCGGAACGTATGGATTATTACCTGCCGAAGCTGGCAGGGAAACGCGTGGGACTGGTCATTAACCAGACCTCCGTGGTAGGCAAGACGCCACTGCCTGATACCTTGCTCGCTGCCGGTATTGATGTGCGTAAAATTTTCGCTCCCGAACACGGTTTCAGGGGCGATGCTGCCGACGGTGCCACCATACTCGACGGAAAAGATGCCAAGACTGGCTTGCCGGTAATTTCCATCTACGGCAAGAAAAAGAAGCCGGCCCCTGCAGATCTCGAAGGGATTGATATTATTATTTTTGACATACAAGATGTGGGTGCACGCTTCTACACTTTCATATCCTCCATGCATTACGTGATGGAGGCCTGTGCTGAAAACAACATCCCCGTGCTCATCTTCGACCGTCCTAATCCGAACGGATTTTACGTAGATGGCCCGGTTCTGGATCCGGCCTATAGCTCGTTTGTCGGTATGCACCCGGTACCCGTTGTCCATGGCATGACCATTGGCGAATACGCCCAAATGATCAATGGAGAAGGCTGGCTGGCCAACGGCGTGCAGTGTGCCCTGGAGGTAGTGACCTGCAGCCATTACCGGCATTCGGATACCTATGAGGTTCCCATTCCGCCCTCTCCTAACCTGCCAACCGCCGAAAGTATTTACCTCTACCCCTCCCTGTGCTTCTTTGAAGGCACCGGTGTATCTGTAGGTCGGGGCACGGATAAGCCTTTCGAGGTATTTGGAGCACCCGCTGCCACCCAATTCGCCTATACCTTTACGCCTGCCCCTAATAAAGGGAGTACCCAGCCGCCTTTCAATGGACAAAGATGTTACGGAAGAGATCTGAGCCAACTGCCCGATAGTGTGCTCCTGGCCGGGCGCCTGCAATTGGAATACCTGATAGATATGTATCAGTCCATAGGTGCCACCACCGATTTTTTCAGAAAAGATGGATTCTTTGATAAACTTGCCGGCAGCGACTTGCTGCGCCGCCAGCTGGAAAGCGGACTGTCCGAGGAAGAAATCCGGCTGAGCTGGTCGGATGGTTTAGCCGCATTTAAAAGGGTCCGCAGTAAATACCTGCTTTATCCCGATTTCGAATAATGGAAAGCTCTATGCGCATTATCTATATGGGCACACCCGATTTTGCAGTGCCGTCTCTGGAAATCCTACTGGAAAATGGTTTTGAGGTGGTGGCAGTGGTTACCGCCCCCGACAAGCCTGCCGGAAGAGGTTTGCAATTACAAAGCTCGCCGGTTAAACGCTGTGCGGAAGAGCATAGCATACCGGTATTGCAACCCGAAAAATTAAAGCACCCCGACTTTCTTGCAACGCTGGCCGGTTTTCAGGCCGATTTACAAGTAGTGGTGGCATTCAGAATGCTGCCGGAGGTAGTATGGAATATGCCGCGCCTGGGCACCATCAACCTGCACGCTTCCCTGCTGCCTGCTTACAGGGGGGCAGCCCCTATCCAATGGGCCATTATCGACGGAGCCAAGGTAACAGGAGTAACTACCTTTTTTCTCCAGCACGCCATCGATACCGGCAATATCATATTGCAGCAGGAAGTGGCTATAAGTGAAGACGACGACGCAGGCAGCCTGCACGACAAACTGATGCACACAGGCAGTCAGGTAGTATTGAAATCGGTGCAGATGATTGCGCAGGGCAACATTGTTACTACCCCGCAGGAGGAGGGCGACTATCCCAGGGCTCCTAAGATTTTCAGGGAGGATTGCCAGATTAACTGGGAACAGCCTGCAGGGGTGGTGCGCAACTTTATACGTGGATTATCGCCTTATCCCGGCGCCTATACCGATTTTGCCGGAAAGCAGCTGAAGGTATTTCGGTGCATCATAGAACCAGCTACAGATGAGGTTCCTCCGGGTCAAATGCAGACCGATTACAGCTCTTACATTAAGTACAGGGCTACAGACGGCTGGGTAAGCGTTACCGATATCCAGTGGCATGGTAAAAAACGGATGGAGACCAGCACCTTCCTGCGTGGATACAGGCCATAAAAAAAGCCTCTGATGGGGACATCAGAGGCCTGTGGTTTGTTTCTTGGAAATAGCGTTGGGAATTGACTTGCCTTACAAAGATGTACTATTTGGAAGAAGTCTGCAAGACCGCCGACAGGCCCTCATTTCGCAGAAAGGGCAAATGTGACTGCTTTGATTAAATTATCCTGCCAAAGCAGTAGGAACAACGCAGTTCGATTAAAATAAAAGATCTATAATTCCAATTGTGACAGGAATAAAAAATAATACAATGCCTTAATGAGATTAAATTGGCAATTATCCTATAAATAGAGGCGTATTTGTGAAACAAACTGTAAATATTTTGTTAATCACAAATTACGGTACATCCGGACAAAAAAAGACCGCCTGCTATTAACAGGCGGCCTGCAAAACCTGACAAATGCTTAACCCTCAATCTGCCAGTTTCTTAAAGTCCTTCTTACTAAAACCTTTAGGAGAAGTACTTGTTGTTTCATCTTTATAAACCAAGGCACCTGTGGATGCATCCACAATCATCTTGGTATTGACATAGGTAAACCCGGAAGTCTGCCTTTTGTTTACTATAACACAAACAGCGTCTTCTGAACCTTGTTCAACCAGTTTATCAATGTACGATTTGTCTACAATCTTCACTTCGCCTTTGTACAGATCACGTATAGACGCGTAATCCAATCCTTCCTCTAAATCCTGGGCCGAAATATACAACTTTTTCAATTTTACAATACTACTTTCACTGTTTATTTTTTGAGAGTAGTTCGCATATTCGCTGTCACCCTGTTCTTTGTACAACACAAACTGTACCTTGTCCTGCAGCAGCTTAACGGCATTTACAAGGCTGGTATTCCTGTTTTCACCGTCATATCCCATTATGGGAGAACCGGCGATATTTTCTACCAATTTGCCCTTTTTGGTAAAGGCAACAATGCGCAAAACTTCAGAATACACCGTGGTGCCATCGTCTTCTACAGACTGGTTTTTCTGGTATACCAGGAAGCAGTTCTGAGCTGTCCAGCTTAATTCTTCGTAATCCGCTTCAGATATATACTCCACCTCATTCAAATCCCAGTAGCCATCAATTACGGAACGCAAATCCTTATTGATGTCGTTGTCCGAATCTGAAAGTATTACGTAAAGAGGTAATTGCAGCCGCTCCTGTAAAGAGGTTTCAGCTTTTGCTACGAAAGCAAGAAGTGAAAAGGCAAGAAGTAATGTAGTGTGTTTCATATCTATAGGTGCTGAGGGAAGAGCCACAGATGTTCCAAAGATACGGAAATGACGGTGTCACTTCCAAATATTTTTTGAAAATTTTTAGAACCAGCGGATGCGGCGAAAGATGTAATATAGGATTACGGCGCACAGTACGGAGAAGATAGAAACACCCAAAAAGGCGCTGCTGCTGCCTGCAAACGGCAATGGATCGAGATTCATGCCGTAAAAGGAGGCCACCAGCGTGGGCACCATCAATATGATAGTGACTGAAGTTAAACGCTTCATCACCATGTTCAGGTTATTGGAAATAATGGATCCGAAGGCATCCATAGTCCCGTTGAGGATATTGGTGTAGATATTCGCCATTTCAGAAGCCTGCCCGCTATCGATGAGGATATCCTGCAGGTAATCGCTCTTCTCTTCATCGTCCTTGATGCCGAGCACTGTATTGGTCCGGGCCAGCTTCATCATGAGCAGCTCGTTAGCGCGCAAATCCGTTACAAAGTACACCAGCGACTTCTGGATATTCAGCAATTTCGACAGTTCCGTGTTGCGGCTGCTGTGCATCAGCTCCTTTTCTATAAGGTACCTGCGCTTGTTCATCTCGTTCAGGTACTGGGTGAAATAGAAGACATTCTTTTCAAAAATCTTCAACACAATGGTATCCTTATCCGTGGGATTCAAGTGCTTGATGGCCACTGAGAACAACCAGTCGATGACCCTGTTCTGGGCACTGGAAATAATGATATTGTGGTCTTTGGTAAGAATAATGCCCACCGGAACCGTGATGTAAAACGCCTCATTATCCACAAAGTGCTCCAGATCATTCTCTATGGGCGTGTTGATGACTATCAGCTTTACGTTGTCGTCTACCTCAAACCTGGAACGCTCGTTAATATCTATGGAGTCGAGCAGGAAGTCGATGGGAATATCAATGGCATCGCTGAGTTGGGCTAATCGCTTATGGTCGAAGGGAGGGTATACGTTGATCCAGCAGTCTTTTTCAGGTCTGTCAATTTCTACAATGTTATTCTGTTCTCTTTTGTAGTATTTGATCATGACTGCCCATGCAACGTTTAAGGATTAATCGCTGCAAATGTAGTTTTTTTTAATCACTAATCAGCAATAAGGCACTTGCAACACAGTTTTAATGGGCCGGAGGGGCATCCATTAAATGTCATTTAGGTATTACCTTTGTCGGGTTCGCAAGCAGCAAAACACCTCTTATGAAAAAAAGCATTCTCGCCCTATTAGTTATTTGTGGGATTTACCAAACCGCTGACGCACAGCTGGAATACATCCACAGCGTGGGCGTAGGTTACTATTACAGTCCTGTCGACAATTACCCGGCCCTGCATTACAGTCCGAGAATCAACTTCTACCAATTGGGCTACGCGGGCACTTTCTCGCTCGATACCCGCCTGAGCTTCGGTTACTTTGCCGAGCAGGGAACCTATGCGGAAGAAGATTACTTCACCTCCTTCTTCCCGCTGACCATCAATTTTAACAAAGGCAATGGTGCTACCCAGTTTTCGGCCGAACCTTCGGGCTACTATGTAGGTGCGGGCGCTGCCATGAACAACGGATGGAGTTATTATTCGAATTACGGCCCCTATATCACCACCGGTGTCCGCTTCGATATCGGCGAGTTACCCTTCGACCTCAATGGTGGCTTCATGCTGGATGTAACGGATACCCGTTCTAATTTCTATACCGTTTCTCTTTCCTACATGCTGAATATGTACCGCTAACCTTAAATGGTTATGGTACCGTCGAACACAGCTACTGCCGGCCCCACCAGCCAGACATCCCTGAACACCTGAGGGCCTTCCACCCGAAACCGCACTTCCAGTTCACCGCCCGGAGTGGTGATGGCGATGGCATGTTCTCCTTCCGGTAGAGACTGCGCATCGGCAAAGGCAAGCGCCGCCGCTGTGACTCCGGTGCCGCAGGAGAGCGTCTCGTCTTCCACGCCCCTTTCGAATGTGCGCACCAGCAATCCCCCTTGCAGCACTTCCACAAAATTCACGTTGATGCCGGCAGCGGCAAACTCAGGAGCATGTCGTATCCGCGCTCCTGCTGTCTTTACATCCATGCCGCTTACTTCCTCACTGAACCGCACATAGTGGGGAGATCCGGTATCCAGGATATACGCTGTATCCCTCCGCGCTCCTATTTGCACATCCTGCATCTTGAGGTGTACTTTTCCATCGGCCACAAAAGCTTCGTGCATGCCATCAATGGCCTTGAAATAAAATTGCTCCTTTTGCATGCCGCAACGTATAGCAAAAGCTACCATGCATCTTCCGCCATTGCCACACATGGTACTCTCGCGACCATCGGCATTGAAGTATACCATTTCAAAGTCGGCCCCCTCCAGGTTCTGCAATAAGATGACCCCATCGGCTCCTATGCCAAAATGACGGTGACAAAGCTGACGGTACAGTGCAACATTGTCGCGCTGAAGCAGCATTTCCCGGTTGTCGATCATGATAAAATCGTTGCCTGTTCCGTGGTATTTGCTAAATTGTAGCTGCATATATTATTGTAGTTGAGTGCCGGACGTTAAATATTGTTAAGCGAAAATACAGGAATGCGTTCAAAGAACGTTTGAGCATAATATTTGTTAGACTATTACCAAGTGTAATTAAAAATCGATATCAATATGAAAACCAAACAATTTATTCTGACAATCCTTATTGCCGCAATCACGTCTGTCAGTTCCATTTGGGCATATAATCGATACGTTGCCACGGAACAAAATAACGCCATTGCCAGTGCAGCCGATCCCTACCATCTCGCTGATTTCAGTTTTCCGGTAGCACCATCCGGCATGGCACCGGTGGACTTCACCTACGCAGCCGCACTCACAACGCCTGCGGTAGTGCACGTTAAGACTACCTACAGCAGAACAGCGAGTGTAGGTGGTACCAATGATTTATTGAGACAGTTTTTTGGGGATGATTTCTCCTGGGACAACGGCGGACAAGCAGCTATGTCTACCGGCTCGGGTGTTATCGTTACCGACGACGGCTATATCGTTACCAATTACCACGTGGTAAAGAATGCCGATAAAATTGAAGTGGTGCTTTTCGACAAGCGCAAACTCGATGCAAAACTGATAGGCACAGACCCCAGCACGGACATTGCATTGCTCAAGGTTGACGCCCAGGATTTATCCATCATTCGCTACGGAAATTCAGACTCCGTGCGCGTGGGTGAATGGGTACTCGCAGTAGGTAATCCTTTCGACCTGGCCTCTACCGTCACCGCGGGCATCGTGAGTGCCAAAGGAAGAAAAATCGATATCCTGGGTGAAAATGCAAGCACACCTGTCGAGTCATTTATCCAAACCGATGCAGCCGTGAATCCGGGTAACAGCGGAGGAGCACTGGTCAACACGAACGGACAACTCATCGGTATCAATACAGCCATTGCTACACCAACCGGAACATTTGCAGGCTACTCCTTTGCCGTTCCCGTGAACATCGTGCAGAAGGTTGTCAAAGACCTGCGCAGGTACGGTACAGTGCAGCGCGCTTACCTCGGTGTGGAAATAGATATCCGCAAAGACGATGTGGGCGGCGTGGTAGTTGCCAATGTCATTGAAGGCTCCGGCGCCGATCTTGCCGGCATCAAAGTAGGTGACATCATCACGCATATCAACGATGCCGCTATCACTTCCTTCCCGGAATTACAGGAACAAATCAGTCAGTACGGACCGGGTGATAAAGTCAATGTGGCATTGCAGCACAAAGGCGACCATAAGAATGTTGTCGTTACCCTGAAGAACAAGGATGGCAACACCAATATCATAGTGAAGGAAACCAATGAGATTGTACAGAGCCTCGGTATTGATTTGGAAGACCTGAGTTCCAGGGAAGCCAACTACTACCAGCTGGAAGGTGGCGTGCGCATCACCAATATTAAAAATGGTCTGATAGCAGCGCAAACAAGAATCAGAGAAGGCTTCATTATCACCGGTATTGACGGCACTTCTGTTAAGAACAACAATGAGCTGGCGCGTGCGTTAAAAGAAAAAGAAGGTAGCAATATCATTGTAGAAGGCATCTACCCGAACTATCCGAACAAAATTTATAATTACGGGTTAAGTTTATAAACTACAAATGCAATTCTTACGTTATATTAATAAGAAAAGAAAAAGTCTCTTAACACTATAGGGTAATTGGGTTTTCAGGTTGACCCCGCCACGGTGACTTTCCTCCCGGGAAGTTAGGCGGGGTTTTTTCTTGCCCTTTTTTGAGCTGTTGACGACATCATCTGCCGGCGATTGAACAGCGGAAACGCATAAAAAAAGACATTCCCGATTATCAGGAATGTCTTGTCTATAAAGGCGTAAAAGTTCAGCTTAATAACTTCCAAATCTCCAGCGCACGTTCAGTCCGAATGAATCGGAACCAAAACGGGTTTCATCCACTATCCATAAGCTTGGACGCCAGTCGGCACCAATTGCAATAGGTACGGTGTTAAAGAGATATTCCAGTCAGATTTCTCCGGCCACACCCAGACGAAATACATCTCCAATAATGGCGGTAGGTCCTACCCCCAGATACCAGTAAAACGCTTCTCCTCCCAGTGGCTTATAAATGAAGTCCCACAAAAAGTCTATACCCACGGCATCTTCGTAAAAACCTAAATCTGCGTGAATGCGCGTACCGTTCAAACCGAATACCGCGTCCAGGGCAGCACCGGAGCTACCACTTACTCCTCCGAAGCGGACACCTAGTTCCTGGGCATTCACCGTTCCTGCTGCGACAACAGTTACGAGAACAAGCAATAGTTTTTTCATGAAAATTATTTTAATATTAAATTGTATTGCTACTAAAGTACCATAACTATCAGACATTATGATGACAATTAAGCATTCCTGTCCGGAATAGGCGCTGCGTGCGTGAGAAGAGCTATTTAATAAAAAGGACCGGAATGTATTCCGGCCCTGAAAGGAGTTTATTGGAAATGCAGCAAGTACATCAGACGTACATAACGTCTTTTACAGCTGCAATCACTTTGGCAGGACTTGGAAGGTAGGCTTCCACCAGATTGGGGGCATAGTGCATGCTGGTATCAGCGCCATTCACCCTTCTTACAGGAGCATCGAGGTAATCGAAAGCATTCTTTTGCAGCTGGTAAGTAATTTCGGAAGAAATGGAACCATAAGGCCAGGATTCATCTACCACTACAATGCGGTTGGTTTTCTTCACCGACTCTACAATGGTAGGCATGTCCAGAGGACGAATGGTACGCAGGTCAATGACTTCTGCCTGAATACCGTCTTTTGCCAGCTCATCGGCAGCAGCCAGGGCTACCTTCATCATTTTATTGTAAGAAACAATCGTAACATCTGTACCGGCGCGCTTCACATCCGCCTTACCGATGGGAATGTAGTATTCTTCTTCAGGAACATGGCCCATATCTGAATACATAAGCTCACTCTCCATGAAAATTACAGGGTCATTGTCTACAATAGCAGACTTCAGCAAACCTTTTGCATCGTAAGGATTAGAGGGAGAAATCACCTTCAGTCCGGGAACATTGGCGTACCAGCTTTCAAACACCTGAGAGTGCTGGGCACCCAATTGACCGGCAGAACCGGAAGGTCCTCTGAAAACGATGGGACAGGTGAACTGCCCGGCACTCATTGCCATCATTTTGGCAGCGCTGTTCACTATCTGATCCAATGCCAGCACGGCAAAGTTGAAGGTCATAAACTCCACAATCGGGCGGAGACCATTGGTACTGGCACCCACCGCGATACCGGCAAAGCCTAACTCAGAAATAGGAGTATCTATTATACGCTTAGGACCAAACTCATCCAGCATACCCTGGCTTACTTTATACGCACCATTGTACTCAGCCACTTCCTCTCCCATAAGCAGGATACTGGCATCCTTGCGCATCTCTTCGTTCATAGCTTCACGTAAAGCCTCGCGCATTCTGATCTCTCTCATTACTTCAAAAATTTGTGCAAAGGTAGTGTTCGGAATGGCATTTGGCAAAAGGTAACATCAAGTTGGTCAAACTATACTTATAAGCCCTTGAATAGAAAGCTATTAGTTACATTTGCCTGCATTAAAACGCCATGAAATGTTGACCGTTCCGGTACGCCTTAGTCTCTTTTGCCTGCTGTTGTTATCCCTCACAGCCTGCAAAAGCAAACTCGAAAAGAAAGATCTTACTCTGGAAGAAATGCAGCAGGGCGATGGCGGAAAGTACACGCCCGTGCTGCCCGATGCAGCTGCAACCCCTGTTTACCTGCAACGCAACGGAACGGATATGCACCTGAACATTTACTATCCCGAGGGACATATGGAAGGCGACAGTGCTCCCTGCATAGTATTCTTTTTTGGAGGCGGATTCATCAATGTCAGCCCCGAGCAGTTTGCCGAACAATGCCGGCATTACAGCAGCAAAGGTTATGTGGCCATCGCTGCCGACTACAGGGTTATCTCGCGCAACCAATGCACCGCTGTTGAGAGCTATATGGATGCAAAATCGGCAGTGCGTTATATACGTGCCAACGCCCCTGCTCTTGGTATTGCACCCAACCATTTAGTAGTGAGTGGCGGCTCAGCAGGTGGCGGACTGGCATTGATGTGCGCCATGGAGGTTACAGGTTACAACAATCCCGGCGACGATACTACCATCAGCTGTCGCCCGGATGCCATTGTAGCCTTCAACCCGGTGGTGGATATGGAAGAGCATACTTTTCGCATACGCAAATTCGATGGCGCTGCAGCAGCACTGAGTCCTTTGCGCCATATAGCATCCACCCACCCTCCTACCCTGATATTCCACGGAACAGATGATGTAATTGCCGGCTACGACAGGGTAAAAACATATACAGAAAAAGCAACATCAATGGGTGCCGATATCACCCTGCAAACCTTTGAAGGCATGGAGCATGGTTTCTTCCAGCTCAACCAGCACGATGGCAAGTACTATGCTATTACCCTGGCGGAAACCGATGCCTGGCTCACCGCCTTAAACTGGTAGCTTCTTCACGATTAAACAATTGGCAATCAATTATTTAATTCATTGCTAAAAGCAAGGCACTGCCGGGCTTTTTGCGGTTGATTTTTTAAGAAATATTCGTGAACTTTGTGTAAACTGTACTGAACCTATAGTTATGAAGCAAATAATTGTAATTGGGGTAATTGCCTTAGGTTTTCATATCCCTTGCCTATCACAGCCAGAATTAGAGCCATTCCTGATGAGCACCCCTGGCAACGGTTTGGGTCAATATGGCTATGTAGAAAAGGACGTAAGCTCCTTTACTGTTATTAATTCAAATGATTTTAACAACATATATGATTCCAGAACCAGGTATTATGTTGATGGCGTCTCTGTCGTTTATAACCAGGTAGCCCCTGTTACGCCAGGCTGTTTTCCAAAGAATGCATTACTTACCTGCCCGGACTATAATCCGGCTGATTTTGGAACTGCATGGCAAGCCGGTGAAATCATGTATGTAAGTCCGCAATTGCGATACCATGATGGTGGCATTTGTACAGGTGTACCTACCGGGTGGTCACATGCCGAAGATGCTCCTGGTTTCAATGAGCGAAGTTTCAGAATCATAGATATAGTAGAATTTGGTGGGGAAATCTCTACTACTCTCAACAATGATGGGAGCAACAATATTGTAATGAGCTTCACAATAGATCCCGGAGGAGTAAGCGGCCTGTCTCTCATTAGACTGTGGGTATATAATGGTGGTGCCGCACCAGCTGCGCAGGAAACAGAAGACCTTCCAAATGAAATGCGCCTCTATTATGAGCCATTCACCGGCACTGGAGACGAGTTTGATGGCACCGAATCTTATGATGCACTATGGGGCGATTGGGGCGGTGATCCAATCGACAATGAAGTGTGGGGAAATAATAATATTGCGGGTGGGGCAGGAATTATTATACCTCCCGGTGGACTAAAATGCTACCTTGTATTTGATGCTTTACCTCCAGGTTTCACAATAGGAAGGAACACTGCCATTCGATTTATAAACGACGGCATGAGCCTTCTACCAGCAAGAGATGGTTCTTTTACACTAGTACGCCTGGGTGAATCAACTGCTTATACAGGGGTTCTTCCTATTACACTCACCAGTTTTGACGCTTTACAGGTAGGTCAAAGCGAAGTGCAACTGGACTGGGTAACCGAAAGTGAAATCAACAACAGCCATTTTGAAGTGGAGCACAGCCGCAATGGCAGCGACTGGACTTACATTGGCCAGCGCTACGGACAGGGCACCACATCTGAAAAAACCACCTATTCCCTGGTGCA